>JAESFZ010000067.1_pt1 | contig 345687 bp, 331 predicted proteins | sample 9269561 | NCBI WGS metagenome assembly JAESFZ01 (sample SAMN14515552, study PRJNA621657) | algae metagenome | isolation source: Tildeniella nuda ZEHNDER 1965/U140 and co-occurring heterotrophs from wet... | place: Switzerland: Stansstaad, Zurih | collected 1965-01-01
CCGGGGGGGGGGGGGGGGGGGCCCCCCCCCGGGGGGGGGGGGGGGGGGCCCCCGCCACAAACACCGGCCCTCGCCCCGTCCGCCAACGATCAGTGCGTGAGGCCCCCCTCCCACCGCCTGCGGCGGCACCCTCCCCCGCAAGCGGGAGAGGGAGTCCCGACTGCCAGCCTCGGTGCCCGCCCCCAACTATCGTCCCGCTTGAGCCCACCCGCTCGATATGTTCACTGGCGACCCAATGCCCTCCCACGTCATCCATATCCCCTCGTTCCGCCACTTCCTCTCGTCCCGGGCGCTGTCGTCGGTGGCGTTCCAGGGCTCGGCCGTGGCGATCGGATGGCTGATCTACGATCGCACCCGCAACCCGTTCGATCTCGGGCTGGTCGGGCTGTTCCAGTTCCTACCCATGCTGGTGCTGACCTTCCTCGCCGGGCATGTCGCCGATCAGTTCGACCGCCGCCAGATCGGCCTCGTCTGCCAGGTGATCGAGGCCGTCACCATGGGCTTCATCGCGCTGGGCATCTGGCAGGGCTGGCTGCCCACCTGGGGGATCTTTGCCGCAGTGACCGTGCTCGGCGCGGCGCAGGCCTTCGAGCGGCCGAGCATGGCGGCGTTGCTGCCGGGGATCGTCCCCACCGCGCAGTTGCAGAGCGCCGTCGCCACCTCGACCTCGGTGATGCAGACCGCGCTGATCATCGGCCCGGCGCTTGGCGGCATCCTCTATGGCTTCGGCGACGTGGTGCCGTTCCTCGCTTCGGGCGTGCTGTTCCTCGTTGCCAGCTACAATGTGCTGCAGATCGACAAGCCCGCCACCCTGCCTGCCCGCGCCCCGATGACCTTCGAGTCGGTGTTCGCCGGCGTGGTGTTCATCAAGAGCAAGCCGGTGATGCTGGGCTCGATCTCGCTCGATCTGTTCGCCGTGCTGCTCGGCGGCGCCACCGCCATGCTGCCGGTCTATGCCCGCGATATCCTCCATGCCGGGCCTTGGGCGCTGGGGTTCCTGCGCATGGCCCCGGCCATCGGCGCCGTGGTGATGTCACTGCTGCTCGCCCGCTTCCCGCTGCAGCACCGGGTCGGGCTCAAGATGCTGGTCGCCGTCGCCATCTTCGGCGTCGCGACCATCGTCTTCGCCTACTCCACCAACATCGTGCTCTCGGTGGTGATGCTGATCGTGCTCGGCGCCTCCGACACGGTGAGCGTCGTGGTACGGAGTTCCCTCGTCCAGCTGCTCACCCCGGACCACATGCGCGGTCGGGTCAACGCCGTGAACTCGCTGTTCATCGGCACCTCCAACCAGCTGGGCGAATTCCGCGCCGGAGTGTTTGCCGGCTTCATGGGGCCGGTCGCCGCCGTCGCCTTTGGCGGTATCGGCACCCTTGCCGTGGTGCTGCTCTGGTCGCGGCTGTTCCCCGCCTTACGCAAGGTCGACACGCTCAGCGGCTAACCCGGCCATCCACAGTTGTCGTACCAGCCGATTTGCATCCGCCAATCGGCGATATATGCTGTTCCGAACCCGTTTGTCTGCGGGGCAAAGGGGGGCCAACACATGACTGATATGCTGCCGGTTGGCCGCGCCCGCGGCAGCCTGGTCAAACAGGTCAGCGAGGAGTTGCGCGCCGAGATCGCCTCGGGCCGCTTCAGCATCGGCGACAAACTGCCTTCGCAATCCAACCTCACCGAACGCTTTTCGGTCAGCCGCACTGTGGTCCGCGAAGCGGTGGCGAGCCTGCAGGCCGATGGCATCGTCGAGTCGCACCAGGGCGCCGGAGTGTTCGTCACGGCGCGCACCGCCCCCGCCGCCTTCGCCTTCCAGAGCATCGATCCGGCGCGGATTTCCTCGATCCTCGAAACCCTTGAACTGAGGGCCGCGGTCGAGATCGAGGCAGCGGGTCTGGCGGCCCAGCGCCGCTCGCCACAGCAGGAAGAGGAGATCTTCCGCACCCACAACGTGGTGGCGGCACAGATCGCCCGCGGCGAGCGCTCCAACGAGGCGGATTTCGCCTTCCACCGTGCCATCGCCGCTGCCACCAACAACCCCCGCTTCCTCGAATTTCTCGATCTGCTCGGCCAGGCCGCCATCCCGCGCTTCACCATCCAGACCAATGGCGCCGAAGCGGTGCGCGCCTCCTATCTCGATCGCATCCTCGATGAGCATCGCCAGATCGCCCAGGCCATCGCCAATGCCGACGAAGCCGCGGCGCGCGAGGCGATGCGCAAACACCTGAAGGGCAGCCAGCAGCGCTATCGCGCCCTGATCCAGGCCAATACCCCATAGCTTGTCATACAGATATTTGACGCTTATCGGACAACTTGCTAGACGCGGGTAATGGTCGGCGCAAACACGGGACGGCAAAATGGACCCCCAGAACCTGAAGGCAGTGCTTGGCTCGGGGCTGCTGTCCTTCCCGGTCACCGCCTTCGACGCTGCTGGCCGCTTCAACCCTGACGCCTACGCCAGGCATGTCGGCTGGCTCTCCGGCTACGAAGCAGCCGCGCTGTTCGCGGCAGGCGGCACCGGCGAATTCTTCTCGCTCACCCCCGACGAGATCCCCACCATCGTCCGCACCGCCAAGGCGGCAGTCGGCAAGACCCCGATCATCTCGGGCTGCGGGTACGGCACCGAAATGGCGATCTCGATCGCCAAGGCCGCCGAGCAAGCCGGCGCCGACGGCATCCTGCTATTGCCGCAATACCTGATCGAGGCCCCGCAGGCCGGCCTCTATGCCCACGTGAAAGCCGTGTGCGATGCCATCGGCATCGGCGTCATGGTCTACAATCGCGACAACTCGATCATCCAGGCCGATACGCTGAAGCGGCTCTGCGACGCCTGCCCCAACCTGATCGGCTTCAAGGACGGCGCCGGCGAACTTGGACTCGTCCGCCAGGTCACCGTCACCATGGGGGATCGGCTGACCTATCTGGGCGGAATGCCCACGGCGGAACTGTTCGCCGAGGCCTATCTGGCGGCGGGCTTCACCACCTATTCGTCGGCGGTGTTCAACTTCGTGCCGGAGCTGGCGGTGCGCTTCTACAAGGCTTTGCGCGCCGGACGACGCGAGGAATGCGAAGTGATCCTCAAAGGCTTCTTCTATCCGTTCCTTGCCATCCGCAACCGTTCCAAAGGCTATGCCGTCTCCGCCATCAAAGCCGGCGTGCGGCTGCGCGGCTTTGAACCTGGCGGCGTCCGCCCGCCGCTGGTTGACCTCACCGCCGAAGAGACCGGCATGCTGGAAGCGCTGATCGCCAGCGTCTCGCAATGACGAGCGCGATCCCCGGCTCGGGCCTCCTCGCCGGGCTGGCGCCTGGCGCCGCCACCACCGACCGTATCGCCTGGATCAAGCTGTCGCTGATCCTCTTGCCGCTGAAAACGCCGATCAGCGACGCCAAGGTGTTGACGGGGCGGCAGAGACCACTGACCGAAGTGGCGATGCTGTTCGCCGAGATCGAGAGCGAGCGCGGCCATCGCGGCATCGGCTTCTCCTACTCGAAGCGCGCCGGCGGTTACGGCCTCTATGCCCATGCGAGGGAGATCGCGCCGAACCTCATCGGCGAGGATCCCAACGATATCGCCCGGCTCTGGGACAAGCTGGTCTGGGCCGGCGCCTCGGTCGGCCGCAGCGGGCTCGCGACGCAGGCGATCGCTGCCTTCGACGTGGCGCTGTGGGACATGAAGGCCAAGCGGGCCGGCCTGCCGCTGGCCAAGCTCCTTGGAGCCCGGCGGGATTCGGTGCCCTGTTACAATACCTCCGGCGGGTTCCTGTCGACCCCGGTCGAGCAGTTGGTGGAGAACTGCGAAGCCTCGATCGCCGCCGGTATCGGTGGGCTGAAGATCAAGGTCGGCCAGCCCGACCCGATGGCCGACCTCCGCCGGCTCGACGCGGTGCGCAAGGTCGTCGGAGACCGTGTATCGCTGATGGTCGATGCCAACCAGCAATGGGACCGGCCGACGGCCGAACGGGTTGGCCGCGCCCTCGAGGACTTCAACCTGGTCTGGATCGAGGAGCCACTCGATGCCTATGACGTCGAGGGCCACGCCCGGCTCGCGGCCCAGCTGGTGACGCCGATCGCCTCGGGCGAGATGCTGACCAGCGTCGCCGAGCACCTCAAGCTGATCGAGCACGACGCGGTGGATTTCATCCAGCCCGATGCGCCGCGCGTCGGCGGCATCACCCAATTCCTGAAGATCGCAACCATCGCCGAGCAGAAGTATCTGAAAATGGCGCCGCATTTCGCCATGGAGATCCACCTGCACCTTGCGGCGGCCTACGCCCACGACACCTGGGTCGAACACTTCGACTGGCTCGACCCGCTGTTCAACGAGCACCTCGAGATCAAGGACGGCCGCATGCTGGTCTCCGACCGCCCAGGGCTTGGGTTTACCCTGAGCGAACAGGCATTGGCCTGGACGGTGGACAAGGTTGAGATCGGCAAGCGGGGCTGAGCCCGCTCTGCAATCGACCCCCAGGACGTGCAGCACTTGCCTTCTCCCCGCAGGGGGCGCGGGACGAGGGCGTAGCCCTCGCCCGGAGGTGGCCGAAGGCCGGTTGAGGGGTGAAGCGGCGCCATACGCGCTCGCTGAGAAGCTGAACCCCTCACCCAAGTTCCGCTAAGAACCTTGCGGTCCTAGCTGCACTACCCTCTCCCCTCGAGGGGAGAGGGGCCCCCTGCACCCTCTGGTCCTGATCACACCTCGAACGGCTGTGCCCAGGCGCGCTTGCCGGCCATGTCGGTGACCACGACGCGACACCAGCCGCCGGCGAAACGGGAAAGATCGAGTTCGGCCGTGGTGATCGCCTCGCCATGCACCACCGCCGACTTGGCGCCGGGACCGGCCAGCACGATGCTGCGCACCGGCGAGGCGGTGACACTCAGCCGGTCGCCGTCGCGCTCGATCGCGACGATCTCCGGGCCGGTGCTGGCGTAGTAGTTGCCGGCCTTCAGCGCCGCCAGCAGCGCTTCGGGCTCGAGCGTTTCGGACTTCACCTGCACCCAGCCGCCAAAGCTGTCACTGGCATGGAAATGCGCATCGTCGGAGGCAAAGCCGCTCAGCTTCCTGCCGCGCGTCATCAGATCGTCGAACAGCGCCACGCCATCCGGACGGGCCGACAGCATCTCGCAGGTGTGGTTGTAGATCTCCACCGCATGCGCCGCGTCGAGCGCCAGCCCATCGGTGAAATCGAGCCCGTACCATTGCGGGTGGGCAATGCCGACAAAGGCGCCGGCCGCCGCGGCGCGGCGGGCCAATGTCGGACCATCCTCGCCCTCCGGCGTCGGGGCGAAATCATCAGGCAGGCCGACAGCAAGGATATGCCAGAGATCGCCCAGATGCGTCGCCGGCGCGTGCAGTTCGGCGCCGATCAACGTGGTGAAGCTCTCGCTGCGATACGCGCGCGTGTCGGTTAGCGGAAAGCTGAACTGCGGCAGGAAGTGATCGGAGAGGCAGAGGAAATCATAACCCGCCTCGCGGTAGCGGCGGCAAACCTCGGCCGGATCGAGCGCCCCATCCGAGCGGTTCGAGTGGGTATGGAGGTTTCCCTTCCAGAAGCGGCCGGGGGCGGAAAAAGCCGAAAGCATAGTGGTCTCCGAGAGGTATCAGGCGGCGAGAACGAAATGGTTGGCCCCGACCTCGTCATAGCGCGGCGGCGCCGGATCGTGGCCAACCGGATAGATCGGCGAGGGCAGCAGGCCGGCCGGCGGCACGATGCGGCGTGGCGCGGTCGGATCGGGGTTGGGCACGGCGGCCAGCAGCGTGCGCGTATAGGGGTGGCGCGGATCGCCGAACACCGCGTTGCGCGGGCCGATCTCGACGATCCGGCCCATATGCATCACCGCGACGCGATGGCTGACCCGCTCCACCACCGCCATGTCATGCGAAATGAACAGGTAGCTGAGCCCCAACTCCTCCTGCAGCTCGATCATCAGGTTGACCACCTGGGCCTGGATCGAGACGTCGAGCGCCGACACCGGCTCGTCGGCGACGATCAGCTTGGGCGATAGGGTCAGGGCGCGGGCAATGCAGAGCCGCTGCCGTTGCCCACCTGAGAACTCGTGCGGGTAGCGCTCGAGTTGCTCGTCGCTGAGGCCGACCCGGCGGATCAGCCCGACCACGCGGTCCCGCAATGCCGACCCCTCCTCGACGCCATGGATCACCAGCGGCTCGGCCACCTGCTCGAAGGCGGTGAGCCGCGGATCGAGCGCCGCATAGGGATCCTGGAAGATGATCTGCATGTCGCGCCGTTTCTTGCGCAACGCGTCGCCAGAGAGCCGGGTGAGTTCGTCGCCCTCGAGCGTCACACTGCCGGATTTCGGCTCGACCAGCCGCAGCACGGAACGGCCGGTGGTGGATTTGCCGCAGCCGGATTCCCCTACCAGCGCCAACGTCTCGCTGCTGCCGATGCTGAACGACACGTCGTCCACCGCGTGCACGTTGGCGACATGGCGCTGCAGCACACCCTTCTTCACCGGAAAGCGAGTGATGAGGTGCTTCACGTCGAGCAGCGGCCGATGCGTCGGCGCTGCTTCATGCGTCAGCGCCTCGCCGAACCTTGCCGGCCGGCTGGCGCCCTGCATCGAGCCGAGCCGCGGCACGGCGGCGAGCAACTGCTGGGTATAGGCCTCGCGTGGGCGGGCGAAGAGTTCGCGCGTCGCTGCCTCCTCGACCTTCCTGCCATGCCGCATCACCACCACGCGGTCGGCCATTTCGGCGACGACGCCCATGTCGTGGGTAATGAACAGCACCGCCATGTCGCCCTCGGCCGCCAGCGAGCGCACCAGTTCGAGGATCTGCGCCTGGATCGTCACGTCGAGCGCCGTGGTCGGCTCGTCGGCAATCAACAGGCGCGGCGAGCAGGCGAGCGCGATGGCGATCACCACGCGCTGCCGCATGCCGCCCGACAGTTCATGCGGATACTGCGAAAAGCGCCGTTCCGGCTCGGGGATGCGCACCCGCTTCAGCAGTTCGACGGCCCGCCGTGCCGCCTCGGCGGCGTCGGCCTTCTGGTGCAGGCGGATCACTTCGGCGATCTGCTCACCGACGGTGAAGACCGGGTTGAGCGAGGTCATCGGCTCCTGGAACACCATGGCGATCTCGTTGCCGCGGATGGCGCGCAGCACCGCCTCGTCGGCCGTGGCGAGGTCGACCACTTTCGCATCCTTGCGTCGGAAGCGGATGGCGCCCTCGGTGACGCGGCCGCCGGAATACTTGCCGAGCCCGAGGATCGACATCGCCGTCACCGACTTGCCCGAACCGGACTCCCCCACCACCGCGACGCATTCGCCCGAGCGGATCTCGAAGCTCAGCCCGTCGACGGCAACGACCGGTCCGTTATCGGTTTCGAACACGACCTTGAGGCTGTCGACATCGAGGATGGCGGTGTTGCTCATCACGGGGCTCCGTACAGGTCCGGTGCAGGAGGGCCGGCGGGGATCGCTCCCCGCCGGCAGGTGCGTCAGTCGTTGAAGGCCACGGCGCCGGCGCGGAAATCCAGCACATAGGGGATGTGGCCCGGCAGTGGCTTCCACTCGAGGCTCTTGCTCATGCCGTAGGATTCATACGGCTGGTACAGCACCAGGAACGGCGCCTCGTCCTTCACATAGGCCATGATCTCGGCATAGGCGGCCTTGCGGGTCTCGATGTCGGTCGAGTAGCGGAAGCGCTCCCACATCTCGGTATAGGCCTCGTTCGGCTTCCACGAACCGCCGGTGATGCGGGCGCCGGTCGGGCTCCACATGGTGCCGAATGAACCCGCCGGGTCGGCGAAGTACATCGGGTTCGACCAGTTGCGCGATTCCATGTCCTTGTCGTCGCCGGTCCATTTCGGATCGACCTTCAGGTCCATCGTGACGCCGACCGCCGCCCACATCTCCTTGATCGCCTGCGCGGCGAGCAGCCCGTTGGTATAGTAGACCGGGTCGGTGTCGTAGCGGACGGTCTGGCCCTCGAAGCCGGCTTCCTTCAGCAGCTCCTTGGCCTTTTCCGGGTTGTACTCGAAGGTCTGGAGCTCCGGCATGTAGAGCTGGCCGTATTGCGGGTAGGTGTGGGTCGAGGGCACCACGGCCTTGCCCAGCCACAGCGCCTCGTTGAGCAGGTTCCGGTCAATCGCCATGCTGAGCGCCTGGCGGATGCGCTTGTCGGCCAGCTTCGGGTTTTCGGTGTTGAAGAACACCACGTGGAACAGCGGCGTCACCGCCCCCTCGACCTTGAGGTTCGGGTTGGCTTCGATGGTCGCCAGCTGATCGGGCGGCACATTGGTGATGAGGTCGACTTCGCCATTGGCGAGCGCGGTGATGCGGGTCGCCATCTCGGGAATGCGGCGGAGCTCGGCGCTGTCGAGCGGCGCCTTGTCGCCCCAGTAGTCGGCGAACTTCACGTAGGTGAGGCCCTCACCGGGCTGGAAGTTCTGGATCGAATAAGGGCCGGTGCCGACCGGCGCGAGACCGAAGGCGTCGAAATCGCTGGGCTCGACCACGGCCGGATCACCCGAAAGGCCGGCGACATAGGCCTTGGGGACGATCGAGCCTTCCGAGGTGTTGAGCAGCGTCTCGAACAGCGGCTCGGGCTTGAAGGTGGTGAAGCGCACCGTGTTGGCGTCGACCGCCTCGACCTTCTCGAAATTGTTGAAGAACTGCTTCTTCACCGAGCCGAACTCGGGGGTCGCTTCGTTGATGATGCGCTCGAACGAGAACACCACGTCCTCGGCGGTCATGGTGGCGCCGTTGTGGAACTTCACGCCGTCGCGCAGCTTCACCTCGAAGATGGTCGGCTCGACCTGCTTCCACGCGGTGGCGATGCCCGGCTTGAAGGTGACTTCGGCGGACGAATAGTCCTTCTCGATCAGCGGATCGAAGGCGTTGTAGTAGATCTGCGAGCCGGTGTTGGAGTGGTCCTTGCCCGGGTCGAGCGTGGCCGGCAGGTTCTGCACCGCGACCTTGAGGTCGAGCGCGAGGGCCGGCGCCACCAGCATGGTGGTCGTGGCGAGGGCGATGAGCAGGGTCTTGTGCATGACAGCATCCTGGTTTTGACAAGCACCGTCCCGGCCGGCCGATCGGTGATCGGACGGAGGGCTGATGCGTAGGGCGGAAGTGGCTGGCCGGCGCGGAACTGAGGCCGCGACAGCCGGGTTGCCGGGTTGACCCCGGTTACTTGAGCTTGACGTCGAGCGCGTCGCGCAACCAGTCGCCGATGAGCAGCACCAGCAGCGAGACGAACATGATGGCAAGCGATGGAACGACGGCGATCCATGGGCTCGAAGCGAGGTAATCGCGTCCGAGCCCGACCATGGAGCCGAGCGTGGCGGTGGGCGGCTGCACCCCGAGCCCGAGGAACGACATCGAGCTTTCCAGAAGGATCAGCGCCGAGAAGGTCATCGTCCACATCACGATGATGGGCGAGACGATGTTGGGCAGGATGTGTTTGAGAAGGATCCGCGGATGCGTGGCGCCGGCGGCGATGGTCGCCTCGACGAACGGCATGCGCGACACCGTCAGCACCTGCGCTCGCACCACCCGGGCATAGGCCTCCCACCCGGCGACGCCGATCACTGCGATCAGCACCGGCAGCGAGTTGCCGAAGATGGCAATCACCAGCAGCGCGATCAGCGTGAACGGCACGGCGATCTGGATATCGACCAGCGCCATGATCAGCGCCCCGAGCGGGCCGCGAACATAGCCGGCGAGGACGCCGAGCCCAGTGCCGAGCAGCATCGAGATCAGGCTGCCGGCAAGCGCGATCAGCATGGTGAGCTGCAGACCGTAGAGCGTGCGCGAGAGCATGTCGCGGCCGAGCTGGTCGGTGCCGAGCGGATGCTCCAGCATGGCGCGCTCGAACCCGACCGGCGGACGGAGGCGCGCCAGCAGCGTCTGCGCATTGGGGTCGTACGGCGCCAATACCGGCGCAAACAGCGCCACCACGAGGATCAGCACGAACAGCCCGATATAGAGCCGCATCAGCCAGTTGGCCTTGCGCCACAGCATGGCGAGCGTGCCCTGCCCGCGACGCGAGTTGCGGGATGTGTTGCGAGCCTTGGGCGCGAGGCCCGGCAGCGGGGCGGCGAGATCGGTCATGCTGTCACCTTCACGCGAGGATCGATGGCGGCGTAGAGCAGGTCCACCACCAGCGAGACCACCACCACCAGGCTGGCGATGAGGATCACGCCGAACTGCAGCACCGGGTAGTCGCGCTGCATGGTGGCGAACACCACCAGGTCGCCAATGCCCTTGGTGGCGAACACCGCTTCGACCAGCACACAGCGGGCGACCATGCCGGCCACCTGCAGCCCGACGATGGTGACCACCGGGATCGCGGCATTGCGCAGCGCATGCTTGACGATCACCAGCCACTCCGGCAGCCCCTTGGCGCGGGCGGTGCGCAGGTAATCCTGGCTCAGCACGTCGAGCAGCGCGTTGCGGGTGAATCGCACGATTTCGGCCAGCATCGGCGCAGCGAGGACGATCGACGGCATCAGGAAATGCAGCGGCGTCGCGTCACCCGAACTCGGCAGCCAGTGCAGGTTGAACGAGAAGACCAGGATCATCACGATGGCGAGGACGAAGTTCGGCGTTGCGTAGCCGACAAACGCCACCGACATGATCGCCCCACCCACCGGGTTGCGCCGGTTGAGCGCCGCAGCGATGCCCAGCGGCACACCGAGCGCCACCGAGAGGATGAGTGCATAGCTGAACAGCATCACCGTATTGGGCAGCCGCTCGGCATAGATGGCGACCACCGAGCGTCGCTCGAACAGGCTGATGCCGACATCGCCGCGGAATAACCCGCCGACATAGTTCCAGAACTGCGTCCATAGCGACTGGTCGAGGCCGAAATGCCTGACCATCGCCGCCTTGGTCTCGGTGTCGATCCCGGGCGGCAGCATGTAATCCATGGCATTGCCGGAGAGCCGCGTCGCAAAGAACACGGCGATCACCACGACGATCAGCGTCGCCAGCGAGCCGAGGGTGCGGCGGGCGAGGAAATCAAGCACGCTCGGCCTCCCGCTCGGCCGGCACCTCGCGTGCCGTGAACGGCCCGAGCGCCGGCATCCACGGACGCTCGCCGGAGCGGCGGAACGGCATGGTCACGGCGAAGGGGTCACGTCCATGCACTTCGAGCGAGAACTTGCCGTCGGCAATCTCCAGCATGGCAAAGGCGGCAGCGCCGTGCGGGAAAGTGGTGAAGCGCTCGCTCACCGACTGCACGGTGATATGCGGCAGGCCTCGGACATTGGTCACGGTATTCCAGTGCACATGGCCCGACAGCCATAGCGCCGCATTGCCGGTCGCCTCCACCGCCTCACGCACCGTCACATGGTCCGGGTAGGTCGAGAATTGCGGGTTGCGTTCGAAATAGTAGTTGCCGGTCTGCAGGTGCCCCGAGAGCGGCACATGCGTGGCGATGATGGCGGGCTTCGTGTCAGCGTTCAGCGTCTCGACCAGCCAGTCGAGGTTGGCCGCGGCGTGCGGGAACCCATCCGGCCAAGTGATCTTGACGCCCGGCTGCCACAGGATCAGGCGCGCGTCGCCCAGATCGACCACGGAGCTCTGCATCGACGCGCCGAGGATTTCCTCGTTGTCCTCGACGCTCATGTTGGCAACGTCGTGGTTGCCGAGCACATGGTAGCGCGGCCCGTTGAACGTCGCGAAAGTGGCAGCCACTTCCGCGGCCACCTGCCGGTCGCCCTCGCGGCTGGTGTCGGAGATGCGGTCGCCGAGATCGAGCAGCAGGTCAGCGCCCTGCTCGCCGGCATGCCAGATGCAGTCGCGCAGCACCTGCAAGGCATCCCAGCCCGGCTCCTTGGTGTGCGACTGCGGGCCGTGATGGATGTCGGTAATGATGGCGATCTTCATCTTTCGGCCCTCTCGTTGCTGCCCAACCGATAGCGCCGCTATGTGACAGTCTCATGAAACTTTCTCAGCATTTGTGAAGCTTGACACTGAGACAAGCTCAGTTCAGATTCGACTTGCAAATCAGGGAGTTTCGCCTTGCTGCCCAATGTGCATTCCGCACGCGGCTACCTCATCGATCTCGACGGAACCTTGATGAGCGGCCGGCACCTGTTGCCGGGCGCGCGCGAGCTGCTGAGCCGGCTCGAGGGCCGCTTCGTCATCGTCTCCAACGATTCCGAGCATACGCCGCTGCAGCTGATGAGCCGCTTTGCCGACCTCGGCATCGCCATCCCGGCCGACCGCATCATCCTTGCCGGCACCTGCGCCCTCGAGACCATTGCCCGGCGCCACCCGCGTGCCCGGGTGATGGTGATCGGCTCGACCCCGCTCCGCGCCTATGCGCGGCGGCTTGGCCTCGATGTCGATCAGCCGGAAACCGATGTGGTGCTGGTGGCGCGCGACCGGCGCTTCAACTACGGCAAGCTTGCCGCCGCCGCCGAGGCGATGGCCCGCGGCGCCGAGCTCTACGTCGCCTGCCCGGACACCACCCATCCCGGCCCCAGCGGCCAGCCGGTGCCGGAAGCTGGCGCGCTCGCCGCGGCGGTGCTTGCCTGTGCCGGTCCGGTGCCGCATACGGTGATCGGCAAGCCCGAGCCGGCACTGTTCCGGCTGGGCTGCGAGCGGCTCGGCATCGAGCCGGAGGAAGGCGTGATGATCGGCGACAACCCCATGACCGACGGCGCCGGCGCCCGGGCGCTGGGCATGACGTTCTGGCAAGCGGTGCCGGGTGGCTTGAACGAGGCGTTGCGCGAGCTCACTCCCGCATGAGCACCGAGCGCACCGAACCAGGCCAGCTCTCCGGCATCCTCGACCGCATCGCGGCGCTGAGGCCGAACCTGCCGCCCACTGCCGGCCGCATCGCCGATTTCATCACCGCCAATGCCGCCGACGTCGTCCATATGTCGGTGACCGAAGTGGCGGAGCGCTCCGGCTCCAGCGAAGGCAGCGTCATCAGCCTCTGCCAGCAGCTCGGGGCGCGCGGCTTCCAGCAGGTCAAGATCGCCATCGCCCGCGACCTGGTGCAGCCGGTGCAGTTCATCCACGAGGATCTCGAACCCAACGACGATCTCGCGACCGTCGTCGACAAGATCTTCCGCTCCGACCTGCAGGCGCTGCACGACACCCAGAAGGCGCTCGACCTCGGCCAGCTGAGCCGGGCCGTCGCTGCCATCCGCAAGGCGAGCCGGGTCGAAGTGTTCGGCATCGGCAGCGCCGCCACCATCGCCGAGGATGCCAACTACCGACTCCTGCGCATCGGCATCAATTCGCGCGCCACCGTCGACAGCCATGTGCAGGCGATCACTGCGGCGCTGTCCACCCCCGATGTCGCGGTGCTCACCATCTCGCATTCGGGCTCGACCATCGAAACCCTCACCGCCACCCGCCTCGCCAAGGAGGCTGGCGCCACCACCATCGTCGTCACCAATTTCGGCAAGTCGCCGATCCTCACCCACGCCGATGTCGTGCTCAACACGCTCGCCCGCGAAACCCAGTTCCGCACCGAAGCGATGACCAGCCGCATCGCCCAGCTCGCCATCATCGACGCCCTGATCGCCGCCCTGGCGCTGGCAGATTACGACCGTGCCGTGTCGACCATCGAGCGGACGTTCGACGTGCTGTCGACCAAGCGGGTGTAGCTGAAACTCGATCCCACCCAATCCACCGCAGGGGCACCTCCCCCTTGATGGGGGAGGCTGGGAGGGGGTGGAGCCACAGGCGCGTCGAGAGTGTGGGGCGAGTTCGCACCGAGGTTACTTTGCGAGGTTGGTGTTTGTCGCCCCCCCTCCCATCCTCCCCCACAAGGGGGGAGGTGCCGCTCAGCGCTTAAGGCCCTAAGCTCGCTCTCACCCCTCCGCACTCCGCCGTCCCAGCACGAACGCCTGCACCGCCACGCACGCCGCGCCGCGGCACCACTCGATATTCTCGCCCGAGCGGATGGTCAGCGGGATCGGCTTGGTCCGAGGATCGCGATCACCAGCGATCCCGGTGTTGATCGCGTCGCCCGCCACCTCGGCAAGCCGCACCCCTTCCCCACCGAGGATCACGGTTTGCGGCATGGTGAGGTTGGCGACAGCGGCGAGCAACCGCCCGAGTCCACGCCCGGCATCGTCGATGACCCGCCGCGCCGCCGGCTCACCCGCAACCGCGAGATCGAGCGCCTCGCCATAGCTGACGCTGCGGCCGAGCGCCTGCGTTACCGCCTGCACGATCGCGGTGTCGGTGAGGACCGCCTTGGCGCAGCCGCGGTGGCCCTCCGAGCAGACCGGCCCGAAAGGATCGAGCGGCCAATGGCCGACCAGCCCAATGCCGAACTCGTCATTGCGCACGATCTCGTCGTGGATGACGAGGCCGTAGCCGACCCCTGCCCCCAGCGTCACCACCGCAAAGCGGTCGAGCCCGCGGCCGGCGCCGAACCAATGCTCGTATTCGGTGAAGGCCACGAGATCGTTCTCGACCAGCGTCGGGATGCCGGTGCGCGCCTCGATCATGGCGCCGAGCTGCACATCCTGCCAGCCGAGGAATGGTGCGCTCAGCACGTGCCCATGTTCGCCCAGAAACCCGCCTATGCCGATGCCGAGCGCCATCACCTCGGGCGTGCCGCGCGCCAATGAACGGGTGAGATCGGCGATCACGTCAGCCACTGCATCGGGGGCCCGGTCCGCCAAGCTTCGGGCTTCGCTCGACAGCACGTTGGCGCGCAGATCCGTCGTCACCCCCACCACCTCGTCGGCCATCAGCTTCATGCCGATGAAGCGGCGCGACGCCGGCACCACGTCGAGCAGTTGTGACGGCCTACCGACCCGGCCGTCGACCTGCTCGCCGGCCTCGACCAGGAGGCCGGATTCGAGCAGCGGCGTCGACAAACGGGTGAGCGAGCCGGGCGACAGGTCGAGCCGGCGCGCCACCTCGCTGCGCGACAGCGGACCGTGGATCAGCACCTCGAGCGCCACGGCGCGCATCGCACCGTTGCCGGGCATCCATCGGGGCGTGGTGATCCGCATGAAAACTCTCCTCGACAGCCCGCTTAGCGCATCGGATTTATTTTGCCAAGGAACATATGAGACAACGGACGAGGTCATTCGTCACCGTTGACAGCATAATTATTTCCGCCATAAAATAATTTGAACGAGCCAGCCAAGGCTCGTCGCTGAGGAGGAAATCACCATGACCATTTATCCGACGCGCCGCGGCGCGTTGCTGTCGCTGGTCGCCGGCGCGGCGCTGTTTGCGGCGCTCCCGGCGCTTGCCGAAGACGTCACCGTCACCTTCTGGGGCGCCTACGGCAATGGCGGCAACTCGACCCAGCAGGATGCGCTGAACAGCACGCTGATCCCGGCCTTCGAGGCGGCGCATCCCGGCATCAAGATCAAGTATGTCGACGTGCCCTATGACTCGCTGCTGCAGAAACTGACCACCAGTGCCGCCGGCGGCGAGCTGCCCGACCTGGTGCGCGCCGACCTCGGCTGGGTACCGCAATTCGCCGATCTCGGCGTGCTGGTGGCGCTGAGCGACGCCATGCCGGATTTCCAGACCTTTGCCGACGCGACCTATCCGGGCACGCTCGCCACCAACCTCTACAAGGGCAAATATTACGGTATGCCGCTCGACACCAATACCCGCGTGCTGGTGGTCAACCAGGCCGCGCTCGACCAGGCCGGTGTCAGCGCGCCGCCCGCCAGCTTCGACGAGCTGAAGGCGCTGGCCGAAAAACTGAAGGGCACCGATATCCAGGTGTTCGCCGATGGCGGGCTCGGCGGCTGGAACCTCTTTCCGTGGATCTGGTCGGGCGGCGGCAATGTCACCGACGCCGAGTTGACCAAGGCCTCGGGTTACCTCGACAGCCCCGAAAGCGTCGCCGCCGTGCAGATGCTGGTCGATCTCTATGCCGCGGGGCAGATCCCCAACCTGATCATCGGCAACCAGGGCGCCACCGGCACCTCGGACGGGCTGCCGTCGGAGAACTATGCCACCATCCTCGATGGTCCGTGGATGGCCGGCATCTGGGCGGAGCAATACCCCGATTTCACCCCGGTCTACGCGCCGGTGCCGGCAGGTCCGGGCGGTTCGGTCAGCGTCGTCGGCGGCGAGGATATCGTCCTCACCACTGCCAGCAAGAACCAGGAAGCAGCGCTCGAGTTCATCCGCTTCACTCAGTCCGAGCAATTCCAGATCGAGATGGCGAAGACCGGCCAGATGACGGTGATCCCCGCCTTTGCCGACAAGCAGGCGGAAATCCTGCCGTTCCTCGCGCCCTTCGCCGAACAGCTGAAGACTGCGAAATCGCGCCTCGCCATCCCTGGCTCGTCCAAGGTCGACGGTATCCTCAACGCTGAACTGGTGCCCGCCTTCGAGGGCAAGGTCAGCGTGCAGGAAGCCCTGACCAACGCTGCTGCGCAGATCGATCCGCTGCTGTCAGGCGCCCTCTGATGACGGACTTGGTCCGCGACGCCTCCGGCCCCAAACTGGCGCGGCACCCGCAAAGGGTGTCGCGCCAGGCGGGAGGGGCGATGAAACTCTGGCGGACCTGGTTGCCTCCGGCGCTGTTCATTGCGCCGGGGTTCCTCATCTTCCTCGTCTGCATCGTCTACCCGATGCTGCAGGCGGCTCAGATGAGCTTGTTCGACTGGAAGCTGGTCGCCGGCGCCACCAGCAACTTCCTCGGGTTCGACAATTACATCCGGGCCTTCAACGACCCGCGCTTCTGGCTGGCGCTCAGCAACAGCGGCATCTACATGGCCTTCACCGTGCCGCCGCAGATCATCCTCGGGCTCGGCGTGGCGCTGCTGCTCAAGGACAAGAGCCCGGCCCAACCCCTGTTCCGGGTGCTCTACTACCTGCCGGTGGTGACCAGCTGGGTGGTGGTATCGCTGCTGTTCAAATACCTGTTCGCCGATCGCGGCCTGATCAACTTCGCCCTCGATGATCTCCTGGGCGCCACCGACAAGATCTCCTGGCTGGCCGACCGCTGGACCGCGCTGGTCGCCATCTGTGCGCTGGGTGTGTGGAAAGGCATCGGCTGGTCGATGATGATCTTCCTTGCGGCGCTGCAGGGAGTGCCGAAAGAACTCGAGGAGGCGGCCGTCATCGACGGGGCCAACCGCTGGCAGCGTTTTCTCGCCGTCACAGTGCCCGCAATCTGGCCGGCGACCATTTTCGTCACCATCATGCTGGTGATCGGCGGCTTCAACGTCTTCGCCTCGGTGCTGGTGATGACCAATGGCGGCCCTGGCGGCGCCACCGAAGTGCTGCTCACCTACATGTACCGGCAGGCCTTCGAGTTCCTCGATTTCGGCTATGGCTCGGCCCTGGCGGTGATCCTGACGCTGATCGTCTTCGCCCTCTCGGCGCTGCAGCTGACACTGTTCCGCAACCCGGAGGCGACGCCGTCAGCGCGCCGGGCGGTTCGATGAGCCCCGCCCGCAGCCTGCGGCTGGTCGCCCTCGCCTTCGGCGCGCTGCTGATGGTGACGCCGTTTCTCTACATGCTGTCGACCAGCTTCAAGGGGCAGCAATATGTGCTGAAGCTGCCGCCGCAGTTCATCCCCGATCCACCGACGCTGTCGAACTACGAGCGCATCCTGCTGCGCGGCGATTTCGGCCATTACTTCGTCAATTCGCTGCTCGTCGCGGTGACCTCGACCGCCCTCGCCGTGCTGCTCAGCGCCATGATGGCCTATGGCTTCGCCCGCTACCGCTTTCCCGGTCGCGAGCTGCTGTTCCGCCTGCTGCTGCTTGGGCTGATGATCCCGGCGATGATGCTGATCGTGCCGCAATTCCTCCTCGCCAAGTGGTTCGGCGTGCTCGACAGCCTGCCCGGACTGATCATTTTCTATGTGGCCGGCAACCTGGCGCTCAACACCTTCCTCTTGCGCGGTTTCTTCGAAGCGCTGCCGGGCGAGCTCGACCAGGCGATGCAGATCGACGGCGCCGGCCACTGGCGGCGGTTCTGGAGCCTGGCGCTGCCGCTGGCCCGGCCGGCCCTGGCCACCGCCACCATCTTCACCTTCCTCGCCACCTGGGACGAGTTCGCCTGGGCGCTCACCATCATCACCACGCCCGAGAACCAGACCCTGCCTATCGCCATCGCCCTGCTGCTGGGGCCCAAGGGCACGCAATGGGGGCTGGTGTTCGCCGCTTCGATCATCGCCATCCTGCCTGTCATCGCGGTGTTCCTCACCTTCCAGCGCCACTTCGTCCAGGGCCTCACCGCCGGCTCCGTCAAGGGATAACCCGTTATGTCGATCTACCCTTCGCGCGAGCTGCTGCCGCGCCGTGCCTCGTTCCGCCCGGGCGAGAACATTGCCATCGAGGTCCGCGGCGACGTCGCGCCGGGGCTAGCGCGAGTGTTTCATCTGGGCGAGATCGTCGCCGAGATCGACTGGCGTAGCGGCGATCTGCTGCTGCCCGTTCTGCCGGAGGGCGGCTACAGCGTCGAGGTGGGCGATCTCACCACCGCCATCGAAGTCGCGGCCGAGCCGCGCCGGCGGCTGCGCTACGGCTTCGTCGCCAGCTACGCCCCCGACAAGGACATCGCCGGGCTCACCGATACGGTGCGGCGACTGCACCTGAGCGGCGTACAGTTCTATGACTGGGCCTATCGCCATGCCGACCTCATGGGCGGCGGCGAGAGCTATCGCGACGCGCTGGACCAGCCGATTGCACTGGCCACGGTCCGTGCCCTGGTCGGCGCGGTGCAGCAGACCGGCGCGCGGGCTCTCGGTTACGCCGCCGTCTACGCCATCGGCCCCAAGGAGTGGGACCGCTGGCAGCACCAGGCCCTGCTCACCGCCACCGGCGCTCCCTACGGGCTTGGCGATTTCCTCTTCATCCTCGACCCGGCGGCGCCGGATTGGCTCGAGCACTTTACCGCCGACCTCGCGGCCGCCACCGCCGCGCTCGGCTTCGATGGCTACCACCTCGACCAGTACGGCTACCCCAAACGCGCCCAGCGCGCTGACGGTGTGGCGGTCGATGTCGGCGCCTCCTTCGTCACACTCATCGAAGCAGTGCGCGACGCCTTGCCCAAGGCGCATCTGGTGTTCAACAACGTCAACGACTTCCCCACCCGCCGGGCGGCAGCCACCCGGCAGGACGCCGTCTACATCGAGCCCTGGGCGCCGCAGCTGACTCTGCAGCATCTCGCCGACACCGTCACCCGGGCCCGCGCCTTTGGCGACGGCAAGCCGGTGGTGCTTGCCGCCTACCAGCACATCTACGACAGCGCCCCTGCCGATGCCGCTGACCGGGCCACGGCGCTGACCATGGCCACCCTCCACTCGCACGGTGCCACGCAACTATTGACCGGAGAGGCCGACCGTCTGCTCTGCGACCCCTATTATGTCCGCAACCACCGGATGGAAGCCTCGACCGCAGCGCTGCTGAAGCGCTGGTACGATTTCCTCGTCGCCCATGACGAATTGCTGATGCCGCCGGAACTGACCGACGTCACCAACTCATACGCCGGCCCCTACAACAACGAGATCGACGTCAGCTATGCGAGGGCCGAGCACAGCGAGACCGCGACTGCCGGCAAGGTCTGGCGCCGCATCGTCGCCGACGGCGACCGCCTGATCCTCCACCTGATCAATCTCGTGGGGCAAACCGATACGCTGTGGGACGCCGCCCGGGCCGCCCCCGCCGATCCCGGCCCAGCAACGCTGCGCTTCCGGCTGTCGGGAGCGCGGGTGCCGCGCGTACGCGTCGCCGACCCGGATGGTTTGGGGCGCCTGGTCGAGCTGCCGGTGGCGGTCGACGGGGATTTCGCGACGGCCGACCTGCCCGCCCCCGCGGTGTGGCAAGTCGTGGTGGTCGAGAACTGAAGCGACCTGGGTGACTGCGTGCCCTCTGTGGAGAGGGTGAGGGGCGGTTCACGTTCATACCCGCTTTGGCGCGCTCCGCTCCGACACAGTGAACTGCGCGGCCGAGATCACCTCGACCCGATCGGGCGCCACATTGCGGTAACTGCGACGCGTACCGCAGACGGCGCCATGGTCGGCAAACACTTCGATGATCCCCCGATCGTGAACGAGGCGCAGGTCTGTCGCCGTGCCCAGCTCCGCCTCGTAGCGGATCTTCCCATCGTCCTGCGGTAGCCGGATTGTAAGGCGACCCGCCGAGACCCGCACCTCGAACGACGGTGCGCCCTGCTGGCTGGCGACAATGCGCGTGCCCTCGAGGCTACCGCTGAGACGCAGCTCGAACGGGGCGCCACCCAACGCAAATCCGCCATCCGCCTCGCTCGACAACGGCATGGCCGGCCATGCCGCATCCAGTTCCGCCACCGGCAACATGCAAAGTCGCCCCGCACCATCCAGTCGGAGCTCGCGCGGCAGCGACATTTCGCCTGAATAGGGCGAGCCGGCCGGTTTCCGATCCTCCCAGTTGAACAGCCAGGCGAGGGCGAGCTGCCGCCCGTCGGACGCAAAGCTCTGCATGGCGTAAAAATCCGTGCCGAAATCCAGCAGTTGCAGGTTATCGCTGTCGGGGATGAACCTGTCGTCGCGGAACTCCCCGACCAGTGCGTACAAGAGATTATGGCGGCCGCTCGCCGGCTCGGTGTAGCCGACAAAGCTCATCACCATCACCCATTTGCCGTCGAGCAGGAAGAAATCGGGGCATTCCACGGCCCGGGCGCCATGCTCCCGGTAACGCGCCGGCGCCCGATAGAGCGGGCCCAGATAGCTCCAGTCGTGGAGGTTGGCTGAACCATAAAGCAGCACTGCCGGGTCGCCATGCAGCGCCGCGCCGAGCACCATCCGGTAGGCGCCCGCCGCCTCGTCCCACCACACCTTGGGGTCGCGGAAATCGTGCTCGACCCCCTCGTGCTCGGGGCGCGTGGCGATGACCGTTTCGATGCCCGCAGCGCCGAGGCTCCCCGGATCCGGCCGCGCCAGCTTCTGCACCTCGCGGTACCCCTTGACCAGGTCGTAAGCCGGCAGCCGCTCGGTATAGAAAAACATCCGGCTGCCATCCCGGTCTTCGAACGCATTGCCCGAGAAGGCGCCGCCGGTGGCGCCCAGGCGCCAGAGGTTCTGTTCGGGGTGGAGGAACACCGGCTGATGCACCCAGTTGAACATGTCCGTGCTGAGCGCATGGCCCCAGTGCATCGGTCCCCATTCGGTGCTGGCCGGGTGGAACTGATAGAACAGGTGCCAGCTGTCGCCGCGCTTCGAGAGACCGTTCGGATCGTTCATCCACTGTCGGACCGGCGAGAAATGCAGCACCGGGCGCATGGCGTCGGATCGCATCCAGGCATCGACTTCCGCCCCGGTACGAAGCGTCAGTGCTTCACCCCCGAAATCCCAGATGGTGATCCCGACCTCGGCCACGGCCGCCGGATCGTAGCCATAGGCGAACAGCACGGCCTCGGATCGGTCCCACTCCACCGAGACGCTGCCCGACCGGGAGTGGTGGTACCTGAAGAAGTCCACGTGCTCGGAGAATGCCGGCACCTGCCAGAGCAGCGCATCGCCTTGCGAGATCCGGATAGAACCCGGCCCGCGCGCCCAGAACTCGAGCACATAGCCGGCGGAAAGACTGATGGATGCCCGGCTCACCGCGTGAGGCTCCCTGGCACCGGCGTGCCGCGAAACGCATTCACCGAGCGGTCCAGCAGCACCTCGGCATCGCTGCCCGAGTCGAGCACCGTGTTGTGACTGGCCTCTGGCTCGATCTTGACCGCGATCACCGCGAGCGCCGCGAGGTTCCTCGTGGCGAGGATCGCCTCCACCTGTGTCGCGAAACAATCGCTGTTCGGCGCGTCGCTCGCGTGTGCGCTCTCGGTTGTCGCCACGATGTGGTTGTTCGCCACATAGTTGCCCGTGCCCGAGACGATCCGGATGATCACCGGCTTCTCGTCGGCCGGTTTCAGGTACCGGGTGTCGATCGACTCCGAGATATGGTTCGCCATCACCGAGTTGTTGTCGCCGTTGAGATGCAACAGCCCGAACTGGTCGTCGAGCCCGTTGTCGTAACGGGTCATCGGCGCCCACGGCTCGCGGTCGCGGAAGAAGTGGTTGGACGCGATGAGGTTCTCCGAGCAGTTGCCCGAGAGCACCAGCATCCCCGGATAGAACGAGTGCAGCCGGTTGCCGGTGACCGACGAGCGGACCACGCCAGACAGCGCGATGCTGCTCCGCCCGCGCGGGAACACATTGTTGCCCGAGACGAGCAGACCACCAAAATTCTCGGCATAGATTGAATGCCCATCATAGCCGGCCCCGATCAGGTTGTTGGCGATCCGCGACGCCTGCCCCATGCCCCTGAGCTCGATGCAGTTGCCGCATTCGGCGATGAAGTTGCTTTCGATGCTGCAGGCATCGGCATGGTAGGAAACGACGCCATGCTCCAGGTAAACGAGGCCCATTCCGGTGATCCGGAACGAGTCGTTGGCAGTGGCGACATGGATGCCGGTCCTGCCGTTCCGGTAGGAGTTCTCGGGGTCATCCTGAGACCCGGAGAAATGCAGGCCGTCGATGCAGAAATCGGCGAACTCGACCGAACTGATGCGCGGGTTACCCGAGCGCTGAACGAGAAACGCCGCGCCGTCGGCATCCGCCGCGCCCGGCTGGACCGGAATATCGACGAGCACCCGGCTGCCTCCCGGCCACACTTCGTGCCACCGCCGCAGTTCGTCATGCGGCGTGTTGAAGCGGATGCTGGACGAGGTGAAGCCGTGCCCCGACCCGGCGATCCTGAGAAAACTGATGTCGACGACGACCTGCGTCCTCAGCCGATAGTCGCCCGGCGGAATGTAGATCATCGCGCCGGGCTTGCCGCCGTCGTGCAGATCGGTGACGGCCTGCCGATGCTTGATATCGGCAATCATGTCGTTGATCACCGCACCGATATCCTCGTGCGGATCCCCGCCCGGCCATTCGGTGACATCGTAGACATTGGGGCTGGGCATGACGGCCTCTGGTTCGGAAACGCTGGTTCGGGACGGAGCACGCATCGATCAGCCTTTCACCGCGCCGAAGGTCAGCCCGCCGACGATCTGCCGCTGCAGGATCAGCGTGACGAGGATGACCGGCAGCGAGTAGAGCACCGCCGCCGCGGTCATCGGCCCCCAGGCGAGGCCGTAGACCGAGTTGAACTCGGCAATGAAGATCGGCGCCGTCTTGCTGTTCTCCGAAGTGAGGAGCAGGGCAAACAGGAACTCGTTCCAGCTGGCGATGAAGCTGAACAGCGCCGTGACGGCGAGCCCTCCGGGCGCCAGCGGCAGCATGATGCGCCAGAACGCCCCGAACCGACTGCAGCCGTCGATGCGCGCTGCCTCCTCGAGTTCTTTAGGCATGCCTTCGAAGAACGCCGCCATCAGCAGCAGCGCCAGCGGCACGGCGGTCGAGGTGTGCGCCAGCACCAGCCCGATGGTGGTGTCGAGCAGCCCCAGCGATTTGAGGATCTGGAACAGCGGCACCCCCAGCGACACCGCCGGCACCATCCGGGTGATCAGCGCGAACAACAGGAACAGCACAGTGATCGGCCGGCGATACAGCGCCGAAACGTAAGCCGCCGGAACCGCGATCAGCAGCGACAGCAGCGTCGTCAGGATGGCGACGGTCGCCGAGTTCATGAACGCCTGCGGCAGCCCGGCCGTGCTGATGACGGTGCCGAAGTTCTCGAGCGACACCCGGTTGGGAAAGAACGAGGGCGGAATCTGCTGCACATCGACCGCCGGCTTCAGCGACGTCGACACCAGGTAGACGTAAGGTAGCGCGTAGGACAGCACCAGCAGCAGGGCGACCGCGTTGATCACCACCTTGCCGGCATCCTGTGAGGCGCGGTCAGCCACGGTCTGTCCTCCAGATCTTCCAGTAGGCAAGGCCCGCAAGGGCAATCATGAACACGAGAAACAGCGTCGCCGAGGCCGAGGCCTGGCCAAGGTCGCCGTACCGAACCATGCGCTGGTAGATGTTCATCGACAGCACTTCGCTGGCCTGGCGCGGACCGCCCTGGGTCTGGATCCAGATCAGGTCGAAGGTCTTGAGCGCATCGATGCCGCGCACGATCACCACCACTGCCAGCACCGGGCGCATCATCGGCAGGGTGACGTACCAGAACCGGCCAATGGCGCCGGCGCCGTCGATGCGCGCCGCTTCGAACAGGTCCTTGGGGATGTTCATCAGGCCGGCATAGCTGACCAGTGCGACGAAGGAGGTGGTGAGCCAGATATCGGCGACCGCCACCGAGTAGATGACGATATCGGTGTCGCTGAGCCACTTGATGGCGCCGGGGTCAGCGATGATGCCGAGTGCCGCCAGCCCGTAGTTGAGGATGCCGATATTGCCGACCAGCAGGAACCGCCATAGGAGGCCGGCGACGATCGGTGAGATCATCAGCGGCAGGGCGAAAATGGTGCGGTGCCAGTGCGAGTGCTTGGCGATCGCCGCAAACAGCAGCGCCGCGCCGAAGCCGAACAGCAGCTCGAAGAACAAGGCGAAGGCCGAGTATTTCAGCGTCCGGACAGCGGATTCGAGCATCCGCTTCGACGTCAGCACCTCGGCATAGTTGGCGAGCCCGACCCAGACGCGGCTCGCCGGATCGATCAGTTTGACGTCGAAGAACGAGTTGTAGACGAGCAGTGCGACCGGGTAGGCAACCATGAACCCCAGGAACAGCACGGCAGGCAGCAGCATAAGCAGCACGAACCTGCGTTCGGTCATGGCTTCCTCCCAGACTTATGCACTTGGACGCCGAGGCGGCGTGCCGCCGCCCCGGACTTGAGCGGGCTTACTGTCCCAGGATGTCCCGGGCGGTGGCGGCCGCATCTTGCAGCAGCGTGGCCACGTTGTCTTCGCACTCCAGCGCGCCCTGGAAGGCCGGCATCACCGCCTCGTCGACGATTTCCTGGTAGTGCTCGTTGAGCGGCCGCCCCTTGGTGGCCGGCGCCGACAGCGTATCCAGCAGCGGGCCGAAATGCTCATAGCCGGGCTTGCCCATATAGCTGGCATAGGCCGAGTTGGTGGCGGCGAGGCCAAGCGGCGCCTCGATGCCGAGCGCATTGTGCGCGATCTGGTAGGCGATGAACTGCCGCGCCGCATCCTTGTGCTGCGAGGTCGAGGGGATCACGTTGTACCAGGGGCCGGGGATCCCGGCGACGCCGGCTGTGCCCCCGATCATCGGCGCCACCCCGACCTTGCCGGCGACCTTGCTGTCTTCCGGCGTCATCTTGTAGGCATGCGCCCAGAACTTCATCATCGCCGTCTGGCCCTGGTAGAACAGGTTCTGCGCCTCGCCCCAGTTGATCTCGAGGGCATTGTCCGGCACCGATTTGTCTTTGCACAGCGGCGCCCGGTAGAACTCCAGCGCGTCTATATGGGCCTGGTTGTCGAGGATCACCTTGCCCTCGGCATCGAGGATCACACCGGGCGAGCCGGCCTGCAGCACTTCGGCCATCCACTCTTCCGAGGTCGCGCCGATCACGTTGGTGCCGAACATGCCGTCCTTGGTGAAGAACTTGGCCATGTCGCGCCACTGCTGCCAGGTGGCCGGCGGAGCGAGGTCGTAGCCATACTGCTCCTTGAAGGCGGCCTGGTTGGCCGGGTCTTCCCACAGATCCTTGCGGTAGAAGACGATCTCGGTATTGGCCCAGGCCGGCATGCCCATCATCTTGCCGCCGACATTGGCGTCAGCGACCAAGGCCGGCGGAATGTCGGCCTTCACTGCCTCGGTAAAGAGGTCGCTGAGATCCTCGACATGCGACGCGAACGCGGCGTTCCAGACCACGTCGATGGTCACCACGTCGTAGTTCGAGGTGCCCGAGGCGATCTCGGCGGTCAGCTTGTCATAGACGCCCTGATACGGCACCTCGACGAAATTGACCTCGATGCCGGTCTCCTTGGTGAATGCGTCGGCAGCCGCCTGCTGCAGCGAATGACCGCCGCCTTCGACCAGCACCGTAATGGCTTCTGCATTGGCAGCGGACGTGGTCAGGCAAAGCGCCGCCACCGTGCACAACAGCGTCTTGTTCATGTCTCCTCCTCGTGTCGTTTGCGGCAGGATGTCGACCCGCTGCAAGCCGGACCATATTTCCGTATGTCGACGTCGTCAATCATAATGTCGACGTCGACATTGCATATGTCGACGTCGTCGGTTGCGGTGCTGGATTTGTCTCGCTAGTGTCCGCGCAGTAAGCGCCAGGGAGGGCGAATGGTCAGCATCAAGGATGTCGCGCGTGTGGCCGGCGTGTCCGACAAGACCGTCTCGCGGGTGGTCAATGGCGAACCCAATGTCACCGCCGACACGATCGAGAAGGTAAAGTTGGCGATTGCCGACCTGGGGTACATCCCCAACCTCGCCGCCCGCAGCATCCGTTCGAACCGCTCCTACACCATCGGCATCGTCACCGACTTCATTTCGACCACCCCCTATTCCGGCGACATCGTCCGGGGCGTGCAGGACTGGGCCAGCGCCAACGGCCGTACGGTGCTGCTGGCCAACACCGACGGCGACCCGGTGCGGGAGGCCAATGTCTGGCGCACCTTCAAGGCGCATCGCCTCGATGGCGTGCTGCACGTCGCCATGTACCATCGGGCCGTCGCGCCCGCGGCAGGCGAGGTGTCGATCCCTACCGTGCTGGTCAACTCGCATGCCGAAGACGGTTACGACTACCCCTCGATCGAGCCCGACGACTTTGGCGGCTCCTATGCGCTCACCGAGCACCTGATCGCCCTCGGCCATCGCCGCATCGGCTACATCCGGCTGAACCCGCTGCTGCTGGGCGCCAACCAGCGGCTTGATGCCTTCCTCGCCGCGACCCGGGCGGCCGGCATCCCCGAGGCCGACTTGGTGATCCGGCTGGGCATGGAGGGGCCGATCGGCCGCGAGGCCAACTATGTCTACCAGCAAGCCCTCGAGATCCTTGCCGTGCCCGACCGGCCGACCGCGCTGGTCTGCGGCAATGACGAGATGGCGCTGCAGGCCTACCTTGCCGCCCTCTCCCTCGGATTACGGGTGCCCGACAACCTCACCATCGTCGGCTTTGACGACTTCCGGACGGTGTCCCTCGGCCTCAAGCCCGAGCTGACCACAGCCGCCCTGCCCTATTACGAGCTAGGCCGGCAAGGCGCCGACATGCTGGATCAGCTGATCCAGGGCAAGGGCAGCAAGCAGGAGCGACGGGTGCTCGCCTGTCCGGTGGTCGTACGGGGGTCGAGTGCGGCTATCAGTTGATTGAGATGGGGTGTGGTGTAGGCGCGCTTCACGCCCCCTAAATCACGCCCCTTCGGATGGCCTCGGCCACCGCCTGCACCCGGTTGGAGGCGTTGAGCTTGGTGGTGATCTCCTGCACCTTGCGCTTCACCGTGATCTCGGTCAGCGCCAGCTCGCTGGCGATATCCTGCGAGCGACCGCCATCGGCGAGCAGCCGCAGCATGCGCACTTCCTGCGGCGTCAGCCCGCTGTCGCGCTGAATCTGCTGCGCCGCCACCCGCCGGTACTCTTCCATCATCGTCGGGATCAGCTCAGCCGACAGCGTCCGTTCGCCGGCATGGATCGAGCGGATCGCCTGCGCCAGCGTCTCGTAGGAATTGGTCTTTAGGAGATAGGCGTCGGCGCCGGCTTCCAGCGCTCCGACCAGATACTGCCGGTCATCATAGGTGGAGAGGATGATGCAGCGCGGCGAGTCGGGCCGCGCCTTGATCAGCCGCGCCAGCTGGATGCCATCCATGGTCCCCAGCCGGATGTCGATGGTGACGACATCCGGCTTGCGTTTCGTAAGTTCGGCAAGTGCGTCGGTCGCATTGCCGGCCTCGGCGACGACATGCATGTCGTCCTCGCCTTCGAGCAGGCTCCTGACGCCACGCCGGAAAATCTGATGATCGTCGACGATCATCACCTTAATGCGCGGTTGCACCACTTGGCACTCCAATGACGATGTTGGTTCCGAGGCCCGGGCTGCTGTCGATCGAGACTTCGCCGCCCACCGCGCTGGCGCGCTCGCGAATGCCGACCAGCCCGAGCCCGCTCTCGGCCGCATCGATGGTAAAGCCGCAGCCATCGTCGCGGATCGACACTTCGAGCCAGGTGTCGGTGAAGTTGAGCACCAGCCCGAACGAGCGCGCCCCGGCGTGCCGCACGGCGTTCTGGCAGGCCTCCTGCACGATCCGGTACACGGCAAGATCCGCATCCGGCCCCAGCGCGAACGGCGTGCCATCGACCCGGATGTCGGTGGCGATCGGCACGCTCGCCGGCAGCGAGGCGAGATAGTTTTCGAGGGCCGGGATCAGGCCGAGCTCGTCGAGCACCGTGGGGCGCAACGCATAGATGATCTGCTTCATCTCGCGCAGCGTCGCATCGAGCAGCCGCTGGCACTGGGTGAGCCGCTGGTCGAGCTCCGGATTGTCGCCCATCCGCCGACGCAGTGCCTGCAACTCGTAGGTCGAGGCAAGGATCGACTGCGCCACGCTGTCATGCAGGTCATAGGCGATGCGGCGGCGCTCCTCCTCCTGCACCCCGACCAGTCGACGCAGCAAGGCCTGCAACTCGCGTGCCTTGCGCTCGATCTCATCGCGCGCGTCGCGCAGCTGGGCAGTGCGATCGGCGACCTTCTGCTCAAGCACCTCGCTCAGTTCCTTCACCTGGGCGAACAGTCGCGCGTTGCCGATCGCCACCACCGCCTGGTCGGCGAAGGTACGGACGATGCGGCCGTGCTCGGTGCCATAGAAATCCGGTTCGGGCCAATCGATGCACAGCCACCCCAGGCACTCGTCGCCCAGCACCAGCGGCGCACTGCACCACGAGCGCACCTGCTCGGTACCCGGTTGCCACACCCAATCAGGCTCGCGCGTCACATCACCGATGATCAGCGTGCGGTGGTCACGCATCACCGGCTCACTCAGAGGCGCATCGTCCTGATGGAACACCACCCGGCGCACCAGTTCGTCGTCCGGATAGCCACGCGCAGCCACGACCCGCATCAACCCATCGTCGCCGCGTAGCGTCACCCGGCAGCCGCGATGCGGCACCACGCGCCCCAGCTCCTGCAGCACCGCCTCAAGCACGTGGGTGGAATCGAGGCTCGAGGAAATGATGCGTGACACGTCGGCCAGCGTGTCGGCGAGCTCCCGCTCCTGCCGTTCCGCGGCGAACAGCCGGTTCTGCTCGATTGCCGGGGCAATCTGATCGGCGATGGTCTGTAACAGGATCACGTCGTCGCGGCGGAACGCGTCGCGCCGATCGCTCTGGATATCGAGCACGCCAACGACCCGCTGTCCCAGCCGCAGTGGCAGCGCCAGTTCGGACGCCGTGTTGGGCAGCATGGCATGCGAGACGAAGTGGTTGTCGAGCGTCACGTCGGCCGACATCCGGGTGCGGCCGGTCTCGGCCACACGGCCGATGATGCCGCGGCCGATCGCCTCGCTGAATCCGGCGCTCATCAGTTGCGGCGCGTATGGTCCGCTAGCGTGGATCAGCTCGATCCGCCCCGAACTCTCGTTGGTCAGCAGCAGCTGGATATGCTCGTAGCCGAGCGAGCGATGGATCAGCCGGGTGATCTCTTCGAACAGCTCGCCCCGATCGTGGATCGAGGTCACCTGCTGGCCCAGCCGGTGCACCAACGACAGGTGGCTGCGGATGTGCTCCATCTGCGCGGCCAGCGCATTGCCCTCGAGCAGTCCGCTGAGGTCGTCGGCCACCAGCCGCACCAGGTCGGTGCGACGCAGCGAGCCGCGTTCGGCCAATGGAAAGCCGAGCACCACGTGCCCCTGCGGTGCGTCCCGCCCGGCCACCACCGCCCCTTCGACCGCATAGCCCTGGCTGGCGGCCCGGTTGATCACATGCACCGGAAAGCTCACCGCTTCGCCGCGCCGCACCCTGAGCTCACCCAGCTGCCGGTGGATCGAAGGCGGGATCTCCCCCGCCACCAGCACCTGCAGGCCGCGCTCGCCGGTGACCAGCAGCGCCGCCCAGCGCGCACCGGTGACCGCCAGCGAACGGTCGAGCCGCTCGATCAGCCGCCCCTTCTCGGCAGGGTCGATATCGGTGGTGAGCAGGTGCTTCAGGCGCAGCGACTGCATGCCGTCGTCATCGTCGCGATAGAGCGGGCGGGCCAGCGGCGCACCGCTGTCAACTGTCGAATCGCCCGCTGAAAACCCCATCGCCCTCAAGCCCCGAACATGCGCCGTTCCGGCAGGGCGAGACCGGGTCCATCGAGCCGCCTGCCATGCCCGGATGGACCGATCATTTGCCCCTCGTGGTAGACAGTCAACCCGCGACTGATCGTTCTGTGAACACTGCCTACGAAATGAGCACCGACATAGGCGCTGTGCCGATTGCGATAGAACAGGTCCTCCGCCGCGAGGGTGAACTCGGCCTCTGGATCGACCAGCACCAGGTCGGCATCGGCTCCTATGGTCAGTCGGCCCTTGCGGTCGTCGAAGCCGAAGAGCTTGGCGGGTCCGAGTGCAGTCATCCGCACCAGCTCGCTGAGCTTGAGGTCGCGCCGCCGCACTCCCTCGGTCAGCAGCACCGGCAGCGTCGATTGCAGCCCCGAAATGCCGCCCCAGGCAGCAAAGATATCGTCATTGCCGGCGGCCTTCTCCTCCATCAGGCAGGGCGAGTGGTCCGATGCAATGACGTCGATCTCCCCCGCCAGCACCCGATCCCACAGCCGCTCGCGTTCGCCGGGCGAGCGCAGCGGTGGCGCGCACTTGGCCACCGGGCCAAGCCGCACCAGGTCGGCAGCATCGAAGAACAGGTAGTGCGGGCAGGTTTCCGCGGTGACCGCCGCGCCACGTGCCTTGGCGGCACTGATCCGGTCGACCCCGGCCGCAGCAGAGACGTGCACGACGTGCAACCGGACACCAGTGGCATCGGCCAGCGCGATCGCTTCGTCGATTGCCGCCAGTTCCGCCTCGATCGGGCGGCTTTCACCCCAGGCCAGCCGATCGCGGCGCCCCTCGGCCCTGAGCTGCGCGGTCAGCTGCAGCGTCATCGCTTCGTCTTCGGCGTGGACGGCAAGGAACGCCCCAAAACCGGCGATCTGCTCCATCCCCGCCCTGAGGATACGGCGATCGGAGCGGGCAAAATCGACCGCCGTCACCATGAAGGCCTTGTAGCCGACGACCCCGCCGCGCTGCAGCTCGACAAGCCGGTCGAGATTGTCATCGACCAGCCCGCCCCACAGCGCATAATCGACATGGCTGACAGCTGCCGCGGCCTGCTTCAGCGCCAGCGAACCGGCGTCGACCGTCGGTGGGTGCGCATTGAGCGGCATCTCGACGAAGCAGGTGACGCCGCCTGCCGCCGCGGCCCGGCTGCCCGTCTCGAACCCCTCCCAGTGCCCGCGCCCCGGTTCGGAGAAATGCACATGCGCATCGATCAGGCCCGGCAGCAGCAGCTGGCCGGTCGCATCGATGCTCTGGCCGGCCGGCCGCTCCGGGTTGCCCGCAACGACCTCGGCAATGCGGCCATCGGCAACAACGATGCCACCGACGAACGTCCGTTCGTCGGTGGCGAGAGTAGCGTTGCGGATGTAGAGATCGGCAACCGACATCAGTCGAGGCCGATCATCCTGGCCGGGTTGATCGCCGTCATGGTCTGCACTTCCTCCACCGAGAAGCCGAAATAGAGCAGCATCGAGATCATCATTCGCATGCCCTCGATCGGCGACGGTAGCACGCGCACGCCGTAATCGGTGGCGAGCACGAACTGTTCGGGCCCGACATCGCGGATGCCCTGCAGCCAGCTCATCGCCCGGCCATGCACCAGCGAACTCATGTCCATCAGCTCGCGCTCGACATAGTAGTGCGTCTGCGGCATCCACGGCCCACCGAAATCCACCGCGCAGGCTTCGAGGAAGAAGCCCTTGCGGGCGATCTCCTTCTGCTGCTCGACGGTAAGCAGTTGCCGCGCCGGATGCGCCACCAGCACCTTCTTGATCCCGTATTGCTCGGCGAGCTCGATGATCCGCAGCGCCTCGGGTCCAGAGACGTGGCCGGTATTGAGGTAGACCTCCGGCCGCTCGGCCACCATGTCGAGAATCTCTTTGAGCTCGTCCTGGATCGGCCCCTCCGTCGGGATGCGCACGGCGCGGCTCAGTTCCTTCTCGGCAAAGCCCGGGATCGCATCCTTGAAAGGCACCAGCCTGCCATCCACCAGCGTCGATTCCGTCGAGGCCGAATGGTAGGTGCAGTGCGAGCCGAAGCTGATCATCCGGCAGCCGTCGCCGAGGTTCAGCGCGGTGCGCACAGCGCGCGGATTGAGCCCGCCATGCGAGGAGTTCATCAGGTAGCCGCCGAAGGTGCGAAAGTCCTTCATGTAGCGGTTGACCATCCAGGCGGTGCCGGAAGCCCAGCCGAAGACGTCGTAGTAGAGGATGGTGCGCATGCCGGCGGCACGCGCCATCTCCGCCACCTGGATCGGATCGAAATGGCCGGGGTTGGAGCGCAGCACCGGCCCGGCATGGACATGGCTGTCGATGGCGCCGACCAGCAGCTCCTCGGGCAGTTCCATGGTGCGGTTGTAGAACGGTTCGTAGGTCGCCATGAGCTGTCCTCAGATCGGGTCGAGGCCGATGAGGCGCGCCGGATTGTGCGCCGTCATGGTGCGGATTTCTTCGGGGGTGAACTCGTAGTCGAGCAGCGTCGTGATCATCGTGCGCATACCCTGCACCGGGCTCGAGGCGGCGCGGATGCCGTAGTCGGTGCCGAGCACGAAATGCTCCGGCCCGACCTCGCGGATGTCGCTCATCCACTGCGTCGCGGTGCGCCTCAGCCGTGGCAGGTCGCCCGAACGATCCATGTACTTCTTCTCGACGTAGTAGTGGGTCCGCGGCGCATGCGGGTAGAGCCAGTCGACCAGGCACCCCTCGAGGAAGAAGCCGCGGCGGGCCGCATCCTTCTGCTGTTCGATGGTGAGCTGCTGGCGCGCCGGGTGGGCGATCAGCACCTTGTGGATGCCGAACTCCTCGGCGAGGTCGAGGATGCGAAGCACCTCCGGCCCCGAGACGTGGCCGGTGTTGAGATAGACATCCGGATGGTCGGCCACCATCTGCAGGATCTCGGCCAGATCGTCGGAGATCGGCCCCTCCTCCGGGATGCGGATGGCGCGGCTCAGCTCCTCCTTGACGAACTCCGGATAGGCATCCTTGAACGGTACCAGTTGCCCCTCGATGATCGTCGACTCGCGGCTGGCCGAGAAATAGGTGCAGTGCGAGCCGAAGCTGATGAAGCGGCAGCCTTCCTCCATGTAGAGCGCGGTGCGCACCGACCGCGGGTTGAGCCCGCCATGCGCCGAGTTCATCAGGTAACCGCCGAAGGTCTTGATCCCCGGCACATGCCGGTTGACCATCCAGGCCGTGCCCGAGGCCCAGCCGAACACGTCGTAGTAGACGATGGCGCGCATGCCGGCCTCGCGCGCTTCGATGGCCACTTCGAACGGATCCTGGTGCCCCGGATTGGAGCGCAGGACCGGTCCGGCATGGACGTGGCTGTCGATGGCGCCGACGAGGAGCTCGGAGGGCAGTTCCATCGACCGTTCGTAGAAGGACTCACTGATAGTCATGATGCCGCTTTCTGATCGACTTGGTTGGCAGTTGGATTGGTTGCTTCGCCGCTGAGCCAGCAGGCGGCGCGATGGCCACCGCCGAGCTCGACGACCGGAGGGGCCCGGTGGCAGCGCTCGTGCGCCAGGGGGCAGCGGGCGCGGACCGGGCACTCGCCCGGCTTCACCTCGCCGAGCACCAGTTCGCCCCGCATGGCGATGCCGTCGTCCGGTTTGGGTTTGATGCGCGGCGCCGCGCCCAGCAATGCGCGCGTATAGGGGTGGGAGGGCGCCGAGAACACCGCATCGGCAGGGCCCTCTTCGACGATGACGCCCAGGTACATCACCATGACGCGGCTGCAGATGTAGCGCACCACCGCCACATCGTGGCTGATGAACAGCATCGAAGTGCCGACTGCCACCTGCAGGTCCTTGAGCGTGCGCAGCACCTGCGCCTGCACCGAAACGTCGAGTGCCGAAGTCGGCTCGTCGAGGACGATCACTTCCGGCTCGCACGCCAGCGCCCGCATGATGGCGACGCGCTGCCGCTCGCCCCCCGACAGCTGGTGCGGATAGCGTTCGAGGGTCTCTTCACGCAGGCCCACCAGGGTTGCGAGTTCGACCAGCCGGGCCCGCTCGCCCTGCCGCGCCACGGTGCGGAAGTTGCGCAGCGCCTGGGTCACGAAAGTCGCCACCGTCATCCGCGGGTTGAGGCAGGTTTCGGGACGCTGGAAGACGATCTGCACGTTCTTCCTGAACCTGCGTTTGGCCTCGCCACGCAGCGCCGAGAAATTGGTGGCGTTGACGACGATCTCGCCGTCGTCGGCCGATTGCAGCCCGACGACGCAGCGACCCAGCGTGGTCTTGCCGCAGCCGCTCTCGCCGATCAGCCCCACCACCTCGCCCGGCTGGACGTCGAACGAGACGCCGCGCACGCCGACCGGCATCGCCTCGGGCGCTGCCGGATTGTGGAACAGCTTGGTCAGCCCGCGAACGCTGAGGGCCGGAGTGCTCATGCCGCTTCTCCCTCATAGAGGACGCAATGCACCTGGTGCGCGCCACGCACCACCGCCGGCGGCAATCCCGTTTCGCATTGCGGCCGCACATGCGGACAACGATGCGAGAAGCGGCAGCGCACGATGTCGCTGCGCCCGCCCCAGACGCTGCCCCTGAGCGGCACCAATTCATGCGGCTCGTCGACATCGGGCACCGCCGCGATCAGCCCCTGCGTATAGGGGTGGAGCGGGGTGGCGAAGATCGAACGCAGCGCCCCCTCCTCCACCACCTGGCCGGCGTGCATGATGGTGAGGCCGGAGCAATATTCCGACACCAGCGACAGGTTGTGCGCGATGAGCACGATCGCCATGTCGCGCTCGCGGCAGATGCGGGCGAGGAAGCGCAGCAGTTCGCGTTCGGTGGTGACGTCGAGCGCCGTGGTCGGCTCGTCCGCGATCAGCAGCGACGGGTTGCTGGCCATCGCGCAGGCCATGGCGACGCGCTGCGCCTGCCCGCCGCTGATCTGGTGCGGATACTTTTCGCCGAGATCGCCGAAGTTGAGCCCGACCAGCCGGAACAGCTCGGCGATCTCCTTCGGCCGCGCCTGCTTGGCCACCCGCCGCTGTGCCAGCACCCGCTCGACCTGCCGCCCGGTGGTGAGAAACGGGCTCAGCGCCCCCTTGGCATTCTGGAACAGCAGAGACACGCCGTGCGAGAGGTTGCCGCGCAGGCCCTTCTGGTCGGCGGCAGCAAGCCGCCTGCCGGCGAAGCTGACCTCGCCGCTTCTGACCAGCAGGCCCGACGCCGCGAGGCCGACGCTCGCCATCATCGAGATCGATTTGCCCGAGCCGCTTTCGCCGACGAGGCCGTAGATCTGCCCGCGCTCGACCGCGAGGTTCATATTCTCGACGATCCGTCGGGTGACCCCGCCCCGTTTGGTGTCGATCGAGAGGTTCTGGATTTCGAACAGCTTCTCGCCCATCACTCGCTCCCCCGGCGGGGATCGAGCCGCGCCTCGAGCGCATCGCCCATCAGGTTGAGACTGAAGATCGTGGTGGCGAGGACGAGGCCGGGGCAGATGCTCATCCACCAGGCGCCCTGCACCAGGTAGTTGGTACCCTCGGCCACCATGACCCCGAGATCGGGAGTCGGCGGCCTTATGCCGATGCCGAGGAACGACAGCACCGCGACATTGCCCACCGCCGCCGCAAGGTTGAGGCTGCCATGGATGACGATCGGGTTGACCGTGTTGGGAAGCAGGTGCCGGAACAGGATCGACATTTCGCTGGCGCCTGAGCAGCGCGCCGCATCGATGTATTCGAGGCTCTTCTTCGATAGCGTTTGCCCGCGGATCACCCGGGCATAGAGCGGGATGTTGATCAGCACCGTGACGATGACGATGCTTTCGACCCCGGGACCGAGCACCAGCACCAGGATCATCGCCACGAGGATCAGCGGGAACGACTGGATGATATCGACGGCGCGCATCACCAGGTCGTCGAACCAGCCGCCGACATAGCCGCAGATCAGCCCGATCAGCGAGCCGATGACGATGGCGCCGCTCACCCCCACGCCGGCGACGATGAAATCGATCCTGAGCGAGGTGATGGTGCGCGAGAACACGTCGCGGCCGAAATGGTCGGTGCCGAGCCAATGCTCCGCCGAAGGCGGCAGCAGCACGTCGGGCGTGGTGAGGATCGGGTCGTGGGTGACGAGGAACGGCCCGAACATCGCCGTCAGCAGCAGGATGGCAAGCAGCACCACTCCGACGACGCCCAGCGGGTCGCCGCCGAAAGCGCCGAAATAGAGCTTCCGCCAGCTGAGGCTTGGCCGGGGGCGGGATGCCGTGAGCGGCACGATGCGATCACCTTGCATATTCATGCCGGATCCGGGGGTCGATGAGGGCATAGGAGAGGTCGACGCAGAGGTTGGTGATGGCGACGCTGGAAGCGATCAACAGGATGCAGGTCGAGACCGGCGCCATGTCCGAGGTGGTGATGGCGGTGACGGCGTAGCGGCCGATCCCCGGCCAGGCGAACACCGTCTCGACGATCGCGGCGCCGGCCAGCACATTGGCGACGACGAAGCCGAGCGTCGTGACGATCGGCACCAGGGCGCCGCGGAACGCATCGCCCAGCACCACCTGCCGCGACCTGAGCCCCAGCGCCCGGCCGAAGGTGACGTAGTCCTCGCCCAGCGACTCGCCCATGGCCGAGCGGGTGATCCGCGCCAGCGGCGACACCACGCCGAGGCCCAGCACCAGCGCCGGCAGCATCAGCTGGCGCAGGGCGGCGAAGGCGATATCGGGCTTGCCGGCGAGCAGCGCATCGATGGTGAGGAACCCGGTGACCGGCGGCGGCGAAATGAACATCGGCGACAGCCGGCCGATCGGCGAGGGCACCAGCCGCCACTGGAAATAGAGCAGAAAGATCAGCACCACGCCGAGCCAGAACGCCGGCACCGACTGGATGGCGATATTGACCACCCGCACCAGGTGGTCGGTCGGCTTGCCCCGCCGCACCGCGGCGACGAGCCCGAGCGGAATGCCGACCAAGACGCCGAAGGCGATGCCGAAGCTCGCGAGTTCGAGCGTGGCCGGGATGCGCTGCGCCAGGTCTTGCCCGACGCTGTTGCCGGTGCCGAAGGAGCGGCCGAACTCGCCGCGGAACACCGACTCCATGTAGCGCGCGTATTGCACCACCAGCGTCTGATCGAGCCCCATCTGGCGCCGCATCTCGGCGCGTTGTTCGTTGGTGATATCGGGGTAGCGGCTGGTCACCGGATCGGAGGGCAGCAGATAGGCCATCGAGAAGGCCACCGCGCTGATGCCGAACAGCACGACGAGGCCGATCGCGAGACGTCTGAACACATAAGCGAGGATCGGTGGGAGGCGCATGGTGATCACCGGATGGTCCGAAGAGGCCGCCCCGGCTGCGAGCCGGGACGGCAGGTCACGGGTGGGTCAGGCGCAGGGGCGCAGCCAGGAGAAGGTGATGGTGCCCCAGGGGAACTTGTTGACGTTGCAGATCCGGCTGGAGACCGCGGCGTTCCAGTTCACCTGGTAGAGCGGCGCCGCCAGATGCTCGCCATTGAGAATGCCGAGCACTTCGGTCTGCAGCTTGCCATAGGTCTCGGTGTCCTCCTGCGGCACCAAGAGGGCCGCCAACACATCCTTGTCGAGCGTCGCGTTGGAGAACTGGATGTGGTTGGTGGCGCTGTCGGTGCGATACATCCAGTAGGCCCAGTACATGAAGTCGTTCCACCACGGCCCCATCGAGTGGATCGAGACCTTGAGGTCGCGCTTGCCCCAGGCGATGTCGTCGAAGGCGTTCTGCGTCAGCGGCTTGATCTGCATGTCGAGCCCGATGCCGCGCAGCGCATCCTGGATGATGACGCCGGCCGTCATGTTGCCCGAGCCCTGCACCACCGGCACTTCGAACGACGGCACGTTCCCGGCGTACTTGCTCTCCGCCACCAGCTTCTTAGCCGCCTCGACATCGGTGCTGAATTCGGGATCGGCCACATAGCCCGGCGTGTTGACGCCGACGAGGTTCTGCACCGGAGTGCAGAAGCCCTTGCACACTTCAGCCACCAGCCGCTCATAGGGGATCGCCTTGATCACCGCTTCGCGGATCTTCGGATCATCGAACGGCGGCACGTCGGGCTTCCAGCGCAACACCGCCACGTCCTGCTGCGAGGGCACCGAGAACACCTTGGTGTTCGGCGATTTCGCCAGCACGGCGTATTCGTTCGGCGTCATGAAGGCGAAGTCCGCCTCGCCGCTTTCCATCAGCAGCATGCGCGTCTGGGCATCCGGCACCACGCGGAACATCACTTCCGAATAGAACGGCTTGGCGTCGCCCCAATAGTTCTTGTTGGCGACCGCCGTCAGGTACTCGCCGCTCCGCTGCTCGCCCAGCATGTAGGGCCCCGAGCCCATGGCGTTCTTCTTGATCCACTCGACGCACCAGGTGTCCTCGGCGGTGCGGCCGGCCTCGCATGCGGCCTTCGACATCACCGTCAGCGACATCGAGGCGAAGTTGCGCAGCGCGTAGCGGCCGAGCCCGTCCGGATAGGTGATCTCCAGCGTCTGTGGGTCGATCACCTTCATCTGGTCGACCTTGAAGATGCCGCCGGTCTCGATCTGCGTCGTGCCCCAGCCCATGCGCCCGACCAGCGCCCGCTCGATCGACCAGTAGACATCGTCGGCGGTGACGGGCGAGCCGTCCCAGAACTTCGCCGCCGGGTTGAGGTGGAAGGTCAGCACCTTGTTGTCGGCCGAGATGTCCCACGAGGTCGCGAGCCGCGGCACGATCCTGGTCTGGTCGGCAATGCCGGTCGCCGGATCGATCTCGTAGGTGACCAGCGTATCGAAGAACTCCATCGCCAGCTGGCCGACAAAGGCCGAGGTGTTCTGCGGATCGAGCGTCGCCGGGTATTCGTGATGCAGGTAAATGAGCCGCGGGCCCGACCCCACCTGGTCGGGCGTCAGCGGCGTGGGAGCGAACGCTGTCTGAGCGATGGCGGGAAGTGCGACGCTCGAGGCAACGGCAGTCAGCAGCGCCGCGGCAAGCGGCAGGATTCTGCGTTTGGACATACTGATCCTCTCTTCCAAAGGGGAGGCCAGTGCGCGCCTGGAAGCAGGGAGGAGGTCGCTTCCAGGCCCGATTGGCGACGAAGATCAGCATCAATTCCGGTACCGAACCGGACAAGTTCACCTTCGGCGCAAACGCGGATACCAAGGTATCGTTAGAGGCTTTGGACCGATGCGGACACGCGTGGACTGCCCCTCACCCTGACCCTCTCCCCAGCGGGGAGAGGGGACGCGAGTTGAACCGGCAGTGCCACAACGCCCTCCTCTCCCCTCCGGGGAGAGGGTCGGGGTGAGGGGCAGCCACCACTCCGCGACCCCGCGCCTAAACCCCCAGCAGCGCCTTGACCTCCTTGGCCGTGACCTTCCGCCCATAGTCCGCCAGTTGGAAACTCTCGGCGAACTCGCCGGCGCCCACCATTCCGGGCTGCGTGTACATGAACTCCGGCCAGTATTTCAGGATGAACGCGCGCTCGGCCGCCCAGTCGCCGATCTCTGGCGCCTCGTTGAGGAAGCCACGCTCGAACGGCGCGAACTCGTAGAACTGCGTCGCATGCGCGGCGCAGGCCTTGAGCTTGGCATCGATCGAGGCGCCGACATCCACCACCACATCGTGCTTGTGCACATCGAGGGCGCCGTAGTCGGTCATCTTCAGGCAGATCGGCGCATCGGCCAGCGGCGGCACTTCCGGCACGATGTTGCCGTTGGTGCAGAAGCCGGAAGCTTCGCGCACCGCCCGGCCGGCCGAACGGTTGTCGAGGTGGCCGGGGCAATCGTCATGGAAGGTGATGACGATATCGGCCTGCCAGCGCCGGATCGCCGAGATCACCGCGGTGCGCAGCGCCAGGTCGGGCACCAGTTCGCCATCGTGGATATCGAGAATCTCGTAGTCGAGCACCCCGAGGTGGCGGGCGGCCGTATAGGCCTCGCGGGCGCGGCGGCGCTTCAGCGGCTCGCGATCCATCTGGTAATGGCCCGCATCGCCATTGGTGAGCGACATGAACTTGACGGCCGCGCCCTTGTCGGCAAGCAGCCGCATCGTGCCGCCGGAATACATTTCCGCCTCGTCCGGATGGGCTTCGACGACGAGCACTTTGAGCGGGTAGTTCATTTGCGGCTTACTCCTTTGAAACGTTCATGCGCAGCGCGTCAGCTGCCGCCTTGAGGGTCGCGCCACTGCGCGTGACGAACCCTTCGAGTTCGTCGAGATCGGGATCGGGTGAGAAATAATCGTCGGGGGCGATCATGGTGCCCGCGGCAACGCCGTCCTCGAACAGCCGCGACAAGCGGATCAGTTCGAGAATCTCGCCCATTTCGGCATCGGGCTGGCGGGCCTGCCAGTCCGGATCGAACAGCGGGATCTGGTTCTTGTCCGAGCCCCAGACATTCTCGATGGTGAAGTTGGGGAAGCTGCCGGCGGCGAACAGCGCGCCAAGCACCGCTTGCCAGTCGATCACCCCATCGCCGCAGGCGCGGGTCTGCCGCTCCAGCCCCAGCGGGCGGGCGAACAGCACGATGTCGCGCATATGGGTCTTTTTCACATAGGGCGCGACACGCCGGGTGGCGGCCACCGGGTCCTCGCCGCGCACCACCACATTGGCGAGGTCGAGCGTCACCCCAAGCGTATCGGCGCCGACCTCGGCGATCAGCCGGACGATCTCCGCCGTGGTGATCTCCTCATGCGTCTCGACCGCAATGGTGGCGCCGCGATCCCTGAGCACCGGCTTCAGCTTGAGGAGGAATTTGCGCGTTGCCTCCAGTTGGTCGGGCCAATCGACATCGGTGCGGTAGCGGTCGATGGCATGCAGGCCCCAGTCGTGCCGCTGGTAGTTGGCGGTGTCGCCCCACAGCGCCGTGCAGCCGATGGCCGTCGTCGCCTCGATCATCCTCGTCATGCCGAGCAGGTAATCGCCCTTGCCGACATCGCGGACTTCGGGCGCTTCGGGCGTGTTGTAGGGGTTGATCTTGCCCAGCCCCATTTCGAGGTAGAGCCCGAGCTCGTCGGCCCGCTGCTTCACCGCGGCGAGGAAGCCCTGGTCGAGCGTCGGCGAGACGTCGAGCACGGTGCGGAAGAACACCCCGGCATGGCCGAGCTCGGCGCAGCGCTCGATCAGCTTGAGCGGGCCGAGTTCGGCAGCGCGGGGAAATTTCCGTCCGTCGATGCCGACGCGGATTTCGGGAACATGGGTTGCTGTCATGACACGGGAACCGGGTTGACGCTGGAGGTTTCAAGCCCGAGGCCACCGGGAACGGCGGCAATGAGCTGGCGCGTGTAGGCATGCTGCGGGTTGGCGAGAACGGCCTTTGCCAGTCCTTCCTCGACCAGCTGGCCGCGATGCATCACCGCGATGCGATCGGCGATGTAGCCGGCGCTGACCACGTCATGAGTGATGTAGAGAACCGCGACGCCCTGCTCGTCGCGCAGCCGCGCGATCAGGTTGAGGATGTCGCGCCGGATCGACACGTCGAGCATCGACACCGGCTCGTCCGCCACGAGGAGCTTGGGCGAAGCGGCCAGCGCCCGGGCGAGGCCGACGCGTTGGCGCTGCCCGCCTGACAGCTCATGCGGCCGCCGGTCGAGATAGTTGGCAGTCGGGGTCAAACCGACCTCGGTGAGGAGCGCCGCCACTCGCCCCTCGACATCGGCTTTGTCGCCGCCGGGCGCCGAGATCACCGCGCGGCGCAGGTGATGGCCGATGGTGTGCAGCGGGTTGAGCGAACCATAGACATCCTGGAACACCATCTGCGCGGCGCGCGGCTGGTGCGGCCGGCGACGCGACACCGGAACCGGGGTGCGACCATCGACCAGCACATCGCCCGAACTGGCACGGGTGAGGCCAGTGACGATCCGCCCGAAAGTGGATTTGCCGCTGCCCGAAGCGCCGACCAGCGCCACGATCTCGCCCGGCGCCAGCCGGAACGACACATCGTTGACCGCCACCAGGGCCGAGTGGCCGGTGAGCGGGTTGGTGCCATAGGCCTTGGTGAGGTGCGCCGTCTCCAGCACCGGGTGCGCCACCGATTTCGGCCGCGCCACCGGCGGGATGGTGAAATCGACCTTCGGCGTCGCCGTCAGCAGTGCCTTCGAATAGGGGTGCTGCTGGTGCTGCCGGAACTCGGCCACCGGCGCCGTCTCGACGATCCTGCCGTCCTTCATCACCGCGATGCGGTCGGCCACTTCGAACAGCAGCGGCAGATCGTGGGTGATCAGCAGCACGGCAAAGCCCATCTGCCGCTGCAGCGCTTTCACCGTGACGAAGATTTCCTGCTGCACGATCACGTCGAGCGCCGTGGTCGGCTCGTCGAGGATGATCAGTCTCGGTTCGAGCGCCAACGCCATGGCGATCACCACGCGCTGCCGCTGCCCGCCCGACAGCTCGTGCGGGAAGGCACGCAGCCGCCTGGGGTCGATATCGACCATCTGCAGCAGTTCGGCCGGCGTTCGCTTCACTCCGGAACCGCCGCGGTTGAGCGCCTCCCGGAGCTGCCACTCGATCCGTTTCACCGGATTGAGTGAGGTCAAGGAGTTCTGCAGCACGATCGAGGCGGTACGCCAGCGCAGCGCCCGCACCGCGTTGTCGTCTCCCGACAGCATGTCGTTGCCGGCGATGCGGATCGCGCCGCCGGTGATGATCCCCGGCGCCCGCAACAGCCTGAGGATCGATTGCGCGATCGTCGACTTGCCGCAGCCCGATTCCCCGGCGAGCCCCATGAACTCGCCCGGCGCGATGTTGAACGACACCCGGTCGACCGCCGGGATGATGCCGTTCTCGCCGGCATAACCGACGCTGAGGTCGACGATCTCGAGGGCGGGCAGATCAAGCATCGCGCTTCACCGGGGTCATGAGCGTGGCGCTCGGTTTCCTGACGCCGGCCTTTCGCAGCAGCCGGTCGGCGCGCAGCCGCGGGTTGCCGATCTCGTCGACCGCGTTGTTGATCAGCGCCAGCGAGAAAGCGGTGAGCGCAATCGCCATGCCGGGGACGACGAACGTCCACCAGGCGCCGCGGATCAGCGCCGAACTGTTCTGCGCCCAGAACAGCATCGAACCCCAGGTGATCTGCCCGCCATCGCCGAGCCCGAGGAATTCGAGCGAGGCCTGCGCGGTGATGGCGAAGATCACCTGGTTGACGAAATAGGCGGCGACCACCGAACCCATATTGGGGAGGAGTTCGATGGCGACGATGCGCCAGCGGCTCTCGCCTACATCCTCGGCGGCCGCGATGAACTCGCGCTCCCGAAGGCTCAGGGCTTGCGAGCGGAACAAGCGCGCTCCGAAGGCCCAGCCGGTAATGGTCAGCACCATGATCATGGTGAGCGGCCCGGGCGGCAGGAAGGCCGCCAGCACCACCACCAGCGGCAGGCCTGGGATGACGAGGAAGACGTTGGTGACGAGCGTCAGCACGTCATCGACCCAGCCGCGGAAATAGGCGGCGGTGAGCGCCACGATCAGCGCCAGGAGCGTCGTCAGCACGGCGATCGAGAAGGCAACCCACAGGGTGTTCTGCCCGCCATAAAGGAACTGGCTCAACACGTCCTGCCCCTGCCCGGTGGTGCCGAACAGATGGGTCAGCGAGGGCGGCTCGTTGATGCCGCCGGTGGCGCGCTTCGGATTGTACGGCGCCAGCACCTGCGCCAGCGCGCTGGCCGCTACCAGGGCCCCGAGAATGACCAGCCCGACCGTCACCGGGATCGAACCGAGGAGTTGCCGGCGCGCCCTCGCGCCAAAACTTTCGCTTAGCGACATCTAGGCCTCCCCGCCCGTCCGCACCCGCGGATCGAGCAGCACGTAGAGCGTGTCGACGAGGAAGTTCGCCGCCAGCACCGACAGGGTGATGATGAGGAACAGCGCCTGCATCAGCGGGTAATCGACGGCGCTGACGGCGCGCATCAGCGCATAGCCGAGGCCGGGATAGGTGAAGACGATCTCGGTCAGAAGCTGCCCCGAGAACACCGCCCCCACCGCGGCGCCGAGCGCCGTGATGTTGGGGAGCAGCGCCGTGCGCACCGCATGCGACAGCAGCACCCGACGCGGCGGCAGCCCCTTGGCCTCGGCGAGCGTCAGGTAATCCTCGCTCAAGACGCCGATCATGGCGTTGCGCATATTGAGCGTCCACGGCCCGAGCGACACCAGGACAATGGTGAAGGCCGGCGCGATCAGGTGCAGCAGGATGTCGCCGATCCCAGAGAGGTTCAGCGCCGGCGGGTTGACGCTCGAATAGGCGTTGCCCATCGGGAACCAGCCGAGCTTGAAGCAGAAGACGTAGAACAGCAGCAGCGCCAGGAAGAAGTACGGGAACGAGCCCAGAAACAGCAGCACCGGCGGAGTCAGCCGATCGAACCAGCCGCCACGCCGCCATGCCGCGATGGCGCCGAGCACCGAGCCGAGCACGAAGCTGAGCAGCACCGAGGTGAGACCGAGGAGGATCGACCAGCCGAAGCCGGCCCCGATCACCGCCATCACCGGCGCAGGGAAATTGGAGAGCGAGCGGCCGAAATCGCCGCGCAGCACATTGCCCAGATAGGTCACGTATTGCTGCAGCAGCGGCTCGTCGGTGAGCCCATAGGCCGCCTTCAGCGCCGCCAGCGACTCGGCGTTCAGCGAGGTCGAATAGGTGGCGACGATGGTCGACGCCGGATCGCCCGGGGTCAGTCGCGGCAGGAAGAAGTTGACGGTGATGGCGACGAACGCTGCCAGCACATAGAACGCCAATCGCTTCGCAATGTAATACATCGACGGGCTCCGGGGAAAAGGAAGCTCCCACCCGCCAAAGGCGGGAGCTCCGGTTCATCTGGTCGGACGCTGAGCGTCCCAGGCAGAAGCTTATTCGGCGCGGCGGGCCAGGTGCGGCCAGACCAGCAGTGGACCATTGGTCATCTGCAGGCTGAGCGGCGCATAGGGATCCTGCTCGTTGGGGAAGCCGGTGAAGCGACGGGTGTTGTAGAGACCCCAGTCCGGCTGCTCGTAGAGCGGGATGGCCGGCGCGGCGGCCGAGAACATGCCCTCGAGTTCGGCGATGATCGCCTTCTGCTCGGCGGCATCGGTCGAAGCGGCGAACTTGGCCAGGAGCTCATCGACCTTGGGGTCGCCATAGCGCTGCTGGTTGTTGGGCGAGGCTTCGCCGACCGGCTTCACCGAAGTGGTCGCCATGTTGTTGCGATAGAACTCGAACGGCGTCGCGGTGCGCTGCGCGGTGCCGAGCGAGAGCTGGAACTGGCCGGTAAAGGTCGAGTTGGTCCAGCTGTCCGCCGTGGTGGTGCGGAGCGTCACGTCGATGCCGATATCCTTCAAATTCTCGGCGACGATCTGGCAGGCCGACACCCAGTCATTCCAGCCCGAGGGCACGATGATGTCGTACTTGAGCGGCTTGCCGTCCTTGCCGACGCGAACCCCGTCGGCGCCCTTGGCGTAGCCGGCCTCGTCCAGCATCTTGTTGGCCGCATCCGGGTCGATACTGACCCACGCGGCGCCATCGGCGATCACCTTGGCGTCGAGCCAATCCTTGAACGGCGCTTCCGGCAGGCCGGTGGCATTGGCGGCAACCGACTTACCCCACACCCCGGTATTGATCATGCGCTGCCGGTCGAGCGCCATGCTCATGGCCTTGCGCACCACCGGGTCGCCCAGCGCCCCGTCAGTGGTGTTGGCGAGCAGCAGCACCACCGAGGTCCGCGGCCACCAGTAACCGAAATGCTCGGGGTCGAGCGGCACGAACGTCACATCCGGGTCGGGCACCAGCCCACCCCAGTCGAGATTGCCCGAGAGCGTCGCGGCGCTGACCTGGTCGTTGCCGTTGAAACCCTGGACGAACACCCCCTCGATGTTGAGCGGCTGCCAGTAGTTCGGGTTCTTGGTCACCTGGTAGCGGTCGGTGCCGAAGGCATCGATGGTGGTGAACGGCCCGGTGCCGACCGGATCGGGGTTCTCGAAGGTCACCGGGTCGGCGACATCCTTCCAGATGTGCTGCGGCACGATGAACTGGTCGACCAGCGAGTAGAGGCCAGGCGTATAGGTGGAGGAGAAGGTGAACTTCACCGTCTTGGCATCCACCGCATCGACCGAGCTGAGATACTGGTCGAAGGCGCCGGCCGCCGGCCCGATCAGGCCGGGATTGGCCTTCATCAGCTCGAAAGTGAACTTGACGTCGTCGGCGCTGAACGGCTGGCCATCCGACCACTTCACGTCGTCGCGCAGCGTCACGGTCAGGCTCAGCGCATCGGCCGACCATTCGTAGGCGGTCGCCAGCCACGGATCGAGCTTGCCGGTGGCATAGTTCTGGATCATCAGCGGCTCGTACATGGTCCGCGTGCTGACCCAGCGTGCCGTCGGCGAGAACGGGTTGAAGGTGCGAGTAAAGCTGTTGCCGCCCTCGGCCACGATGCGAACCAGCTGGTCGAGCGGAACTTCGGCGAGCGCCGGAGCGGTGACGGCAAAGGCAGATACGCTGGCCAGCGCCCCAAGCGCCAGGGCGCGAAGGCTTGTGCGCAAACGTCCGATCAAGCCCGGGGAGGGCTTCTTAGGCACTGAGTTGGTATGCATAATCGTCTCCGGGGAATGGGTGCTTCTCATCAAGTGGTCCAATCTCCTCACGGGAGGCCGCGTGCCGCGCTGCCTCCCGTGAACACACGTTCTCGAGCATGCTCGAGCGCGAGTTCTACGGCCCCCGCCCGCACGGCATTGCTGCTCACCGCGGTCGGGACGATCTGTGGAATGGCGATGGGGAGCGTGTGCAGCACCGCGGCGACGCTGTCCGCCAGCGCCCGCCCGCCGGCGCGGCCGACAGCCCCGCCCAGCACCACCATTTCGGGGTCGAGAATGCCGATGGCGCCGGTCAGCGCCGCGGCCACCCGATACCCCAGTTCGGCAAAGAACTTCGGATGCCTGTCGCTGAGCGCCGCCTGGCGGATCGCCTCGATGCTGTCGGCGCCACGCAGGCCATGGGCTTGAACCAGCGCGTCGATCGCCGGCACATCGAGCAGCGCTTCGACCAGCGCCATCTGCACCGGCTCGCCGGGCTTCGCCATCCGGTCGGGCACCATGGCGCCGCCCAGTTCGCCCGCCGTGCCGGTGGAACCATGGATCAGCCGCCCGCCGATCACCACGCCGGCGCCGACGCCATCGCCCACCCAGAACAGGATGAACGACTGCACGCCATTGGCCGCCCCGCACGACATCTCCTCGATGGCGACGAGGTTCACGTCGTTCTCGATCAGCACGTGCCGATGCCCGAGCACGCCCTCGAGCGCCTCGGGAATGTGGTAGCCCTCCCAGTTGGGGAGCTGCTGGCCCTTGCGGAGGTTCCCCGCCCTGATGTCGACGATACCGGGAAGCCCCACCACCAGCTGGTCGATGTCGCGCACCGTGATCCCGGCTTCCCGGGTGACGCTTTCGAGCACCGAGGTCAGCCGCTCATGCGCGTCATAGCGGTCACCCGGCTCGGCGGCGTGGCGGAAGCTGGCGATGGTGTTGCCGGTGATATCGGAAATGGCGGCATCGATGCCGTGGGAGCCGACATCGATGCCTGCGACGAACCCCGAGCGCGGCTCGAGGCTCCACAAGCCGGCCTTGGGGCCATAGGTGCCGGCTTTTTCTCCGTCGCGACGGATGAGATTGGCGGATTCCAGCCGCCGCAGCAGATCGGACATTGCCGGCTTCGACAGCCCGGTGAAGGCCTCGAGCTCCATGCGCGTCAGCGAGCCCTCCGAGAGCAGCCGCTGCAACACGGCCTTCTCGTTGAGGTTGCGCAGCAACCGGGGGCTGCCGGATAGGATCTGCATGTCCATCTCAGACCGTCTGGTAACTTTCCTTACAGTCTGATATCGAACCATCCCGAACGTATTGTCAAGCGGCTCTCAACCGCCTCGCTGATCCTGTGGATGTCCGATGCCCGCTGCCCTCCCGATTGCCCTGCTGCACCAACGGCTAAGCGCCGGCCGCCAGTTGCTGGAACGCCACGGCCTCGATGCCATCGTCGCCTTCTCGGCCCCGCGCGGCCTTGCCGCCGCCACCCAGACGAGCGGCAACATCGGCTGGTTCACCAACTTCACCCCGATGTGGGCGCCCTCGATGCTGGTGATCACCGCCACCGACGCAGTGATCGTGGCGCCCGGCAAGAACGAGGCCCGGTTGTTCACCACCCGCGTCGGCGAGCTCTACACAGTCGAGATCGCCGGCCCGGCCGGCCTCGTTACCCGCGCCTCGGCTATCGCCCATGCCAACCGCTGGCGCGTCGGCGTCGCCGGCGCCGACGAGATGACGGCGAAACTCGCCGCCACCTTCGCCTCGTCCTTCCCGCGCATGGTGCAGATCGATCCGCTCCTGCAAGCCATGCGCCTCGACCGCGACCCCGCGGAGACGGCCCTGCACCGCCGTGCATCGGAGATTTCCGACGCCATGCTGGCCCGCGCCTTCGCCTACGCCGCCGAGCCCGACGCCACCCCCGCCCGACTGATGGCCGAGGTCGAGCACGCCGGCCGGTCCCTCGGCGCCGACGTCTCGCGCCTCTGGCTCTCCACCGGCCCGGAGCCGCCGGTGACCTATTTCGAGATGTTCGAACTGCCCCCGGCCATCGCCCCCGGCGATCGCGTGCAGCTCGGCACCATGGTGTCGTACGAGGGCTATTTCGCCCAGGGTCTCCGCATCGGCAGCCGCGGCAAACCCGCCCCTGAACTGACCGACGCCGCGGCGCACCTCATCGACATGCAGGACGCGGCGCTTGCCGCACTGGTGCCCGGCCGTCCGGTGCACGAACTGGTCGACCTGCTCGAAGCGAGGATCGACCGGCTCTGCCCCTATACCCGCGACAGCGATCCATTCCGCTTCCAGTCCTGCCACGGCCTCGGGCTGGACTACAGCGAACCCGGCCTCGCCGAAGCGCTGTCGCCGCGCCGCGACCGGAGTCGTGATGCGGACCGGCCGTTGCTGCGGCCGGGCATGGTGTTCGAGATCCACCCCAACTTCACCCTCCCCGGCCTCGGCCACGTCTGCGCCGGCGATGTCGCCCTGGTCACCGAAAGTGGCGCCGAATGGCTGACGCGATTTCCACGGGGCATTTTCTGGATCGACTAGCAACCGGACGCCGGCCACCGCCCCACTAGAATCGCAGCGAGCGGGGACTAGCCTCCAAATCCTCCGGTCCGCGCATAGCGGCCGAAGATCGGGGTGTCGCGGGTGACCGGGGCGACCAGGTTGGTCAGCTCGCAGGTGAACATGTGCACCTCGGCGCCGACCACCATGCGCTGGCCCTGCCAGTTCATCGTGCCAACGTAGCGGCGCAGCATGTTGGTGCCGCGAATGTCGCGAATGCGGGTCACGCCGGCATTGGCGACCTGCTGCCTGGAGAGCGCGCTGTCGCAGGCGCCGGACTCGACGGTGACATCGACAGCCTTGCTGGGCGGGATTGCGGTAAGACCGGAAACAAGCAGGGCGACAAGCAACACGGATCGCCGGTTGGTCATGATCAGCTCCTCTCACATGCCTGGCAACGCCAGATAAGGACAGCATCAGCGCCCTTGGCTGAACCTTGACTGATGACATTGTTCATCGGCTCGAAGCGGCAGTTCAAGCAATCGCCCGCCGCTTGCCGTTTTCCGCTCATCGCGCCGCCTCTCCGAAGCGCCCGCTTGACGTCGCTTCGGATTCCAGCTGGCCAGCCAGCCCTACATCCGGCTCGCCGAGTACGCTGCGCTTGTCAGGTCGGCCGTTCGCCACGGCAGCCCGCCCCGATTGACCAGAACGGCATCACTTTGCGGCTGCCGGCAGCGCTGGAGCTGGTTGCGGGCTAGCCAGCGGCACCTTTGAATCCGGCGCTGGAGCACACTTCGGACGTGCAAGAGGCTCGCATTTCGGTCCGCAAAGCGATGGCGACACCGCGGCCGGAACAGCGAGTATCACGCCAATTCACAATAGATCGAGTGCGTCATCCGGTGACGGAAGGACAAACGCCTCGAAAATCTCCCGATTCGTAGCGGCCGAATGGAGCCTGTCGACGGTCGCGGCCAAGTCTTCTGCATCCTCAAGATCCAAATTCTGTTGGCTGCAATCCGATGCCAAGTACTCGATAACCAACGCCCGCAATTCGTCAACAGTATATGGAATCGGATCTGAGAATCGGACGGATATCCGCCTCAGGCCGAACATAAGATCCAGCAACACTCGCGGAAATCTTGTGTTGATCATTCCGATTCTATCGATGGCATCGATCCGCCGTACGACGCCATCACGCTCCATGACGAGCGACCCAACATTTCGCTTCAGCACCGATGCGCGTGAGCCTTGCGCTTGTTCAAAGGCCCAGGTGCTGGTTGGGAAAAGCTGTCGACCAGTCACAAAGAAAAGCAGCACTGTGTAGTGCCTGGCAGCCGTGTCCATTTCGCCTCCGTCCCATGGCCGTATCAGTGCGTGCCGCGCTGCCACCCGCAAGGCTCCATCGACACACTCCACACTCGGTTTCGTCGGCCGCTCCAGTCCTGAGCACACGGTAGCTCGGGCTCTGGTTCTATACCCTCCGAAGCGCCCGCTTGACGTCGCTTCGGATTCCAGCTGTACTCAGTTCACTATCCAAACTGTGAGTTCATCTGGTGAATTCTCCAGACGATCGTTACGCCATTCGATCCGTCGATCGGGCCGTCGATATCCTCGCCGCCGTGGCGGGGAAGAACGGCGCGCTGACGGTGGACGGGATCGTTGCGGAAACCGGGCTGCCCAAGAGCACGGTGTTCCGCATCCTCGCGACGCTGACGGCGCGGCGGCTGCTCGATCGGGATGAGCAGAGCCAGACCTATCGGCTCGGCATGCTGTCGCTGGTGATCGGCGCGCGGGCGATGGGCGAACTGGATCTCCGCCGCTCCGCCCGCCCGCATCTCGAGAGCCTCGTGACGGCGACCGGCGAGACGGTCCACCTCTCGATCCTCAGCGAGGACAATGCGCTCTGCATCGACAAGCTCGACGCCTCACGCTCGATGCGCATGGCGAGCTTTGTCGGCTTCCTCGATCCCCTCCATTGCAGCGGCGTCGGCAAGGCGCTGCTCGCCTTCCAGGATGAGCCGGTGCGCCAGCAGCTGATGGCGCGCATGCGCTTCGAGCCACACACCCCGCACACCATCACCAATCCCGCGCAGCTCGCCGAGCAGATCGTCGAGATCCGCCAGCGCGGCTACGCCATCGACGACGAGGAGATCGAGCAGGGGCTGCGCTGCGTCGCCGCGCCGATCCGCGACCATTCCGGCGCCGTCGTCGCCGCCGTCAGCATTTCCGGCCCCACCACCCGCGTCACCGAGGCTGGCCTCGGCGAACTCGCCAAGGCCGTCGAGGCCTGTGCCCTGAGCATTTCCGAGGAGCTCGGCGCTCCAAAACGCCCTGAGAAAACCACCCCATGATCATCGACGTCCATTCGCACACCCCGCAATTCCGCCATGCCGTGCCGCCGGAGCACCGGCGCCTGCATCACACCTGGCGGCCCGACCGCTCCGTCGATTCCGTCTACAGCTGGAACGATTTCCTCGAGGCGCAAAAACCGGCCGACAAGTCGATCGTGTTCGGCGTCGCCTGGGCGCCGGGCGAGCGCACCGGTGGGGTGAACGGCTTCAACGAGCCGGGTGACGTGGCGGTGGGCGTCAACGACGCCACCTCCGCCTTCACCCTGGCGCATCCCGACCGGCTGATCGGCTTCATGTCGGTGCACCCGCACGACCCCAAGGCGCTCGAGGAGATCGAACGCTCACGCACTGATCTCGGCCTCAAGGGCATCAAGATGGGCGCCAACTATCAGGTGTTCGAGCCCCTGGAGAGCCGGGCCCTCGCCATCTATCGCGAAGCCGAGCGGCACGGGTTGCCGATCCTCTTCCATATCGGCACTTCGCCGGTCCGCACCGCGCCGATCAAGTACGCCCACCCGCTGGTGGTCGACGAGATCGCCATGCGCTACCCCAACCTCAAGATCATCATGGCCCATATGGGCCACCCCTGGACGGTCGATACCGCGGTGGTGATCCGCAAGCACCCCAACGTCTATGCCGACGTCTCGGGCCTGCTCTACCGGCCCTACACCTTCTACGAGGGAATGATCAAAGCCACCGAGTGGAACGTGCTCGATAAGCTCTTGTTCGCCTCGGACTACCCGATCACCACTCCGGCCGAGACGCTCACTGCGCTCCGCACCGTCAACGCCATCGTCGAGGGCACAGCGCTGCCGCGCGTTCCCGCCGACAAGATCGAACAGATCATCCACCGCGACAGCCTCACGCTGCTCGGCCTTTCCTAAGAGACTTGGTTCCTATGCATATCGAAAAGTCCAAGAGCATCACCGAACGCGCCACCAAGGTCATCCCCGGCGGCGTCAACTCCGCGACCCGCCGGCTGAGCCAGCCCTATGCCTGGGAATGGGCCGAGGGCGCCTATATCCGCGACGTCGACGGCAACACCTATCTCGATTACCACGCCGCCTTCGGCCCGATCGTCCTCGGCCACAACGACCCCGCGGTGAACGCCGCCGTCGCCAAGGCGCTGACGGGCCCCGATATGGTCGGGGTCGGCATCACCGAGCAGGAAATCATGCTGGCCGAGAAGGTGGTGCAGCATGTGCCATCGGCCGAGCTGGCGCTCGCCTTCTCCTCGGGCTCGGAAGCCACCTACATGGCGGTGCGGCTGGCGCGCGGCGTCACCGGGCGCGAAAAGCTGATCAAGTTCCAGGGCACCTTCCACGGCTGGCACGACTACCTGTTGATGAATATCGCGAGCCCTGCCGACAAGATCGGCAAGAAGGATCCGGGCAGCGCCGGCCAGCTCGCCGACGCCATCGACAACACCATCATCGTGCCGTTCAACGACCTCGCTGCGACCGAGCAGGCGATCCTCGAGCACCCTGGCCAGATCGCCGCGATCTTCATGGAAGCCATCCCGCACAATATCGGCTGCGTGCTGCCGCGGCAGGATTTCGTCGAGGGCCTGCGCCGGCTCTGCGACCAGCACGGCATCGTCTTGGTGTTCGACGAAGTGATCACCGGCTTCCGGCACGGACTGGGCGGCTACCAGTCGGTGCTCGGGGTGAAGCCCGATATCAGCACCTTCGCCAAGGCCATCGCCAACGGCTACCCCTGCGCCATCATCGCGGGGAAACGCGAGCTTATGACGCAGTTCTCCACCGCGCCGGGTGGCAAGGTGTTCGTCGGCGGCACCTATAACGGCCATCCAGTCGGCTCGGCCGCCGCGCTCGCCACGATCGCCGCGCTCGAAGACGGCAGCATCTATGAGCGCACCTTCCGGTTGGGCGATCGGATGCGCGCCGGGCTCGCGGAAATCGCCGGACGGCTCGGCATCGAGATGGTGTCGGCCGGCTTCGGCTCGGTGTTCACCCCCTACTTCATGAGCGGCAGGATCGAGCGCTACGAGGACCTGCTGGTCAACGATACAGCCCGTGACCTCGCCTTCCGCCAGGGCATGTGCGAGCGCGGCATCTTCATGCTGCCCATGCCGATCAAGCGCAACCACATCAGTGCGGCGCATACCGACGCCGATATCGATCGGACGCTCGAAACCGCTGAAATCGTTATGAAAACTCTGCGTTAGGTCACAACTTTTCATATGCGAAAAGTCGTATTGATATATGATTGCAGCCGTCATAACGTTGCGATCTGACGACAGGCGGCGAGGCACGGGGAAGCGCCTCGCCTGCCGATCGGGCGGGCTGAACAGCCCGGCCGGAAATGTCGAAAAATGCCGGGTCCGTTGGGCCGGACCGGGAAGCCTGCAGCCTCGGTTGCAGGAGAACGGCGTCGCTACCGACGTCTCGTCGATTCAGTTCGTCAAGGAGGGAAAGCTATGACGATCACTAACGCCACCCGGGGCCTCGGTTCGCTGAACCGCCGCTCCTTCCTCAAGGCCGGCGGCGCCTCGGCGCTGGCCGCTACCTTGGTGCCGGGCCTGCTGACCGGCACCGCCAAGGCAGCGTACACCGGCACGCTCGATATGCTGGCCTGGGATTTCCAGCCCGACACCATCAAGTCGCTGGTCGGTGAGTGGACCGCGGCGGGCAACCCGGCGGTGAACGTCGCGGTGATCCCGAACCTCGGCTACACTCCGGCGCTGCAGACCCGCCTGCGCGGCGGCGACAAGATCGACCTGTTCTATAACTTCGCCTACAACTCGCAGAAGTTCGTCAACGAGGGCTGGGCAAAGACGCTGAACGGCCTGCCCGGCGTCGACGACATGATCGCCGATATGTTCGAGAGCGCCCGCGGCCGCCACGTCAACGCCAATGGCGACATCATCAGCGCCCCGTATTTCTCCGCCGTGCACATGCTGCACTACAACGAGAAGTTCCTCGCCGACGCCGGCCTCGCCGTGCCGACGACGCTGAAGGAAATCTACGACGCCTCCAAGTCGCTGCAGTCGACCGTCGCCTCGCCTTACGTCGCCTACTGGGTGAAGGAATTCTGCGAGGAATACCTCCACACCTACCTGCTCAACGAGCAGATCACCGCCTTCGACGATGCCGGCCAGCCGGTGTTCGCCGATGACCCCAAGACCGTCGGGGTGTTCGAGTGGTGGCAGGCGATGTACCAGGAAGGCCTCGCGCCCAAGTCGCTGCTCACCGACGATCCGGGCAAGCTCAGCAACGAGATGGCGCAGGGCAACGCCGCCTTCTACGTGCTGCACCACTACTTCCTGACCTCGATCCGCGCCGTCGAAGGCCCGCAATCGGCCAACGTCAAGACGGCGCCGGCAGGCCCGTCGACGCTGCAGATCGGCGAAGTGCTGCAGATGGGCCAGTCCGATAGCGAGGACGAGCGTCTCGCTACCTGGGACCTGATGAAGTACTACGGCTGGAAAGACACCGACGGGAAGTTCAAGGTGTTCAACCAATGGGCCAAGGCCGCCGGCCTCGCCGCCCCCTATGCCGGGTTCTTCACCGACCCTGAAGTCATCGCCTCGTTCCCCGACTACTACGATCTCGCACTGCTGTCGGACACCTTCGCCACCAAGTCGAACGTCGTGCCGGCCCGCACCCTGCCCTGGTACCCCGATTTCCAGGCCAAGGTCGGCGACATCATCCACGCGCTGCTGCTCGGCCAGGCGACCCCCGCCAAGACCGTCGAGGATCTGACTGCCGCCGCCAAGGGCGCGCAGGGCGGCCGGACGCTCTAGTCCATCCCGATCGACGCCATCGCCCCTCCGGGGCGGTGGCGCTTTTTTCCATTTCGCGTGGGGCGTAATGGATGCCGGCGTTGCGCGCCGGAGAGACCTTATGAGGAGAGCACGTGGCAGCCGCATCTGACCTGAACAGGCTGGGCCCCAGGGCCGATCGCGCCTTTGGCTTCAAGCTGGTGGCGCCGGCGCTGATCCTGCTCGCCGTACTGCTGGCGGTGCCCACCGTGCTCACGGTGGTCTACAGCCTGCACGACGTGCCGGCCAGCGGCGCAAGCTTCGGTCCGTTCGTCGGCATCGAGAACTACACCATCATCTTTTCGAGCCCGGTGTTCTGGCGCTCGGCCCAGGTGACGGCCACCTTCGCCGTCGGCTTCGTCATTCTCTCGACGCTGATCGGCCTCGCCATGGCGCTCCTGCTCAACCAGCGCTTTATCGGCCGCGGCCTCGCGCGCGCCCTGTTGATCATTCCGTGGGCGACGCCCTGGCTGGTGATCGGCATCCTGTGGAAGTGGTTTGCCGATGGCAGCGTCGGCGGGCTCAATGCCGTGCTGATGATGCTGGGGCTCAGCAGCGACTACCACCCGTTCCTCTCCGATCCGAACACTGCACTGCCCATCACCGTGCTCGCCGCGGTGTGGCGCCAGGCGAGCTTTGCCGGCATCCTGCTGCTCGCCGGGCTCCAGACCCTGCCCGAGGAACTGCACGAGGCCGCCCAACTCGACGGCGCCAACTGGTGGCAGCGCTTCAGCAATATCACCCTGCCCTGGCTGCGGCCGGTGCTGATCACCGTCACGGTGTTCAACGTCATCTATGCCTTCCTGCAGTTCGACGTGGTCTTCGCCATGACGCAGGGCGGCCCGGGCGACACCACGCAGGTGCTGAGCGTGCTGATCTACCGGCAGCTGTTCGTGAACACCAATATCGGGCTCGGCTCGGCGCTGGCCGTGATCCTCGGCGTGGTCGCGCTGGTCGGTGGCCTCGTCATCGTCAAGCTGTTCTATCGCAAGGAGGCCTTGTGATGGCCAGCATCGAAGCCGATCGCGGCCGCCGGCGGAGCCCCGTCGCCACCATCGGGCTCTATCTCGGCGTGCTGGTGTTTGCCGTCTGGATCCTGCTGCCGGTCTGGTATCTGGTGGTCTCGAGCCTGATCACCCCCGGCCAGCTCGGCATCAAGCCGTTTCCGCTGGTGCCCTCCAGCATCACCCTCGACAACTACGCTGCGGTGCTGTTCGGCAATACCGGCGGCAAGGGCATCGGCAGCACCGACATGGGTACCCGCCTGGTGCCGGCCATCGGCCAGAGTCTGCTGGTCAGCGCCTGCCTCGTCGTTCTCAACCTGCTGATTGCCGGCGCTGCCGCCTATGGCCTGTCGCGCTATCCGTTCCGTGGCGCCCGCCTGTTCGAGCTGTCGGTGATCGCCACCCGCATCGTCCCTGCCATCGCCATCATCGGCCCGTTCTTCGTCGCCTTCCGGGTCATCGGCGTGCTCAACACGCCCTGGGCGCTGGTGCTCAGCTACAACGTCTTCACCCTGCCGCTCGCCATCATGATCCTCAAGAACTACTTCGATCAGCTGCCGCGCGAAATCGAGGAAGCCGCTAAGATCGACGGCGCCACCCGCCTCGAGACGCTGTGGATCATCATCGTGCCGATCGCCAAGCCCGGTCTCGTCGCGGCGGGTGTGCTGATCTTCCTCGAAGCCTGGAGCGAGTTCTTCTACGCGCTGGTGCTCACCAACCAGCTGACCGTGCCGCCGCTGCTCGCCGGTTTCCAGTCGGTGCAGCAGTTCAACTGGAACGCGCTCGCTGCGGCGACCGTGATGTCGATGCTGCCGCCTACCGTGCTGGTGCTGATCTTCCAGCGCCACGTCGTCGGCGCCCTCACCGCCGGGGTGGGCAAATGAGTTCACCCATCAAAGCCGCCGTGCTCAGCGCCGGCGCCTGGTCGCAATCGAGCCACCTGCCGGCGCTCAAGGCCGACAGCCGCGTCGAGCTTGTCGGCATCTCGAGCCCCAATGCGGAGATGGCCGGCAATCTCGGCCGCCAGTTCGGCACGCCGCATTTCGCCGACTGGCGCGACGCCCTGGCGCTCGGACCCGACATCGTCGTGGTCTCGAGCCCACCGGTTGCGCATGAGGAACAGGTGATCGCCGGGCTCGAGGCGGGCGCCCATGTGCTCGTCGAAAAGCCCTTCGCTCTCAGCGCCGGTGCTGCCCGCCGGATGCGCGACACTGCGGAGCGGGTGGGCAAGGCGCTGCTCGTCGGCTTCGGCTGGCCGGCAGCGCCGATCTTCGCCTTGAGCCGCAAGCTCATCGAAGCCGGCGAGATCGGCCGGATCGAGCACCTGACCATGCACCTGGCGGTCAACACCCGGGCGCTGCTCTCGGGCAGCACCGATGGCGGCTGGGGCGGCAAGCTGAGTTCGAGCACGGCTACCTATACCGACAAGGCCATCTCCGGCGGCGGCTCGGCGGCGGTGACCATGTCGCACGAACTTGGCATGGTCGAATGGCTGGTAGGCCAGCCGATCGTTGCGCTCAACGCCAGCACCTTCCCGCCCGCCAGCGATATCGACCTCCACACCACTGTTAGTGCCGAATTCGCCGGTGGCGGTTCGGCGGCGATCAGCGCCGCCTCTACCCACCCCTACCTCGCCCGGCCCCAATGGCACATGGCGCTCTATGGCGACAGAGGCCAGCTCTGGGCCGACTCAGTGGCCGACGCGCTGCGCCTTGTCCGCGCCAATGGCGAGGTGGTCGAGTATGGCGCGCCCGAGGCCTCCGGCGTCTACGATCCCGGCGCCCCCACCAAGGCGCTGATCGCCTGCGCCTTCGGCGCCGCGGCGCCCGCCGGCCTCAGCGCCCGTCTCGCGTCGCACGTCGTCGCCGTCACCGACGCCATCTATCTCAGCGCCAAGACCAACCAGAAACTGCAAGTCGAAGACCTATGAGCACCTCAACTCTGTTTACCGGCGGCCTCGTCGTCGATGGCCTCGGCAACGCGCCCGCTCCCGCCGACGTGCTGGTGATCGGCGACCGGATCGCCGGCATCTACAAGGGCGCACGGCGCCCCAGGGCCGATCGCACGGTCGCGATCGATGGCCTCTGCATCGCCCCGGGCTTCATCGACATGCACACCCATTCCGACCTGCAGGTGCTGGTGAACCCCGACCACACCTCCAAACTGAGCCAGGGCGTCACCACCGAAGTGCTCGGCCAGGATGGGCTGAGCTATGCGCCGATCGACGATGCGACGCTCATCGAGATGCGCAGCCAGATCAAGGGCTGGAACGACGATCCGCCGGGCTTCGACTGGAACTGGCGCAGCGTCGCCGAATATCTGAAGCGCCTCGACGGCAACGTGGCGGTCAACTGCGCTTACCTGGTGCCGCACGGCAACCTCCGCATGCTGGTGATGGGCAACGCCCCCCGGCTGGCCACATCGGGCGAGCTCGAGCAGATGAAGGCGCTGCTCCGTACCGCGCTCGAAGAAGGCGGCGTCGGGCTATCGACCGGGCTCACCTATGTGCCGGCGATGTATTCCGATACCGACGAGCTGGTGGCGCTCTGCGAAGTGGTGGCCGAGTTTGGCGGCTTCTACTGCCCGCACCACCGCAATTACGGCACCGATGCGCTGGGCGGCTATGCCGAGTGCTTCGAGATCGCCCGCCGCTCCGGCGTGGCACTGCATCTGGCACATACCCACCTGAGCTTCGAGGCCAACAAGGGCAAGCTCCCCGCACTGCTGACGATGTTCGACGAGGCCATTGCCGACGGCGTCGACCTGAGCTTCGACGCCTACCCGTACCTCGCCGGCATGACGACGCTGCTGTCGCAGCTGCCGAGCTGGGCGCTGTCCGGCAGCGGCGACGAGCAGATGGCGCGGCTCAAGGACCCCGACACCCGCAAGCGCATCATCGAGGCGCTCGACGTCATCGGCTCGGACGGCCATCAGGGTCTCACCGTCAACTGGTCGAACGTTTACCTCGCGGGTCTGCCCGGCGCGCCCGAGATGGAATGGATGATGGAGGGCAACCTCGCCGACGCCGCCCGCAAGCTCAACACCTCGCCGGCCGAACTGGCCCTCGACATCCTGATCGCCACCGAACGCGCGGCGCCCTGCGTGTTCTTCATCGGCATCGAGGAGCATGTCCGCACCCTGATGCAGCGTGACGAGCACACCGTGGGCAGTGACGGCATCCTCGTCGGCGACCGCCCGCATCCGCGCTCCTGGGGCACCTTTCCGCGCCTGCTCGAGACCTATGTGCGCGAGGAGAAGGTGCTGACGCTCGAGGAATGCGTACGGCACATGACCAGCTCGGCCGCCGACCGGCTGCGGCTGACCGATCGCGGCCGCATCGCTGCGGGCGCCAAGGCCGATCTCGTCATCTTCGATGCCGCCAACGTCAAGGCTAACGCCACCTACGAGCACCCGCGGCAGGCCGCTACCGGCATCGTCCATGTGCTGGTCAACGGCCAGTTCGCCGTCGAGAACAACCGCGTCACCGGCCACCGCGCCGGCCGGGCGCTGACGCTGGGAGCCTGAGCATGGCCGCGACTGCTATCTCCATTGCCAACGACGCCCAGGGGCCGAGCTGGGCCGACTTGCCGGTCTCGACCCCCGGACTGGTGCTCGATCTCGGCGTGCTCGACGGCAATCTCGACGAGATGGCGGCCATCGCCCGCTCGGCCGAGGTCGAGCTGTTCCCGCATGCCAAGACCCACCGCATGGCCGAGATCGGCCTGCGCCAGGTGGCGCATGGCGCCGACGGCCTCTGCGTCGCCAAGCTCGGCGAGGCCGAGGCCTTCGCCGCAGCCGGAGTGAAGCGGCTGTTCGTCGCCAACCCGATCGTCGGCACGGACAAGGCGGAACGGGCGCTCGCCTTGTCGCGCCGTGTCGACCTGACGCTTGCCACCGACAGCGCGGCGGCCGCCGCCAGCATCGGCGCGGTGTTCGCCGCCGCCGGCTTGACCACGCGCATGATGCTGGCGATCGATTCCGGCCTCGGCCGCGAGGGCGTTGCGGCTGATAAGGCCCCGGACGTGGCGGCGGCCGTTCACGCTGTCCCCGGCGTCGAGCTCGTCGGCATCTATACCCATGAAGGCACCACCTATGGCGCCAAGGATCATCCGGATCTCGCGAGCCGCGCCCGCGCGGCCGGCGTGTTCATGGTCGGCGTCGCCACGGCCATCCGGGCCCGCGGCGTACCCTTGCCGATCGTCTCGCTCGGGGCCTCCGCTTCGGCGCGCGAAGTGGCGCACGTGCCCGGCGTCACCCAGATCCGCCCCGGCATCTACGCCTTCAACGATGTCGGCCAGATCGCGCTCGGCAATGCCAGCCTGGCGACCACCGCCATCCGCGTCATCGCCACGGTGGTCAGCCATCCTGATCCCGAGCGCGCCTGTATCGACGCCGGTTCGAAATCGCTTAGCACCGACCTGGTACCGGCTTCGGCGCATCGCGACGAGTTCCCCGGCATGGGCCTGATCGTCAACGCGCCCGGCTGGGTGATCGAGAAGATGTCGGAAGAACATGGCTGGCTGCGCTGGCATGGTCAGGGCGCGCCGATGCCGCTACCAGTAGGCACGCGGTTGGAGATCGTGCCGAACCATGTCTGCATGGCCTTCGCCATGCTGCGGCGGGCTAACGTGGTCGAACGCGGCAACGTCGTGGCGCATTGGGACGGTTTCGGTCCGGGCGCATCGGAATAGTTTTGTTTGGGGGGAAATGATGTCGGAGTTCAGGCTTGCTGAGGGCCAGTCGCTGCTGGTCGCGTCGCGCGGTGTGTTCGAGCTGCATGGGTTGACCCGCTGGGTGCAGCAGGATGGCAAGTGGCGGGGCAAGACCCTCGCCCGGGTCAACCAGCTTTCGAGCCTCGCCCGCCACCCCGGCCTGCCGGTGGTCTACGGCACCTCGCGCGTCGGCCTCGAAGGCGAGATCCATGCCTGGCGGATCGAAGGCGACACGGCGATCACCCTCGGTGAGAAGTCGAGCGACGGCGCCGAGCCCTGCCACCTCGTGGTCGATCCGAGCGGCCGGCTGCTGATCGTCACCAACTACACCACCAGCACGCTCGGGCTGCAGCGCCTCGCCGCCGACGGCAGCTTCGATGGCCCGATTACCCAGCTGAAGCTCAGCGGCGGCGGCCCGGAGCTGGAACGGCAGGACGATGCGCACCCGCACCAGGCCTTCTTCATCGGCAATACCCTGGTGGTCATCGACCTCGGCGCCGACCTCATTCGCGAGTTCAGCCTCGACCTCACGAAACCCGGCACCGACGCCCTGACCCAGGTCCGGGCGACGGCGGTGCCCGCCAACACCGGACCACGCCATGCCGTGGTGCTGCCCGACGGGCGCCTCGCGGTGAGCGGCGAGCTCGGCTCGAACCTGGTGGTGGGACGGCTGGGCGAGCCTGCATCGAGCTGGGCCAACGTCCGCAGCACCCGGCAATCCGGCCCCGGCAAGACCCGCTGGTCCCGCAACTACCCCGGCGATATCCGGCGCGCGCCCGACGGCCGGCACGTCTATTTCGCCAATCGCAGCCTCGACACCATCTCGACCTTCGATGTCTCCGGAGCCACGCCGACGCTGGTCTCCGAACTGGACAGCCAGGCGCAATGGCCGCAGCACCTGCTGGCCACCGAAAGCCACGTGCTGGTCGCCGGCTGGGACTCCTCGACGGTCAAGGCGCTGCCGCTGGCCAATGGCGTTCCCACCGGGGTGATGCAGCTGTTCGATTGCCCGGGCGCCGGCTGGCTGCTGCTCTGGAACTAGTCTGGCGATTTCCTGTGCCTCGGCTCGCCCCCAAGGTGGCGAGCCGGCTGACGCGATGTTAGTGGACATCGGCGCCGCAGGTGTCGAGCGAGGGGAGCATGGCAGCAGCTGACAAAAGTGCTCCGGCCACGGCCGAGAAGGGCACCCGCAAGCGTCGGAAGCCCGTGCCCAAGGCGGAATACACCGCCCCGGCGCTGGAAAAAGGCCTCGATGTGCTCGAACTGCTGGCGACCCTGACGGTCCCGGTGACGCCGAGCCAGATCGCCCAGCGGCTCGGCCGTTCGCTGTCGGAGGTCTACCGCATGGTGATGGCGCTTGAGCGGCGCGGCTACCTGATCCGGCCGCCCGGGGAAGAAGCGCTGGTGCTGTCGACCCAGCTCTATGGCCTCGCCACGCTGTTCCCGCCGTTCCGGCGCGTCGTCGACGCCGCCCAGCCGATCATGAATGCCCTGGCGCTCGAAACCTCGCAGGCCATCCACATGGCGGTGCTCGATGGACTGAACCAGCGCATCATCGCCCAGGTCGACAGCCCCGCGCCGATCGCCATCCGGCTGCGCGTCGGCGCTGCCAGCCCGGCCATCCGCGGCACCTCGGGGCGCACCATCATCGCCTTTCAGTCCGCTCCCGTGCAGTCCTGGATCATCGGCCAGTCGGAGGCACTGCTGCCGCCCGAACAGGCGAAGCGCTACCGCGGCCGCATCGAGACCATTGCCAGACGCGGCTATGAACGGATCGAGGGCGAGATGGTGCAGGGGGTGACCGATCTCAGCTTTCCCATCATCAATACCGCCGGCATCTCGATTGCGGCGCTGACCATGCCGTTCCTCACCAGCCAGCAGATCATCGTTCCCTTCGATGATGCCGCCATCATGCTCTACCGCGCGGCGCGCAGAATCTCGGAATCGATGGGCGGTACCCTGCCGGAACCGCATTTCCCGCTGCCCCCGGACGTGCAATGAGCGAGACCAACCCTTACGCAACCGACGACGCCGACCGCTTCGCCATCTGGGAGATGCTGGTCCGGCGCGACAGTGACTTCTTCCTCAGCAGCGACTGGTCACTGGTCGCCGCCGACTATGTCGAGACCGGCTTTCTCGGCATCGACGCCGCGTTGTCGCTCGACCCGACCGACTGGCGCCCGGCCTATTCGAACGTCGGGGCCTACCGTGACGCCGCCATCGCGGCGCGCTGGAACCCCGCCGACTTCGCCGAGCCGCTGCGCCCCGCCTGGTTCCGCTGCCAGTCGATCGAACGCATCGACATCAACGGCAATGCCGCGCTCGCCCACAAGCACATCGACGGCCGGATCCTCCGCCAATCCGGCGACGCCATGGCCCTCGCCTGGCGCTCGGTGTTCCATTTACGGCGCGAGCGCGGGGCGTGGAAGATCGCCGGCTTCACCGGCTACCTGCCGCTGTAGTGCTTCAGTCGCCAGGCGTGCCTGGACAAAGCCACCGGGAGCGTTGTTGATGACGCCATGAGTGACGTGGATCCCACCGGCAGCGACTGGACCGACGCCGAGGTCGACCTAATCGTCGCCGATTACTTCGACATGCTGCGCCTTGAACGTGCTGGTGAGTCCTATGTGAAGGCTCATCGCAACGCGGCACTTCAGGAACTGACACGAAGGTCGCGCGGCTCCATCGAGTTCAAGCACCAGAATATCAGCGCCGTCCTCCTTAAGCTCGGCATGGACTGGATAACCGGCTACAAGCCCATGGCGAACTTCCAGGCCGGGTTGCTGGCGGGGGTCGAGCGCTACCTCGATGCGGTAGGGGACGCGGCCATTGTCGCGCTGCCCGCCGCTGAGGCAGGAATGGGCGAAGCGGCGTCGCTGTATCTTGAGCCGCCGCCGACCCTCGTGCCGCCCTCTGCCGATTCTCCCCTTCTGGCGCGGCTGGTCCGAAAGTTCGACCCCGCCGCAAGGGATGCCCGCAACCGCCAACTCGGTCGCGCCGGAGAGCATAAAGTGCTCGAGTTTGAGCGGTACCGGCTGCTTTCGGAAGACCGTTCCGATCTGGCGCGGAAGGTCAGATGGGTCGCGCAGGAGGACGGGGACGGCGCAGGTTACGACATCCTGTCCTTCGATTCCGTGGGACGCGAGCGGCTCCTTGAGGTCAAAACCACCTCCGGGCACCAGACCACGCCGTTCTATCTCAGCGAGAACGAGCGCCTCTTGTCGGAGGAGCGGCCCGATGCATTTCGGCTCGTGCGTCTGTACGGCTTCGGCCGCGACCCGCGGGCATTTGAACTCGTCCCGCCACTCGCCGCATCGGTCATGTTGCAACCGGCGAACTATCGGGCTGCGTTCGGATAATACACCAACACTGAGCGTAGGTTGCGAGGAGGCCTGGCGACGGCGCGCTCGCTAGTCAGAAATCCAGAGTCACCACTTCCAATCCCTCCCCAACCATGGTTTAAGCAACGCCATCCACAGGGGTGCTCCGTATTGCCGGGGCTGAGATGCGGCACGCCAAGTGCGCGGACCCTAAAGCTGATCTGGGTAATACCAGCGGAGCGAGGCGGGCGATGTTTTCTGGCGCACAGATTTCCCTTTATCCCATGGCCGACGATTTCGTCGGCGTCATCCTTTCGGCGCTCGGGGCGCTCGACCCCTATCGGGATCGGCTGCGCGTCGAGACCGACGATATCTCGACGCTCCTGGTCGGGCCGCCGGAGGCGCTGTTTCCGGCGATGCGCGATCTCTTCGTCGCGGCGGCGCAGAGCGGCCGGCATGTGACGTTCTCGGCCGCCATCTCACGCGGCTGTCCCGGCGAGCCCGATGAAGCCATCTGCAATACCAACGCGCTCGCCGGCCCGCTCGACCCGCTGGCCGACCGCCAGGCAGCCGCCCATGCGGCAGTCGCCTCGGCAGCAGCAACCGGGCAATCCATAGCCGCGCAGTTCTCGCTCTATGTCATGGGCACCGGCCAGCACATGGACGAGATCTATGGCTGTATCGACTTCCTCAAAAGTTCGGGCGTGTTCGATCGCTCCAAGCATTTCTGCTCGGTACTGCGCGGCGATGCCGGCCCGGTGTTCGCGACGCTCGCCGAGGCCTTCTGCCGGTTCGGACCGCCCGAGGGGCACGTCACCATCGACCTGACCGTTTCCGCGAACAGCCCGACCGCCCGCTGAGGCGCGTCGGCTTTCCACCCGAGGTCATGTCGATGCCATTCATCCGCCCGGCTGCGGCACGCGCCGCAACCGCCTTCAGCCGTCTATGCCTTCCGCTGCTTTCGGTCGGCGGCCTGTTCCTCCTCTGGGAGGCCTATGCCCAGCTTTCGGGGATTCCGCCGACGACCCTGCCCGCGCCCTCTCGCGTGCTGACACAGGGCGCCCTGCAGTACCGGGCGCTGTGGGACAACACGCTTCCCACCCTCCATGCCACCCTGCTCGGCTTCGCCTGTTCGGCCTCGGCAGCCTTTGTCTTTTCAGTGCTGATCGACTTCTTCCGGCCGCTGCGGCGCGCCCTCTTGCCGATCTTCGTCATCAGCCAGACCCTCCCGATGATCGCCATCGCCCCGCTGGTGGTGCTGTGGTTCGGCTTCGGTCTCGCCCCCAAGATCATGCTGGTGGCGCTGGTCACCTTCTTTCCCATGCTGATCGCGCTGGTGCAGGGCTATGCCGCGACCGCCGATGAGATCGAGCAACTGGTGGCCTCGATGGGTGCGCCACGCTGGCGCGTCTTCCTCCTCGCCCGCCTGCCTTCGGCCCTGCCCTACTTCTTCGCCGGGCTCAGGATTTCCATCACCTATGCCGTGGTCGGCGCCATCTTCTCCGAATATGCCGGCGCCGCCAAAGGGCTCGGCATCTACATCCTCAACGCCAAGAACAACTTTCGCCCCGACCTGGTACTGGCCGCGGTCATGGTCAGCGCCGTCCTGACGCTGCTGCTGTTCGGCGCCACCGTGCTGATCCAGCGCCTGTCGATGCCCTGGACCCGCCTTGCCGAGAACCGCACGCCATGACCGCGGCGCGTCTCGAACTCAGCGGCCTCGCCAAGACCTTCGGCAATCTCCCGGTGCTGAGCGATCTCTCACTCTCGGTGGGCAGGGGCGAGTTCGTTGCCATTCTCGGCCCATCCGGCTCGGGCAAATCCACCATCTTCAAGCTGTTGACCGGCGCCCTCAGCCCCGATGCCGGCGCCATCCTCTTCGATGGAGTGCCGCTCAACGACCGCCGCCCGTTCGCCTTCATGCCCCAGCGCGATGCGCTGATGGAATGGCGACGTATCCTCGACAACACGACCCTGGGCCTCGAAGTGCAGGGCATCGGTCGCGTCGCGGCACGCCGGCGGGTGGCGCCGCTCTTTGCCGAATTCGGCCTCGCCGGCTTCGAGCAGCATTACCCGGCCCAACTCTCCGGCGGCATGCGCCAGCGCGCGGCGCTGCTGCGCACTGTCGTGCAGGACAAGGACATGCTGCTGCTTGACGAGCCGTTCGGCGCGCTCGATGCCCTGACCCGCGCCGACATGCAACGCTGGCTCGAGACCATGTGGAGCCGGCACGGCTGGACCACCCTGCTCGTCACCCATGACGTGCGCGAAGCGGTGCTGCTGTCCGACCGCATCTATGTGCTGTCGGCCCGCCCTGGCCGCGTCATCGCCGAAGTTGCCGTACCGCTGCCCCGCCCCCGCCGCACCGGAGCAACGGTCGCCGCCATCGAGGCCGGCATTCTCGACCTGCTGCTCTCCACACCAACAGAAGGACCTGAACGATGAACCTACACCGCCTGGCGCTTGCCGCCGCCTGCCTCGTCGGCCTCGCCGCCAGCCCGGCCGGCGCGCAGCAGCACGTCACCATGGCCCTCGACTGGACCCCCAATACCAACCACATCGGGCTCTATGTGGCGCAGGCACTCGGCTACTATGCCGAGGCCGGGCTCGACGTCGAAATCCTGCCCTACACCGACACCTCTGCCGGCGCGCTGGTCGCCAATCATGTCGCCGATTTCGGCATTGTCGGTTCCATCAGCCTGATGACCCAACGCGCCGCCGGAGCCGACCTCGAGGCCGTCTATGCCGTCACCCAGACCGAGACCGGTCGGCTGGTGTTCAACGCCGACCGTGCCGACATCCAGCGCCCGAAGGATCTCGACGGCCTGACCTATGGCGGCTTCGGCAGCCAATGGGAAGATGCGTTGATCACCTCGATGATCCGTCAGGATGGCGGCGAGGGCAGGTACGAGACCGTGACGCTCGGCACCTCCGCCTATGAGGCGCTGGCCAATGGGGCGGTGGACTTCACGCTCGAAGTCTACACCTGGGAAGGGGTCAAGGCCGAACTCGACGGCAAGGCGCAGCGCGCCTTCCGCTATGCCGATTTCGGTGTGCCCGACCAGCACACCACGCTCATCGGCTCCAGCGCCGCGTACCTGAGCGCCAACCCGGAGACCGCCGCCGCTTTCATCACCGCCACCCAACGCGGCTACGCCTACGCCGCCGAGCATCCTGACGAAGCCGCCGACCTGCTCATTGCCGCCAACAGCGACGTCCTCACCGATCGGAAGCTGATCCGGGCTTCGCTGCAGGCGCTGATCGACGGGCATTATCTGCAGAATGCCGATGGCGCGATCGGCACCATCGACCCCGCGAAGATCGATGCCATCGGTCAGTATCTTTTCGCCGCGGGCATCCTCAAGGACGGCAACGGCGGGGTGCTGGCCGACAAGCCCGACTTCTCGACCTATTTCAGCAACGACTACCTGCCGGCCGAGTAGCTCGGTCGGCCCATTCGGTCACCGTCTCGGAGTAGCGGCGATGAATGCGTCGAGCTCGAGCTCGCGATCCGACGCCCTCCATCGGCCCGCACACCGTGACATTGTGGCCCCGCGCCAGCGACATAGACCAGCGCCTGCTCGGCCCGCCGCCCGCCCTGAACGGTGAACATCGCCAGCGCGAGGGATCTGGACACTGCGATCATTCTCATGCCGAGGCGCCACCGCAGCAGTGCTCCGAAAGATCAAACCGTCTCCAGATTGTGCGGTCCGATCTCGGCGATACCACGCAAGCCGCACAACGCCATTGTCGTGTCCAGTTCGCGGGCAATAATGCTGAGCGCGAGGCTGACACCGGCTTTGCCTAGAGCACCGAGCCCGTAGAGGAATGGGCGGCCGATATAGGTTCCACGCGCCCCCAGAGCGAGCGCCCGAAACACGTCCTGGCCGGAGCGGATTCCGCCATCCATATGGACTTCGATGCGATCGCCGACCGCCTCGACGATCAATGGCAGTTTGCTGATGGTCGAGGGCGCACCGTCGAGCTGTCGGCCACCATGGTTGGAGACGATGATTGCGTCAGCACCGGTCGAAGCAGCCAACCGGGCATCGTCGGCATCCATAATGCCCTTGAGGATCAGCTTGCCGGGCCAGCGGCTGCGGACCCAGGCGAGATCATCCCAGCTGAACTCGAGGTCGAACTGGTCGGCAACCCAGGCCGACATCGAGGTCAGGTCGTCGGCACCCTTGGCGTGGCCGACGAGGTTGCCAAGCCGATGCCGGTGCGTCCTGAGCATGCCGGCACACCAGCGCGGTCTGAGGGCCAGTTGCAGGGCGCTCGACAGGCCCAGTCGCGGCGGCGTCGACAGCCCGTTGCGCACATCCTTGTGCCGCTGCCCCACCACCTGTAGGTCAAGCGTCACCATCAGAGCCGAACAGTTCGCCGCTAGAGCGCGGTGCATCAAGCCCTCGACGAAGCCGCGGTCCCGCATCACATAAAGCTGGAACCAGAACGGCTTTCTGCACTGCGCTGCAACATCCTCGATCGAGCAGACGCTCATCGTTGACAGTGTAAACGGGACGCCGAACTGCTCAGCGGCCTGCGCCGCGAGTATCTCGCCGTCGGCGTGCTGCATGCCCGCGATGCCGGTCGGTGCCAGTGCTACCGGCATCGCCACCTGCTGGGCCAGCATTGTCGAGGTGAGCGAGCGATTGCTGAGTTTCCGGCCGACCCGCTGCCGAAGTCTGATCGCCGCGAAATCGGTCTCGTTGGCGCGATACGTTGCCCCGGTGTAGGCGCCGGAATCGACGTAATCGAAGAACATCCGCGGCACGCGCCGGCGCGCCAGCACCATCAGGTCCGCGATCTCGAGGATCGGCCGGGACACCTGCCTTACTCGACCACGACGACGCTGTGGATGCTGAAGTCCGGCACTTCGACGTGCAGCCTGCCATCTTCGAAATGATGGGCAAGCGGCGTGCCGGGCGCGGCATAGACCGAGCTGGCAGCGCTCAACCCGACCCGGGGGAGATCGAGTGACAGCCTGGCACCGGAAACCCGCATGACGTTGTCGCCGATCGACAGCCGGTTGGGATCGCCGGCGTGATGATTGCAGAGGTGGATCACCAGCCGCCCGCCCTGCCGGTTGAGTGTGACTTCGACGCCCGGCCCTGCATTGGTGGTGAGCACCGGATCGGCAACCGCGTCGGCAACCAGCACGCCGACCAGCCGCTTGACCCAGAGATTCGGGATGCCATCGCAGCGGATCGGAAACGGCAGGTACCGGCAGACGCCGGCACCAAAGCGGTGTTCGATGAGACCCGGATGCGCGTGCTCCCAATCGGGCGGCGCATCACCCCACAGCACCGTCGTAGCATCGGTGCGCCGCGCCTCGGGTTCGGCCAGGCGGCCAAGGGTTCTGCCCCCGGCCTGCGTCACTGCGACGCCGGGCTGGTCGACGAGGATGGGGAGCGGCGTCACCGCGGCTTGGAGCGCCTCATCGTCGAGCCGCAGATAGACGAAGTCTGCCGGCACGGCGCCGGCGTAGTTGACCCCGAAGACATTGGCCAGCGCGAAATCGGCACGGCGTCTCCCATTCTCGTCGAACAGCGAGGCATTGCCGGCAGCGATCAGCGTGCCACCGCCTGCAACATAGGCGCTGAGCTTTGCCACCTCCGCATCGCTGAGCGCGGTCTGCTCGGCGAGGACGATGGCGCGATAAGCCGAGATGTCCCGGTCGAGGCGCACAATGTCGTACTGCACATGCTGCGCGATCAGCGCTTCGTGCACCGCTTCTGCCGCGGCGGTCATCCGCAGCCAGTGCGCCGACGCCCGGCGTGGCTTGCTCGCCAGCACCAGGCCGACATCGGCCACGCCTGTCGCGCCGACCAGCCACGGCTCCAGCGCCTTGATCGGATGGAACACCTTCCCGAAGGTCTCGAACTGGCCGGCATCGGTCGAGCCGTCCGGCAACGGCACCTGGCCGATGGTCGGATTGCCGGCCTGCGCCACAAGGATCGCGGCCTCGAGCTGCAGGATACTTGCCGGCTTCTGGTCGAGTGCGTTCCAGCCGCCCCCCAGTGGGGTGCGGGACACGCCGCCAGCCGTCATCATTTCGAACGGTTTGGCCTGCCCCTTGGCCCAGCGCGCGATGAAGCTCTGGCGGGTGTAGTGCGGCGCATGCCCCTCGATCGAGATCAGGTCGCCGGAATCCAACGGGTCGCCGGGCGCTCCCGCCGCATTGTAGGTGATCACCGCGTCGGGGCGATGCTTGCGCAGCACCGCATAGGCACGGGTCATGAAGGCGTCGACTTCGCCGGCCATGACGTCGAAGATCGCATCGGTTTCCTCGACGGTGGGCTTCACCGGCAGGCCCTTGCCGGTGACCTCGCGATAGCGCTTCTGGGCGTGGAGCGAGTAGTCAGGCACCGGATGCGGCTGGATCATCCAGGTTTCCTGCGGCAGGTGACGCGCCAGTGGAATAATGTCCAGCCAATAGCCGTCGACCGCGTAGTTCGCCGCCAGTTCCTCGAGCTGGGTCAGGAGGAATTCCGCATAAGGCGAGCAGACCGAGGCATGCCAGAACGGGCCGGTCTTGTGTGGATCGCCCGCCTCGTTGGCCGCCCGCCATTCCGGATGCAGCCCCATGGCATAGTTGTCGAAGAACATGCTGACATAGGCCATCAGCCGGATATTGCGCTTCTTCAGCTCGGGCAGCAGTTCGCCGAGGATGTCGCGCGGATACTGCAGGCCCAGCGAGCTGGGGTAGTAGCAGACCCCGTGGTGGTCCTTGCAGTAGAGCTGCACGCAATCGACCCCGGCACGCTCATAGGCATCGGCGTAGGCGACGGCGTCGAATTTCTCGCCCCGGTTCTGCGCCCATTGCGGTGAGACATAGAGAAGATGGACCTTGCGAAAGCTCTCGCGAAACCACTGCGACATACGAATTCCCCCACTGCGGCCTGCGCCGCTTATTTGACCGCGCCGGCGGTCATGCCTTTGCGGATCTGTTTCTGGAACACGAAGTAGAAGACGATCATCGGCAGCACGGTGAGGCTCATGATGGCGAACAGTTCGCCCACCGAGGTCTGCTGCGCCATCGAGGATGGCTTGTAGGCGGCGATCGCCAGCGGCAGCGTGCGGACCCCTAGCTTGTCGAGCAGCACCAGGCCGAAGAACAGCTCGCTCCACACCCAGCCGACATTGATGATCGCCATCGAGGCCAGTGCCCCGCGCGATACCGGCAGCACGACGCGCCAGAAGGTGCCGAGGCGCGAGCAGCCGTCAATGCGCGCCGCCTCTTCCAGCTCGCGCGGGAAGGAGACGAAGTACGAGCGCATCAGGATGGTGGTGAAGGGCAGGCCGAGCGTGGTGTAGAGCAGGATCAGCCCGAGCAGGTTGTTGCGCAGCCCCAGCTCGCCGAAAAAGAAGTAGATCGGGATCAGCAGCACATGCACCGGCACGGCGAGCGCCAGCAGGAACAGCTGCTGCGTCGCGGCGCTGCCCGGAAACCGGCCGCGCGCCAGGGCGTAGCCGGCAAGCGACGATACCGTCAGCAGCAGCACCAGGGTGCCGCCGGTCACCACCACCGAGTTGAAGAAGTAGACGAGGATCGACTGGTTGGTCCGTCCCCCTTCGATCACCGCCGCGTAGTTGGAGAACTGCGGCGGGAACGGCAAGGCAAACGGCGTCGACAGTATCTGCGGGTCGGTCTTCAGCGAGGTGAAGAACAGGAAGACGATCGGGTAGACCTGCACCACCAGCCAGAGCAGCAACAGGCCGACGACGAGCAGCCTGCCGGTGAGGCGGAATGCGGTCGAACTCGTGCGGGTGGCCATCTCAGAACTCCACCGCGTCGACTTTGGTCAGTCGGTAGTAGAGGTAGGTGACGGTGAAGATCACCGCGAACATGGCGACGGCGACCGCCGAGGCATAGCCGTATTCCTGCTGCTCGAAGGCGCGCCGGTAGAGATAGGTGCCCAGCACCGAGGAACTCTCCGCCGGCCCGCCCTTGGTCATCACCCAGACGATGTCGAACACTTTGAGCGAGAAGATGATCTGGATGACGCTTATCGATACCAGCACCGGCCAGATCATCGGGATGATCAGGTAGCGCATGCGGTCCCACTCGGTGGCCCCGTCGAGCGTCACCGCCTGGTGCAGTTCTTCCGGAATGCCCTCGATGGCCGCCAGCAGCACGATCATGGGAAAGCCGGCATATTGCCAGATGCACACCGCGATGATCGAGGGCAGCGCCAGATCGAGGCTTCCCAGCCAGGGCTGCGCCAGAAAGCCGAGACCGATGGCGTTCAGCGTCGCGTTCAACAGCCCGTAATTCGGCTCGTAGATGCGCGCCCACAGCGCCGCGACCACGGTCATCGGCAGCATGACGGGCAGATAGAAGGCGAAGCGGAAGATGCCGTGCCCCGGCACACGCCGGGAGATGGCGATGGCAAGCAGCAGGCCCAACCCGACCGTACCGACGGTCGCCGCGATGGCAAATACGATGGTGTGGCTCAGCGCGCTCCAGAAATAGCGATCGCGAAACAGCCGCTCGAAATTGTCGAGCCCGACCCACTGCCGCGGCAGCAGCCCCTTCCACTCGAACAGCGACAGTTCCAGCGAGCGATAGAGCGGCAGGCCCATGAAGGCGACCAGCAGCAGCACCGCCGGCGCGAGGAACAGGTACCAGTGGCCATTTTGCCGGAACTGCGCCGCGATGCTGCGGCGCTGCGGGGCAACAATGACAGGGGGCACGGCCTCGCGGGTGCCGGAAGGCGCAGAAGCGGTCATCGGTTCGTCCATCTGGTCGGGAGAGAACCCGGCCGGCGATAGGCCGGCCGGGTCATGGCGCGAGCCTCAGCGGCTGCGCGTGTCCTCATAGGCGGCCTGCATGGCCTCGCCGGCCTGCTCGGGCGTGATCACGCCGTTGAGCACCTCGCCTACCGTCCGCTTCAGCGTGTTGAGAATGTCCGACGGCACCGAGGACTCGTAGAGCGCCGGCGCCCCCATCTGCGCCACGTCGGCACCCATCTGCGCCACCATCGGCTTCAGGAACTCGGCCAGCGTCGCGGCATCGACATCGGTGCGACCGATGGTCAGCCCGGAGGCCCTGGCATAAGCGAGCGCTCCGTCGCGCGAGGCGAGGAAGGCGATCACTTTTTTTGCCGCCTCCTGCTTGTCGCGGTTGAAGGCGATGTAGCAGTTGGGCACCCAACTGCCGACCGGCCCGTATGCGACCTCGTTGATCGGCGGATAGTAGAAATAGCCGACCTCGAACTGATCCTGATCGAGCATGCCGGCGCCGCCCCATGAGCCGGTCTGGTACATGGCCGCTTTGCCCGAGGTGAACATCGACTTGGCCACCTCGTCGTCGATGATGCCGGCAAAACCGTCAGCCGCCAGCCCCTTGTCGACGATGTCCTTCAGCATCTGGAAGATGCGCACGCTGTTGGGATCGGTCCACTTGAAGGCGCGTTCCGCTTCGGTCGAGTCCGGCGACCAGTTGCGCAGCAGCGCGTTGTATTCTTCCTGCGTCCACGAGCGCATCATCAGCCCGTCGGGCAGATGGTTGACCATGCCATAGTCGTAGAGGGTGACCATCGGTTGGAACCCCGCCTCGCGCACCTTGGCTGCGATGGCGTAGAGCTCGTCCCAGGTGGTGGGGGGCGTCAGCCCGAGATCGGTGAAGATCTTCTTGTTGTAGTAAACGTAGGGGGTCCACACCACGTCGGTGTTGACGCCGTATTTATGGCCATCGGGCTCGGTGAAATACTGGATCGTGCCGTCGGGATAGCCGCCATTGGCATAGATATCGTCGAGCGGCGCCAACAGGCCGGCGGCCACCATCTCCTTGTACTGGAACGAGGGCGAGCACCACCACCAGCTGAGATCCGGACCATCGCTTGAGGCGAACATCGTGGTCGGCGCCGTCGCCTGCCAGTTCAGTTCGTCCGACTGCAGTTCCAGGTCGACCTGGATATCGGGGTTGGCGTCGTTCCAGGCCTTGATGGCGCCGACGGTTCCGTCGCCGGCGCCGACACCACCGAGCACTGTCATGCGCAACCGGGTCGGTTCCTGCGCGGCGAGCGGCGAGACCGCCACGGCTGCCACCAGCAATGCGACAAGCGACAATCGAGCGGTTGTCCGAAATAGTCCCTTCATTGGTCTCCTCCTCATTGAGACGTGTCTTACCGGCCGCCCCTCAGCGGCCTGTGGCCCGGTTGTCCGGGTAGTCGCTGCGCGGGGCTATGCACTCCCCTTGGCGAGCGTCGAGATATCGCTGCTTACCTGCCCCAGGTGGCCGCGCATCGCTTCGACGGCGCCGGCACTGTCGTGCCGTTCGATGGCATCGAGGATGCGATGGTGGAACGCCTGGGCGGACCGGGCGCTCTGCTCCACGAAGAACAGGCGCTTGCGCTGCTCATTGAGCACATCGACGATCGGAAACAGGATCATCGGCACCAGATGGTTCTGCGTGGACTTGGCGATGGCGACATGGAAGCGATGGTCGGCTGCGATGAACGCCTCCACATCGTCGAAGGCACCCTCCATGATCGCGACTTCCACCCTCAGCTCGGCGATCTCGGCTGGCCCGGCGCGCTCCGCCGCGAGCCCGGCGACAGTTGGCTCAATGATCTGACGGATTTCGATCAGGTGCGCGAGGTTATGCGCCAGCCCGCCGACCGAAAGCGCCAGCTCGAACGAGTCTCCCAACGCCCGCGAGGTTCCGTCAGCGACATAGGTGCCGCTGCCCTGGCGCACGCTGACCAGCCCGTCCTTGGCCAACGCCCGGATCGCCTCACGCACCACGTTGCGGCTGACGCCATAGCCGACCGCGATGTCGCGTTCATTGGGCAGACGCTCGCCTTGCTGCAGCTCGCCGGAGACGATTCGCCCGCGTATCGAGGCGGCAATCTGCTCGTAGAGGCGCACGTTGGTCAGCTGCTGCATGCGTGAAATCCGATTGGTAGGATGACCCTATGAGCCTACCTAACGCAACCGACGGCACAGCGCAAGAGAGCAACGGGAGATGTCGCGGCACCCCAAAGCCCAAGCAGAGCGCGCTAGCGTCTTTCGTTGAATGGTCGACGGCGGGACCAGGCAGCGTGACAGCGAACGGCATAAGCCGCCCGCAGCAGTGCGCTAGAGTCCATCAGCGATCGGCAACAGCAGGTCGACCTGCGCCACCAGCTCGGCAAGTGCTGCTCGACCGCGGCGCTCAGGTTAAGGGCAGCGAAGGCGTTCCGCCCCAGGCCTTGATGCTCCCGTTCCGGCCAACCCGCGACGAGGAAGTGGCGATGTAATAGGCGCAGCGGCTGGCGGCGCGATCGGTCCTCAGCCGTTCGCCAGTAGGGTTTCGCGGTCGATCTCTCGACCGATGAGCGCCATGCTCTGGCCCTGCGTGACGACCGGGAGAGTGCGTAGGCCAATGAGGTAGCCGGTAACGGGGGAGACGAGGTCCACCGGGTCGCGGCTGGGATCCTCAGGAGACCAGATGCGCCCGACGGGCTGGCCCGCGACAACGGGACTTCCCGGTTCGAGGACGACTTCGAACAGCCCGCCGACGGGCGCGACCATGGCGTCGAAAAGGCCGCTGGTGACGGCGCCGACCTTGCCGTCGTCGTAGCGACAGTCGACCAGGGTGGCGGGCGGCAGGCCAAGCGAGGCGCGTGTGACGACCGCGCCTTCAAGCACGCCGAAGTGGCGCAGCACATTGGTCAGCCCGCTCCAGGCCAGCGCCTGCACATCGACCGGGATGCGGCTGCTGCCGCCGAGTTCGGTGGTGACGACAACCTTGCCCTGACGCTCGGCTTCATTGGGCAGGTAGTTGCCGTCCGACGTGTAGAAGAAGTGAAAATCCGAGTTCCAGGCTTCCATCGCTTCGAGCATCGCCTTGCGCTGCACCGGGTCGCGGGGGACGCACATGTGCGAACAGGGCGTAATCCAGCCGATGCCGCCCGCCGAATGGAGATCAATGACGATATCGGCGGCGGGAAACAGCACGGTGGTGAAGAAGTGCGCGAGCCGCTCGATCTGCCGCCCATCCGGAGCGCCGGGGAACGATCGGTTGAAGTTCTCTCCGGAAGGCCAGAGACGGGTGTGCGCCCTGGAAGCTTCGGTTGATATGACGGGGACGATGATAAGGCGCCCGGCGACCTGTGCAGGATCGATCTCGTGGATGAGACGCAGCGCCGCGAGTTGACCCTCGTACTCGTCGCCATGGTTGCCGCCCGAAATGAGGACAGTCGGCCCGGTGCCATTGGCGATGGTGACGATGGGCACGAGCGCTTCGGCGACACCGGTGACAGGGTCGCCGGGAACGCGGATCACGCCGGCCTGCCGGCCGAGCCTGCCGAAATCCACTGGGTTCTCGATCAGCGATTTCTCCGCCCTGACCAGTCGCATGGCGCACCCTCCATCATAGATACAGCATTGATGCCTACGGTATACCGTGTGTCAAGCAATGATCTGGTCCGCCCTGGCTGATCGCGGCTGGGCCACGAGGCAGCCGGGAACGGCGCGTGCGCACTCGTTGCTCAAAAGACGGCCGCAAACCGGACTCGCAGGCATTTCGAGGTAGCCGCCGATCGCACGGGCGCCGCGCTCCCACCCTTGCCGCTGCGTGAAGCGGGGCCGCCGGCTGACAGTCAATATGCCTCAACCACGTGGCCAGAAACTGGGCCCGATTTCGGCTCAAAGTCGCGACACACCAAGTCTTTGACAACAGCGGACAACTTGACCCCATCTCTGCCGGCAATGCCGGACGACAAAGGGGAAATTGAACCGTGCACCGGATCGCAGTGGATATTGGCGGCACCTTCACCGACTGCGTGCTGGTGGATGAGGAGACGGGTGCGGTCACCCTGCACAAGCAGCTGACGACGCCCGACGATCCGTCTGAAGCCGTAATCGAGGGGGTTCAGGCGCTGTTGGCCGCTGGAACCGTAGGAATCGAGGACATCTCGGCTCTCGTGCACGGCACGACGCTGGTGACCAACGCGCTCATCGAGCGAAAGGGCAGCCTGACCGGCATGCTGGTAACGGCCGGAATGCGCGACATCCTCGATATCGGCCGCGAGCGTCGCTACGACCTGTTCGACCTGCGGCTCGCCTATCCGCAAGCCGTAGTGCCGCGCAGTCTTCGCCGTGAAATTCCTGAACGCATCAGCTTCAACCGAACCGTGACGCAGCCGCTGGATGCCGAAGCGGTTGTCGCCGCAGCACGCGACCTGCGCGAACAGGGCATCGAGGCCATAGCAATCTGCTTCCTGAACAGCTTCGCGGACGACGCCCATGAACAGCAGGCAGCCCGCCTGGTGCGGCAGGCACTACCCGAACTGCTGGTGTCGGTATCGTCCGAAGTGTTTCCCTACATCCGCGAATACGAGCGGTGGACGACGGCGACGATGAACGCCTACGTGCAGCCGCTGGTCGACCGCTACATCTCGCATATCGACGACAGGCTGAAGGCTATTGGCTTCGGCGGCAGATTTTACATCATGACTTCGGGTGGCGGCATGGTGACCCCCGCCACTGCACGCCGTTTTCCGATCAGATTGCTGGAATCCGGGCCCGCGGCGGGCGCTCTGATGTCGGCGTACCACGGCAGGGTGGGCGGCATCGACAACCTCCTCTCCTTCGATATGGGAGGCACTACGGCCAAGGGCGCGCTGGTGCGCGACGGCCGGCCGTTGCGCAAATACGAGCTCGAAGTGGCTCGTGTCCACGAGTTCAAAGCGGGTAGCGGCCTGCCGGCCAAGGCACCGGTGATCGACATGATCGAGATCGGCGCGGGCGGCGGCTCGATTGCCGGCATCGACGAGCGGGGGGTGATCACCGTGGGTCCGAGCAGCGCCGGCGCAAAGCCGGGACCGGCCTGCTATGGCCGAGGTGGCATCGAGCCGACCTTGACCGACGCTAACCTGGTGCTCGGCTACTATGATGCAGATTCGTTCCTCGGCGGTCGGATGGGTCTCGATGTCGAGGCGGCGCGACGGAGCATCGCGACCCGCATCGCCGAGCCGCTCGGGCTCGAGGTGATCCGCTCCGCCTGGGGTATCCATGAGGCCGTGAACGAGCGCGTCGCCAGTGCCTTCCGGATCCACGCCTCGGAGCGAGCCTTCGACTACCGCGCCTCGAGCATGGTGGCGTTTGGCGGCAGCGGCCCGACGCAAGCTGTGCGCATCGCCGCCAAGCTCAACGTGCCGCGCGTCGTGCTGCCACCGGGCGCCGGGGTGATGTCGGCACTGGGGCTGTTGCGCAGCCCGTTCTCCTTCGAGCTCGCGCGCTCGCAACGGATCGGCGTCGCGGCTCTCGACGACGCGGCCTATAGGGAAGCCTTCGGCGGGATGGAGCGCAACGTGCGCGAAGTGCTCGCCGATGCGGGGCTGACCGGGAAGGCCGTGTCCATCACGCGACGCCTCGACATGCGCTATCAGGGGCAAGGCTATGAACTGGAGGTGCCCGCCGGCGAAAGCCCCGACGGGCTGGCTGCGGCGTTCCTCGAGGTCTATCGCGCGGTGTTCTCACCCATCGAGATCGATGAGCCCGTGGAAATCGTCAACTGGAAGATCGAGGCCGTCGGGCCGGAGCCAATGGCAGGCCAACCATTCCGCTACGACCGGGATTTCTCGCCGGGAGCGGCGCTCAAGGGCGAGCGGCTGGCCTATTTCCCCGAGGACGGGCCGGTGCTGGTGCCGGTGCTCGATCGCTACCGGCTTCGGATTGGCGCGGTGGTCGACGGGCCAGCCATCATCGAGGAGCGCGAGTCGACACTGGTGCTTGGTTTCGGCGACCGTGCGACCATCGACCGCCATCTCAATCTCGTTGTCGACGTTTGTGGAGTGAGTCAGCAATGAGCGTCATCGACCCGGTCAGCCTCGGCATCATCTGGGACCGCCTGATCTCGATCACGGACGAGACCTTGAGCAGCCTCGTCAGAACCTCGTTCTCGACCAATGTGCGGGAGAGCTACGACCTCTCCTGCATGCTGTTCGACAGCAAGATGCGCTCCATTGCGCAGGGCACCTACAGCGTGCCCTCCTTTACCGGCACGGCGCCCAACACCGTCAGGCTGATGCTGGAAAAGCACCCGCCGCACACCTTGCGCGACGGCGACGTGCTGGCCACGAACGACCCCTGGATCGGTACGGGGCACCTCTATGACATCAATGTGCTGCGGCCGATCTTCCATCGCGGCCGGATCGTCGCCTATTCGCTCTCGATCACCCACCTGCCCGATATCGGCGGACTGGGCTTTTCGGCCACTGCCCGGCAGATCTACGAGGAAGGCCTGCGGCTGCCGGTGGTGAAGCTGGTCGAACAGGGCCGGCAAAACCCGCTGCTGTTCGAACTCATCGGCCTCAATGTGCGGGTGCCCGAGCAGACGCTGGGCGACTTCCACGCCAACATCGCCTGTAACGAGGTGGCGGCGCGCCTCCTGGTGGAGTTTCTCGACGAGTACGGGCTCAGCGGCATCGACGATGTGGCCGACGCGATCGTCGCAAACTCCGAAAGGGCGCTGCGCGCCGCGATTTCCGCAATGCCGGACGGCAGTTATGAGCACGCCATCGAGGTCGAGGGCGGCGAAAGCAGCCTGAAACTCGCCATTCGGCTCGACGTCATCGGCGACCGGATCCACGCCGACTTCACCGGAACCAGCCCGGCGCTGAACATGGGCATCAACGTACCGATCGGCTACAGCAAGGCGTTCGTGGTCTACGCCGTCAAGTGCGTTACCACGCCTGCGATCCCCAATAATATCGGCTGCGTGACGCCGATCACGGTCAGTGCGCCGGAGAACTGCATCCTCAACGCCTTGCCGCCCTACCCGACGGGAGGACGCCATGTCATCGGCCATTTCGTCAATCCGCTGACCATGGGCGCCCTCGCCCAGATTGTGCCGGACCGGGTGCAGGCGGAATCGGGCATGATGAGCCTCGTCAACATCCAGGGGCGTCATCGCGACGGGCGCGGCGTGTCCTCGATCTATTTCTCCTCCGGCGGGTTCGGAGCGCTCAAGGGGACGGACGGGCTGCCAACCATGCCGAGCCCCTCCAACATGACCGGGACGCCGGTCGAGGTGTGGGAAGACATCACCGGCATGACGGTACGCCGGAAGGCGCTGCTGACCGATTCCGGCGGAGCCGGGGCGTTTCGCGGCGGGCTGGGACAGGAGATCGAACTGGTCAACGATACCGGCAACGAGCTGACCATCTCCTGCCTCGCGGGCCGAACGCAGTTCGCGGCGCAGGGCCTCGCCGGCGGCAAGCCCGGAACCCTGCGGGCCTGCCTCATCAATGGCGCACCGGTGCATCCCAAGGGGCGTTACTTCCTCCGCCCCGGCGATGTGCTCACACTCTTCGAGCCGGGCGGCGGCGGGTTCGGTGCGCCGGAGCGGCGTGATCCGGCGCGGCTCGCCGAGGATATCCGCGAGGGGTTCGTCAGCCTCGATGCCGCCCGGCGCGATTATGGCTATGGCGGTAGCAAGTGACCTACGACCTGCGCAGCGACTTTCTGGGACCTCCGACCGAGGCCATGCTGGACGCGATGGCCAGGGCGGCCGCAGAGCCGGATGGCTTCGAGCTGCGCGAGAACCGCCACCAGCGGGCGCTGGAAGCCCATGCGGCGCAGCTGCTCGGCAAGCAAGATGCGCTGCTGTTTCCCACCTGCACCATGGCCAACCTCGTGGCCGTGATGGCGCAGACGGCGCCCGGCGACGTGGTGATCGGCGACGCACAGAGCCATTGCCTGACCTCGGAGGCAGGGGGCGTGGCCGCTTTGGCGGGCACGATGACCCGAGGGCTGGATGGCGACAATGGCCAGTTGCCGCTCGACGCGCTGGCCCTGGCCCTCGACGGCTCGGCGCATCCGCAGCGCTCGAGCGCGCGGCTGGTCGTGCTCGAGACAACCCACAATCGCGCGGGTGGGCGCGCGTTGCCGCTGTCCCACATCGAGGCGGTTGGCGAGTTGGCCCGCCTCGCCGGGGCGGCGCTGCATGTCGATGGCGCCCGCTTCTTCAATGCGGCCGTAGCGCTCGACCTCTCGCCGGCGGTAATGGCAGCGGCAGCGCACAGCGTTTCGCTCAGCCTCAACAAGGGGTTGTGCGCCCCAAACGGCGCGCTGCTGGTGGGGTCGCGCGCGCTGATCGCTCGGGCCGTGACGTTGCGGCAGCGGCTTGGCGGCGGGATCAGGCCGGCGGGCCCCATGGCCGCGGCGGGGCTGGTGGCGCTCCAGACGATGATGCCGCAGCTCAAGCATGACCACGACAATGCGCGCCTCTTGGTCGAGGCCTTGTGCCGGCTCGGCTTCGATGCCGGGCCGCACGAAGGGGGCAGCAACATCGTCATCGTCAGGATCGGCGACGGGGTCGAGGCGTTTGTCGGTGCGCTTGAGGCGGCCGGGGTGCGCGTTATCGGGTTCGGACCGGGCCGGGTGCGGCTGTGCATCCATCGCGGGATCGCTGCAGCCAGTGTCACCGCCATCGCCGATGCCTTTGCGATGGCGGCGCGGGCAACGGGTAGAAAGCTAGGGGATTGAGCATGTCGAAATGGGGGCCGATGCCCGAGGACCTGGAGGCCGCACGCCGGGTGGTGGTGTCGCGCAACGTGATGATCCCGATGCGCGACGGGAAACGACTGGCCACGGACATTTACCGGCCGGGCCTCGAGAATGGCGATCCGGCCCCGGGGCCGTTTCCCGTCATCCTCACGCGCACTTCCTACGACAAGTCGAACCCGGTGATGCAGGTGGAGCCGGTGGGGCATTTCTTCGCCGCGCATGGCTATGCCGTTGCGATCCAGGATCTGCGCGGGCGAGGGGAATCCGAGGACGTCGGCAATTATCACCACGTGGCCAACCCTGCCGAAGGCGATGATGGGTATGACACCGTGGAGTGGCTGGCGGCGCAGCCCTGGAGCAACGGCCGAGTGGGCATGGTCGGCACCTCGCACAGCGCCGTGTGCACCAATGCCGCGGCGCTGAAACGTCCGCCCGGGCTCAAGGCGGCGTGGATCGACTCGGCGCCGACAAGCGGCATGGACTGGCAATGCAGGCGCGGCGGCGCCATGGCGATGCAGATGTTTCCTGCCCTGTTCGTCCACGCCCATGACGCGCCGGAAATCCGCAACGACCCCGCCGCCCAGGCGCGCATCGAATGGGGTGGACGACATGTGCGCGACCAGTTGCTCAGCATGCCCTTCAAGCCGGGGCAGACGGCGCTGGCCGCGGTGCCGAACCTCGAGCGCATCCTGTTCCACTATTACCAGGACGGCACGTTCAACGATTTCTGGGCGATGGAAGTGCTCGACAACAAGTCGCGCTGGGATCGGTTCGCCGACATCCCATGCGTGCTCTCGACCGGCTGGTACGACCTCTTCACCGAAGAAGCGACGCAGCAGTTCGCCGAACTCGCGCGACGGAACACGGCTCAGATGAAGCTGATCGTGGGCCCATGGAACCACACCGCGATGCGCGGTGGCGGCAGTGTGGTGGGCGAGGTGGATTTCGGCGCCAGCGCCGCCTGGGGATATGCCCGCTACAACAGCGAACGGCTGCGCTGGTTCGATCGCTGGCTCAGGGACATTGAGACCGGGGTCGAGGCGGACCCGCCCGTGCGCCTGTTCACCATGGGCGGTGGGGCCGGCACGATCAGCGCCCCTACGGCAAGCGGGGCAGGGGTATTCGGCACCGGCATCGCCGCCAGGGGCTATCTCGCCCATGGCGGCCGCTGGCGAAGTGAGGCGGAGTGGCCGCTGTCACGCGCTGCGTCTACCCCGTACTACCTCCATCCGGGGAACCGGCTCTCGACCGAGGCGCCGCCGGACAGCGCCGGAGCCGCCACCTGGACGCACGACCCGCAACACCCGGTGCCGACGCTGGGCGCGAGCGTTGCGCCGTTTCTCGAGTTCGTGCCGCTGCCCAAGGGCATCTCGCCGGATTATCTGTCGACGCGCGGCCGGATGACCACCTTCACCTATGACGGCCCGATGCATCAGCGCGAACGGCCCGACATCTTCGGTTCGGCCGAGCCTTATCCGATGCTTTCGGAACGCGCCGATGTGGTGGTGTTCGAAACCGAACCGCTGGCGGAAGCGGTGGAGGTGACCGGGCAGATCCGGGTGAAGCTATGGGTCAGCTCCAGCGCGCTCGACACCGATTTCACCGCCCGCCTGATCGACGCCTATCCGCCCAGCCCTGAGGTGCCGGAAGGCTATCACATGAACATCGTCGACTCGATCCTGCGCGCCCGCTTCCGCGACGGCTTCGATGCCGAAAGGCTCATGGAGCCAGGCACGGTCTATCCGATCACCATCATGCTGCCGCCAACCTCGAACGTGTTTGCGAGGGGGCATCGCATCCGTCTCGACATTGCTTCCTCCAATTTCCCGCAGTTCGACGTGAACCCCAATACGGGCGAGCCTCTCGGTCGCCACACCCACACCGTGCGGGCGCTGAACAGCGTCCATTTCGGCGCGAGCCATCCCTCGCATATCGTCTTGCCGATCATGCCCGTGGAGGTGACAGGCTCGCCTTCCGCGCTATAGTCCGGTCCTTCGCACGGCCTCGCTGGTGAGGCGGTGCCCGACCATGCGCGCTATGAGCACCATCTACGACACGACCGGCCTCAGCCCCGAATCCACTCGCCTCAGCGAACTCGAATATTCGATGATCGTCTCGATCAACGGCTTCTGGAGCTGGGTCTCGCACTGCGCCGAGGCAGCGGGAGGCCGGGGCATGGGGCCGCTCGACGTGCTGGTGCTGCACGCGATCAACCTGCGGGCGCGCAACAAGCGGCTGGCCGACATCTGCCTCGTGCTCAATATCGAGGACAGCCACACCGTGGCCTACTCGCTCAAGAAGCTCGAGGATTACGGCTACGCAACGCACCGGGTGGATGGCCGCGACCGCATCTATCAGAGCTCCCCCGACGGCGATGCCTTTTGCGTGCGGTATCTCGAAGTGCGCGAGAAGTCGCTGGTCGAGAGCCTCAGGGCCGACGAGGTCAATTTCGACCCCCTCGACGACACCGCCAGAACCCTCAACCGGATGGCGCGATACTACGACCACGCCAGCCGGACAGCGACGATCAGCAAGCGCCGCTAGCCAGGTGTCTCGCAGTCAGCCTGACGCGGAGGGACACCCGACCTGGGCGCCTTGCGCCAACCACGAATGGCCTGGTCGGCACAGTTCAGCGCTCGCTGCGGTGGCGCGGATCGATGATGTCGCGCAGCCCGTCACCCATCAGGTTGAGGCCGAGCACTGCCACCGCGATCACGATGCCGGGAAACACGGCCACCCACCAGGCTTCCTGGATATAGGTGCGGCCATCCGCGATGATGTTGCCGAGCGAGGCGGCCGGGGGCGGCGGGCCGACCCCGAGGAAGCTCATGATGGCTTCCGCGATGATCGAGACGGCGAAGACGAAGGTGAGCTGCACGATCAGCGGTGACAGGGCATTGGCGAGGATGTAGCGGAAGATGATGCGGCCGTGCCCGGCGCCCACGGCCCGCGCCGCCTCGACATACTGCATGCCCTGCGCGACGAGCACGGCGGCTCGCACGACGCGGGCGGTGCGTGGCGTGTAGGTGACGGTGAGGGCGATGATCACGGTCAGCTCCGACGGCCCCAGGGCCGAGGCAAGCGCGATTGCCAGCAGCACGCCCGGAAAGGCCATCAACCCGTCGAGCACCCGCATGAGCAGACCGTCCAGCCAGCGCACATAGCTGGCCAGAGTCCCGAGGATAGTCCCGAGGATGCCGGTGAGCATCGCCACGATGAGACCGATCGCCAGTGAGACCCGCAGGCCGTAGATGACCCGGCTCAGGATATCGCGGCCGAAACCGTCGGTGCCGAACCAGAATCGCTCCGATGGCCCCATCAGGATATCGCTGTAGTTGCTTTTGTTCGGGTCATAGGGCGCGACCCAGGGCGCCAGCAGGGCGATGGCCGTAAGGACGAAGAGGATCGTCGCGCCGATCAGGAACGATGGGTGCATCGCAAGTTCGCGGACGAACATCAGCGTGCGGCGGCGCCGCGCGCGGCGCATCTCGCTGCGGAGCGAACCGCCGGCGTCGAGTGTCTCGATCGTTTCAGCGCTCATCGCGCACCCTTGGGTCGATAAGGCCGTAGAGCATGTCGACGACGATGTTGACGAAAACGAAGATCGAAGCCGTTACCAGCAGGCCTCCCTGGATCACGGGAAAGTCGCGGCGCTGGATCGAACCGACGATGAGGCGTCCGACCCCCGGCAGGGAGAAGACCGACTCGATCACCACCGCGCCCGAGAGCAGCACGCCTGCGGTGACGCCGACGACGGTGACGATGGGGACGAGCGCATTGCGGAGCGCGTGCTTGAACACCACGACGCCGCGGCTCATGCCCTTGGCACGTGCGGTGCGGATGAAGTCCTGATCCAGCACATCGAGCATGGCGGAGCGCGACATGCGGGCGATGACGCCCATCTGGGTGAAGGCCAGGGTGAGCGCGGGGAGCGTCATGCAGCGGACCCAGCCCCAGAAGTCCTCGGTGAACGGCACGAAGCCGCCGGTGGGCAGCCAGCCCAGCGTGACGCCGAACAGGATGATGAGTACGAGCCCGAACCAGAAGTCGGGAATGGACAGTCCGATCAGGGCGGCGACCATCGATCCCTGATCGAGCCAGCTGTTGTGACGGACGGCGGCGAGGACGCCGAGCAGGGTGCCCATGATGGTTGTGAGCAGCAGCGACAACCCGGCGAGCGACAGGGTGACGGGAATGCGCTCGAGCACGGCATCAACCACGGAACGATTGAGCAGGTAGGAATAGCCGAGGTCGCCCTGCAACAGGTCGCCGTACCAGTTGATGGCGCGCTCGATCAGCGGGCGGTCGATACCGAGCTGCTCGCGGATCTGCTGGATCTGTTCGGGGGTGGCGTCGGTGCCGCCGATCTCGGCGGAGACGTCGCCCGGCACCAGCCACATGATGAAGAAGGTCATCAGGGAGACGACGAAGAGCACCGGAATGGCACTCAACAGCCTGCGGGCAAGAAACAGCAGCATGTCTTTGTCAGCCTCGGGCCGAAAGCAGGGCCGGCGGAGCCCGAAGGCCCCGCCGGGGAAACTCCTGGCCGCGGTTACTGGGCGCGCCAGATGTCGTAGACGCGCGGGAAGCGGAAGGTCTTGAAGCCTTCAATGTTGGCGCGCGAGGCCTGCATCTGGCCGGTGTCGCCCAGCTTGATGATGCCGAAATACTCGTAGAGGCGCTTCTGGATCTTCTCGAAGGTCGCTTTGCGGTCTTCCTGCGTCGCGCCGGAGATCAGCTCCTGGTACAGCGCTTCGAGCTGATCGTCCTTGGCGACGAAGTGCGGGCGGGTACCGGTGAGGGTCGATGTGATGGCCACGGGGCCGAGATACGGCTCGATGCCCATGGTCAGCGTCCAGGCGTTCCAGCCGGTGTCCTGCATGCGCAGGTTCAGCACGGTGGGAAAGTCGACCTGGTTGATCACCGTCTTGATGCCGACCGCCGTCAGCTGCTCGGCGATCACGACCGCTGCGCGACCATGGAAAGGGATGGTGTTGTCGGTGATGATCGTGAACGGCTCGTTGTTGTAGCCGGCCTCGGCGAGGAGCGCCTTGGCCCGCTCGACATCGTGCTTGTTGTAGTAGTCGGCAGCGCCGACATCGCCAACATCATAGGGCGTGCCCGGATAGGCCCAGTTGCCGTTGGCCTTGAACAGACCCTCGGAAGCGATGCCGACGATCGCCTCCATGTTCAGCGCCACCTGCACGGCCTCGCGGAACTTGACGTTGTTGGTCGGCGCCTCGTTGGCATTGAGGATCAGCGTGCCGAAGGCCCACTGCAGGTTTTCGTAGAGCTTGATGCTGGAGTCATTGGCGAGGCGGCGGGCCGCCGGCACCGGAATCTGGTCGAGGATATCGACCTCGCCGGCCTCGAGCGCCGCAACCTGGGCGCCGGGCTCGGGCATGATGCGGAAGGTGACCTTGTCGAAGTAGGCCGTCTTCTTGCCGCCGAAACCGTCCGGCCCGTCATAGCGGGTGTCCTGGCTGTAGTCGGCGAACTTCTCGAGCGTCACGTGGCTGTCGGGCACGTATTCGACGATCTTGTACGGGCCGGTGCCGACGAGGCTGGTCTTGCCGGGCTCGGCATTTGCATCCTCCTCGGGAATGATCACGGCCGGCGAGCGCGGGTTCGAAAACGACTCGAGGAAGGTGGGCGTCACGCGCTTCATCGTCAGGGTGACTTCATGATCACCCGTCGCCTCGACCTTTTCCACCGGCTCGAGATTGGGGGTGGCGCCGACCCTGAGATAGCGATCGAGGGACGCCTTGACGTCAGCGGACGTCATTTCGTCGCCGTTGTGAAACTTCACGCCCGTGCGCAGCTTGAACACATAGGTCAGGCCATCCTCGGAAATCTCGACGCCTTCGGCCAGCATCGGGATGGGGACGACGTTTTCGTTGAAACCATAGAGCGTCTCATAGACGTTCATGTTGATGTTTCGCGACGCGCCGGAGGATGTCGTCATGGCATCGAGGCTGGGCGGATTGGAGCCCTGCGCGACGACGACTTCACCGCCGGCAACCTGGGCAACGGCCGAGCCGACAGGCAGGATCGCTGCCAGGGCGATCACGCTGGACATCGTCAGCGTGCGCAAGACGGAAGTTAGCCTTCTTGGTCTGAACATAGTCATCAAGTCTCCCCGTTTGACACCGTCGGATCATGGCTCAGTCCTCCCCTCGGGGACTTGCGGGTCGGGCGCTTGGTAGCGTATGACCAGCAGGCGATGATCGTATATTGCGATACAGTATACCATCTCATGAGTAGAGCGCTGTCAATCCGTTGAGCCCAAAATGCCTGCAACTGCATCTTCAGCTACAAGTGGCCGCCTCGCGGGCCTGACCCCGCTGGTCGCCAAGAGCCTGGTCAATCAGGTGGTCGACGCCATCGTGGAGGCCGCCGCGAAGGGCATCTTCCTGCCGGGTGATCGCATCGTCGAGGCCGAGCTGGCGCGGTCGCTGAACGTCAGCCGCATCCCGGTGCGCGAGGCGTTGCGGCTGCTGGAGAGCCAGGGCGTCGTGGTGTCCGAGCGCTATCGCGGCATGCGCCTGATGAGCGTCGACATCGACCGGCTGGAGAAGATCCTCAAGGTGCGCCTGGTGCTGGAAAAGCTGGCTGGCGCCGAGGTGATGGCTCGACTGAAGACGGAGCCGGACATTCTCGGGCCGCTCGAGAACGTGCTGGCCGAAATGCACAAGGCCGCAAGGGAAGACGACGGCTACCGGGTGGCGCGGCTCGACACCGAGTTCCATCAGGTGCTCTGCGCCCTGTCCGGCAATGAAGTTCTGCTGCACACCTTCGAGCAGTTGTCGCGGCAGCTGACCATCATCTTCGGCCTGTCGACGATGAAGAAGGGCGTGCTGAGCATCGTCGAGGAACACGACGTGGTGCTGGATACCCTGCGCTCCGGCGATCAGACGGCCTTCGACGAGCTGATGCAGGTGCATATTCTCGATTACTCACGGGCCGTCGACTACGAGCACCTGGTCGAGCAATTGCGGAAGCTGGAGGGCCGGCGGAAGTCGGGCTGATCCCCGGCAGGCAATGATCCGCTTGCAAATCGTATATCTGTATACGATCATCGCACCAGACCGGACGAGGCTGGGGGCATCGCGACTTCATGACAACTAATGCCTCCGCGGTGCCCGCCGAAGTTCCCCTGCTCGAGGTCAGGAACCTCAGCGTCAGCTTCGCCCGCACGACGATCGTGCGCGACATCAGCTTTTCCCTGCAGCCGGGCGAGACGCTCGGTATCGTCGGCGAGTCGGGCAGCGGCAAATCGATGACGGCGCTGGCGCTGATGCGCCTGTTGCCGCCGGGCGGGCAGCTCAAGGCCGACCGCTTCACCCTGCTCGGCGAGGACATGCTCAGCGCCGGCGAGGCGCGGCTGGAGGAGCTGCGCGGTTCGGCGATGGGCATGATCTTTCAGGAGCCGATGACGGCGCTGAACCCGGTTCTGACCATCGGCGACCAACTGATGGAAACGGTGCGTCGCCACACCGGCATCGGCCGGAGGGAGGCGCGCGACCGCGCCATCGAGGCATTGCGGCGCGTGGGCATCCCTTCGCCCGAGCACAGGATCGAGGAGTATCCGCACCGTCTTTCGGGCGGCATGCGCCAACGCGTGATGATTGCCATGGCGTTGATCTGCAGGCCCAGGCTGCTCATCGCCGACGAGCCGACCACGGCGCTGGATGTGACCATCCAGGCGCAGATCCTCGACCTGATGCTCGGCCTGCAGGACGAGTATCGCATGGGCATCATCCTGATCAGCCACGACCTGCGCGTGGTCTCGGCTTTCACCAACCGGGTGCAGATCATGTATCTGGGGCACGTGATGGAGCATGGCCCGGCCGCCGATGTGTTCGACACGCCTCGCCATCCCTACACCGAGGCCTTGCTGGCCTCGATCCCGCCGATCGATCACGACGCGGCGCGCCTGAAGGCAATCGAGGGCACGGTGCCGATGGCAGCGGCGCGCCCCCCGGGGTGTCCGTTCGAGCCGCGTTGCACCTATGCCCGACCGCCCTGCACTGCCGCGGTGCCGCCGCTGGTCGAGTTCGGGGGAGGGCATGGCGCCGCCTGCATCCGCGATAACGGCTACCAGTTGGTGGCGGGGGCTGGGCGATGACCGATACCAGCCCCAGCGCAGAGCCGCTGCTCAAGGTTGACGGACTGAGCCGCAAATTCGTGCTGGGCAGCCGCAAGCCGTTTGCCGAGAAGCGATACCTTCATGCCGTCGACAATGTCAGCTTCAGCATTGCGCGCGGCGAGACGCTGGGCCTTGTCGGCGAAAGCGGATGCGGCAAGACGACGACCGGCCGGCTCGTGCTGCGACTGATCGAGCCCACCGGCGGGTCGGTGAGCTTTCGAGGCGAAGACGTGCTGGCGCAATCGCCGCAGCAGTTGCGGCGACTGCGCCAGGACATGCAGATCATCTTCCAGGATCCGTTTGGCGCCCTCAACCCGCGCATGACGGCGGGTGAGCTGATCGTCGAGCCGATGGTCATCCACAATATCGGCGACAGCGTCAGCCGCGAGAGCCGGCTGCGCAAGCTGCTGGACCTGGTGGGACTGACGCCGGCGCATGCCAGCCGCTTTCCGCACGAATTCTCCGGCGGGCAACGCCAGCGCCTCTGTATCGCCCGCGCCATCTCCCTGGAGCCCGGCTTCATCGTCTGCGACGAGGCGGTGTCGGCGCTGGACGTGTCGGTGCAGGCGCAGGTGCTCAACCTGCTGCAGGATCTGAAGCACGAGCTTGGACTGACCTACCTGTTCATCTCGCACGACCTCGGCGTCGTGCGGCATATCTCCGAGCGGGTCGCGGTGATGTACCTGGGCCAGATCGTCGAGATGGGGCCGCGGGCCGCCATCTTCGAATCGCCCAGCCACCCGTACACTCAGGCGCTGCTGAATTCGGTACCCTCGGCAGCAAAGGGACGGCGGTCCTTCTTCACCATTCCGGGCGACGTGCCCAGTGCCGCCAATCCGCCGAGCGGCTGCCGCTTTCACACCCGCTGCCCGATAGCCCAGTCCATCTGCAGCACCACTGCGCCACCTGCCACTCGGCTCGGCCCTGGCCACACGGCCGCCTGCCACTTTGCGGCCCCCTTCAACGCCATTCCCGTCGGGGCGCCCGCCAGCGCCTGACGGTCCCTTGTGTCGTATGATTGTATACGATAATTCGGCACGTCACCAATCGAGGAGCTTTCCATGCCTTTGGCCCCACGGGAAAATATCGGGCCCGTCCGCATTACCCGCATCGTTGCGGCGCCGCTGTTCGGCGAGAGCCCCAAAGGCGGATGGTCCGTCGAGATCAAGGCCGAGGACTCCATCCACGCGCTGATCGCCGTGCATACCGACGCCGGCATCACCGGATACGGCAGCGTGTTCACCGACGGACGCCTGGTCGAGGCCGCACTCGAAGTTCTCGAGCCCTATTACCGCGGCGAGAACGCGCTCGAGCCCGAACGCGTTTCCGAAAAGATGCACCAGAACACCTTCTGGATGGGGCGCGGCGGCACGCTGACGCATGCGGTCAGCGGCATCGACATCGCGCTCTGGGACATCCTGGGCAAGGTCACCGGACTATCGGTCGGCCGACTGATGGGCGGGCGCCACCAGGAGCGCGTGATGCCCTATTGTTCGCTGCTGATGGAAGAGCCGGCACAGATGGGCGACGAGATCGTCCGTTGGCGGGAGCAGGGGTTCAAGGCGTTCAAGATTGGCTGGGGGCCGTTCGGTCGTCGCAACGACTTCCGCCTCGACGAAGCCATCGTGCGCGCGGCCAAGGACGCCCTGCCGCCGGGCGGCCGGCTCATGGTCGATGCCGGCGCCAGCGACGCTTACTGGCCGAACGGCCTGAAATGGGCGCTTCGCACCGCCGACATGCTGGCGGACCACGACGTCGACTGGTTCGAGGAGGCAGTGAAGCCGGATGCCCTCGAGGATTTCATCACGCTGCGCCGTGAAACCCGCGTCCCGATTTCGGGAGGTGAGGTGCTCACCCGCCGTCAGTCCTTCATCCCGTTCCTGGTGCAGGGCGCCTTCGACATCGTGCAGCCGGACGTCACCAAGGTGGGGGGCCTGAGCGAGCAGCGTCGCATCGCCTGGATGGCCCAGGATTTCGGCGTTCGTTATGTCGGCCATGGCTGGAACACGGCGCTCGGCATTGCGGCAGACCTGCAATTGGCGTCGGCACTGCCGAACGTCGATCTGGTCGAGTACATCGCCGGCAGCGCCTATGTGGACAACATCATGGCGAAACCGTTCGAACTCGATGCCGACGGCATGCTGGCGATCCCGGACATGCCCGGGCTCGGCGTGACACTCGATCGCGACAGGGTTGCCCGGTATTCGCCCAAAGCCAGCGAACTGTTCTAGGCTGGCGCGTCGTGCTCACCGGAGCGGAGGGCGGCCAGGAGCGCAAGCTCCTGAAGGCCCTCCTCGACCGGAGTAGATTCCGCCGGCCGGCCTTTTCCTGAAGGGCTCTGGCTTGGCGCGGACGAGATCGTCTGCGACTGCATCGCAGACGACAACGCGGCCTGATCCGCGTGACCCCGCACCAATCGAATGCTGGAGCGTGTTGACACACGGTATACCGTATGTCAGCCTCTCCCTGTCTTGCGGTGACGTAAGCAAGCAGGGAGAATGCAATGACCGACTTTTTTCGCGACGAGGACGGCTTGGGGCCGAAGCTAAGTCGCCGCTCGATCCTCAAATCCGCCGCAGCAGCTGGCCTGTCCGCAACTGCCATTGCGGCACTCGGCAGCATCATGCCGATGCGCGCCTTCGCCCAGGAGGGTGCCCCCTCCGGCGCAGTCGTCTACGGCAATGCCGAGCCGCCGACCTCCAACTACTGGGACCCGGCCGCCGGCTTCGGCCTCGTCGATGAGCAGGTCGCTTCGCTGGTGCACGACACGCTGATCGCCTTCGACGTCGATGGCAAGATGCAGCCCTCGGTCGCGACGGCATGGGAGCTGGTGGGCGACAAGCAGGTCAATCTCACGATCCGCGACGACGTGAAGTTCCATGACGGCACCCCGCTCACGGCTGAAGACGTAAAGGCCTCGATTGACCGCCTTGGTGCCGGTCAGTTGGCCCAGTCCATGGTTGCGACGCCTGGCATCGTTGCCAACATCACGTCCCCGACCACGCTCGAAGTGGTGTCGCCGACGGCCTTTGGCGTCGTGCTCAACATGCTGGCTTTCGTCAAGATTCTGCCCAAGGCCAACATCGACAACCCGGACAATTTCAAGAACGGCGCGCTGGGCTCGGGCCCCTACAAGTTCGTTTCCTACAGCGGCAACGATGTCGTGCTCGAGGCCAACGCGGACTACTGGGCCGGCGCCCCGAAGATTCAGTCGGTCACGTTCCGCTACATCGAAGACGCACAGGCCCGCATCAACGCCTTGCTGGCCGGTCAGGTGGATATCCTCACCCGTGTGTCCTCCGAGGATCTCGCCCGCGTCGAAGGAAATGCCGACTTCTATGTCAACGGCCAGACGCCGCCGGCACAGGTCGTGGTGATCTACCAGCATAACGGCCCGCTCGGGGACCTGAAGCTGCGCCAGGCGATCGCGCATGCCGTCGATCGCGAAGGCATCGCCAAGTCGATCATGAAGGGCACCAACCCGGTCGGCTTCTCGTCGCTGCCGACCAGCTCGACTTTCTACACCCCACTCGAGCCCAAGTTCGAATACGATCTCGAAAAGGCCAAGGCGCTGCTCGCCGAATCCGCCTATCCCGATGGCGTGACGCTGCGCATGTCGACCTCGACGCTGGTCCCCAACCAGATCGAAATCGACCAGGTGATCGCTGCTTCGCTGCAGGCCATCGGCATTACGGTGGAGGTCGAGCGCCTCGAAGTGGGTGCGTTCCGGTCGTCGTACAATACGTACGACATCAACCTGAACACGCTGGGCGTGTTCAACAACGACCCGGACTTCCTGCTGGGCTTTTACACCGGTGGCACCGCCCAGGCCGTCTTTCACTACAGCGACCCCAAGTTCGACGAACTGCACGCCGTACAGCGTGCTGCCGGGCCGGACACGCGTGCCGCTGCCGTCACCGCTGCCGCACAGTTTCTCTGGGACAACCAGGTAACCATGTGGCTCTCGGACGAGGTCTGGTACTTCATCGTCAACAAGCGCGTCGTCGACTATGTCCGCGCTCCGCTCGTTGGCGAAAACCTGCTGCCTCAAGTCTCCGTCGCATCGTAGCCTCCCGGCGACGAGGGGCCGGAGCCATGCTCCGGCCCCACCTTTCCATCTAGTGGGATAGAACCGCGTGAGCCCCTATGTCCTGAGACGACTGCTGCAATCGATCATCATCGTGGTGTTCATTGCCGTCGCGGTCTTCATCGTGCTCCGCCTGTCCGCCGGCGATCCCGCCCGCATCCGCGCGCCCGTATTCGCCCGCCCCGATGTCATCGAACAATATCGCCGCGACTTCGGCATCGACCGGCCGCTGCTCGAACAGCTCGGCGCCTTCCTCTGGGGCGCGATCCGCGGCGATTTCGGCCAGTCGTTCCGGTTCCAGGCACCGGTGATGCAGCTGATCCTCGACGCCCTGCCCCGCACCTTGCTGCTGGCGGCCGTGTCGCTCGTGCTCTCGCTCGTCGTCGCCGTGGGCCTGGGCAGCCTTGCCGCCATGAAGCCGCGCTCGATCTGGGCCTGGATCTCCTCGGCCCTCGCCGCCCTCGGCCAGTCTGCCCCGGTCTTCTGGTCCGGTGCGGTGCTTGTCCTCGTCTTTGCCGTCGGCCTGCGCTGGCTGCCCTCGGGCGGGTTCAACGGTCCTCTGAGCCTCGTGCTGCCGTCCATCGCGGTGGCGCTCTCCATCCTGCCGACGCAACTGCGTGTGCTGCGCTCGTCGATGGAGGCCTCGCTCAAGGAAGAGTACATCCGCACCGCGCGCGCCTTTGGTCTGCGCCAAAGCCGCATCACCCTGGTCTATGCACTCAAGAATGCCAGCCTGCCGCTGCTCACCGTGATCGGCGTCGATATCGGCTACCTGCTCGGCGGCGTTATCGTCGCCGAGGTGGTCTTCGCCTTTCCGGGCATCGGCGAGCTGGCGCTGGTGGCGCTCAATGCCCGCGACTACCCGCTCATCCAGGGCATCACCATCGTCACGGCGAGTACCTTCGTCGTGGTCAACCTGCTGATCGATCTCGCCTATCAGCGCATCGATCCGCGTATCCGCATGGAACGGTCATGAATATTCTCGCCATCGGCGCCCATCCTGACGACATCGAAGTCCAGTGCGGCGGAACGCTCGCGCTCTATGCGCAGGCGGGTCACAAGGTCTTCATGGCGGTCGCGACCAACGGCAATGTCGGCTCGCCCACCCACAGCCGCGAAGAGATCGGCGCCATCCGCAAACAGGAGCAGATCAACTCCTGCGCCCTGATCGGCGCCGAACTCATCTGGATGGATTTCGACGATGAATGGCTGTTCAACGATCGTCCGACCCGCACCCGGTTCATCGATGCCATCCGGCAGGCGGACCCCGATGTGATGTTCATCCACGGCCCCACCGACTACCACCCCGATCACCGCATTTCCGGCCAGATCGCCGAAGACGCGCGCATCCCTGCGTCGGTGCGGCTGGTCGAGACGAGCCTGCCCTACATCAAGAAGATCCCCCACATGTTCTACATGGACAACCCGACCGGGCTCGGCTTCGAGCCGGAGGCCTATGTCGATATCAGCGCAGTGATCAGGACCAAGCAGGACATGCTGCGCTGCCACGTCAGCCAGGACTCCTGGATTCGCGCCGTCTATGGCGAGGAGGTGTCGATCACCGACCTGATGGACAAGAACGCCATCAACCGGGGCCAACAGATGAACGTCGCCTTTGCCGAAGGCTTCCGCGAGGTTAAGACCTACCCGCGCACCGGCAATTTCGGCCTGCTGCCGAGCTTCGGCCGTTGAGCGTGGTTCAGGTAGAAACGCGCGTGCCGCGGCTCGGCTGGATCAGCCGGCTGCGCCCGGGTGTGCCGCTGACCGTCGGCGTCATCATGCTGGTGCTGATCGTGCTGAGCGCCATCGCGGCGCCGCTGCTGGCGCCCGCCGGCCCGGCCGTCGTCGACCTCGGCTCGGTGCGCCTGCCGCCTTCGGCCGAGCACTGGTTCGGCACCGACGCGATCGGGCGCGACCTGCTGGCCCGCGTCCTTTATGGCGGGCAGGTGTCGCTGCTGGTGGCCGGCGCCGGCATGATCGGCTCGCTCGCGCTGGGCACGCTCATGGGCATGCTCGGCGCTTTCGGGGGCTACTGGGTGCGCGCCGTCGTCGATCGCGCCATCGATATCCAGCTCGCCTTTCCCTATGTGCTGCTCGCCATCGCCATCACCAGCGTGGTCAGGCCTTCGACTGGTGTGCTCATCCTGCTGATGGTGCTGGCCGCATGGGCGGGTGCGGCACGCGTGGTGCGCTCCATTGCCCTGCAGGAACGCGGCAAGGACTACGTGAAGGCCGCCTCCGTTATCGGCGCGTCGCAGCTGCGCATCGCGCTGTTTCACGTATTTCCAAGCGTGTTGCCGAGCCTGCTGGTGCTGGCGGCGATGCAGATGGCGGCCATGATCGTGTTCGAAGCGACGCTGAGCTTTCTGGGCATGGGCGTGCAGCCGCCGACCCCGAGCTGGGGCGGGATCATGCTGGACGGCAAGAACTACATCACCTCGTCCTGGTGGCTGACGACGTTGCCGGGTCTCGCCATTGTCCTCACCTCGATCAGCCTCGTGCTCATCGGCGACGGCATGCAGGCGCGCACCGACGCGCTGCGGTCTCGCGAAGGAGATGAATGATGGCGCCTGTCCTTGCAGTCGAAAACCTCTCGGTCAGCTTCCCCGGTGCACGGGGCCGGATCACCGTCGTCGAGGACGTGTCGTTCACGCTCGAGGCCGGCCAGAGCCTCGTCATTGCCGGTGAATCCGGTTCGGGCAAATCCATGGTCTGCCAGACGCTCCTCGGCATCGCGCCGGGCGCTGCGTCGGTGACCGGGACGCGCATCGACTGGAAGGGCCGCAACCTGCTCACCCTGAACGAGCCGGAGTGGCAGGCGATCCGCGGCGCCGAGATCGCCATGATCTTCCAGGACCCGACGGCGGCGCTCAACCCGCTGATCACCGTCGAGAACCAGATCATCGACGCCATTCGCGCCCACCGCCGGGTCAGCCGGGCTGAAGCGCGGGCGCGGGCTGTCGAAGTGCTTGGCCTCGCCGGCTTCCCAGAACCCGAGCATCGTATGCGCAGCTATCCAAGCGAACTCTCGGGCGGCCTGCGCCAGCGTGTGGCCATCGCCCTCGCCCTCTCGTGCTCGCCCTCGCTGATCGTTGCCGACGAGGCGACGACCAACCTGGACGTCTCGATTCAGGCGCAAATCGTCAAGCTGCTGCGCGAACTGAAGGACCGACTGGGCCTGGCCCTCATCTTCGTGACACACGATCTTGGCCTCGCGGCCGAGATCGGCGGTGACCTGCTGGTGATGTATGCCGGCTGCGCCGTCGAGCGTGGACCGGTCAAGAGCGTCCTCACCGACCCATGCCACCCCTATACAAGGGGCCTGCTGCGGTCTGCGCCGACGCTGAGGTCGAGCCGTGCCAATCCGCTGCGGCCGATCCCCGGGCAGATGCCCAAGCCCGGCTCGGTCGGTGCCGGCTCGCCGTTCCGCTCGCGTTGCCCGGTGGTGGTGGACGGAGTGTGCGAGGCGCAGCGCGCCGGGTGGACCAGCGCCGGACCAGGCCACGACGTCGCCTGCCACCGCTTCGCACTCGAGGGACGGGAGGGCCTGCGATGAGCGGAGCACTTATAGCCGACCGGATCACCAAGACCTTCGCCGTCAGCCGCGGCGGCACGACGCGCGAACTGCGCGCGGTCAACGACGTGAGTCTTGCCGTGGCGCCCGGAGAGATCGTCGGCCTCGTGGGCGAAAGCGGCTGTGGCAAGACGACCCTGTCGCGCATCATGATCGGCATCGAAACCGCCACGGCGGGCGAGATCAGCTATGACGGCCGCCCGGTCCGAACGCGGGCCGAGTGGCGCGCCCTGCGGCGGTCCGTGCAGTATGTGTTCCAGGACCCGTTCACCGCGCTTTGCCCGACCATGCGGATCGGCGACGCCCTGGCCGAGCCGCTCGCCATCCACGGCATCTGCCCGCCGGCCGAGCGCAAGGAGCGCGTCTCGCGCATGCTCGAGATGGTCGGCCTGCATCCTGACATGGCGCGGCGCCTGCCCAACCAGCTCTCCGGCGGTCAACGCCAGCGCGTCAACCTGGCGCGCGCTCTCATGCTCGAACCCAAGGTGCTGATCTGCGACGAAATCGTCTCGGGTCTGGATGTGTCCGTGCAGGCGCAGGTGCTGGCGCTGCTGATCGCGCTGCAGGAAGGGCTGGGGTTAAGCCTGGTGTTCATCTCGCACGATTTGCGTGTTGTCCGATATCTGTGTACCCGGGTTGTTGTGATGTACATGGGAGAAGTGGTCGAACAGGGCGATGTCGAAGCAGTATTCGATCACCCGCAGCATGCCTATACACGGTCCTTGCTGGCCGCTATTCCCGACCATTCCCGCTTGTCGGCGGGTGCAACGACCTGACATGAACGGCCCGGTGACTGGAGGAGCCACCCGCGATGCGTGATGCATCAAATCTGACCGCCAACACGCGTCGACCGGCGCTCTCGCCCATCGAGCGCGCCCGCACGACCACGGACGAGGTGGAAGAGCGGCTCATTCTCGCAATCGCCACAGGCGACAAGGCGTTCGGGGATCGAATCACCGAGGCCGAGATCGCTTCGGCCCTCAGGGTCAGTCGGGTCCCCGCGCGCGAAGCTATGAAGAACCTTCTGCTGCGTGGCGTCCTGGTCGAAGGCGAGCAGCGCGGGCTGCGCGTCTCCGATTACAGCGCCGCGCGGATCGCCGAACTGTTTGAACTGCGCCTGGCCATCGAGCGGATCATTTTCGAGCATGTGATGCGCCAGGGACGCGACCGCGCGCCGCTGCTGCAGGAGCTGGAGACGATCGTCGATCGCATGCGGAGCCTCGCTGGTTCGGGCGACGCGGTCGCCCTGAGCTCGGTCGACCTCGATTTCCACCGCACGGTCGCCCGCCATTCGGGCAACGAGCTGGCCGCCCAGATCTGGGAAGGACTGGCCCAGCACCTTCTCATCGTCTTCTGCCGCGACTGGTCGAGCGCCTCGGACCGCACCGGCGAAGTGCAACTGCACGAGAGGTTGATCGAGTTCATCCGCAACGGTTCGCTGGCCGACCTCGACGTGGTGCTCAAGCTGCATTTTTCCGAGCCGGCGCAGCGCAGTTAGGAAGGCCACACAGATGACATCAGTGCTATCGGGTCGGCTCGACGGCCGCGTCGCGGTCGTGACCGGGGCCGCCCGCGGCATTGGCGAAGCGATCGCGACACGCCTCGCGGCCGAAGGGGCCGCCGTGCTGCTGGCCGATATCGACGGCGATCTCGCCATTGAGGCCGCCTTGCGGCTGTCGCAGTCGGGCTCGCGTGCCGAGGGCGTGCAGACCGATATCACCAACGAGGAGAGTATCGCCGCCCTGCGCCGGAGGGTCGAAGCCGAATACGGTCGGCTCGATATCCTCGTCAACAATGCCGCCATCCTCGACGGCACGCCGCTCGATCAGCTCACCCCGCAGCGCTACGACCTGGTCCAGCAGGTCAACCAGAACGGCGCGCTGTGGACGACGTTGGGCCTCCTCGACCTGCTGAAAGCCTCCGGCCAGGGGCGGGTCGTCAATATCGCGTCCATCCTCGGCGTGCGGGCCTCGCAGGACTCGATTGCCTATGCCACGGCCAAGGGCGGCGTCCTGAACATGACGCGGGCGCTGGCCGTCGATCTCGCCCGGCACCGGATCCTCGTCAACTGCATCTGCCCGGGTTTTGTCGATACGCGCATGGCGCTGCTGCCCGATGGCAGCGGGCACGAACACCAGACCGACTGGTTCCGCGACATCTACATCAAGTATGGCCGTATCCCGCTGAAGCGGGCCGCGCAGCCGGACGATATCGCCGCGGCGACGCTGTTCTTCTGTGGCGATGATTGCCGCTATGTCACCGGCCAGTACCTGCTGGTTGATGGTGGCGTGTCGTCTACCTTCTAGCGGCGGGCTCGTCCGATGGTTGAGGTTGCGTACACGCGGGTGGAGTTGCAGGCCGGCGAACTGCTGCTGGAACTGGCGCCCGAACTGGGTGGCAGCGTTCTGCGCCTCACCCATGCCGGGCGGCACCTGATGCGGCCCTTTGCTGTCCCGACCGGTGCTGCCCCGCACGCGCTCCATGCCGGCATGTTCCCGATGCTGCCGTTTGCCAACAGCCTGCGCGACAATCGCTTCGAACTCGACGGTAGACGGTACGAGGTGCGGCCCAACGTGGCAGGGGTACGGCTCAACTACCACGGCAGCGGCTGGCAAAGGGCCTGGCGGTTGGCCGGAAGCGGGACCGACCATTGCCGACTGGTGCTGGACGAGGTCGAGGAAGCGCCTGGCTACGCCTTCACTGGCGAACAGTGCTTCACGCTGCAACCCGAACGACTTGATGTCGATCTGGCGGTGACCAATTGCAGCGCGCAGCGGATGCCATTCGGGTTTGGACTGCACCCATGGTTCCCTCGCCATGGGGATGCACGCGCCACATTTGCGGCGCGACAGGTCCTGCGTGAGGACGCCTACTTCCAGGCGCTCGACCTCACCCAAATCCCCCGGGAGCAGGATTTCGGTTCGGGCATCGAGCCGCCGCGCAGTTATCATAACCGCTGCTATGCCGGCTGGGATGGAATGGCTCGTATCGCATGGCCCGGGCTGGGGCTGGCCCTCGTCATTGAGGCGGAGCCGGTTTTCCAGCACCTGATGTTCCATGTGCCGCCCCATGATTTCGAGACGTTCTGCCTCGAACCGCAGAGCAATCGCACCAGCGGCTTTGATGGCGTCGGCACCGATTCCGCGGTGCCCGGCGTGCATATTCTGGAACCCGGCGAGACGCTGGCGGGGCGCATCTCATTCCGGATCGAGGTCGCCTCCGCCCAATAGCGGGCGCTGCGACACAGCCACAACGCGTTGACTTTCGGCATATGGTATACCATGGTGCATTCACCTGGGAGACCACCAATGACGGCGCCGCAAGTCGAAAAATCCAGAATCAGCAACCCCATAGACTTCGACAAGAACGGTCGGCAGGCGGGCTATCTGCGTGCGCCCTTGTCGCGAAATACTTCGGGCTGGGGCGTCATCGAAATCCCGATCATCTCGGTGAAGAACGGCGCGGGGCCCACAGTCCTGCTGACTGGTGGCGTGCATGGCGACGAGTATGAAGGTCCGATCGCCATTTCGCGGCTGGCGCGGACGCTCGATCCTGCAAGGGTGCAGGGGCGCGTGATCATGATCCCGGCCTTCAACATACCGGCCGTGATGAACGATACGCGCTTGAGCCCGGTCGATAATCGCGACATCAACCGTTGCTTCCCCGGCAATTCGCGCGGCACCTTCTCGGAGATGCTCGCGCACTTCCTCGACGGCTATGTGCTGCCGCACGCCGATGTGTCCGTCGACCTTCACACCGCCGGGCACAGCATGGAGTCGGCCCTCTCCACCAACATGCATTACGTGGCCGACGCCGGTATCCGGCAGAAGACCATGGAGACGGCGGCGGCGTTCGGGGCGCCGTTCAACACCGTGTTCTGGGGCGTCGATGAAGGCGCGACTTTCACTTCCTGTGTGGAGCGGCGCGGCATCGTGTCGATCGGAACCGAACTGGGGGGCTGGGGACGGGTCAATGTGGAGGGCGTGCGACACGCGCGCCGCGGCATCGACAACGTGCTCAAGCACTGGGGCGTCATCGAAGGTACGCCCGACACGACGCAACGCGATGGCAGCCCGGTGACGCGTCACATGATGGTCCGCGACCCCGCGCTCTACAGCTTCGCACCCGCGGCAGGACTGTTCGAGCCCACGAACGTCGCGGGCGATGCGGTCAAGGCGGGCGCCCCTGCCGGGTGGCTGCACTTCGTCGAGGACATCGACCGCGATCCTATCGAGATCAACTACCAGCGTGACGGCGTGATCTGGATGGCGGCAGGCCCCGGTCGGGTCGCCCGCGGCGACGTCGTGGCCGTGGTGATGCAGGACTATGACGCCGCTCTGGCCGCCAGCTGAGGGAAACTCATGCGCATCCTTGTCGCCGAGTGCACGCAGGAAATTTCGTCGTTCAATCCGCTGCAATCAGAATATGCCGATTTCGCTATCGATCTCGGCGAAAGCCTCATCAGCCGGCGGGGGCTGAATACCCATATCGGCGGGGCCCTGTCGGTGTTCGACCAACGGCAGGATGTTGAGATCGTATGGACGATCTCGGCGCGGGCCCCAAGCACGGGGCCGCTGTCGGCGGCCGGCTGGGCACGCCTGCGCGACGAAATCCTGGGCGAGATCCTGCCGCATGCCGGCAAGGTCGATGCCATCTATTTCTCGCTGCACGGCGCCATGGGCGCTGTCGACGAGCCCGACCCGGAGGGCGCGCTGCTCGAAGCCGTGCGCGAGGCCTTCGGCGACCTGCCGATCGTGATCTCGCTCGACCTGCATGGCATCCTGACCGACAAGATGCTGCGACAGATTGATGGTCTCACCATCTACCAGACCTACCCGCATGTCGATTTCGCCGACACCGGCGCGCGCGCCGCGCGGCTGCTGCTGGATATCGCCGACCGTGGGCTGAAGCCGGTCATCGCACGCGTCACGGTTCCGCTGCTGGCGCGCGGCGACGAATGCATCACCAAGACCGGTTGGTACGGCGACGTGCTGCGCGAAGGTCAGTTGCTGGAGCGCAAGGGGCAGGCGCTGGCCGCAGGCGTCATGATCGGCAATCCATTCACCGATGCGCCCGAGCTGTGCACGCAGGCGATCGTGGTGGCCGAGTCCGATGCTGCATTCGCGCAGGATGCCGCGATCCACCTCGCCAGCCGCATGTGGGAAGGCCGGCAACGCCTCGTCGGCAAGCTGATCGGGGTCGAGCCTGCGGTCGAGCTCGCCAAGGGCATGCCGGGCACCGTGGTCTTCACCGATGCGGCGGACGCGACCTCATCGGGCGCCAGCGGTGACTCCAACGTGCTGCTCAAGGCGCTGCGCGAGGGCGCATATGAAGGCCGGGTGCTGGCGCAGATCGTCGATGCGGCGGCCGCCGCGGCCGCTCACCGGGCCGGCGTGGGCAAGGCTCTGTCTGTCACCCTCGGTGGCACGGTCGACACGAAGCGCTTCAGCCCGATGCCGGTCGAGGCAACCGTCGAAAGCCTGTCGCGCGGTCGCGCGCGGCTCGAGACCATGGGCCTGATGATGGATGGCGGGCTGACCGCCGTACTCACCTTCGACAATTTCACCGTGGTGGTGCTGAGCAAGCCGGCGTTCCTGATGGACCGTGCCTTTTACTATGCCAACGGCCTCGACCCGGCGGATTTCGACCTGGTGGTGGTGAAGTCACCGCACACCGAGTTTCACATGTACGACCTTTGGGTCACCAAGAACTTCAACGTCGATGCACCGGGCTCGACTTCCGCCCGGGTCGCATCGCTCGGCCACCGGCTTTGCGCACGGCCGGTATATCCCATCGAAGCCGACACGAGCTTCGTTCCGAGGCCCGTCGTCTATCGGCGGGCAGGCTGAACGGCCGAACCAATCCCAACAAGGTAGACACCGATAATGAAGATCGATGGCGTAGACTTCTTCTATATTTCCATGCCGGAGGTGACGACTGCTGCCGACGGCAGCCAGGACGCGCTCGTCGTGCGAGTCACGGCCGGCGGGCATGCCGGCTGGGGTGAGTGCGAAGCGTCGCCGTTGCCGTCCATTGCCGCGTTCGTGACCCCGATGTCGCATGGCGCCTGCCGGCCCGTATCGGCTTCGGTCCTGGGCGAGCGCCTTGACGGGCCGGACGACATCCGCCGCATGGCGGCCACTGTCGCCTATAACAGCATGGATCTGCTGCAGGCGGCCCATACCTGGTCGGGCATCGAGATGGCGATGTGGGACCTGCTCGGTCACGCCCGCGGCGAGCCGACCTGGAAGCTATTGGGCTATCCCCGTGCATTTCCCAAGACCCCCTATGCCTCGGTACTCTTCGGCAGCGACGCGCAGGGGACGTTCAGCCGCGCCAAGGAGATCAGCGCCGCCGGGTTCCGGGCAGCAAAATTCGGCTGGGCGCCGTTCGGCGACTCGCTTCAGGGCGACATTGCCCATCTCGACGCGGCGCGCGAAGGGCTTGGCCCCGACGCGTTCCTGCTCATCGACGCCGGGCAGATCTTCAACGAGGATGTCGAAGCGGCGGCGCTGCGGCTCGACGCGATGGAGCGCAACCGCGTCACCTTTTTCGAGGAGCCGTTCCACGGCTCGGCCTACGGGGCCTATGGCGAACTCAGCAAACGTGTGAAGACGGTGAGAACCGCGGGCGGCGAGGCGGCCCACAACCGCTACATGGCGGAGCATCTCATCGACTTCGGAGGGGTCGGATATATCCAGATCGACTGCGGCCGCATCGGCGGGCTGTGGCCGGCCAAGGAAGTGGCCGACTATGCCGTGAAGAAGGGTGTGACCTACATCAACCACACCTTCACCTCGAACCTGGCGCTGAGTGCGTCGCTGCAGCCCTTTGCCGGTCTCGAGGACCATACCATCTGCGAGTATCCCACCTCGCTCAAGCAGGTGGCCACCGACCTGACCAAGAATCACATCGAACGTGACGCGAATGGCCAGATCAACGTGCCCGACGCTCCGGGCCTCGGCATCGAGATCAATCCGGCTGCACTGACGCAGTACAAGGTCGACGTCGAGATCAAGGTCGACGGCAAGACCATCTTCCAGACGCCCAGCTTCTGAGGCGACAAGGCAATGGCGCACGCATCAGTCAGAAGTGCGCCTGCCGGCCTCGGCCCGCTTCTCGAGGTCGAAGGTCTGAGTGTGACGCTCAGCCGGGACGGACGTGAGGACCGGCTGGTGGACGATGTGTCGTTCAGCCTGGCCGCCGGCGAAATCCTCTGCATCGTCGGCGAGTCCGGCTGCGGCAAGACTGTGACGGCGCGCTCGATCATCGGGCTCAACCGCACCGACCCGCGCTTCCGGCTCGCCGGCCGCATAAACTTCGCCGGCACCGACCTGCTGACCCTCAGCGAGACACAGATGCGCGGCGTCCGGGGGGCGAAGATCGCGATGATCTTCCAAGACCCCATGACCAGCCTCAATCCGCTGCACCGGATCGGTACACAGATCGGCGAGGTGCTCAGGAGTCACACGGATCTGGGCGCGCGAGCCATCGTCGAGCGCTCGGTGGAACTGCTGGCCCAGGTGGGCATCCCAAATCCGCGCAGTCGTATCAACGACTATCCGCACCAGTTTTCGGGCGGCATGCGGCAGCGTGCGATGATCGCTCTCGCACTGGCATGCAGCCCGTCGCTTCTCATCGCCGACGAGCCGACCACGGCCCTCGACGTCACCATGCAGAACCAGATCCTGTCGCTGATCGACAGACTTCGTGAGCAGTACGGCATGGCCGTGGTGCTGATCACCCACGACTTGGGCGTGGTCGCCGGCATCGCTGACCGCGTGATGGTGATGTATGCGGGCGAGTGCGTTGAATCCGGCCCGGTGCGCGACGTGTTCCACTCGCCCCAGCACCCCTATACGGCCGGGCTGCTGGCCTCCATCCCGGCGGCCAATCGATCGCGTACGCCGCGACTGCCCTCGATCAAGGGGGCGCCTCCGATGCTGACCGAAGGGCGGCCGCAGGGCTGCGCCTTTCGCCCGCGCTGCGAGCATGCCCTCGCCGTCTGTGTCGAACACCCGGGACTTGCAGGCAACGACCATCGCTATCGCTGCTGGTTGCCCGATGCTGATCGCGCCCGCCTTGCGTCGAAGCCGGGGAGAGTGACGGGATGACTGCAAAAGTGCTGGTGAAGGTTGATCATCTCTCCAAGCACTTCGCCGCGCGCCGACCGTTCGGACGCGGTCGCTCGGTTCATGCCGTGGACGATGTGTCGTTTGAAGTGATGGCCGGGGAGACGTTCGGTCTTGTCGGCGAGTCCGGATGCGGCAAGTCCACTCTCGCCCGTTGCATCGTGCGGCTCCACGAGCCCGACGAGGGCGCGGTGCTGTTCGACGGCACGGATATCGCGCACGCCAGCATGCGCAGCCTTCGCCCGTTGCGCCGTGACATGCAGCTGGTGTTCCAGGATCCCTTCGCCAGCCTCAATCCGCGCAAGCGGGTTGGCGCTATTCTCGAAGAAGCTTTCCGGGTGCACGGCATCGGCAAGACACACGCCGAACGTCGCGGGCGCGTGGCCGAACTGCTCGGCCGGGTGGGGCTCGACCCCGGCTTCGCTGAGCGGTTGCCAAGCGAACTGTCCGGCGGGCAGCGCCAGCGCGTCGGCATCGCGCGGGCGCTGGCGTTGAACCCCCGCCTGATCGTCGCCGACGAACCGGTGTCGGCGCTGGACGTCTCGGTGCAGGCCGAAATACTTAACCTGCTCAAGGATTTGCAGGCCGAGCTCGGCCTCACGATGATCTTCATTTCGCACGACCTGGGCGTGATCCGGCACGTGTCCGACCGCATCGGCGTGATGTATCTCGGCCAGCTTGTCGAACTGGCGCCGGCCGAAGCCTTCTACGAGCAGCCCTTGCACCCCTATTCGGACGCGCTGCTGTCCGCGATCCCGGTGCCCGATCCGGATGTAGCGCGCCGGCACAGCGACCTTGAAGGCGACGTCCCGAGCCCGCTGGCACCGCCCCCAGGTTGCCGATTCCATACCCGCTGCCCCCGCGCTCAGGCGCGCTGCGCAGTGGAGGCACCAGAGTTCAGGTCCTGCGGCCCGAGCCGCAAAGTGGCCTGCCACTATCCCCTCGCCGAACCGGCACCTGCGTGACGGGAGAGTGCGAGGGGCACTGCAGACTGAGTTCAATCGTTCATGAGGGAAACGAAGATGACTGGTCGTGACGGGTGGGCCCGGATTAATCGGGCTCAGTTTCTAAGGTTACTGGGGGGCGCGGCGGCGGCTGCGGCAGTGGCGGGACCGCTCGCCTTTGTTGCCGGCGCACGGGCACAGGAGGGCGGCGAACTCGTCGTCGGCATCTCGAGCGACATCAGCACACTCGATCCGCAGATGTCGCCAATCGATGTGTTCCGCCACACCATCCGCTCGACGGTGTTCGAGGCTCTGGTGTTCATCAACCCCGATACACTGCAGGCCGATCCGCTGCTGGCCGACAGCTGGGAAACGTCGGAAGACGGGCTGACCTGGACCTTCAAGCTGAAAGCTGGCGTCACCTGGCATGACGGCACGCCGTTCACTGCCGCCGACGTCGTCTATTCGATCAAGCGCGTGCAGGATCCCGAGGTCGGCAGCCCCTTTGCCCCTCAGCTGGTCGCTGTGGCCGGTGCAGCAGCGCCGGACGACCAGACCGTCGTAGTGACGCTGGCCAATACCGTGCCCGGCTTCCTGGCCAACCTGGCGGTGATCCAGATAGTCAGCGAAGCCTCGATCGGCACCATCACCACCGCGCCGGTCGGCACCGGCCCGTTCAAGTTCGCCAACTGGGCGCCGGGCGACCACATCCGCGTCGCTGCATTTTCCGGGCACCGCACGCCGCCGAAGGCGGGGGCGATCGAATGGCGAATTGTGCCAGACTCTCAGGCGCGCCTCGCCGGCCTCCAGGACGGCACGCTGCACATGGTGGCACTGGTCGAAGGCAAGGACGTCGTGCAGGCGCAGGCCGCCGGTATCGAGATCATCCAGACCAAGCCCTACATCCTCTATGAGAACTTCAACATCAACACCAAGCGCGCGCCGTTCGACGACAAGCGCGTTCGGCAGGCGCTGGCCCACGCGTTCGACCGCGAAAGCTACGCCAAGACGGTGTGGTTCGGCTTTGCACGCCCCACCATCAACCCGGTGCCTCCGGAGATGGAGACCTACCTGCCGGATTCGGCGGCGCAGTATCCGTTCGATCTCGACAAGTCAGCGGCGCTTCTGGCCGAAGCCGGCTTCACCAAGGACAACCCGCTCAAGATGGAGATTCTCACCATCCAGGGCTTCGACACGCTGAGGTCGATGGCCCTGCTGCTCCAGGATAGCCTCAACCGGCTCGGCCATGCCGTCACCGTGCGTGAGCTTGAAGTGACCGTGTGGATCGACCGCATCCTGACCACGCCGGACTTCGACATCACCACCGACAACTTCAACACCGGCCCCGAAGACCCGGCCAGCATGTTCAACTCACCGAACCTGGCGCCGGCATCGAACGTCAACCAGTGGAATCCAGCGGGGTATGCGGAACTCGTTGCCGCGGCCGGGTCCGAGATAGCGCCTGCCAAGCGGATCGAGCTCTACCAGCAGCTGCAGACGCTGATCCTCGACGAAATGCCGCAGATCACCGTCAACCACCTGCCACTCTTCTTCCTCGGCACCGAAGCGGCCAAGGCGCTGGTTATTGGCCCGAGCGGCATCGACGACTACACCGCAATCTCACCCTCGGCCTGAAGCGCGAAGAAACGGGCCGGTGGCAGTCATTCTGCCACCGGCGTTCGGGAGCAGCCATGATCAGATATCTGCTGGGCCGGGTGTTCGGAGGGCTCATCACGCTGTTCTGCGTGACCGGCCTCGCATTCTTCGCCACCGCGCTGGCCCCTGGCAATCCGGCTGCCGTACTGCTCGGCAATATGGCGACGCCCGAACGCATCGAGGCTGTGACCCGCCAGCTTGGACTCGATCAGCCGCTGCCGGTCCGCTACGGCCTGTGGATACGCGAAACCCTGGCAGGCAATCTCGGAACCTCCAGCGTGAGCTTCAAGCCCGTGCTCGATCTCCTCGCTGTGGCGGCCTTTCCGACCCTGCAACTCGCGCTCGCCAGCCTCGTGGTGGCCGTCGCCGTTGCCATTCCCCTCGGCCTGCTGCTGGCGCAGAACCGCAACAGCTGGTGGAGCAGGCCGATATCGAGCCTCATCACCATCGGCATTTCCGTGCCCGGATTCTGGGTGGGGCTGATGCTGATCGTGCTGTTTTCTGTGACATTCAGGCTGCTGCCGTCAGGCGGCTATGTCCCCCCCAGCCGCGACCTGCTGGGCAATATCCGCTCACTGGTGCTGCCGGTGACCACACTCGCCGTCTACCTCATTCCCTCGCTGGTACGGTTTGTCCGGGTGACGGCGATCAGCGTGCTACGCGAGGACTACATCGACACGGCGCGGGCCAAGGGCGTGGCGCCTGCGGCGATCCTGCTGCGCCACGTCGCGCCCAACACGCTCGTCACCACCATCACCTATATCGGGCTGCAGCTCGGAGTGCTGATCTCCGGCGCCGTCGTGGTGGAGCTGATCTTCTCCATTCCGGGCCTGGGGCGTCTCGGCCTCAACGCCGTGCTCAATCGCGACTATCCGGTGGTGCAGGGCGTCGTGCTGCTCGCCGCCACTGGCTATGTCGTCGTCAACTTGGCGATCGATCTTGCCTACGCCCTGATCGATCCCCGGGTGCGCGCCAGATGACCGATACTCCCTTGGCAACGCCGTCAAGCCCGCACCGGCAACGCCTGTTCGGCTTCCTGCTGCGCCGCTCGCCGCTCGCTGTGGTGCTGGTGGGGGTATTCATGCTTGCAGCGATATTCGGCCCCTGGCTTGCGCCACACTCGATGACGGACACAAATCTGTCGGCAGCGTTGCAGGGGCCGAGCGCCACCTACTGGCTGGGCACCGATCCGCTCGGACGCGACGTGCTGAGCCGCCTGCTGGGCTCCGCTCAGGTCGCGGCGCAGGCCTTCATCATCGTCGTCCTGATCGGCGGGGTATTCGGCACGGCGCTGGGCCTCCTCGCGGGTGGCCTCGGCGGATGGCTCGACCTCGTCGTGTCCCGCCTCGTCGAAGTGCTGCAAGGCTTTCCGACGATCCTCGTCGCCATCGTCATCGTGGCCCTGTTCGATCCCTCGCTTACCAATGCCATGATTGCGGTCGGGATGGCGGCGGTTCCCGACTTTGCGCGGGTGTCGCGAAGCGTGGCGATACAGTTGCGCGACCGCGAGTTCATCCAGGCGGCGCGCGGGCTCGGGGCGGGCGAACTGCGTATCCTGTGGAGCGAGGTGCTGCCCAACATGGTCGGGCCGCTGATCGTCATCGCCAGTTTCGATGGCGCTCAGGCTGTGCTTTGGGAAGCTTCGCTCAGCTTTCTCGGCATGGGTGTGCAGCCCCCGGCGCCATCCTTTGGCTCGATGCTCCGCGAGGCCCAGGGCTATCTCGCCATACAGCCGCTGTTTGCGGCTATTGTCGGTCTCGCCGTGTCCGGGGTGATCCTCGGGCTCAACCTCATGGGCGATGCCATAAACGACTATCTCGATCGCGGCGGAAAGTGACCCGTGGCGGCGTGAAGCGGCGGACCTCGCGCGCAAGTACGCAAGGGTCCGCAGGCTTCGCGGAGGCGCGGGCAGGATGCTGACGCGGCTTCCTCCCAAGTGTGCGGGCGTCGGCAAGAGTTGTCGGCGAGGAAGTCGGCGCCGGCCCCAGGCCAACCGGCCGCGCCCTGACGGGTTCGCGCGACCGCGACGGCGGATAGCCTGGAAAGCTCTCAAGGCGGCGGCGCGGCACGCCCTGGAATGCCAAATAAAACAGCTATTTCAATGAGTTGATGGCGGAGAGGGAGGGATTTGAACCCCCGATGGAGTTGCCCCCATGCCGCATTTCGAGTGCGGTGCAATCGACCACTCTGCCACCTCTCCGCGAGGTCGAACACGCGTTGCCGCGGCTGGTCGAGACGGGCGGGCTTATGGCATAGCATGATCCAGGCTGCAACACTCTTTGGCCACTCCGAGCATGACTCTTCCGCTCTTTGTTTACGGCACCCTGCGCGACCCCGATCTGTTGGCTGCGGTGCTCGGCCGTCCGCTGCGTGCCGGCGGCCAGCATGCCGCCCGCGCGCCGGGGTTTCGCGCCGTGCCCTATCCCGGTCGCATCTATCCGGCGCTGATCCGCGCCCCCGGCACGGCGGCCGAGGGGCTGCTGCTGCTCGACTTGAGCCCGTTCGAGCGCGATCTGCTCGATGCCTTCGAGGGCGAGGAATACCGGCGCGCCCCGCTGGCCGCGCTGGTCGAGGAGGATCTGTTCGAAGCCGACGCCTATCTGCCGGCGATCGCCGTCCCCAATAGCGGGCCCGACTGGTCGCTTGCTCATTGGCAGGCCGAGCATAAACCGCGGGTTCTCGGCGCCGAGGCGGCCAGCGCCGCCGAGATCCGTTCGAAGCTGATTGCGGTGCGGCCGAACTAGCTGCAGGCGCCGGGGACGTCCGGCCTTGACTCCCGTGGCGTTTCCCACGATAAGGCCGCTCGAATTGCGTGCGGCGTCTGCTGCGCGCATTTTTGGTTTGTTCAACCGCTGTCCGAGGCCGCCGCCGAACCTTGTGTTCGGCAGCCTATCTCGAAGCCCGCAGGATCAGGCATCGCCTGCGGCGCCACAGGGCGCGATAACGAAGAGGTCCGGGAGCTCCCCGGGACGACAATGACGTTTGCAGTGATCAAGACCGGCGGCAAGCAGTACAAGGTTGCCGCCAATGATGTGGTGAAGATCGAGAAGATCGACGCTCAGCCGGGCGACGTGGTCACCTTCGACCAGGTCCTGATGGTTGGCGAAGGCGATGCGGTCACCGTTGGCGCCCCCCTCGTGGAAGGCGCGCTCGTTGCTGGCCAGTTCATCGCCACCGAGAAAGAGCGCACCATCATCATCCTGAAGAAGGAGCGCCGCCAGCACTACGATCGCCGCAATGGCCATCGTCAGCGCCTGTCGACCGTGCGCATCACCGAGATCCTGACCGGCGGCAAGAAGCCGACCACCAAGGTCGACGAGATTGCCAAGGCCCGCGCCGAAAAGCGCGCCGCCGCCGCTGCGGCTTCGGCCAGCGTGACCGAGGCCCCGAAGGCTGCTGCGAAGCCCGTGGCCGCCAAGAAGGCCCCGGCCAAGAAGGCAGCCCCGGCTGCCGAGGCGACCGAGACCAAGGCTCCGGCCAAGAAGGCCGCCGCTCCCAAGAAGGAAGCTGCGCCCAAGGCCGAAAAGCCAGCTGCTGAGAAGAAGCCGGCTGCCAAGAAGGCAGCTCCCAAGGCTGACAAGGAATAAGGAGAGTAACCGATGGCACATAAGAAGGCAGGCGGTTCCTCCCGCAATGGTCGCGATACGGCTGGCCGACGTCTTGGCGTCAAGAAGTTCGGCGGCGAAGCTGTGATCGGCGGCAACATCATCATCCGTCAACGCGGCACCAAGTGGCACCCGGGCACCGGCGTCGGTATGGGCATCGACCATACCATTTACGCCCTTATTCCCGGCACCGTGGCGTTCAAAACCCGCGCCAACTCCAAAGTCTACGTGTCGGTACTCCCGGCAGCAGAAGCAGCAGAATAACCCGGTGTGGCCTAGCAACCCCTGCCGGAGACCAGCTCCCCGGCAAGGCGACTAGGCAGTCGACCGTGTGACGAAAAGTGAAGGGGAGCCGGGAATCCGGTTCCCCTTTGTCTTTTTCGTCGTGAGGGCGGCTGAAAATGAGACTGTATCTGAGCTCCTACCGGATCGGCGACCGCGCCGGTTCGCTCCTGACCCTGCTCGGTGGAGGCGGTCGCGCCGCCGTCATCGAGAACGCACTCGACAATATCTCTCCGGCGGCACGCGAACTCTATCGCAACGAGGCCTATGACCCGGTCTCGGAGCTGGGCTCGCTCGGCATCGCCGCCACCCCGCTCGACCTCCGTCAGTATTTCGGCGATCCCGAGGGGCTGCGCGCGCGGCTGAGCGGGTTCGACCTCGTCTGGGTCACCGGCGGCAATGCCTTCGTGCTGCGCCGCGCCATGAAGCAGTCGGGTTTCGATGACGTGATTGTCGACATGCTCGACAATGACGAGATCGTCTATGGCGGTTTCTCGGCCGGCGCCGTGGTGGCGGCGCCCAGCCTCGAGGGCATTCACCTGATGGATGACCCCGACGAGGCACCCGCCGGTTACGACCGCGAGACCATCTGGGATGGCCTCGGGCTGATCGACCACGCGATCGTGCCGCACTATCGCTCGCCCCACCCCGAAAGCCCGGCAGCCGAACGCGCCGTGCGGCACCTCTGCAGCCGCGGGCTGCGCTATCGCGCGCTGCGCGATGGCGAGGTGATCGTGTGGACCGAGAACCGGATGGCCTCGGTCGATCCGACGCGGAGGATTGCGTGATGGCAACGCTCGACGACGACGACGACTTCGTGCCGCGGCGGCGGACCCAGCTGATGGGGCCCGCCGCCCAGGCCAGGGCCCTGGCCGAAGCCACAGCGAAGCTGGCGGCCCGCCGCCAGCGCGATGCCCTGCCGCACCGGATCGAGACGGCGCGGCTGGTGCTGCGGGCGCCGATCCGCGGCGACGTCCCCGACCTGGTGAAACTCGCCGACAACAAGGCGATCGCCGAAAGGCTGTCGCGCCTGCCGCATCCCTATACCCGCGCCGACGGCATCGGCTTCGTCGAGATCATTGCCCAGCGCCCCGACGAACGCCCTTATGCCATCACGCTCGATGATCAGTTCATCGGCGTGGTCGGCTTCACCTTCCACGAGGGTCAACCGCCGGAGCTCGGCTATTGGCTTGGCGAACCCTATTGGGGCCGCGGCATCATGAGCGAAGCGGTGAAGGGCCTGATCGAAGCCGCCTTCGCCACCCGGCTGTTCCCGCGCCTCAAGGCCCGGGCGCTGGTGAGCAACGACGGCTCGCGCAACGTCCTCACCAAGGCCGGCTTCATCCACATGGGCGAGGGCCCGGGTCCCACCGGCACCAATATGGGCAAACCCGTCGTGTTCTTCGAGCTGGAGCAGCCGAAGTGGAGCTAGAACTGCACAGCGACCGCCTCGTGCTGCGCCCGTTGCGCGAAACGGACGCACCCGCCATCGTCTCGGCGCTGAGCGACTACGAGGTCACCCGCTACCTGACCGTCGTGCCGTTCCCCTATTCCGAACAGGACGCGCGCGCCTGGATCGGCATGCAGCAGCCGGCCATGCCGGGTGAAGCGCACTTCGCCATCGAGCTGCCCGGCTCGGGCATGATCGGCGCCGTCGGCATCGCCAAGGAGCTGGGCTACTGGCTGAACCGCCGCTACCATGGGCAGGGCATCATGACCAAAGCCAGTGCGGCGCTGCTCGACTGGCACTTTTCAGTGCTGCCGCACGATCTGGTGCATTCGGGCGCGCATGTCGGCAACATGGCGTCGCTTGGTGTGCAGAAAAAACTCGGCTTCATCGACGCCGGAGCGACCAGCATGCGCTTCGTCCGCTCGCAGAACCGCGACATCGAGCATGTCGAGACCACGCTGATCCGCGCCGATTACGAGGCGGCCCGACAGCGAACGAGGACCAACTGAATGGACGTAACGCTCCGCACGCCGCGCCTCACCCTCCGCCAGCCGGTCCTCGGCGATGCCTCGCGCATCGCCCGCTTTCTCGACAATTTCGCCGTCGCCGGCAATCTGAGCCGCGTGCCCTACCCCTACCGGTTGGCCGATGCCAAGGCGTGGCTCCGCACCTGGCGCCCGGATACGCCGGCCGGCGAAACCGGCTTCATGATCGACCTCGACGGCGAGGGTGTGATCGGCAATGTCGGCTTCCACCGCGACATCGAAGGCACGGTGATCGGCTACTGGCTGGCCCAGCCGTTCTGGAACCGCGGGCTGATGAGCGAAGCCGTGCGCGCCAGCCTCGACTGGTATTTCGAGACCACCGCCGCGCCCAGCCTCGCCTCCGGCGTCTTCCACTTCAACAAGGCCTCGCTCGCCATCCAGAAGAAGGTCGGATTCGTCGAGATCGGCACCTCATCGCGCCTTTGCCTTGCGCGCGGCGAGGAGGTGCGCCATATCGACACCGAACTGACACACGCCGCCTGGATGGCCCACCGACAGGCCACCCAAGAGAGTTTGAGATGAAATTCCTCGACCAAGCCAAGGTCTTCGTGCGCTCCGGCAATGGCGGTGCCGGCGCGGTGTCGTTCCTGCGCGAAAAGTTCGTCGAGTTCGGCGGCCCGAACGGCGGCAATGGCGGGCGCGGCGGCGATGTGATCATCCGCTGCGTCGATGGCCTCAACACCTTGATCGACTATCGCTTCCAGCAGCACTTCAAGGCCGCCACCGGCACCCATGGCATGGGCAAGGACCGGCATGGTGCCAAGGGCGAGGATGTGATCCTCAAGGTGCCGGTGGGCACCCAGGTGTTCGAGGATGACGGCGAAACGCTGATTGCCGACTTCACCGAGGTCGGCCAGGAGCTGACCCTGCTCGAAGGCGGCAATGGCGGCTTCGGCAACGCCCATTTCAAGACCAGCGCCAACCAGGCGCCACGCCGCGCCAACCCCGGCCAGCTCGGCACCGAGAAATGGATCTGGCTGCGGCTGAAGCTGATCGCCGATGCCGGCCTCGTCGGCCTGCCCAATGCCGGCAAATCCACCTTCCTCGCCGCGGTCTCGGCCGCCAAGCCGAAGATCGCCGACTATCCCTTCACCACGCTCCATCCCAACCTGGGCGTCGTTTCCATCGGCGAGCGCGACCTGGTGCTGGCCGATATTCCCGGCCTGATCGAGGGCGCACACGAGGGCCAGGGCCTGGGCGACCGCTTCCTCGGTCACGTCGAGCGCTGCGCCATTCTCGTGCACCTGATCGATGGCACGCAGGAAGACGTGAAGACCGCCTACAAGACCATTCGCGGCGAGCTCGCCGCCTATGCCGAAGAGCTGGCGGAAAAGCCCGAGATCGTCGTCCTCAACAAGATCGATGCGATCGATCCCGATGAGGTCAAGGAGAAGGTGAAGGTGCTGAAGCGCGCCAGCAAGGCCGAGGTCTTCACCTGCTCGGGCGTCACCGGCGAAGGCGTCGACAAGGTGCTCTACCGCATCATCGCCCAGATGGACGCCGACAAGGCCGAGCGCGAAGAACTCGAACGCCGCAAAGCCGAGCCCACCTGGGTGCCGTGATGAACCTCGCCCTTCACAGCGCTTGGCTACCCCTCACCCTTACCCTCTCCCCAGAGGGGAGAGGGGACGCATTTTGCACCGGCCGTGCCCCTGTCGCCCCCTCGCCCCTATGGGGAGAGGGTTGGGGTGAGGGGCGCCCCACGACGGGCATGTTCAAATGACCAATGCGCTCGCGCCCTATCGGCGCATCACCATCAAGATCGGTTCGGCGCTCCTCGTCGACGGCAAGACCGGCAAGCTTCGTGCCGAGTGGCTGGCGTCGCTCGCCGCCGACCTCGCGGCGCTCAAGGCCCAGGGCGTCTCGCTGGTCATCGTCTCCTCGGGCGCCATTGCGCTCGGCCGGCGGCTGCTCAACCTCGATGCCCGCAACCTGCCGCTCGAGCAGAGCCAGGCCGCTGCCAGCGCCGGGCAGATCGCCCTCAGCCAGGCCTGGGCAGCGGCGCTCGCCGAGCACCAGATCGTCACCGGGCAGATCCTGTTGACGCCGAACATCACCGAGGAACGGCGCTACTTCCTCAACGCTCGCACCACCATTTCGACTCTGCTGGGGCTGGGCGCCATCCCGATCATCAACGAGAACGATTCCGTCGCCACCGCCGAGATCCGCTACGGCGACAATGATCGGCTCTCGGCCCGCGTCGCCACCATGATCGAGGCCGACTGCCTGATCCTGCTCTCCGATGTCGATGGGCTCTACACCGCGCCGCCGAGCAAGGATCCGAACGCCGAACACCTGCCGTTCGTCGCCGCCATCAGCCCGGAGATCGACGCCATGGCTGGCGGCGCCGCCAGCCACCTGAGCCGCGGCGGCATGACCACCAAGGTCGAGGCCGGCAAGATCGCGACGCAGGCCGGCACGGCGATGATCATCGCCAAGGGCACCGAAAACCACCCGCTCCGCGCCCTGACCGAAGGTGTGCGTCACACCCTGTTCGCCCCGGCCGAGTCCCGTGCCCAGGCACGCAAGCGCTGGATCATGGGCCATCTCGAGCTGCTCGGCGCCATCCACGTCGATGCCGGCGCCGCCCGCGCCCTGCTCGACGGCAAGAGCCTGTTGCCGATCGGCGTCACCCGCGTCACCGGCGAGTTCGGCCGCGGCGACGCGGTGGCCATTCTCGGACCCGATGGACGCGAGATCGCCCGTGGTCTCGCCGGCCTCGGCCGTGAGCAGGCGGACCTGGTGAAGGGCAAGAACTCGGCTCGTGTCGCCGAGCTGCTCGGCTTCGGCACGCGGTCCGAACTCATCCACCGCGACAACATGGTGGTGCTGATGGGCCTGGAGGCCAAAGTCTGATGAGCGCTGTAGAAGCTGTCGACCTCTCCACCGTCATGCTCGAACTCGGCCGGCGCGCCCGCGCCGCCGCCGCCGTGCTGGCCTTCGCCTCACCCGAGAGCAAGGTGAAGGCGCTGCACGCCGCCGCCGACGCCATGGACGATCGCCGCGACGACATCCTCTCGGCCAATGCGCTCGACATGCGCGCCGCTGAGGGCAAGGGGATTTCCAAGGCCTTCCTCGACCGGCTGCAGCTCACCGACAAGCGCATCGACGCCATGATCGAGGGGCTGCGTACCATTGCCGACCTGCCCGATCCCGTGGGCCGCGTGCTGGCGCAATGGACCCGGCCCAACGGCATGACCATCCGCCGCGTCTCCACCCCGCTCGGCGTCATCGGCGTGATCTTCGAGAGCCGCCCCAACGTCACCGCCGATGCCGGCGCGCTGACGCTGAAGGCCGGCAATGCGGTGATCCTGCGCGGCGGCTCGGACAGCGTGAACTCGTCGCGCGCCATCCACGCCACACTCGTCGCCGGACTGAAGGCGGCGGGCCTGCCCGCCGATGCCATCCAGATCGTCCCCACCACCGACCGCGCCGCGGTCGGCGAAATGCTGGCCGGGCTTGGCGGCGCCATCGACGTCATCGTGCCGCGTGGCGGCAAGACCCTGGTCGCCCGCGTCCAGTCGGAAGCGCGCGTCCCGGTCTTCGCCCACCTCGAGGGCATCTGCCACACCTATATCGATAAGTCGGCCGAACTGCAGATGGCGGTGGATGTGACGCTCAACGCCAAGATGCGCCGCACCGGCATCTGCGGCGCTACGGAAACGCTGCTGGTGCACCGCGACGTAGTGGCGACGCACCTGAAGCCGGTCATCGCGGCGCTGGTCGCCAAGGGCTGCGAGATCCGCGGCGATGCGACGGTGCTGTCGCTGATCCCCGAGGCGATCCCGGCCACCGAACAGGACTGGCACACCGAATATGAGGATGCCATCATCTCGGTGAAGGTGGTCGCCGATGTCGGCGAGGCCATCGCCCATATCGGCAGCTATTCATCGCACCACACCGAGGCGATCATCACCGAGGACCCCGGCTCCGTGGCCCGCTGGTTCAACGAGATCGACAGCGCCATCCTGCTCCACAACGCCTCCACCCAGTTCGCCGATGGCGGCGAGTTCGGCTTCGGCGGCGAGATCGGCATCGCCACCGGCAAGTTCCACGCTCGTGGTCCCGTCGGGGTCGAGCAACTGACGAGCTTCAAGTACCTCGTCGAAGGCACGGGGCAGACCCGGCCGTGAATTCGATGCGCTTGGCGCCCCTCACCCTGACCCTCTCCCCAGAGGGGCGAGGGGACGCACTCTGCACCGGCAGTGCCACAACGCCCCCTCGCCCCTCTGGGGAGAGGGCCGGGGTGAGGGGCGCCCCGCGCTCGAACCGGGGGGGCGCCTCGCGCACCGCAGCATGACCCTCCCCCCCGACATCACCGCGCTCCCGCCCTTCGGCTCGGGCCTCCGCGTCGGGCTGTTCGGCGGCAGCTTCAACCCGATCCACGAGGGGCACCGGCTCGTCGCCGAGCAATGCCTCAAACGTCTGGATCTCGATGCGGTGTGGCTGCTGGTCTCGCCCGGCAATCCGCTGAAGGATCACTCCGAGCTCGCGCCGCTCGAAACTCGGGTGCGCGCGGCCCGCGAACTCACCGCCAATCCGAGGATCTACGCCACCGGCGTCGAGGCCGCGCATCGCTTCCACTATACCGTCGACACGCTCGACTGGCTGGTCGGCGCCTGCCCCGACACCCGTTTCGTCTGGATCATGGGCGCCGACAATCTTTCCCAGTTCGACCGCTGGGAGCGCTGGCAGGATATCGCCGCGCTGCTGCCGATCGCCGTCTACGCCCGCCCCGGCTCGACCTTCCGCGCCACGGTGAGCAAGGCCGCCATCGCGCTGAAGAAGCACCGCCTGCCCGAAGCAGAAGCTGAAGCCCTTGCCGGCAGCAAGCCGCCGGCCTGGGTATATCTGCACGGCATCACTTCGCCGCAGTCTTCGAGCGCCATCCGGGCGCGCCGCAAAGCTTCGGCAGAATGATTACCGGCCGCCGCCTTGCAGAACGGCAGACGAAGCGTCATATTGAAGGAGTAGTGGTTATTCGCCACTCAGGATGGGACAGATTGATAGCTACGCTTTCGCTAGCCTTCAGACCCAACAACCAAGGACAGCTGAAACACGCATGAACCGTGCTCGTGTTGCATGGGCTGAGGCCATTTGATGGCGTCGCCCAAGAAGAAGACCGAAACCGCCCCGGCTGCAGAAGCGCCGGAACCCCACATGATCGATCTGGTGCTGCAGAGCCTTGACGATGCCAAGGCCGAGCAGACCGTTGCCATCGACATCACCGGCAAATCGTCGCTCACCGACCATATGGTGGTGACCTCGGGCCGGTCGAACCGTCATGTCAGCGCCGTTGCCGACCAACTGGTCAAGGTGCTGCGCGAGCATGGCTTCGGCAAGCCGCGGATCGAAGGACTGCCGCACGCCGACTGGGTGCTGGTCGATGCCGGTGACGTCATCGTTCACATCTTCCGGCCCGAAGTGCGCGAGTTCTACAACATCGAGAAGATGTGGGCGGCCGATTTCGCTGCCGACGGCCGCTAGTCCGTCGGCAACTCGACCTTGCGCATCGCCATCGCCGCCATCGGCCGGATGAAGCAGGGCCCCGAGCGTGAACTGGTCGCGCGCTATCTCGATCGCGCCAAGGCAGCGGGCAAACCGCTCGCGCTGACCGGTTTCGACGTCCTCGAATTCGCCGAGTCCCGAGCCGCGACCAGCGACGGTCGCAAGGCCGACGAGGCCGGCACACTCCGCTCTGCCCTGCCCGAAGGTATCCGCATCGCCCTCGACGAGCACGGCAGGACCATGCCGTCGGCCCAGTTCGCCAGCCAGCTCGCCCGCTGGCGCGACGATGGCCGCCCGGCGGTCAGCTTCGTCATCGGCGGTGCCGATGGGCTCGATCCAGCCTTCGTGCGCACCGTCGACCTGACGCTGAGCTTCTCGCCCCTCACCTGGCCGCACCAGCTGGTCCGCATCATGCTGGCCGAGCAGTTGTACCGGACGACGACGATCCTCTCGGGGCATCCGTATCACCGGGAGTGAGAGGCGCCGACTCCCCCCATCCACCGGCCCGACACCTCCCCCTTGATGGGGGAGGCCGGGAGGGGGTGGGGCCACAGCCACGATGCGTGGTGCGGGCAGCGCCCTCTTCTTCTCGATGACGGTGTTCTTGGCCTCCCTCCTCCCAGCCTCCCCATAAGGGGGGAGGTGCCGTTCTGTGCATCAGGCAATACCCAGCCACCTCCCGCCCTCGCCATCCAAAAGACAAACCCCCGGACTATCGGCCTCTGCGCTATGGTCGCGTGATCATGATTCGGGTGAACCAGGAAGTTTGATGCCGGCAACGGGCTGGTCGAGACGTGCAATCGCCGCGGGCGCCGCTCTGGCGCTGGCGCTTGCCACCGCCGCGCTCGCCCAGCAGGCGACGCCGGAAACGCCCGCTGCTGCCACGCCGGATGCGCCGGCGGCCGCCACCCCTGCGACGAGCCCCCCTGACGCCGCCCTCCCGGGGGACGCTGCACCGGCGACTGACCTCAACCTTCGCCCCGCCGTCGACGCTGGAGCGCCCACCATGGCGACGCCGGGCGAGCCGGCCGATCCCGAGATGGCAGCACAGCAGAAGGCCCTCGACGACATCGAGGCCTCGATCTCGGTCAGTAAGGAACGCTCCGACGCGCTGAAAAAAGAGATCGCCGACATGCAGGGCGATCGCACCAAGCAGAATGCCGCGCTGATTGCTGCGGCCGAACGGGTGAAGCGGGCCGAGGCCGATATCGTGGCGCTCGAGGACAAGCTCGGCGAACTGATCGTCCAGGAACTGGAAGTGCGCGGCCGGCTCGACGGCGCCGACGAGAACATTTCCAACGTGCTCGCGGCGCTGGAGCGGATTTCGCGCAACCCGCCCCCGGCGCTGATCGTCAACCCCTCCGACGCGCTCGGCTCGGCCCGTTCCGCCATCCTGCTTTCGGCCATCATGCCCGAACTGCAGAAGAAGGCCGATACCGTGATGGCCGACCTCACCGAGCTCGGCAAGATCAAGGCCGATGCACTCGAGCAGCAGGGCAAGCTCGAGGCGAACCTGCAGATCCTCGAAGAGGAGCAACTGCGCATCGGCACGCTGATCGCGGCGCGCAAGGAGAACGAGAACCGCGCCACCACCGCGCTCGCCGCCGAGGAGGCGGAAGCGCAGGCGCTGGCCGACAAGGCCACCTCGCTCAAGCAGTTGATCGACGATCTGCAGAAGCGCGCCGCCGCCGTTGCCACCGCCGCCGAGGCGACCGCCACCGCGAACGCCGGCGGCAACACCCCGACGCTCGACCAGGATACCGTTCGCCTGGCGCTCGCCAATACCGACCGCACCGAACCGGCTGTGCCCTTCGCCCAGGCCAAGGGCTTCCTCACCATGCCCTCGAGCGGCGTGACGGTGATCGACTATGGCGCCGGCGATGGCTTCGGCGGCATCTCGCGCGGCCTCTCGGTGGTCACCCGCGCCGACGCCCAAGTCGTCTCACCGGCCGATGGCTGGGTGATGTTCCAGGGCGACTACCTCAATTATGGCCAAATCGTCATCCTCAATGCCGGTCAGGATTACACCATCCTGTTGGCCGGGCTGGCCAAGGTCGATGTCCAGATCGGCCAGTTCGTGATGATGGGAGAACCCGTCGGCACCATGGGATCACAGACAATTGGCCGTACCGTCGCGACCAGTGCTGGTGTCTCCCGTCCGACCCTCTATATTGAAATGCGAAAGAACAACGAGCCCGTTGACCCCACGGGATGGTGGTCGGTGGCTTCTGTTCCAACCCAGAGTGGATAGAATTTGATGCGCTTGACGCCCCTCCGCATAGTCGCCTCGATGGCTGCCGTGTTCACGCTCGGCCTCGCCTGTGCACCGCTGATTGCGCAGGACCAGACGCCGGCCACCGATGCCACCGCTCCCGCCAGTGCCCCGCGCAGCGCCGATGAGGTCTATTCCGATCTCGACCTGTTCGGCGAAGTGTTCGACCGCATCCGCGCCGAGTATGTCGAGGCGCCCGATGAGCGGAAGCTCATTCATGCGGCGCTGCAGGGCATGCTGACCTCGCTCGACCCGCATTCGGGCTACATGGAGCCGGTCGAGTATTCCGACGTGCAGGAAGACACTTCCGGCCAGTTCGGCGGCCTCGGCATCGAAGTGCAGATGGAAGACGGGGTGATCAAGGTCGTCTCGCCGATCGACGATACCCCGGCCGCCAAGGCCGGTATCCTTGCCAACGATTTCATCGTCGAACTCGACGGCACCCAGGTGCAGGGCCTGACCCTCGACCAGGCGGTCGAAAAGATGCGCGGCCAGGTCGGCACCAAGATCACCGTTACCGTGGTGCGTGAAGGCGTCACCGAGCCACTGAAGTTCGAGCTGACCCGCGACATCATCGCCACCCGTGCCGCCCGCATGACCATGGAAGGCGATGTTGGCGTCATCCGCCTCGCCCGCTTCTCCGAGCAGGCCTTTATCGGCGTGCAGAAGGCCATCGACGACATCTACAAGGCCGGCGACGGCAAGGCGCCCAAGGGCATCATCCTCGACCTCCGCAACAATCCGGGCGGCCTCGTCGACCAGGCGGTGTTCGTCTCCGACGCCTTCCTCAAGCAGGGCGCCGTGGTGCTGACCCGCGGCCGCATCGAGCAGGAAAGCGCGCGTTACGACGCCAAGCCCGACGCGCTCGACCAGAAGCTTGCCGATGTGCCGATGGTGGTGCTGATCAATGGCGGCTCGGCTTCCGCCGCCGAGATCGTCGCCGGGGCGCTGCAGGACCACAAGCGCGCCACCGTCGTCGGCACCCGCTCGTTCGGCAAGGGTTCGGTGCAATCGATCATTCCGCTCGGCGCCGATGGCGCCATGCGGCTGACCACGGCGCGCTACTACACCCCGAACAACCGCTCGATCCAGGCCTCCGGCATCCAGCCCGACATCCTCATCACCCAGGATGTTCCCGAGGAGTTCAAGGGCCGCGACGAGATCATCGGCGAAGCGGCGCTCCCCGGCGAGATCGGTGGCGGCACCGAGGAGAAGGCTACGGTCGGCTCCTCCGTCTACGTCCCGGCCGAAAAGGAAAAGGACAATCAGCTGCAATACGCCATCAAGCTGATCGACGGTCTCGAGACCAACGAAGCCTTTCCGCCCAAGGCGGCTGGTTAACGAGATCGTAAGCGGCAGGGTTAACGCTTCCTTACCCTTTGCCGCCGCAGACTGAGCCTGATGCGGGGTGGCGATTCGCCGCCCCGTTCGATTCCCGCCCGAAGCGTGGCCAGGTTCGGCCGCGACGGTCCGCAGCATGGGATGAAGGCCAGAGCCCGATGACCGACCTCAGCGCGCCCCTCGTTCGCCGCAAGGCGAGGCAAGCCAAGGCCGCCGAGGCCGTCGGCAGCGCGCCGCACCGCCGCCACATCCCGGTGACCCGTATCGCGCTGGGCCTTGTCGCGCTGATCGCCGTCGGCGTCACCGCCCGCATCATGCTGGTCGATGACCCCGAGGGCGGCCGCCCCAGCACCACCGTCGACATTGCCGGCACCAGCCCGGCCAACAGCGTGGCCGGCGCCGTTTCCGCGCCGGCGGGCGAAGTCACCATCACCGCCGACCCCGAAATGTTCCCGGTGGCGCCGGCCGATCCCGCCCCGGATCAGGCCGAGCCTCTGGTCATCGACCCCGCTGCCAACGATCCCGAAATGCTCGAGGAAACCGAGTTCGGCGCCATTCCCCGCATTTCCGGCACCGGTATCCGGCCGTTCGACGTCTACTCGCGCCCCTCTGACACGCCGGCTACCTCGGGCGGCAAGCCGCTGATCGCCATTGTCGTCTCCGGCCTCGGCCTCAACACCGAAGGCACGCTCGACGCCATCAGCAAACTGCCCGAAGAGGTGACGCTGGCCTTCGCCCCCTATGGCAAGACGCTCGACCGCACCGTCGGCGCCGCCCGCGCCGAGGGCCACGAGTTGTTCCTCGAGGTGCCACTGGAGCCGTTCGACTATCCCGAGAACGACCCCGGTCCCGATACCCTACTCACCGGGCAGGCGCCGCGCGACAACCTTTCGAAGCTGTTCAAGGTGATGAGCAGCTTCCCCGGCTATGTCGGGCTGATCAACAATATGGGCGCCCGCTTCACCGCCTCGGGCGCCGATTTCGGCCCGATGATGGAAGAACTGGGGGCACGCGGCCTGGGCTATCTCGATGATGGTTCGTCCAACCGCTCGCTCGCCCCGCAACTGGCCCGCGCCAACCGCGTCCCGTTCGGGCGGGTCAACGCCATGATCGACGCCAATCCGGCGCGCGCTCCCATTCTCGCCGCGCTCGGCGACCTCGAAAAGCAGGCCCGGGAAAAGGGCTATGCCATCGGCATCATCTCCGCCTTGCCGGTCTCGGTCGAAGCGGTTACCGAGTGGGCCAAGGGCCTCGGCGAGCGTGGTATCGAGATCGTGCCGGCCAGCGCCCTGATGGCTGGAGAGCAGAGCTGATGCCCAATCGGGAAGAGATGCCCTACCGCGATTGCGTCGGCATCGCTGTGTTCAACGCCGAGGGCCTGGTGTTCGTCGGCCGTCGCATGCCCGATGGCTCCGCCGACCGCACCGAGGTCGATGCGCCCTGGCAGATGCCGCAGGGCGGCATCGACAAGGGAGAAACGCCGATCGAAGCCGCCTGGCGCGAGCTGTTCGAGGAAACCTCGATCCGGACTGCCGACCTCATCGCCGAAGCGCCGGAGTGGATTTATTACGACCTGCCGGACGAAGCGCTGGGCATTGCGCTCAAGGGCAAGTATCGCGGCCAGCGCCAGCGCTGGTTCGCCTTCCGCTTCACCGGCAAGGACAGCGACATCGACGTCACCAACCCCGGCGATGGCCACCCCGCCGAGTTCGACAAATGGCGCTGGGAAGAGCTCGAGACCCTTCCCGATCTGATCGTCCCGTTCAAGCGCGCGGCGTACCTGCAGGTGGTCGAGGCGTTCAAGGACGTGCCGGCGGGGATGCGGGGGTAGCCAAGACGGCCTGAAGGCTCCGGGAATACGTCGTCGCCTCCGCGCGCTGCACACCCCCTCCCAACCTCCCCCGTCAAGGGGGAGGTGCCGATCAACGCAAGTGCCACACCCACCGGCCGACACCCTCCCCTTGACGGGGAGGGTTGGGGAGGGGTGTGCGGAGCCAGTGAACCTCCGATTGGCGACTGACTTGCCACGTTAGGCAAACCGCGCCATCTCTTGCCCATGAAAACCATCGGCCTCATCGGCGGTATGAGCTGGGAATCCACCGCTCACTACTATGCCATCCTCAACCGCGAGACGGCAGCCCGGCTGGGTGGCCTGCACTCCGCGCCAGTTATCGTCCATTCGGTCGATTTTGCTCCCATCGAGGCGATGCAGCGCGCCGGCAACTGGGACGGCGCCGGCGAAATCCTTGCCGGCATCGCCGCTTCGCTCGAAGCCGAGGGGGCTGGCGTCATCGGCCTTGCCACCAACACCATGCACATCTGCGCCCCGCAGATCGTTGCAGCGCTCACCGTGCCTTTCGTCCACATCGCTGCGCCGACCGCCGATGCCCTGCTGGCCGACGGGATCGAGAAGGTCGGCCTGCTCGGCACCCGCTTCACCATGGAGAAGCGCTTCTACATCGAGGGGTTGGAGCAGCGCGGTCTCGAGGTGCTGGTGCCCGATGTCGGCATCACCAACCTCAACGGCATCATCTATGAGGAACTCTGCCTCGGCATTATCAGAGACGAGTCCCGCCGCATCTACGTCGACGCCATCACCCGCTTGCAGGCGAGGGGCGCCGAGGCGGTGATCCTGGGCTGTACCGAGATCGGCATGCTGATCGACGACAGCGTCAGCCCGCTGCCGACCTATGACACGACCGACCTGCACGCCAGGGCATTGGTGGCAGCGGCGTTGGGGTGAGGCCAGCGCGTGTGGCCACCCCCACCCTTGATCCCTCCCCACAAGGGGGAGGGAGACGATGGAACCGAAGCTTGCAGTCGGGTCTCCCTCCCCTTGATGGGGAGGGTAGCGCAGCTGGCCGCGTCAGCGGCCTAGCGGAGCTGGGCGGGGTGGGGCAACGCGCGCCGCCCCTAAGCCGCCCGCCGCATCCCACCGTGCCCCTGCTCGGCCACCTGGAACACCTCGACGATCCGGTCGAGTTCCGTCGCCTGCGCTTCGGTCTGCTCGATCGCGGCGTTGGTTTCTTCCACCAGCGCCGCGTTGTGCTGGGTCATCTCGTCCATCTGCCTGACGGCAGTGTTGACCTCTTCGATCGCCGAGGCCTGTTCGTGGCTGTCGCGGGCGATCTTCTCCATCAGCTGGTTCGAGGACCGGGCCGCAACGAGGATCGCCTCGAGCTTTTCGGCTGCTTCCGCCACGAGGCGCGAGCCGGCCTTCACTTCACCGCCCGACTGCTCGATCAGCGCCTTCACTTCGCTCGAGGCACCGGCCGCCGACTGGGCCAGCCGCCGCACTTCCACCGCGACCACGGCAAAGCCCTTGCCGGCGTCGCCGGCCCGCGCCGCCTCCACCGAGGCGTTGAGCGCCAGGAGGTTGGTCTGGAACGCGATGTCGTCGATCATCCCGATAATGTTGGAGATCTTGCCCGACGAGGTGGTGATCCGCTCCATCGCCGCATTGGCTTCTTGCATCACGCCGCCGCCCTGCTCGGCCGCCACCGTCACCCGTCCGGCAGCCTCGCTGGCCTGCTGGGCGTTCTGTGCATTGGCAGTGACGGTCGAAGCCAACTGCTCCATCGCCGCCGAGGTCTCCTCGATCGTCGCTGCCTGCTTGGTGGTGCGTTCGCTGAGGTCGTTGGCGCCCGAGAGAATCTCTCCCGTCGCGGTCTTCAGCGAGCGCGAAGTGCCCTTCAGCTGCCCGACGATCTCGGTGAGCCGCTCGGCCACCGCATTGGTATCGTCCTTGAGCCGCGCGAAGGCACCGCCATACTGGCCGTGCACCCGCTGCGTCAGGTCGGTCTGTGCCAGCGCCGACAGCACTTCACCGGTTTCGCCGAGCCCGCGATCGACCGTCTCGACCAGCGAGTTGACGCTGCCCGCCAGCGCGTTCAGCTCGGCATCGGGGAACTCGGCCGCGACGCGCTTCGAAAAATCCCCGTCGATTGCCGCGTCCACCACACCGCCAAAGGCCTGCTGCAGCTCGGCCATCATTTTCACCCGCTCTTCCTGGTCGCGGATGATGCGGACGGCTTCGGCCTCGGTCATTTCGGCGACCTTCCTGCCGTTTTCGCGGAACACCTCCACGGCGCGAGCAAGCGTGCCCACCTCATCGACCCGGCCGGTGCCCGGCACGCTGACCGAGTAATCGCCTTCCGCCATCACCTTCACCGTACGGCCCATGGCGCCGAGTGGCCCGCCGACCAGTTGTCGGATCAGCCCGAACAGGATGGCGCAGGCGACGAGCACGCAGATCGCCGACAGGGCGATGATGGTGGTGCGCCCCTCGTTCACCGCCGCCTGCAGCGTGGCGAGCGGCACGCTCGTCACTACCACCCAACGGTCTTCCGTGCCGCCGACGCTGAACGGCGCTGCCGTCTGGCGTATCTCGGCATTGTCGGCTTCCTTGGCGGTATTGTCGGCCAAGGCCGCAGTGACGATGGCGCTCATCGGATCGGCCGCGTCGAGCGTCTTGCCGATCATCTGCGGGTCCGGATGCGCCACGACGATGCCCTTGGCCGAGACCACCGCGACATTGCCGGTGCCGAACGGCTTCAGCTCGGCCATCCGCGTGTTGATGTCACTGAGCGACAGGTCGACGCCGCCGGTGCCGAGATAAGTGGTGCCGTCCATGATCGGCGCACCGAACGACATGATCAGCATGTCCTTGCCGGCCACCGTGTAGTTGTAGGGCTCGATGGCGACGGCACGGCCCAGCGCCTTGGGCTGCAGGTAATAGTCGCCGGCACCCGGCTGGTCGTAGCCGGTGAGCGGCTCCAGCACCACCGCGCCCGAGCCGCGGTTCCAGTACGGAACATAGCGACCGGTGGCGTCGTGCCCGGGCTTGTTCACCGAAGCGGCGTCGTTGCCGTCGAGCGCATTGGGCTCCCAGCCCGACCAGGCGCCGAGCAGCCCCGGGTTGCGCTCGAGGAACTGCCGGATGGTCGCGTCATACACCGCGCGATCCTTCACCCCGGCGGTGTGGAGCCCCTGCAGCGCCGTCACGATTCCCTCGGCCGCCCGCTCGCCGCGCAGCAGGTCGGTCGACACCTGCGCCGCGATCCCTTCGGTGGTTTCGGCCTGCAGCTGGCGCGTCTGCGCTTCCAGGGTGCCACCGACCTGTTGCACCAACAGCGTCATGCCGACGGCGAACACGGCCGTAAGGGCCGCGCCGCCGAGCAACGCAACCTTGAGGGAGAGGGAACGAATACGCATGCGGGGACGGCTCCTGCCGAAGAGTGCTTTCTCAGCTATTCAGCGCAGTCCGCCGTTAAAGAACGGTCAACCACGATGGGCCAGATGCCAAAATATTAGGCAGTGGAGGCTGGCCGGAAAACGAAGACCCCGGCGCGCGGCCGGGGTCCTGATCCAAGCTGGCTGAGGCAGGGTATCAGAACTCTGCCCAGTCCTTCGCCACGGCGGCATTGCCTTCGCTGAGATAGCTGCGCGCCGCGGCCTTGACCTTCTGCTGCAGCGCCTTGACGCTGCCGGGGCGCGGCTCGGCTACCATCGACATTGTGGCGCCGCCGTCGTCGATCGAGAACACGTCGACGATCTTGTCGAGTTCGGTCGCCTGCCCCTCGGTCTGCTCGATCGCGGCATTGGTCTGTTCCACCAGCGCCGCGTTCTGCTGCGTCATCTCATCGAGCACCCGCACCGCCGAGCTGACCTCCTCGATGGCGCCGGCCTGTTCGCGGCTCGCCGTGGCGATGCCCTCGATGAGGCTGGAGCTTTCACGCGCTGTCTCCAGCATGGCCACCAGCTTCTGCGCCGCCTCGGCCACCAGCTTGGAACCGCCCGCCACTTCCGCACCCGATTGCTCGATCAGCGCCTTCACTTCCGATGAGGCGCTCGCCGCCGATTGCGCCAGCCGCCGCACTTCCACGGCCACCACCGCAAAGCCCTTGCCGGCATCGCCGGCTCGCGCCGCTTCCACCGAAGCGTTGAGGGCGAGCAGGTTGGTCTGGAAGGCGATGTCGTCGATCATTCCGATAATGTTGGAGATCTTGCCCGACGAAGTGGTGATCCGCTCCATCGCGGCGGTCGCCTTCTCCATCACCGCGCCACCCTCGGTCGCGGTATTGCTGACGTCCTGCGCCTTGATCGACGCATCGGCTGCCCGCTTGGCGTTCTCGGTGACGGTGGAGGCCAGCTGCTCCATCGAGGCGGACGTCTCCTCGATCGTCGCTGCCTGTTTGGTGGTGCGCTCGCTTAGGTCGTTGGCGCCCGAGAGGATCTCGCCGGTAGCCGTCTTCAGCGCCCGCGACGTGGTCTGCAGCGAGGTGACAATCTCGGTGATCCGCTCCAGCGAAGCGTTGAAGGCCTGCCGCAACCCCTCGTACTGGCCGGTGAACTGCGTATCCACCCGCCCGCCCAGGTCACCGTCGGCCATTCGCGCCAGGGAGGTCTTGAGCAGTTCGATGATCGCCTCGGATTTCTTCCGCTCGGTGATGTCGGAGGCGAACTTCACCACTTTCATCGGTTTGCCGGCGGCATCGAACACCGGGTTGTAGGAGGCCATGATCCAGACCTCCTTGCCGCCCTTGCCGAAACGCTTGAACTCCGACGAGACGAATTCACCGCCCCGCAGCCGGGCCCAGAACTGCTCATACTCGGCGCTCGCCCCATAGCTGGGTTCGACGAACATCCGGTGGTGCCGGCCCTGGATCTCTTCCAGCCGATAGCCCAGCGTCGCGAGGAAGTTCTCGTTGGCGGTGATGATGGTGCCGTCGAGTTTGAACTCGATCACCGCCTGTGAGCGGCTGATCGCCGCCACCTGCCCCGCCATGTCGGCGGCGCGGTTCTTCTGTTCGGTGATATCGGAGGCAAACTTCACCACCTTGATCGGTTTGCCCGCCTTGTCGAGGATCGGGTTGTAGCTCGCCTGCAGCCAGATTTCGCGTCCCCCCTTGGCGAAGCGGCGATACTCCCCCGATTGGAACTGTCCGGCGCCCAGCGCACGCCAGAACTCGGCGTAGTCGGCCCCCTGGGCCTCCTGGGGATCGACGAACATTCTGTGGTGCTTGCCCTGGACCTCCTCCAGTGCATACCCCGTCGCGCCGAGAAAGTTCGGGTTCGCCGTTACGATGGTCCCATCGAGCCTGAACTCGATCACCGCCTGGCTGCGCATGATCGCTTCGACTTTGCTGCGGTCGTCCGAATGCGAAGCGCCGGTAAACCCAGCGAAAATAGACTGACCCATGACTTCTGCCCCCAAAAACCGCTTCTGCGGATCCGGCGCAATTTCAACGCATATCCGCTTGAGGAACCTCCAAGCCGGCTATGCGTATTAACGCGCGGTACACCATCAGGGTGCGCCGGCCTAAGTCCGCGAGCAGTTACTGCTCAGCTACGCAACAATGCGTAATTGGCGGCGCGACGTCGTCGGAACGAAAAAGGGCGCCGGATGGCGCCCTTTCGCTGAGATTGTCTGTCCGGTCGTCGGCTAGAACTCGTTCCAGTCGGTGCTGATCGCCGCGTTACCCTGGCTGAGGTAGACCTGTCGGGCCGCTGCCTTTGTCACCGTGGGGGCCGTGCCGGCTTCGGCGAGGGTGAAGATGTCGACGATCCGGTCGAGCTCTCCGGCCTGCGATTCCGTCTGCTCGATCGCCGCATTGGTCTGTTCGACCAGCGCCGCGTTGTGCTGGGTCATCTCGTCGAGCGTCCGCACGGCCACGTTCACCTCTTCGATCGAGGAGGCCTGGGCCCGGCTTTCGCCGGCGATGCCCTGCAGCAGCTCGTAGTTGGTGCGCGCCCCCTCGAGCATCAGCCCGAGCTTGCTCGCCGCCTCGGCCACCAGCCGCGAGCCGCCCGCGACTTCGGTGCCCGACTGCTCGATCAGTGCCTTCACCTCGGAGGAGGCGCTAGCCGCCGACTGCGCCAGCCGCCGCACTTCCACGGCGACCACGGCAAAGCCCTTGCCGGCGTCGCCGGCGCGTGCCGCTTCCACCGAGGCATTGAGCGCCAGGAGGTTGGTCTGGAAGGCGATGTCGTCGATCAGCCCGATGATGTTGGAAATCTTGGCCGACGACTGCGTGATCCGCTCCATCGCCGCCGTCGCCTCGCGCATCACCTCGCCACCCTGCTCGGCTGTGCGTGATACGTCTGCCGCATTGCTACTGGCCGATTCCGCTCGCTTGGCATTTTCGAGCACCGTCACCGCCAGCTGCTCCATCGCCGCCGAGGTCTCCTCGATCGTCGCCGCCTGTTTGGTGGTGCGCTCGCTCAAATCGTTGGCGCCGGACAGGATCTCGCCGGTTGCCACCTTGAGCGAACGCGAGGTCGAGCGAAGGTTCGTCACCACCTCGGTCAGCCGGTCGCCCACCGCGTTGGTGTCGTCCATCAGCTTCTTCAGCGATCCCGAATAGCTGCCTTCCATGCGCCGCGTGAGGTCGGCCTGCGCCAGCGCCCCGAGCACCGCGCCGGTTTCACTGATCGATCCGTCCACCGTACCAAGCAGCCGGTTGATGCTCTGCGCCAGCTGGCGCAGGTCTGCTTCGGTCTGGTCTTCCGCCACTCGGCGGCTGAAGTCGCCGTCCAGCGCGGCGCTCACCGCCGCACCGATCTCGTCGTTCAACCCGGCTGCCGCCTCGGCGCGTGTCGCCACCTGCCGCGCGCTGGTCGCCGCCTCGCCGGCGAGGGTATCGCGATTGATCAGTGCCTCGCGGAACACCCCCAGCACGTTGGTCAGCGCCGCGACTTCGGTCACTCGCTGCCTGCCGCCACTCTCGACGTCCAGATCGCCGTCCGCCAGCCGTCCAAAGCCTTGCGCCACCAGCCCGAGCGGCTTGGCGACGAAGCGCTGGCTCAGCACCAGCGTCCCAACCGCCAGCAGCAGCAGCAACCCGAGGCCGCCCCAGATGGCGACGTTGGAAAGGTCATGGTTGGTCTTGGCGGTGCGCGTCTGCGCAGTGTTGGCATCCTCGATGGCATCCGACACCGCGGACATCTCGCCTTCGAGCACCTTGAAGCTCTCGTCGAACGCCACCAGGTCGGTCTGCGCCCCCACGATGTCGAACTTGGCGGCCTTGCCCACCAGCGTCGTTGCCGCGCTGATATAGGCATCGAGCGGCGCCCGCACGCCGTCAAGCGCCTGCCGGATATCGTCCGGCACCTCGAAATCCTTCTGCGAGTTCAGCGCCTGCTTGAACGAGGCGCCGTAGCTCATCACGTCACCATAGGTTGCCTTGGCAGCCTCGAGATCGCCGGACACCACCGAGTAGAGCGCCCGGTAGACCAGGCCGCGCATGCTGTCGTGCAGCATGTCGGCGGTCATGTGCGCACGCATCGATGACATCAGCTCGCTCGAGGTCCGGCTGCTGCGTTCGAACTCGCTCGCCACGTAGATGTTCGCTGCCGAAACGACGGCGCCGGTGGCGGCCATCACGACGGCAAGGCAGACAACCAGAGTGCGCAGTGAAATGCCACGCGACGGCTTGCCGCCCGCGGACTTGGTGGTCACGTCGTTCTTCATTCTGAAGCCCCGTCGGCCGGATGCCGCTTTCTTGCGGCGTCCCTGGCGTCGGCGGCCCGTCCTGCGCCAGGGTAAACAAACTATGCCGGATCGGGGTTAATGCGTAATGAAGCCCTCTCAGAACTCCGCCCAGTCATCGGCCTTGATCGCCGTGTTGCCGCGGCTGAGGTAAGTCCGGGCCGCCGCCTTGACCCGCTGCTCCAGCGCCTTGATCCCGCCCTGCGGCGGCAGTTCCGCCAGCGGCGCCATGGTCACCGTCTCCGGCTTGCCGTCGACGCTGAACACCGCGACGATCCGGTCGAGTTCGGTGGCCTGCGCTTCGGTCTGCTCGATCGCGGCGTTGGTTTGTTCCACCAGCGCCGCGTTATGCTGGGTCATCTCGTCCATCTGGCGGACCGCGGTATTGACCTCTTCGATCGCCGAGGCCTGCTCGCGGCTGTCCCGGGCGATGCCTTCGAGCAGTTCGCGATTGCCGCGCACCGCCACCAGCATCTGCTCGAGCTTGCTCGCCGCTTCCGCCACCAGTCTGGATCCGCCCTGCACTTCGTTGGCCGACTGCTCGATCAGCGCCTTGACCTCAGCCGAAGCGCTCGCCGCCGACTGCGCCAGGCGCCGTACTTCCACCGCGACCACGGCAAAGCCCTTGCCGGCATCGCCGGCGCGCGCCGCCTCCACCGAGGCGTTGAGCGCCAAGAGGTTGGTCTGGAAGGCGATGTCGTCGATCAGCCCGATGATGTTGGAAATCTTGGCCGAGCTCTCGGTGATCCGCCCCATTGCCGCATTGGCGCTGAGCATCACTGCCCCACCGGCCTCTGCCGTCGTCGTTACCGCCGCGGCATTCTCCGAGGCACCGGCCGCGCGCTGCGCATTGGCCAGCACCGTGCTCGCCAGCTGCTCCATCGCCGCCGAGGTCTCCTCGATCGTCGCCGCCTGCTTGGTGGTGCGTTCAGAGAGGTCGTTGGCGCCGGAAAGGATCTCGCCCGTCGCCGTCTTCAGGTCGAACGAGGTCTTCTTGAGCTGGGTGACGATGTCGCTCAGCTTCTCGGCCACGGTGTTGGTGTTGTGCTTCAGGCGGGCGAACTCGCCCTCATAGCTGCCATTCATGCGCCGCGTCAGGTTGGCGTCGGCCAGCGCCTCGAGCACGTCGCCGGCTTCGTTCAGTCCGCCCGCCACCGTGTCCATCAGGCCATTGAAGTTGTCGGCAATGCGTTCGATGTCGGCATCGGCGAAATGCGCGTCGATGCGCCGGCTGAGGTCGCCCTTCAGCGTCGCCGCCACCACCCCGTCGAAGGCGTTCTGGAAGCTCAGCATCATCTGGGCGCGCTCGGCTGCCTTCTCGTGCCGGCTCCGCTCGTCTTCGTTCATCTCGGCGACGCGGATGCCGTTCTCCTTGAACACCTGCACGGCGGCCGCCATCTGGCCGATCTCGTTCTTCTCGCCCGCATAGGGCACCTCTGCGGCGAAGTCGCCCTCGGCGATCCGCGCCATGGTGCCGGTCACCCGGGTCAGCGGAGTCGACACATAGCGGGTGCCGACATAGAGCGCCGCCCCCACGCCGGCCAACAGCCCGAGCAGCGTCGCACCCGCCACCACCGGCAGGATCAGCGCTTCGAAGCCGTCGATATCCGCCTTGATCGCCTCGAACTGCGCCTGGTCGTTCTCGACCACCGCATCGATCTCGGCCTGATAGGCTTTGCGGTTGGCGCGATTGGCCTCGTTGTTGCCCTGCGCATTGGCCTGCACCGGGTCGATCGCCGCGAGCCGCGCCGTCTCCGCCCGGAACTGCCGGAACTCCGCGGTGCGCGCCACCACCTGGTCGAACGCCGGACGGTCGGCCGCCGGCACCAGCGGCTGCCACTGGGCAAGATGCGCGTCGATCTTGTCGAGCGACTTCAAGAGGCCCTCGGCGAACGGCGCCGCCTTCTCGACATCAGGCGACGCGTAGATGCCGCGCGCGTCCATCACGACGGCGGTCACCAGCCGGTTGAGATGCTCGCCGTTGAAGGCCCGTTGCGATGCAGCCTCGAGCTGCTCGGTGCGCTCGGTGAACGATGCCGTCACATACACCGCGAGGCCACCGATCGCCGAGACCACGAGGCCCATCACGGCAACGATGAGAAATAGACGGGTCCGGATCTTCATTGGTCTGCGCTCGCTCTGGTTCTGGAGTGGACGACGTTTGGCAATGGCTGAGCGCGTCCGGAATTGCTTCCGGCCGGCGGCCTCGTTCTGCTCGGGATCAATTGGGTGCGGCTCCATAACTGGCCGTGGCTGTCCTGGCCCCGGCGCGGTTAGTCTTGCTGCATTCCCGAGGCCGACAATTACGCAGTTTGCCTTAAGGGATGGTGAATTGCTTCGGGTCGCGCATTTAGGAGAAGGTCAGCCGCTGAAGTTCCACCGCATCGTGCAGTCAGGAGCCCTCTCCCGCTTGCGGGGGAGGGTGCGTCGACTGCGCCATCGGCGTACGTGGGCAGCCGAGAGATCGTGCCCCCCCAAAAACAAAACGGGCGCCCCTGAGGACGCCCGTTCGAATTCGCTATCCGTCCGCTTAATGCGCGGTGCTGGTCCCGACCGAAGCGTCGAGCAGCAAGTTGCGCCAGCCGTCGATCTCTTCCTGCAGGCGCATCTCTTCGTCGGCGGTGTTCGCGGCCTGCTGGGCGGTGAGCCCGGCGGCGATCAGGCCTTCGATCTTGGCGCGATCGAATTCGGCAATGTCCTGAGCCTCTTCGGCGAGGATGGTCAGCCCCTCGGGAGAGACGTCGGCAAAGCCGCCGCGCACGTAATAGACGTGGCTGATGCCGTCATTGCGAACGACGGTAACGAAACCCGGCTTCAACGTGGTCATCAGCGGCGCGTGGTCGCCCAGCACGGTGAAATAGCCATCGGTGCCCGGCACGGTCACCGACTTGACGGTCTCCGACAGCAGCAGCCGCTCGGGCGAGACGATTTCGAGTTTGGTGCCTTCGGCCATGGTCCTGCCTTTAGGTTGAGCTGGGTCCGCCCGAGGGCGAACCCGAGTTCGTCAGCTGAGCTTAGGCCGCAGCGGCGAGCTTCTGGGCCTTCTTGACCGCATCTTCCATGGTACCGACCATGTAGAACGCGGCTTCCGGCAGGTGGTCGTACTTGCCCTCGACGAGGTCCTTGAACCCCTTGATGGTGTCTTCGAGCTGCACGAACACGCCCGGAGTGCCGGTGAAGGCCTCGGCCACGTGGAACGGCTGGCTCATGAAGCGCTCGACCTTGCGGGCGCGCGCCACGGTCAGCTTGTCCTCTTCGGAAAGCTCGTCCATGCCCAGGATGGCGATGATGTCCTGGAGCGCCTTGTAGCGCTGCAGGATCTGCTGCACCTGGCGGGCGGTGTTGTAGTGCTCTTCACCCACGATGTTGGCCGAGAGCATGCGCGAGGTGGAGTCCAGCGGATCCACGGCCGGATAGATGCCCTTCTCGGAGATGGCGCGGTTCAGCGTTGTCGTCGAGTCGAGGTGGGCGAACGAGGTCGCCGGCGCCGGGTCGGTCAAGTCGTCGGCCGGCACGTAAATCGCCTGCACCGAAGTGATCGAGCCCTTGTTGGTGGTGGTGATGCGCTCCTGCAGCGCGCCCATGTCGGTCGCGAGCGTCGGCTGGTAACCCACCGCCGAAGGAATACGACCGAGCAGAGCCGACATTTCGGCGCCCGCCTGGGTGAAGCGGAAGATGTTGTCGACGAAGAACAGCACGTCCTGGCCTTCATCGCGGAAGTGTTCGGCGACGGTGAGACCCGACAGCGCCACGCGGGCACGCGCCCCCGGGGGCTCGTTCATCTGACCGAACACCAGGGCGCACTTCGAACCGGCGGTCGAGCCGTTGTTCTCGTGCGGGTCCTTGTTCACGCCCGATTCGATCATTTCGTGGTAGAGGTCGTTGCCCTCGCGGGTGCGCTCACCGACGCCGGCGAACACCGAGTAACCACCGTGCGCCTTGGCGACGTTGTTGATCAGTTCCTGGATCAGCACGGTCTTGCCCACGCCGGCGCCGCCGAACAGGCCGATCTTGCCGCCGCGCGCATAGGGAGCGATCAGGTCCACCACCTTGATGCCGGTGACGAGGATCTGCGCTTCCGAGGCCTGCTCGGTGAACGAGGGCGCATCCTGGTGGATGGCACGACGCGACTTGGTCTTGACCGGGCCGGCTTCGTCCACCGGCTCGCCGATCACGTTCATGATGCGGCCCAGCGTCTCGTCGCCGACCGGCACCGAAATTGCCGCGCCGGTATCGACCACGGTAGCGCCGCGGACCAGGCCTTCGGTGGTGTCCATGGCGATGGTGCGCACGGCGTTCTCGCCGAGGTGCTGCGCCACTTCGAGGACCAGGCGGTTGCCGTTATTGTCGGTCTCGAGCGCGTTCAGGATCGCCGGCAGGTGACCATCGAAGGTCACGTCCACCACGGCGCCGATCACCTGCGACACCTTGCCGACCGGCTGGCCGGCGGCGACTGCCGCGGGAGTGCTCGAAGCGGCCTTGCGGGCCGGGGCTTTCTTGGCGGCGGGAGCCTTGTCGGTCGCCGGGGCTTTTGCTGCAGTTGCTGCGCGGGCCATGATTTACCTCGTTCCTGCTAGAGCGCTTCCGCGCCCGAAATGATTTCGATGAGTTCTTTGGTGATCTGGGCCTGGCGCTGCCGGTTGTAGACCAGCGTCAGCTTCTTGATCATCTCGCCGGCGTTGCGCGTCGCGTTGTCCATGGCGCTCATCTGCGCGCCGAAGAACGAGGCGTTGTTCTCGAGCAATGCCCGGAAGATCTGCACCGAGATGTTGCGCGGCAGCAGATCCTCGAGGATCGCTTCCTCGTCCGGCTCGTATTCGTAGTTCAGCGTGTCCTCGGCGCCCGCGGCCGGAGCCTCGAACTTGGCCGGGATCAGCTGGTGTGCCGTCGGGATCTGCGCGATCACCGAGCGGAAACGCGAGTAGAACAGCGTCGCCACATCGAACTCACCCGCCGCATACATGGCGAGCACCTTTTCGCCGACGCTGGCGGCGTTGACATAGCCCAGCTGGCGCACGTCGCGGAACGAGATCGTCTCGACGATCTTGTCGGCGAAGCCGCGCTTCAGGATGTCGTTACCCTTGCGGCCGACGGTGAGGATCTTCACCGTCTTGCCTTCGGCAATCAGCTTCTGCGCCGTTTCACGGGCGAGACGCGCGATCGACGAGTTGAAACCACCGGCAAGGCCACGCTCGCCGGTCGCAACAACGAGCAGGTGCACCTGGTCACGGCCATTGCCGGCGAGCAGCGCCGGAGCATCCGGGCGGCCGGCATAAGCTGCGCCCAGCGCCGCAAGCACATTGCCCATGCGCTCGGCATAGGGACGCGCCGCCTCGGCTGCTTCCTGGGCGCGACGCAGCTTCGCCGCTGCCACCATCTGCATGGCCTTGGTGATCTTCTGGGTCGATTTGACCGAGGCGATCCGGTTCTTAAGGTCCTTTAGCGAGGGCATCGGGCCGCTCTACTCCCATAGCGCGGTCCGTTTGGGGGACCGCGCGTTGTCTTTGAAGGGCTTACGAGAACGTCTTCTTGAACGCGTCGATGGCGGCCTTGAGCTTGGCGCGCAGGTCATCCGACAGCGCCTTCTCCTTGGCGATCGCCGTCAGCACGTCGGCAGCCTTGGAGCGGAGGTAGCCGAGCAGGCCAGCCTCGAACTCGCCGACCTTCGACACCGGCAGGTCGTCGAGGTACCCCTGGCCGCCGGCAAAGATCACCGCGACTTCTTCTTCCGGCTTCAGCGGCGCAAACTGCGGCTGCTTCAGCAGCTCCGTCAGGCGGGCGCCGCGGTTGAGCAGGCGCTGCGTGGCGGCGTCGAGGTCGGAACCGAACTGCGCGAACGCAGCCATCTCGCGGTACTGCGAGAGTTCGCCCTTGAGCGAGCCGGCAACCTGCTTCATCGCCTTGATCTGGGCGTTACCACCCACGCGCGACACCGAGATACCGACGTTCACCGCCGGGCGGATGCCCTGGAAGAACAGGTTGGTCTCGAGGAAGATCTGGCCGTCGGTGATCGAAATCACGTTGGTCGGAATGTAGGCGGACACGTCGTTCGCCTGGGTCTCGATCACCGGCAGGGCGGTGAGCGAACCGAGGCCATGCTCTTCGTTGAGCTTGGCGGCGCGCTCGAGCAGGCGGCTATGCAGGTAGAACACGTCGCCCGGGTAGGCTTCGCGGCCCGGCGGACGACGCAGCAGCAGCGACATCTGGCGGTAGGCGACAGCCTGCTTGGTCAGGTCGTCATAGGCGATCACGGCGTGCATGCCGTTGTCGCGGAAATACTCGCCGATGGCAGCGCCGGTCATCGGCGCGAGGAACTGCATCGGGGCCGGATCGGACGCGGTCGCCGCGATGACGATCGAGTATTCCAGCGCGCCGGCATCTTCCAGCACCTTGACGAACTGCGCCACGGTCGAGCGCTTCTGGCCGACGGCGACGTAGATGCAATAGAGCTTTTCCTGCTCCGAAGCGCCCGCGGCGTGCGCCGGCTTCTGGTTCAGGAAGGTGTCGAGGATCACGGCGGTCTTGCCGGTCTGGCGGTCGCCAATGATCAGCTCGCGCTGGCCGCGGCCGATCGGGATCAGCGCGTCGATGGCCTTGAGGCCGGTCGACATCGGCTCGTGCACGGACTTGCGCGGCAGGATGCCCGGCGCCTTCACGTCGACGCGGCGACGTTCCTTGGCCTTGAGCGGGCCCTTGCCGTCGATCGGGTTGCCGAGCGCGTCGACCACGCGGCCGAGCAGTTCCTTGCCGACCGGGGTATCCACGATCGAGCCGGTACGCTTGGCGACGTCGCCTTCCTTGATCTCGCGGTCGGCGCCGAACAGCACCACGCCGACATTGTCGGTTTCGAGGTTCAGCGCCATGCCCTTGATGCCGCCCGGGAACTCGACGAGCTCACCGGCCTGCACGTTGTCGAGGCCGTAGACACGGGCGATACCGTCGCCAACCGACAGAACCTGACCGACTTCGGAAACTTCCGCTTCCTGGCCGAAGTTCTGAATCTGCTCCTTGAGGATCGCAGAGATTTCCGCGGCTTTGATATCCATTATCCGACCTCTTTCATCGCGATCTTCATCGCCGTGAGCTTGGTTTTGAGTGAGCTGTCGATCATCTGGCTACCGACCTTGACCACGAGGCCACCGATCAGGCTGGGATCGACATGTTGGTTGAGCGTGACGGACTTGCCGATCTTCGCCTTGAGCGTTTCGGCCAGCGTCTTGACCTGGGCCGCAGTGAGCGGCGTCGCCGAGGTCACGTCGGCATTGACTTCGCCGCGGGCGCCGGCAGCGCGTTCGCGGAATGCCTGGATGATCGCCGGCAGGGCGAACAGCCGGCCGTTGCGGGCCACAACACGAACGAAGTTGCCCACCGTGGTGTGCGCCTTGGCGCGCTCCAGCACGGCGTGGATGGCCTGCGCCTTCTCCTCGGTGTTGATCACCGGAGAGCGAAGGAACCGGGCAAAATCCGGGCTTTGTTCAGAAAGGGCAAGCAGGTTTACCAGCCCCTGCTCGACCGCTGCGACGGAACCGTCGGCTTCGGCGAGATCGTAGAGCGCCGACGCATACGGCCGCGCGATCTGGGTAAGCACTGAATTCTGCGCTGCCAATGCCCCGTCACCCTCGTGCTGCGCAACCCGAACCCGGCCGATAGAGGCGCCGGAGGCTGCTTTCGCTTATGATTGTTCGCCGGGAAAAGCGGATAGCCCCCCGGATTTCGCGCCCCCTCTAACATGCAAGATCGGCACCCGCAAGGCACCGGAACACGAGTCTTTCGGGGAGTTTTGTCGCAGGGCACAGAGTGTGGCGGACCGTCCTCGTCCTCCCCCTCCCGCTGACTGTTCCGGAGCCGGCGCTGCGGCGATGAAAGAATCTTCGCCACCCCTGTCGATCACCCGATTTGCCATTCGTCATTGCCCCGCAATTTCGCACCACCCGGACAAGGACGCCGATCATGAACTTTCCCGTCACTTCCCTCTATGCCGCACTCTTCACGCTGCTCGTCATCGTGCTGGCCAACATCGTCAGCGCCCAGCGTGGCAATGCCGGCATCTCGATCCTGCATGGCGACAACATGACCCTCGCGTTGTGGATCCGTCGCCACGGCAACCTGATGGAAAACCTGCCGCTGGCGCTGATCCTGATGGGGCTGTGTGAAGCCTCCGGCTTGCCGACCCTCTGGCTCCATGTCATGGGCATCGTCCTGCTGGTCGCCCGGCTGTCGCATCTGGCCGGGCTGACCGTCGACAAGCCCTACACCGCGCTACGCCTCACCGGCGGCATCCTGACTCAATTGGTCATGCTCGGCGGGGCCGGTTGGCTGGTCTGGTCACAGTTCTGAAGAAAAACTCTCGGCAGGGTGTCGATCACCTTGCCGGCCGTTCGTCATTGCGCACCTGTCGTCACTGAGACCGCAGGCATCCAAGGAGAAGAAACGTGAAGTACATGGCCCTCATCTATTCCGTGCCATCCGACTCACCGGCTTACGGCACACCCGAGTTCGGCCCGTTCATGGCTGCTTACCAGGCCGCCAACGAAACCTACGCCAGGGATGGTGTCCTGGTCGTCGGCGAGGCCCTCGAGGATGCCTCCACCGCCACCACGCTCAAGGTCCGCAACGGCCAGACCGAAACCATGGACGGCCCCTTCGCCGAATCCAAGGAGCAGCTCGGCGGCATCTATATCTTCGAGTGCAGGAGTCTCGACGAGGCGCTGCGCTATGCCGCCATGATCCCGACCGCCAAATACGGCTCGGTCGAGGTTCGGCCGATCCAGAGCTTCGACGCCTGATGAGCGACGGCACGACCAACCCCATCGCCACCGAGATCGACCGGATCATCCGGGCCGATGGCGGCCGGTTGCTGTCGTGCCTCGTCGTCATCCTGCGCGATTTCCAGCTCGCCGAAGACAGCCTGCAGGACGCGCTCGAATCCGCCGTCATCCACTGGGGGCGCTCGGGCCTGCCCGGTTCCCCGTCCGCCTGGCTGATGCGCACTGCCCGCCGCAAGGCGATCGACCGCATCCGCCGCGCCATCAACTTCCGTCACAAGGCGAAGGAACTCGAAGCGCTGATCGCGCTCGACGCCGCCGACGAGGAAGAAGCCCCTGGCGCCATCCCCGACGAGCGGCTGAAGCTGATCTTCACCTGTTGCCATCCGGCGCTCGAGCGCAGCGTCAGTGTGGCGCTGACCCTGCGCTCGATCTGCGGCCTCACCACCGAGGAAATCGCCCGGGCCCACCTGGTGACGCCGGACGCCATGGCGCAACGGCTGGTCCGCGCCCGCCACAAGATCGCCAAGGCCGGGATCGGCTACGAGATCCCGGCCCCGAGGGCTTTGCCGCCCGCCTCGATGCCGTCCTCGCGGTAATCTACCTGATCTTCAACGAAGGCTACGCCGCCTCGTCCGGACAATATCTGCGCGCCGACCTGTGCGAGGAAGCCATCCGCCTCGCCCGCCTGCTGCGCCAGCTGATGCCCGGCGAGCCGGAGGTCGAAGGCCTCCTCGCCCTCGTCCTCCTCCACCACTCGCGCAGCCGGACCCGGCTCACCGCAGGCGGGGATCTCGTGGCGCTCGAGCATCAGGATCGTACCGGCTGGGACCGGACGTCGATCGAGGAGGGCACCGCCCTCGTCACCGCAGCGTTGAGCCGGGGCCGTCCCGCGCCCTATCAGCTGCAGGCTGCCATCGCCGCGCTGCACGCCGAAGCCGAAAGCTTCGCCGCGACCGACTGGCCGCAGGTCGTGCTGCTCTACGACGAGCTGCTGCGCCGCCGGCCCAACCCGGTCTTCGCGCTGAACCGCCTGGTCGCCCTGTCCTACACCTGCGGTCCGGCCGACGCTCTCGCCCAACTGCTGCCGCTGGCTGCGGGGCTGGAGCGCTACCAGCCCTACCACGCCGTCCGTGCCGACCTGCACGCGCGGCTCGCTCAGAACGCCGAGGCAAGCACGCACTATGACCAGGCGATCTTGCTCTCCAGTAGTGAAGCCGAGCGGCAGTATCTAAGAGGGCGCAGGGAGTTGCTTAAGACCCCCTCACCCGCTCCGTCCGACCAAACTCGGAGCGGCGGGTAAGCGGGCCTTACTGCCGTCGCTACAGAAAACTCTGCGGGTCGATATCCACCTGCACCCTGAGGTTCCCGGTGGTCTTGGGCGCCTGCTCCAGCCAGAACCGCACATAGCCCGAGAGATCGAAGTCCTTGCCCGACTGCGCCAGGAGCCGCACCCGATGCCGGCCGCGGATCATCGAGATCGGCGCATCGGCCGGGCCGAACAGCTTCAGCCCCTCCGCCAGCGGTGCGACGCTGAGCAACTGCTTGGCATAGGCAAAAGCCGGATCGTGCTCGTTGGCCGAAACGATCAGCGCTGCCAGCCGCCCGAACGGCGGCAACCCGCCCGCCTCGCGCGCCATGAGCTCGTGCTTGTAGAACGCCTCGCGATCGCCCCGGACCATCGCCTTCATCACCGGATGATCGGGATGATAGGTCTGGAGGAACGCCTTGCCCGCCCGGTTGGCTCGGCCGGCGCGCCCGGTCACCTGGGTCAGGATCTGAAACGTCCGCTCCGCCGCGCGCGGGTCGCCGCGGTCGAGCCCCAGATCGGCGTCGAGTACCCCGACCAGCGTCAGCTTCTCGAAATGGTGCCCCTTGGCCACCAGCTGCGTGCCCACCACCAGGTCGTATTCGCCGCGCTCGATCTCGGCGAAGCGCTCTCGCAATTGCTGGTTCGAGCCCATGTCGGAGGAAAGAATGACCATGCGGGCGCCCGGGAAGCGCTCCGCTGCTTCCTCGGCCACCCGCTCGATTCCCGGCCCGATCGGGGTCAGCGAGTCAACCGCGCCGCACTCGGTGCAGGCCTTGGGCACCCGCTGTTCGTGCCCGCAATGGTGGCACATCAATACGCCGCGGAAGCGGTGCTCGACCAGCCAGGCCGAACAATCCGGACACTGGTACTGATGCCCGCATGCCTTGCACAGGGTCAGCGGCGCATAGCCCCGTCGATTGAGGAACAGCAGCGCCTGCTCACCCCGATCGAGCGTCGCAAACACCTCGCGCGCCAGCTTTGGCGCGATCCACTGCCCCTTTTCGGGCGGCTCCTCGCGCATATCGATCGGCGCGATATCGGGCATGCCGGCCTCGGCAAAGCGCGAGGTCAGGAGCACATGCTTGTAGCGCCCCTGGTTGGCATTGTTCCGGCTCTCCACCGACGGCGTCGCCGAAGAGAGGATCACCCGCGCTTCGGCAAAGCGCGCCCGCACCACCGCCATGTCACGGGCATGGTAGTTGACCCCGTCATACTGCTTGAACGCCCCGTCATGCTCCTCGTCGAGCACTACCAGGCCCAGCTCTCGGAACGGCAGGAACAGCGCCGAACGGGCGCCGAGCACCACCCTGACATCGCCGTTGAGCACCGAGCGCCAGGTGCGCGCCCGTTGTGCCGGCGTCATGTCGGAATGCCATTCGGCGGGCCTCGTGCCGAAGCGCTTGGAGAACCGCTCGACAAAGGTCGAGGTCAGTGCGATCTCGGGCAGCAGCACCAGCGCCTGTCGCCCGGCCCTCAGCGTATCGGCCACGGCTTCGAAGAACACCTCGGTCTTGCCGCCGCCGGTTACCCCGTCGAGCAGCGCCACCCCGAAGCCGTTGACGTCGATCTCGCGGATCTGTTCGAGCGCCGCCGCCTGCTCGTCGCTGAGCGTCGGGGGCGCCGCATCCGGGTTCGGCGGCAGCGCGATCGGTGGCGGGGGCATCTCAACTCGCTCGAGCGCTCCGGCCTTCTCGAGGCCCTCGACCACCGAGGCCGAAACGCCGGCCTCGCCGATGATCGCCGCCTTGGCCCAGGCCTGCCCGTCGAGCAGCAGATCGAGCACCTTGTCGCGCGACTTGGTGCGCTTGTCCGGCTCCACCCCGGTCAGCCGGAACGCGGTGATCGGCCGCTCCGGCTCCAGCGCCTCGGTCGAGCGCAGGACGCTGCGCAGCACCAGCCCCGGCGCCGCGAGCGTGTATTTCGACACCCAGTCGACCGTCTTCAGCAGTTCTTCCGACAGCGGCGGCGTATCGAACACCCGCTCGATGTCCTTCAGCCGGTTATGTGCGTAGTTGTCCTTGGGCAGCCCCCACACCACGCCCAGCGTCAGCCGCCCCACCAACGGCACGGCGACGATCGAGCCGCGCTGCACCTGCATGCCGTAGGGCACCCGGTAGCTGTACGGCCCGTCGACCGACACGCTCACCATCACCGCCACGATGTCGGGGGATCTTTCCATCTGTGCCCGCTTTGTTCACGGTTGAGATAGCAATTGCAAGGGGCTTCGCCAAACTCTTAGGCTGCTGCCGCGTTCTGTCAGCAGTCTCGGTTCAAGACATCCGTGCACAACTCATGAGGAGCGTCCCATGCCCAGCACGATTCCCGAAGGCTACACCACCGTCACGCCGTGGATCATTTCCGCCGACACGCCGCAGTTGCTCGATTTCATCGTCGCGGCCTTCGACGGTGTGGAGCTCGGCCGCATGGCCAACGCCGATGGCAGCATCGGCCACGCCGAGATTCGCATCGGCGATGCCATCGTCATGGCCTTCGACGCACCGTCCGACCTCAAGCCGATGCCGGCCTTTATCCGGCTCTATGTTCCCGATGCGCGCAAGGGCTTTGCCAGGGCGCTCGAGGCCGGGGCTACCGAGGTCACCAAGCCGACGCTGCTGGCCTTCGGCGATCGCGTCGCCCGCGTCCGCGACCCGCTGGGCAACATCTGGTGGCTGCAGCAGCGGGTCGAAGAGGTGTCGGAAACCGAGATGCAGCAGCGCTGGGGCGACCCGCGCTGGTCCGAGCCGATGGCCTATGTACAGAACTCACTGGCCGAGGCGTTGAAGCATTGATGCCAGGCACTGCCCCTCACCCGCCCCGCTTGCGCGAGGCACCCTCTCCCTCAAGGGGAGAGGGGCGGCGTGGCACGATCGAGCCACCGCTTCCCTCTCCCCTTGAGGTCAGCGGACGAGGGCGAAGCCCTCGCCGCGAGGTGCCCGAAGGGCGGGTGAGGGGGACCGCAACCGAAGGTTGCGCGCTCGAAGCGAAGCGCCGAGCGTCCCCGCCGCCTGATCACATCACCAGAATCGGCGACCCCGACGGCACCCGCTGATAGAGGTCGATCACGTCCTGGTTGAGCAGCCGCACGCAGCCCGACGAGATCGCCTTGCCAATGGTCCGCTCGTCGGTCGCGCCATGCAGCCGATAGATGGTGTCGCGCCCGTCCTTGAAGATATAGAGCGCGCGGGCGCCGAGCGGGTTCTCGAGGCTCGGGGCCATGCCGCGGCGGTAGGGCTCGAGTTCGGGCTGCCGGTCGATCATCTCGCTGGGTGGCGTCCAGGTCGGCCACTCCTTCTTGTACTGGATGACGCCGCGGCCCGACCAGGTGAAGCCGTCGCGACCGATGCCGACGCCGTAGCGCATCGCCTTGCCGTTCTCCTGTACCAGGTAAAGGAAGCGGTGTTCCGTATCGACCACCACGGTGCCGGGACGCTCACCCGTCGGATCGTCCACCACCTGCCGCCAGAACTGCGGCTCGATCAGGTCCATGCGGGCCGCCGGGATCGGGAAGCGCTCTTCGGGCCGCGCCGCATACATGGCGAGCACGTCGTCGGGGATGCGGACGGTTTCGGTTTCGAGCCGGGGCGCGCCGGAGGTGGCGCAGCCGGCGAGGGCGAGGGCAGCAAAGCTCGCCGCCCCGGCGAGCAGCGCCCGGCGGCCGATGATCAGGTCAGTCATTTTCAAATGTCTCGTCTGGCGGCCGGGAGGGGCCGCGTTGGGGTAAGCGATGGCGATGTCGTGGGGCTCAGCCCAGCCGGGGCGGGGGCAGTTCCGCGATCGGTGCGCGACCCTGCCGCATCGGCTGATCGGCAAGCCCGCGCGCCCACTGCGCCACGGTGGCCCGCGGCACTTCGACAACGCGCCGGCTGAGGTCCGGCTGTGGCGGCATCACCCGCTTGCCGCCCTGCATTTCGCACGGGTTGGGCAGATGCGCCGGCCCACCATCGTGGCTGGCGCTCAGCGTCGGCAGCCCGCTATTGGCGATGCAGACCCCAGCCGCAAAGCTGGGGCTCAACAGCGCGAGCAGCGCGACGCACAGCGTCAATATGGCAAGGAACCGATGCATGTCGCCCGCATAGCCCGCGAAATAAGGCAGGCAAAGGGCACCTCACGCCCGCGTGTTGGGTACCCGGGGGTTCGGCATGGGGGTGATGCAGATCTGCAACAACAGAGCTGCACCACTAGCTCGTCAGGGCTCAGAAGGTGCCTTTGATGCCACCGGTGATGCTGGCCGCGAACAGGTCGCCGCCGCCACCGTCGAACTCGGTGCCGAGCAGCACGCCCGTGTCGTTATTGTAGATGTCGGTGTCGCCACGCGCCGTGAAGATCTTCTCGGCGGTCCCCGCGAGGAAGATGTTCATGCCTTCGGCGACCGCATAGCTGGCAGATGCACCGAGCGACAGCAGCGGCGCCGACTCCAGATTGTCGATGAAGTTCAGCACCGGCGTGCGCTGCCAATGGTGGTCGTCGCCCGTGCCGTAGAGGGTGAAACCCCCCTGGGCGGAAACGCCGAAGGTCCACTGGTCCTGCACCATCTCGGCATCGATGCCGGCGACCAGCGCCGGGAAGCTCTGCCGATAGCTGATGCCTGGCTCGCCATCGGGGAAATCGCCCACGTCGTTGCGGAAGCCGCCATTGCTGTAGACATAGGAGCCGCCATAAGCCGACCACTGCACATCGGTGTACTTGAAGCCGCCATTGAGGTTGACGGTGATGGTGTCGCTCACCGCGAAATCGCGGCCCAGCAGCAGCGAACCATTGAAGTACCAGTCGAGATCGGTGTCGTCGTGCTGCGAGCGATCGGACCAGTCATTGTCGCCGGTACCGGTCGCCCATGGGGCGATCCAGTCATAGTCCTCCATGTAGCTGTCGCCCCCAAGCGCTGCCTGGGCCTTGGCCGACAGCGTCCAGCCATCCGGCAGGGCCACATCGAGCCCGGCCGTCAACATCGGCGCCGTGCTCTGCCAGATCAACTGGCTCAGTCGGGTGTCGGATCCCGGTGCCAGGTAAACGTATTCGTTCGCTTCGAGCGACACGATGCCGACCCCGCCAGTGAACGTGATGATGCTGTCGTCCTCGACGATCAGCGCATCTTCCTCTGTGAGATCCGCCGCCATGGCCGGCAGCGCCACACCCAGCGACAACGTAAGCGCCAGCCCCCGCAACACGCTGCGAGTATTCATTCCATGCCCCCTGAAATTCATTCCCCGCCCGACCAGGTCGGGCGGCTAAAAATGCCTCAAATACCAAGCTCGACTTACTGTCTCGCCGAAGCAGAACCTGACAAATCATACTTAACCCCGCACTAACGCCGACGTTTGCCGAATCCTAACCATCGCCGCGCACAGTTCAGCGCATGTCCTACGCCATGTTCGCCGATCCCGATCTTGCCGCCCATATCGCCAACTGGCAGCGCGATCTGGGCGCTGTCAGGCGCCTCGCACCGCTGACGCTAGAAGCCTACCTCCGCGATCTCGGCCAGTTCATCACCTTCCTGTCCGCCCACACCGGCGGCGAGGTCAGCCTCGTAACGCTGCGTCAGCTGCGCGCCGCCGACATCCGCGCCTTTCTCGCCGCCCGTCGCAGCGAGAGCCTCGGCTCGCGTTCGCTGGCCCGGGCGCTCAGCGCCATCAAGAGCTTCTTCGGCTACCTCGAACGCGAGGGCATCCTGGCGAGCGAGGCCCTCAACACCGTTCGCACCCCGAAGCAGCCGCGCTCGCTGCCCAAGGCGCTGACTGTGCTCGAGGCCAAGGCCACCATCCGCACCACCGACGAGCTTGAGGACACCCCATGGGTCGCCGCCCGCGATATGGCGGTGATCTCGCTCTGCTACGGGGCGGGCCTGCGTATCTCGGAAGCCCTCGCGGTCACGCGTGCCGATCTCGAAGCAAGTGCGCTGCGCGTCACCGGCAAGGGTGGCAAGACTCGCCTTGTCCCGCTGATTGCACCTGTGCGGCAGGCCATCGACAGCTATCTCGGCCTCACCCCGTTCCATCCGGGCCCGGACGAGCCGATCTTCCGCGGCAAGAAGGGCGGCCCACTGTCGCCGCGGCTGATCCAGCTGCGCATGCAGCAATTGCGGGGCGCTCTCGGCCTGCCGCCTTCGGCCACGCCGCACGCCCTGCGTCACAGCTTTGCCACCCATCTGCTGGGCAAGGGCGGCGACCTGCGCGCCATCCAGGAGTTGCTCGGCCACGCCTCGCTGTCGACCACCCAGATCTACACTGCGGTCGATACCGAGCGCCTGCTCGAAAGCTACCGCGCGGCCCATCCGCGGGCTTGATCCGGCGATCTGAGGATTTTGACGCCCCTGGGCTTCCAGCCCGGCGGCGTAAGCAATAGGAACGACGGCGCGCCAATCATAATATGGTTCAGAGCGGATCGTCCCGAGCATGCCAGCCAAGATCATCCACCAGCCCGGCGTGAGCCTCTATGCCTCGCTGCTCCAGCAGCTCGGCACGCGCATCCTCCGCGGTGACCTGCCACCGGGCACGCAGCTCGACAACGTCGAGGACTTGAGCGCCGCGCATGGGGTGAGCCGGACAGTGATGCGCGAGGTGATCCGCGTCCTGACCGATAAGGGCATGCTGATATCCCGACCGCGGACCGGAACGCGGGTCCGGCCGCGCGACGAGTGGAACTTTCTCGACCCCGACATTCTGGCCTGGCGCTATGGCCAGACCGTCGAACGCGCCGATACCCGCGCCCTGTTCGAGCTGCGCCGCGCCATCGAGCCGGCGGCTGGCGCCCTCGCGGCGCTACGCGCTACCGCCGAACAGATCGAGGAGCTGGAAGCGTACTTCGCCCTGATGGAGCAATATGCCGATGACGGGCCGCGTTTCGCCGAACCCGACCTCGCCTTCCACCAGCTGATCCTGCGCATGACCGGCAACGAACTGATCGGTTCGCTGGCCGCCCTGATAGCAGCAGCGCTGGCCATGAGCTTCCGCCTGTCCGATGCCAACCCGCTGGGCCAGCGCCCATCGCTGCCACTGCACCGCCGGGTGATCGATTGCATCAGGACCCACGACGCCGATGGCGCCCGAGACGCCCTGCTCAAACTGCTCGACGATGCCGAACTCGACGTCGCCCGCGCCATCGACACGCAACCGGTCCCCGCAACCGGCGACTGAGGTCGCCGGCGACACCGGACTGACACGGCGGGGCGGTATCGCCTGTCCGGATACGGCCATCTATCATACGATTAATATTATTATTCGTCACTTGGCTGTCACGCCGCCTCGCTAGATGCGCTGACATAGCTCGTGCGGCTCCGCCGGCACGACAACCCGTTAGCGATGAGTTCAGCCATGTCTTCCCGATTTTCCGGCGCAGCCCGCCGCGCCCGCCGTCTTGTTTCGCAAGCCGCCATTGCCACCCTGCTCGGCTCCAGCATGCTGACCGGCCTCACCGCCCCGGCAGGTGCCGAAGAGCCCTGGATCATGGTGCAGCGGGACTTCTTTCCTGGCGCCGATCCGGCCCGTGGCCAGGGCGTCACCACGGATGGCACCAACTGGTATTTTTCAGGCACGCATTCGCTGGAGATCGCCGACGACAATTTCGGCACGATCAAGATCGACCCTGAAGCCATCCGCTCTGCCGGGCTGAACATTCCGACCGAATTCTCTGCCATCGGACTCAACCATATCGGCGACATCGACTACGCCAATGGCAAGCTCTACATCTCGCTGGACTCGTCCAATCGCGATCCCGGCAACGGCAATCAGAAATACGTCAATCCGGTCTTCGCCATCTATGACGCCAAGACCCTGACTTATACCGGCGAGGCGTATCGGCTGAACCCGCCGCACGGCACCACCGATATCGCCAGCTGGGTGGCGATCGACGCCAAGGCCGGCCTCGCCTATGGCATCGCCTATGACAACGCCACCGAGCTGACGGTCTACAACCTCGCCGATTTCAGCTTCAAGCAGTACATCCCGCTGTCGCAGGTGGTGGACCAGGCGCAGGGCGGCAAGCTCCTCAACGGCTACATGTATTTCGCCACCGATAATGACGAAAAGCTGCTGATGCGCGCCAACCTCGCCACCGGCGAGGTCGAGACCATCGGCAACCTCAAGATCGATGGCGAGCAGGAAGTCGAGGGCCTGTCGATCCGCTGGACCAAGGATGGCTGGTCGATGAATGTGCTCAACCGCGAAGAGAGCACGCCGGGCAGCGGCGAGGAGGGCGTCGGCTTCTACAAATACCTCCGCCCCACCGGCAACACCCTGTCTGGAGAGATCCATGCCGACATCGCCGGCGCCCTGCTGGCGGATAGCCGTTTCCTGCGCGAGGCGACGCTGCGCCGCCTGAACGGCACTGCGGCTCCCGCCGACGGGCCGGTGTTCTGGGGCGAAGCTTTGGCCGCCGCCGGTCGCACCGATGCCGCCGGCGATGCGGCAAGCTTCGAGCGGAGCGCGGCCGGCTTCATCGGCGGCATCGAAAGCTCGGTCGGCGACTGGCTGGTCGGCCTCACTGCCGGCTATGGCCGTTCCGATTTCAGCGTCGCCGATCGCGCTTCGAGCGCCACCGGCGACACCTATCAGCTCGGCATTTATGGCGGCACCACGTTCGGCGATCTCGGCCTCAAGCTGGGCGCCGCCTTCGCGGCGTATGACATTTCGACCGAGCGCAGTGTGGTCTTCCCGGCCTTCAGCGAACAGCTCTCGGCGGAGTATGGCGCCCGCACGCTCCAGGCCTATGGAGAGCTCGACTACCGCTTCGATCTTGGTGCCGCGGTGCTGTCGCCCTTTGCCGGCCTCGCCGTCGTCTCCCATTCGACCGATGCGTTCACGGAAACCGGCGGCACCAACGCGGCGCTCTCGGCCGAGCGGTCATCCAGCCAGAACGCCTTCACCACGCTGGGCGTGCGGGTCACTGCGCCTCTCGGCCTCGGCGAAGCGACCGGCGAACTGCACGCACAGCTCGGCTGGCAGCATGCCCTCGCCGACACCCAGACCGCGATCCAGCTGGCCATCCCCACCGGCGCCGCGTTCGACAGCATCGGCGTGCCGATCGCCAAGGATGCCCTGAGCCTTGAAGCCGGCCTCGACCTCGCCCTCAGCGCCGATGCCACGCTGACCGCCAGCTATTCCGGACAGCTCGCCGAAGGCGCGCAGAACCACGCCGTCAAGCTGGGCTTCGGGGTGAAGTTCTGAGCCTGCAGCCCCGACAGACCTCACTGTCATAGCGTGCCCCCCCCACCCAGTCGGGTCTCTCTCCCCATGGGGCGACGTCTCGTCGTCCCCATGGGAGGCTAGCCCAGCTGGCGGCGTCAGCGGCCTGGCGTAGCTTGGTGGGGTGGGGCCGCGCACACTGCCATCACTCTTGCGCGTAGAACTGCGTCCTCCACCGAACGCACCGTTCACCCGCTGGCCCACTTTACAGCCGCCCTGCCCCGGCGTACCTATCCCGCCATGACCGTTTGCATCCTAATTATTGGCAAAATCTGCCTCATCCCCTCCGGGGACCGGGACGCGACGGCTGTTTGACCCTCGTGTGCTCACCGGCCCCGCCATCAGGCGCGGGTAACCGGTGATCTGATGGCAGGGCCAGAACTGGACCCGCCAAATGTCTTCCGAGACTGCGCCTTCCATCTCCCGCCCGGGCTTCCGGCAGTTTGCCTGGGCCGGCATCGTGCTGGCGCTCGCCGGCGCCGCGTTCTTTGCCACCAAGGGCATCGTCATCAAGCTGGCTCTGCTCGAGGGCATCGACTCGGTGACGACGCTCACCTGGCGAATGATCGTCGCCGTGCCGATCTTCCTGACCGTCGGCATTCTCGGCTACCGCAAGAAGCTCGCAGCGCAGCCGGCCGGCGCCCCGCCGGTACTGACATTGCCGGTGCTGGCGCAGACTCTCGGGGTCGGCGTCATCGGCTACTATGTGGCGAGTTATCTCGATTTCTCGGCGCTCGAATACATCACCGCGCAGTTCGACCGGCTGATCCTGCTCACTTATCCGTTCTTCGTGGTGTTGTTCGGCGCCATCTTCTTCAAGCGCAAAATCACCCTGCCGATGGTCGTGGCCCTGCTCGTCTCCTACCTCGGCATCGGCGTGATCTTCTGGCACGACCTCCGCATCGAGGGCGACAACGTGCTGCTCGGTGCTGCCTTGGTGTTCGGCTCGGCCATCGCCTACGCCGCCTACCAGATCATGGCCAAGCCCTTGATCGACAAGCTCGGCCCGCAGCTCTTCACCTCCATCGCCATGAGCGGCGCCGGCCCGGCGGTGATCGCGCATTTCCTCTTTACCCACCCGGTCACCGACCTGGCGGTGAGCGGCAACGGCTTTCTGCTGATGCTGGCCATCGGTACGGTCTCGACCGTGCTGCCGGCTTACTGCATCTCCGGCGCCATCGCGCTGATCGGCCCGGAACGCACCGCCATCATCGGCAACGTCTCCCCGGTGGTCACCGTCGGTCTCGCCATCTCGATCCTCGGCGAAGCCTTCACCCCCTACCACGCCATCGGCACGGCGCTGGTGCTGGGCGGCGTGTTCCTGTTCACCAGGAAGGAAAAGCCCAAGGTAAAAGTGCTCGAGGAAAGCACGGCCTGAACCGACCGCGCCTCGTGCCAAGCAAAGACCCGCTCCGGCGGGTCTTTTGTTGTCTAATGCGATCATCTGGCAGAGGTCGTTTACTTTTTCCTAACCATCACATTGACCGCACGCCGAAACTCAATAGCTTCCGCTCTGGCCTGAGCATCTGCGGCAGCGCCTCGCCTGCAAGATTTTTCAACAATCTGGAGCGTCAATTATGAGAGCATTTCTGGCGGCAGTTTTTCTGCTGCTGTTTTCAAGCATTGGTTTCGCCGCGCCGGCGCCGGCACTCAACAAGATGAGCGCCGAGCAGCTGCAGCAGTATTTCGCCGGCAAGTCGATCATGCACTACGATCGGCGGCTCGGCAGCGACGTCGCCTATTTCCGCAGCAACGGCACGCTTTACATCTATGGCACCGGCCTGCCGACCGTGCGCAAATCCACCTGGACGGTCGTCACCGAGCCAGGCAAGGCGGTTCTCTGCCTCGCCGAAGCGTCCCGTCGCATTCCGCAGGCGCCGGGCGGCAAGGTCTCGGTTCGCGTCTGCGTCGATGCCAGGGATTTCGTCCGCCAGGCGGTCGACGTTCAGCAGGGCGACGTGCTCGGCATCTCCAAGCGCAGCAAGCCGGGCTTCCAGCTCGGCACCAAGAAGACCAACTTCGCCAAGGTTCAGGCGACCCTGCGCTGAGCCTGCCGCCACATCGGAACTGTGAAGGGGCCCGCAATCTGGCCCCTTTTCGATCCGCCTGAGGCGCGGGGTGGCGCCGCTCCGATACGGTCGAGCAGCATCAAGGACCGTCCAGAACGTGCAGCCCACCCCGGTGAGACGACGCCGGTTGCGGCTTCCAAGGCCACTCTCGCTCGCAAATGCCACTTGCAGGGCGCACCCCACGCGTGCTGCTTTGTCCGCGGTCGGGGGCGGGCATGGGGCGCATTCTTTCGGGGCTGGTGCTGTTCGTCGTGGTCATTGCCTTGACCTGCGCCATGCTGGTCGGCTTCAGCTACGCCATGGGCTACGGCGCTTCTTCGTATGACTTCGACACGCTTGCCGGCATCACCGCCGTGTTTGCGGCATTCGCCTTGGCCAACTCGATCGTACTGGTCGTTCTGGCCTGGCGCGGCCGGAACCGACCGCTGTCGGACGGGGTGTTATCGCTGAATGTCCTCGTGATCGGCTTCACCCTCGTGCTGCTGGTCTGGGTCCTGTGGCAGGGGCCATCACCATATCCGGACAGCATGCCGATGTTCTACGCCATGCTGATGGGCGGACAGGTCGTCACCTTTATGGTGCCGGCTCACATCGTCACCGTTCTGGCGCTCCGCCGCACCCCGTTCCTCCGCGGCCTGGCTCCAAAAACAAAGGGGCCCGCCGAAGCGAGCCCCTGAACTTCTGCGCCGACTTCCGGATCAGAGATCCAGCACCAGCCGCTCCGGCGCCTCGAGGCTTTCCTTGACGCGCACGAGGAAGGTCACCGCTTCCTTGCCGTCGACGATGCGGTGGTCGTAGCTCAGCGCCAGGTACATCATCGGGCGGATGACGATCTCGCCGCCGATCACCACCGGCCGCTCCTGGATCTTGTGCATGCCGAGGATGCCCGACTGCGGCGCATTGAGGATCGGCGTCGACATCAAGGAGCCGTAGACGCCGCCGTTCGAGATGGTGAAGGTGCCGCCCTGCATGTCGGCCATCGAGAGCTGCCCGTCGCGGGCGAGCTTGCCGAGCCGGGCGATATCCTTCTCGATCTCGGCGATCGACATCTGGTCCGCGTCGCGCACCACCGGCACCACGAGGCCCTTCTCGGTCCCCACCGCCACGCCGATATGGGCGTAGTTCTTGTACACCAGGTCGTCGCCGTCGATCTCGGCATTGACCGCCGGGATTTCCTTCAGCGCGTGCGTCACTGCCTTGGTGAAGAAGCCCATGAAGCCGAGCTTCACGCCATGCTTCTTCTCGAACAGTTCCTTGTACTGGTTGCGCAGATCCATCACCGGCTTCATGTCCACCTCGTTGAAGGTGGTGAGCATGGCGGCGGTGTTCTGCGCTTCCTTCAGGCGCCGGGCGATGGTCTGGCGCAGGCGGGTCATCTTCACCCGCTCTTCGCGCACGTCATCGTTGGCGTTCACCGGACCGCGCGGCTGTGCGGGAACCGGCGCCGGAGCCGGGGTCGGCTCAGCAGCCTTCGCGGCCGGCGCAGGAGCCGGCGCCACCGGCGCAGACGCAACCGGAGCGGGCTTGGGTGCAGCGGCAGCGGCCGGAGCGGCGGCGACGCTCGCGACGGGAGCAGCGGCGGGCTTCGCGGCCGCCGCCAATACGTCTTCCTTGAGGATCTGGCCGCGACGGCCCGAACCGCTGACGTCGGCGTCGGTCAGCCCGGCCTCGGCCATCAGTTTTTGCGCACTCGGCGCCGGCGGCACGGTGGAACCGTTGCCATTGGCCGCCTTGGGCGCCGGTTCGGCGGCAACGGCTGCCGGCTGCGGGATCTCGGCAGGCTTGGCGGCAGCAGCAGGCGCCGCAGCGGCAACCGCGGTCCCCGCCGCAGCGATCGCTCCGATCAGCGCCCCGACATTGACCGTGTCGCCCGGGTTGGCAGTGATCGTCTCGAGCACACCGGCCGCCGGGGCCGGCACCTCGATGGTCACCTTGTCGGTCTCGAGCTCCACCACCGGTTCATCGGCGGCGACGGTATCGCCGACCTTCTTGAACCACTGGCCGATCGTCGCCTCGGTGACGCTCTCGCCCAGCGTGGGCACCCGGATGTCAGTCGCCATCAGTTTGGTCCTTCAGTTTTTGCCGCGTCTCAGGCGATTGATATTACTTGGCGAACGCTTCTTCGAGGAAGGCCTGCAGCTGCTGCAGGTGCGTCCGCATCAGGCCGGTCGCCGTCGCTGCCGAGGCGGCGCGGCCGACATAGTGCGGCCGGTCGCCCGGACGCCCCATCTGGTCCATCACCCAGTCGATATAGGGCTGCACGAACGCCCAGGCGCCCATGTTCTTGGGCTCTTCCTGGCACCAGACGATTTCGGCGTTCTTGAACCGGTTGAGTTCGTCGAGCAAAGCCTTGGCCGGGAACGGATAGAGCTGTTCCAGCCGCAGCAGGTACACGTCGTTGATGCCGCGCTTCTCGCGATCCTCGAGCAGGTCGTAGTAGACCTTGCCGGTGCACAGGATCACCTTGCGGATCTCCTCGTCCGGCGCCAGCTTGATCGTCGTCTTGGGCACGCCCGGGGCTTCCGCATCGTCCCACAACAGGCGATGGAACGTCGATTCCGGTCCGAACTCGACCAGTCCCGACACCGCCTTCTTGTGCCGCAGCAGGCTCTTGGGCGTCATCAGCACCAGCGGCTTGCGGAAATCGCGCTTCATCTGCCGGCGCAGGATATGGAAATAGTTGGCCGGCGTCGTGCAGTTGGCGACCTGCATGTTGTCTTCGGCGCAGCTCTGCAGATAACGCTCGAGACGCGCCGACGAATGCTCCGGCCCCTGGCCTTCATAGCCATGCGGCAACAGCATCACGAGGCCCGACATGCGGAACCACTTGCGCTCGCCCGACGAGATGAACTGGTCGACCACCACCTGCGCGCCATTGGCGAAATCGCCGAACTGCGCTTCCCACAGGGTCAGGGTGTTCGGCTCGGCCAACGAGTAGCCGTACTCGAAGCCCAGCACCGCCTCTTCCGAGAGCATCGAGTTGATGACCTCGTAACGCGCCTGCTTGTCGGCGACGTTGTTGAGCGGCGTATAGGTCTCGCCGTCGCGTTCCTGGTCGTTCAGCACCGAGTGGCGCTGGCTGAAGGTGCCGCGTTCCACGTCCTGACCTGACAGTCGGACCGGATGGCCCTCCTCGAGCAGGGTAGCGAACGCCAGCGCTTCGCCGGTCGCCCAGTCGATCCCTTCACCCGACTCGATCGCCGCGAGCCGGTTGTCCATGAACCGCTTCACCGTCTTGTGGGCGTTGAATTCGGCCGGCACTGCCGTCAGCCGCTCGCCCAGTCGCACCAGGTCGGGCACGTCGACGCCGGTGTCACCGCGACGCGGTCCCTCGACATCGGCGCGCTTCAGGTCCTTCCACACGCCGTCGAGCCAGTCGGTCTTGTTGGGGCGGAAATCCTGGCCGGCCTCGAACTCGCGCTCGAGATGCGCCCGCCAGTCGGCCTTCATCTTGTCGACGTCATCGGCAGACAGCAGACCCTCGCCGACGAGGCGCTTGGAATAGATGTCCAGCGTCGTCTCGTGGCTGCGGATCTTGGAGTACATCAGCGGCTGGGTGAAGCTCGGCTCGTCGCCTTCGTTATGGCCGAAGCGACGGTAGCAGAACATGTCGATGACCACCGGCTTGCCGAAGCGCTGGCGGAACTCGGTCGCGATCTTGGCCACATAGACCACCGCTTCCGGATCGTCGCCGTTCACGTGGAACACCGGCGCCTCGATCATCTTGGCGACGTCGGTCGGATAGGGCGAGGAGCGCGAATACATCGGCGCCGTGGTGAAGCCGATCTGGTTGTTGATCACCACGTGGATCGAGCCACCGGTGCGGTGCCCCTTGAGGCCCGAGAGCCCCAGGCACTCGGCGATCACGCCCTGGCCGGCGAACGCCGCATCGCCATGCAGCAGCAGCGGCAGCACCACCGAGCGATCGGTCTGGCGGGTGTCGGCGAGGAAGCGGCCATCGACAGCCGAACGCTGGTCCTGCTTGGCGCGTGCCTTGCCCAGCACCACCGGATCGACGATCTCGAGATGCGACGGGTTCGCAGTGAGGCTCAGATGCACATTGTTGCCGTCGAACTCGCGGTCGGCCGAAGCACCCAGGTGGTACTTCACGTCGCCCGAGCCTTCGACTTCCTCGGGGTAGAAGGCCCCGCCCTTGAACTCGTGGAACAGCGCCCGGTGCGGCTTGGCCATCACCTGGGTGAGCACGTTCAGCCGGCCGCGATGCGCCATGCCGAGCACGATGTCCTTCACGCCCAGCGAGCCGCCGCGCTTGATGATCTGCTCGAGCGCCGGGATCAGCGCCTCCGAGCCATCGAGGCCGAAACGCTTGGTGCCGGTAAACTTGACGTCGAGGAACTTCTCGAAGCCCTCGGCTTCGACCAGCTTGTTGAGGATCGCCTTCTTGCCCTCGGGCGTGAACTTGATCTCCTTGTCCGGCCCTTCCATGCGCTCCTGGATCCAGGCCTTGGCCTCGGGATCGGAAATGTGCATGAACTCGACACCGACGGTCGAACAATAGGTGCGCTTCAGGATCTCCAGCATCTGCGGGATCGTGGCGTACTCGAGCCCCAGATAGTTATCGATGAAGATCTTGCGGCCGTAGTCGGCCTCGGTGAAACCATAGGCCGCCGGCTCGAGCTCCGGCGCCGACTCTTCAGCCCGCATCTTCAGAGGGTCGAGATCGGCATGCAGATGCCCGCGCATGCGGTAGGCGCGGATCATCATGATGGCGTGGATCGAGTCGCGCGTCGCCTGCAGCACATCGATGGCGGTCGGGGCCGGGGCACCGGCGACCTTGGCCTTCTCGACCACCGCCTTCTGCACCTTGACCTGGATTTCGCCCCAGTTGCCGTCGAGCGCCGACACCAGCTCGCCATTGGCCGACTGCGGCCAATCCTGGCGCTGCCAGCTCGGGCCCTCGGCATTCTTGTCGATGTCGGCGGGAGCATCCTCGAGCCGATCGAAATACGACGCCCAGGTCGGATCGATCGAGGCCGGATCGGCCTTGTAGCGGGCATACAGCCCTTCAATGTAGTCGGCGTTGCCGCCATAGAGGAAAGAAGAAAGCAAGAACTGTTCGTTCTTTTCTTGTCGGGTCATGTCCAGCGTCGCGAGGCGTGCACCCCGCCATCCTTCTCAAACGCCCGGGATGTGCTCGACCGGGCCCTGTGTCGTTGCGGGCCAACCTGCCCACAACTTCTTTGTTTGACGTTAAGGCGCGGGAAACCACCCGCGCCCCGTCACTTCAGACCAACCCCTCGCCTCAGCCTTTTAGTACGTCGGCTAGGGTTTGGCCAATCCTCGCAGGCGACTGCGACACCTTTATGCCCGCGCGTTCCATTGCCGAAATCTTGTCTTCGGCGCCGCCCTTGCCGCCCGAGATCACGGCGCCGGCATGGCCCATGGTCCGGCCGGCCGGAGCGGTGCGCCCGGCAATGAAGCCGGCCATCGGCTTCTTGCGGCCGCGCTTGGCTTCATCGATCAGGAATTGTGCGGCGTCTTCCTCGGCGGAACCGCCGATTTCGCCGATCATGATGATGGATTTGGTGGCTTCGTCGGCGAGGAACATCTCGAGCATATCGATGAACTCGGTGCCCTTGACCGGATCGCCGCCGATGCCGACCGCAGTGGTCTGGCCGAGCCCGGCATTGGTGGTCTGGAACACCGCCTCATAGGTAAGCGTGCCGGAGCGGGAAACAATGCCCACCGAGCCCTTGGAAAAGATCGAACCCGGCATGATGCCGATCTTGCATTCTTCCGGCGTCAGCACGCCCGGGCAGTTGGGTCCGAGCAGCCGCGACTTCGATTTGTCGAGCCTGGCCTTCACCCGCACCATGTCGAGCACCGGGATGCCCTCGGTGATGCAGACGATCAGCGGGATTTCGGCATCGATCGCCTCAATGATGGCGTCGGCGGCGCCCGGCGGCGGCACATAGACCACCGAGGCGGTAGCGCCGGTGCGCTCCTTGCCTTCGGCGACCGAAGCAAACACCGGCAGCGTCGCCGAGGCATCGAGCCCCGAAGTCCAGACTTCGCCGGCCTTCTTGGGGTTCACGCCGCCCACCATCTTGGTGCCGTAATAGGCCAGCGCCTGTTCGGTATGGAACGTACCGGTCTTGCCGGTCAGCCCCTGCACCAGGACGCGAGTGTCTTTATTGACGAGAATGGACATCGGGGACGACTGCTCCGGTTAATCTACGACTGCCGCGCAAGGCGAGCGGATTTGGAAGTGAGGCGTGCGGCCAAGGCGTCACCGCCATGGGCCTTTGCATAGGCGACGATGATGCTCAACAGTTCGCCGTGCGTAATCTGAAGAGTTCCAGCGCTGACAGTGATCTTGGATGGCGCTTTTCCCGCGAGAAAGAACCGGACGTTCGATTTCAATGTCAGGTTCTGGGCGACAACTGGGTCGAGCGCCAGATCGACGTATTTCTGGCTATACATCCGCTGCTCACTTACATCGGTCACCCCAGCCCACGGGAGCGTATCCCGGCTGAAGCGCGGGACCATGATGCCCATCGGGGATAACGAGATCGGCATCCCGGGTCTCAGCAGCATGTAGACAAAGGCCAACGCGCCGACGCCAAAGAATATGAGGGAGGCCCAGCCTATGTAAGCCGCGATCGCACCACGTCGGGTGCTCGAAAAATCGCCTGTCACCAGCCAGTAGCCGCCAGCGACAAAAACGATCGCAACAAAAAGCAACCAGACCTTCTTGGTCTGATCCTCTTTGATTTCTCGAACCAGCGATGTGTCGACCGCCGTGCTCATCTTGGTCAGTCGCGACCCTTCACGGCGGCGACGATTTTCTGCGCCGCGTCGTCGAGGTCGTCGGCCGAGATCACGTCGAGGCCGGATGAGTTGAGGATGGCTTTGCCTTCCTTGACGTTGGTGCCTTCGAGGCGGACCACCAGCGGCACCTTGAGGCCGACTTCCTTCACTGCGGCGATCACGCCTTCGGCGATGATGTCGCAACGCATGATGCCGCCGAAGATGTTGACCAGGATGCCCTTCACCGCCGGATCGGCAGTGATGATCTTGAACGCCGCCGTCACCTTCTCCTTGGACGCACCGCCGCCCACATCGAGGAAGTTGGCAGGCTCGGCGCCATAGAGCTTGATAATGTCCATCGTCGCCATGGCGAGGCCGGCGCCGTTGACCATGCAGCCGATATTGCCGTCGAGCGCCACATAAGCGAGGTCGAACTTCGACGCCTCGATCTCCTTGGCGTCCTCTTCGGTGAGGTCGCGCAGCGGCGAGAGTTCGGCGTGCCGGAACGCGGCGTTATTGTCGAAGCTGACCTTGGCGTCGAGCACCCGCAGGTGCCCGTTGGCCATGACGATCAGCGGGTTCACTTCGAGCAGGCTCATGTCGGTCTCGACGAACGCCTTGTAGAGCGCCGGGAATACCGACTTGGCGTCTTCCGCCGCCGACCCGTCGAGCTTCAGCGCCGCGACGATCTCGGCGACGTCCTTGGCGGTGACCCCCACGGTCGGGTCGATATCGACAGCGATGATCTTTTCGGGCGTGTCATGCGCCACCGCTTCGATGTCCATGCCGCCTTCGGTCGAAACCACGAACGACACCCGGCCGGTGGAGCGGTCGACCAGCAGCGAGCAGTAGAGCTCGCGCGCGATGTCGGCACCGTCCTCGATATAGAGCCGGTTGACCTGCTTGCCGGCCGGGCCGGTCTGCTTGGTGACGAGGGTATGGCCCAGCATTTCCTTGGCATTCGCCGCGACTTCCGCCGCCGACTTGGCCAGTCGCACGCCGCCCTTGGCATCGGGGGGCAGTTCCTTGAACTTGCCCTTGCCGCGGCCACCGGCATGGATCTGCGACTTCACCACATAGAGCGGCCCCGGCAGTTCCAGCGCCGCAGCTTCCGCCTCATGCGGGGTGAAGATCGCCACCCCGTCGGCCACCGGCAACCCGTAGGTTTTCAGCAGCGCCTTGGCCTGGTGTTCATGGATGTTCATGCTGCTCCTTCGCCTCGGTCCGAGGCCTACGAATTTGTTCCAGAGAAACCGGCGACCAGTTCGCCGGCGCCGGGCGCGATCACGACGCGATCGGCGCTGCAGTCGAACAAGGGCGCCATGGCGCCGATGCCGCGGGCCATGCCGTTGGCCTGTTCGAGCGCCGCATCGACGACGCCCACCACGCAGCCGGGCTCGTTCTCCGAACCCACCCGCGAAATCACCAGGGCCTGCGCCTCACGGCCATCGACGCTGATCAGGTAGCGGATGATCGCCGCCTCGGCGACGCCATCCGCATTGGTCAGCCACTCGACCGTGTCGCCGATATTGTTGAAAGCCGAGAAGGTCTCGAAGCCGTCGTTCTTGACGCCGAAATCGACGTCGAGCCGCGCATCGCCTTCCGAGACGAAGACGTCGAGCCCATCGTGACCGGGGCAGCGGAGATCGGCTCCGCCATCCTCATAGGTCTTGAGCACCGTGCAATCGGCATCGACGATCTTGCTGTAGACGCTCGCAGCCTGGGCGCCGCCGCTGAAAGCGGCGACGACTGCGAGGGTCAGCAGGGCTGATGCGATGCGCATGGGTGCCTTTCGGTCGGACGGGGTCGTCAGGCCAGCTTGGGCGCGATCTTCTTGCAGGCCTCGACGAGGCCGTTCACCGCGGCGACCGACTTGTCGAACGCCTTCTGCTCCGAACCCGACAGCGAGATCTCGACGATCTTCTCGGCACCACCGGCGCCGATCAGCACCGGCACGCCGACATAGGTGCCCTTGACGCCATATTCGCCCTTGAGGAAGGCGGCGCAGGGCAGGATCCGCTTCTTGTCCTTGAGGTAGCTCTCAGCCATCTCGATGGCCGAAGCGGCCGGAGCGTAGAAGGCCGAACCGGTCTTCAACAGGCCGACGATCTCGGCGCCGCCATCACGGGTGCGCTGGATGATCTGCTCGAGCTTTTCCTTGCTCATCCAGCCCATCTTGACGATGTCGGGGAGCGGGATGCCGGCAACGGTCGAGTAGCGCGGCAGCGGCACCATGGTGTCGCCATGGCCGCCCAGCACGAACGCCGTGACGTCCTGCACCGAAACCTTGAGTTCGTCGGCGATGAAGTGACGGAAGCGCGCGGAGTCGAGCACGCCCGCCATGCCGACGACGCGGTTGGCCGGCAGGCCGGAGAACTTCTGCAGCGCCCAGACCATGGCGTCGAGCGGGTTGGTGATGCAGATGACGAAAGCTTCCGGCGCATACTTGGCAATGCCGGCGCCCACCTGCTCCATCACCTTGAGGTTGATCTCGAGCAGGTCGTCGCGGCTCATGCCGGGCTTGCGCGGCACGCCGGCAGTGACGATCACCACGTCGGCGCCGACGATGTCCTTGTATTCGGAAGTGCCCTTGAGCGTCGAATTGAAGCCTTCGACCGGACCGGACTGGCTGAGATCCAGCGCCTTGCCCTGCGGCACGCCATCGACCACGTCGAACAGGATCACATCGCCCAGTTCTTTGGTTGCTGCAAGCAGCGCCAAAGTGCCGCCAATCTGTCCCGCACCGATCAGAGCGATCTTCTTGCGCGCCATCCACCGAACCCCGTTTTTGCTTATGCTGGAAATTGCGCGCCCCTATTAACCCTAGAGGGTGACGGGGGCAAGTCAGCCGTAGGTCCTAGCGGCCCGATCTGCAGTGATTGCATGGCTAGGCCGGTTGTACGGCCTCGCCCCGGTGCGGCGCAGCCAGGTAATCCGCCGACTGCATTTCGATCAGCCGCGACACGCAGCGCGCGAACTCGGCTTTGGTCTTGTCGTCCTGCCCCAGCTCGTCGAGCGGCACGGCAAAGCTCGCCGCGAGCTTGGCGCCGCGATCGTAGAGCGTATCGACAAGGAGAATGAAGCGCTTGGCAGCGTTCGAGCGCAGCCGGTCGAACTGCGGCACGTGGTCGATCATCACCGCTTCATAGGCATGGCTGAGCTTCAGGTAATCCCGTGCGCCCAGCGGCTTGTCGCACAGCTCGGCGAACGTGAAGCGCGCCGCCCCCATCGCCGCCCGTGGCACCGGGATCGTCCGGCCCAGTGAATGGAGCTCCGCCGGCTCGCCCGGCACCCCACCGGTAAGCTTCAGCCACAGCCGGTCCATCGCCGCATCCACCTGCGGCCCGACGCCGAGCTGGTACACCGCTTCGCCCTCGAACTTCAGCTGCCGGTAGTCTGTGGGACCATCGAGCTCGACGATCTCGGCGTGCTGCTTCAGCTCGGCGATGAACGGCAGCACCAGCTGCCGGTTGAGCCCGTTCTCGTAGAGATCGTCCGGCCTGGTGTTGGAGGTTGCGACAACAGTCACACCGCCGGCAAACAGCTTGTCGAACAGCCGGCCGAGCAGCATGGCATTGGTGATGTCCTGCACCTGGAACTCGTCGAGGCACAGGAGCCGCACTTCGTCGAGCAGCGGCTTCACCACGGCCGCCACCGGATCGGCGTTTTCCGACTTGCCCTTGCTGGATTTGCGGAAGGCCGCGATCGCCTCGTGCATCTCATCCATGAACTCATGGAAATGCACCCGGCGCTTCTTCTCCGTCGGCGCCAGCCCGTAGAACAGATCCATCAGCATAGTCTTGCCACGTCCGACCTGCCCGACCAGGTACGCGCCGCGCACCGATGCCGGCCCGCCGAACAGCCCGCTGAGGAAACCGCGCGACGCCTGCTGCGCCGCGAGTTCGCTCGCCACGCGATCGAGCGCTGCCGCGGCTTTGAACTGCAATGGATCGGGCGTGAGCGCGCCACTCTGGGTCAGCGCGTTCAGTCTGTCGGTAACCGGTGTGCCCGCGTGCCCCCGCCGCTGGCTCGCCACCTTATCCGACCATCGTGATGCCCTGGCCGCCCGCCAGGGTGCCGATGAACTGGCTGCCGCTGAGGATCAGCGAGGCGATGATGTCGCCATTCTCGTCGAACAGCTGCACCTGGTTGCCCACCAGTTGCCAGCTCGCCACCACCTTCAGCCCGTTGAGCGCACAACCCGGCGTCGAGGCGCGGTAGCGCGAGGTGCCGGATTTGGCCGTCTGGGTCAGGTTGAGCTTGCACTGCTCGGCGCCCGACACCACGGTCCAGCCCCCCAGCAGTTTTTCGACCGTCAGCCCGGTGGAGAGATCGCGGCCAGAGGCCTGCGGCACCGAACCGAGCCGCGCGAACGAACCGTCGGCATTGGCGACCTGGGCGGGCTGGCCAAGCTGCCCCGGGGCCGGCTGCCCGGGGGTCAGCGGCGCCGGCTGGCCGAGCGAGGCCTGCTGTACCGTGCTGCCCGGCAGGGCATTGAGGTCCGAGCTTGCCACCGAGGAGTTCTGGATCGGCGTGATGGTCTCGGTCGACGCGATGCTGGTGGTGGTCACCCCGCTCGAGGCGCAGCCGCTCAGAACGAGCGCCAGTGCACCGGCTGCGGCAATGGAAACGCCAGCGCGTTTCGAACTCATCATCGGCCCTGCTCCGCCAGATGGTTAAGAATTGGTGACCGGCGATACAGCCTGAACGACAAAGCCGTCAACCGCCAAAGCCCCGCTTTTCCTATGCAGCGATTAATGTGGCGGAGTTAGGGAACGGGGATTGAGGCGGTGGCCCCACCCCACCTACCGCTTCACCATCTCCGCCACGAGCGCCTCAGTAAGGATCTTGCCGTCTGCCGCTTCGTCTTCCGGCAGTTCGATCGCAATCCCCTTGGGCCCGTACACCCCCGCGAGCCCGGGCAAGCCGTGCTCGCCGCCCTCCTTGGGGTGAAACCCATGCGCCTTCAGCGCCGCGATCAGCACGCGGGCAACGGACGGATCCTCGATTTCCGCGACGGTCTCGTACATTCGGCTCAGACGTCGAACTTCAGGCCACGTTCCTTGGCGGCCTCGCCCATCTCTTCCATCAGCTTCGGCATCATATCCTGAGACTTGCGCAGCATGGTCGGCATGATCTGGTTCATCAGCTTGGGTGTCAAAGCCAGCAACTTGGCCCCAGTCTGGCTGCGGTAGAACGCCTCCAGCGCTTCGAGTTCGCCGAGCTCGAACTCCGTCGCGTAGAAGGCGACCACGTCGCTCGACATCTCTGTCACCATCTCGCGCAGCGTATCCGCCATTACGCGCTCCAGCGCACTCAGCATCTCGGCAGGGGCGGATGGGTTCTGCGTGACGATGCTGTCGCGAACCGGCGGCCATATCGCCCCGAGCATCGCGTCCATCGTCGCGTCGGTCGTGGTCATTGCGACGACGCGCTCGGCAATGACCCGTCGCGCCGCTTCATCCTCTGCGTATGCCGGATGGGCCAGCACAAGCAGCAGGCTGAAGGCGATGGCCCGCAGCCTCATTTACGCGAACTCCCGCGTCACCATCATCTGCTTGATCTCGGCGATCGCCTTGGCCGGGTTCAACCCCTTCGGGCAGACCTTGGCGCAGTTCATGATGGTGTGGCAGCGATAGAGCTTGAACGGATCCTCGAGGTTGTCGAGCCGCTCCTCGGTTGCCTCGTCGCGACTGTCGATCAGCCAGCGATAGGCCTGCAGCAGCACGGCAGGCCCAAGGTACTTCTCGCCGTTCCACCAGTAGGACGGGCACGAAGTCGAGCAGCAGGCACACAGGATGCACTCGTACAGGCCGTCGAGCTTGGCGCGGTCGTCGCGGCTCTGCAGCCACTCCTTTTCCGGCGTCGGCGTCGTCGTCTTCAACCACGGCTCGATCGAGCGGTGCTGGTCGTAGAAAGTGGTGAGATCGGGCACCAGGTCCTTGATCACGGGCATATGCGGCAGCGGGTAGACGCTGATATGGCCGGCGAAATCGTCCATGCCCTTGGTGCAGGCCAGCGTATTGGCGCCGCCGATATTCATCGAGCATGAACCGCAGATGCCCTCGCGGCAGGAACGGCGCAGCGTCAGCGTCGGATCGACCTTGTTCTTGATCCACAGCAGGCCGTCGAGGATCATCGGCCCGCAGTCGTCGAGATCGACGAAATAGGTGTCGAGCCGCGGGTTCTCGCCGCTGTCCGGATCATAGCGATAGACCCGGTACTCCTTGAGCCGCGTCGCCCCCGCGGGTTTCGGCCAGGTCTTGCCCGGCATGATCCGCGAGTTCTTGGGGAGCGTCAGTTCAGCCATGACTCAACCTACAACTTTGCACGTCTTCAGCGCCGCAGCTGACGTGTTGGTCACCGCCATCACGTCATTGGCGCTCACATTGCCGATCACCGCGGGATCGAACAGCTTGCCCGGATCGGTCTGGGCATAGGTCGCCAGCTTCATCAGCTCGGGCTTCAGCTTGCTCGACAGTTCCTTGGCGTAACACTGGCAGCTTTCCACCGTGGCGCCGGGCACCTTCGAGCAGGCGTCGGCCACTGCCTGCGCATCCGCTGACAGCCCGCCGCAGCCGGTGAGCCAGAGCGTTGCGAAGGCGCCGGCGAGGAGTCCGATGGCTTTGGTGGAGCTGGGCGACATGGGCGAGGTCCTCAGTAGTTCGGCTTGCAGATCTGGTTCGATTTGGCGACGTAGGTGTTGTACGCCTGATACTTGTCGGCCGGCGGCGCCTTGCCCTTCATCGACGAAATGACGATCGCCATGAATTCCTCGTCGATCAGCGTCATCGCCGCATCGGCCTTGCAGCTGCAAAGCGCATCGTCCGAGGCGATACCCATGCAGACCTTGTAGAACTCGGCCTTCTGCGCCGCGCTCGGCGCCGCCTGCGCGGCTCCCGACAGCATTCCCAGCGCCAGCAGCGCTACCACAACCCGCTTCATCATTCGCCCCGTTTCACTCACCGCAGTTCCTTGCGGATCATCAGTTTCAAACCCGACCAGACATCGCTGACCGCGGCCACCTTGATATCGACCAGCCCGATCGGCAACACCACCTCGCGGATCACATCCTCGGTGATATCGGTCGGCACTTTTGAGGCCTTCTTCGGCCACGAGATCCAGATCACCCCATCCCGGGTAATCGCCTCCATCAGCGGCCGCGCATTATCCTCGAGCACCCCGCGTGAGGCAGTGAAACCGTGGACGAAGTCCCAGCCGGCTTTGCCGCGCCAGGCATCCCACTGCGCGTCACGCACCTCGGCAAAGTCCCGGGCCGACCTCAGCTCTTCGAGCTCATCCGGCAACGCAAGGAACAACACGCGTTGCCCATCCTTCAGGCCAAGTTTCTGCGGTAATGGCGTGCCGGAATAGCCGGGTGCATTCATTTCGCGCCCCCAATCATGGATTCATCCAAGTCGGAGCGACGTATGAATATCTGCGCTGGCCCACCGATCGCGCCGGGGTTTGCCCGCCCCTGTGCTCGGCTGTCACAGTTGTAGATGGCGAGCCGCTCGTTGGGAATTAGGCGTGCATCGCAAGAGACCCGTGGTTCCGCGAACAACCACCCATCTCCGCTCCCGCCCTCGAACCGGAGCTTTCCGCCGCCGAGACGATATGTTCCTTGACTGCCTAGGCCTTCGACTCCGAACTCTTCGTCTCCACCAAAGGTGTAAGCGTCGACGCGTCCCGCTTCACTGAAACAGAGCGTAGCTGCCTGATAGACGCCGTAGTCGGCCACCTGCTGTTTGACGGTGCCCCCCTCCTGCTCCCAGCAACCCTGGAGACCGCGGTCCATCTCCTTGAGCGTCGCGGCACGCTCGCGTTGTGATTTTTCCAGCGAGGCCACTCGACGCAGCACAGTCGTGGCCGGCCAGTCCGGCGCGCACGGGCTAAGTTCAAGGCGATCGGACGACTTGACATCAATGGTGCAAGTTGTTCGCTCCGATGCCGGAAAGCTAAAAGGCGCCGTGGGGTCGGGCTCGATCTCCAGTTCGCTGCCCTTGAGCCGATAGGTCGTGGCACCATCCCACCCTTCCCGCTCTCCGGGCAGATAAATCGAGACCAGCATTTGCCCGCCGGCGGCGAAGCACATGCTGGTTTGGGGCTCGTCCGAGAAAGCAACGACCTTCCAACAACCTTCGATATCTGCCTGCTGTGGTGCGGCAACGACCGGGACGACGCTTACCGGGAGGAGCGACAGAGTTGCAGCTACCCGCATCAAAGCAACAAGCGGCCAGTGCCCATCACTGAGCCCCAGCCTCTGCGCTAGAGGCGTGTCGGAACGGCCAGGAGCGGTCACGGAGCGGCCTCCAGCAAGTGCCCCATGCCCCGTTCGGTCACGCGCTTAACGAATGGCGCGTCGCGCGTCACCAACTTGCCGGCGTGGTCCTCGGCACAGGCAAGAAACACGCAATCATAGACCGGATGACTCAGCACTATTGAGAGTGCCAACGCTCGCTCAACAAGCGGTTCGCTGCTCACCAGGTGCACTGCGGCTCTGACGGCCGCCAGAGCCTTGATTGCGTACTCTGCGTCAACCTCGTTGGCTCGAACCTTCTTGGCCAGCACATTGGCTGTCTCCGCCAGAAGGATATCCGGAGCGATGGCGCCGTCCGCCTGCACGTACGCGCGAGCAGATTCAGTGCCGGCCTCGACCAGCACCCACTGGAGCGCGATCGAGCTGTCAATAACGGTTGCCGTCACGATCTTCACGAAGAAGGGTCAGGCTGTCGGTTTTCTGAGGAGGCAAGGAGTCGCGCAAAGCCTTCATGCGAGCCAGTAGCTCCTCACGCGAGGGGCGGTCAACCGGCACGAGTTCCACCCTGCGGGCAACCTCTTCGGCGAGGGTAAGGCCGTGCAACTTCGCATCCTGCTCAAGCTGACGCATCGTCTGGTCGCTCACCACGATCTTCTCGATGACACCCATTCTCGAACTCCGAACCTCGTCGCCGCGATCCTAGTACACCCGGGCCTTCGGTGCGATCTTCTTCAAACTGATCCCGCCCTCGCTCTCGGGCGTCAGCGGGTCGACATGCACCGGGCGATAGCCGAGCGTCACCTTGCCCGCGCCGTCGATCCAGCTCAGCGTGTGCTTGCGCCAATTGACGTCGTCGCGGCTCGGGAAATCCTCGTGCGCGTGGGCGCCGCGGCTTTCGTGCCGAGCTTCGGCCGAGACCACCGTGGTCGCGGCGCAGGCCATCAGGTTCTCGAGTTCCAGCGTTTCCACGAGGTCCGAGTTCCAGATCATCGAACGGTCCGAGACCTTGAGATCATTGAGCTCGCCGTAGAGGGCAGTGATGCGCTCGACGCCCGACTTCAGCGATTCCGAGGTGCGGAACACCGCCGCGTCTTCCTGCATGATACGCTGCATCTTGTCGCGCACCTGCGCCGTCGGCGAGGACCCATTGGCATGGCGCAGGCGATCGAAGCGGGCGAGGATGCGCTCGTCTTCCGAGGCGACGATCGCCGGCACCATGGCGCCCTTGTCCACGACCTTCGCTGCCCTGAGGGCCGCTGCCCGGCCGAACACCACGAGGTCGGTCAGCGAGTTCGAGCCGAGCCGGTTCGCGCCATGCACCGAGGCACAGGCCGCTTCGCCCGCCGCCATCAGCCCCGGCACCACGCGGTCCGGATCGCCTTCGGTCGGGTTCAGCACCTCGCCGTGATAGTTCGCTGGGATACCGCCCATATTGTAGTGCACCGTCGGCAGCACCGGGATCGGCTCGCGCGTCAGATCGACGCCGGCAAAGATCTTGGCGCTCTCGGTAATGCCCGGCAGCCGTTCGTGCAGCACCTTGGGGTCGAGGTGGTCGAGGTGGAGGAAGATGTGGTCCTTCTTCGGGCCGACGCCGCGGCCCTCGCGGATCTCGATGGTCATGCAGCGGCTGACCACGTCGCGGCTCGCCAGGTCCTTGGCGTTGGGCGCATAGCGCTCCATGAACCGCTCGCCCTCGGAATTGGTGAGATAGCCGCCCTCGCCGCGCGCCCCTTCGGTGATCAGCACGCCCGCGCCATAAACGCCGGTTGGGTGGAACTGCACGAACTCCATGTCCTGCAGCGGCAGCCCGGCGCGGGCCACCATGCCGTTGCCGTCGCCGGTGCAGGTATGGGCCGAGGTGGCCGAGAAATACGAGCGGCCATAGCCGCCGGTGGCCAGCACCACCAGCTTGGCGCGGAAGCGATGGAGCGTGCCGTCATCGAGCTTCCAGGCCATCACGCCCTGGCATGAGCCATCGGCGCCCATGATCAGGTCGAGCGCAAAATACTCGATGAAGAACTGCGCGTTGTTCCTGAGCGATTGCCCGTAGAGCGTGTGGAGAATGGCGTGCCCGGTACGGTCGGCGGCGGCGCAGGTGCGCTGCACCGGCGGGCCGTCGCCGAATTCGGTCATGTGGCCGCCGAACGGCCGCTGGTAGATGGTGCCTTTTTCGGTGCGCGAGAACGGCACGCCGTAGTGCTCGAGCTCGTAGATCGCCGCCGGCGCCTCGCGCGCCAGGTACTCCATGGCGTCGTTGTCGCCCAGCCAGTCCGACCCCTTGACGGTGTCGTACATATGCCACTGCCAACTGTCGGGGCCCATATTGCCCAGCGACGCCGCGATGCCACCCTGTGCCGCGACGGTATGCGAGCGGGTCGGGAACACCTTGGTGATGCAGGCGGTATTGAGGCCCTGCTCGGCCATGCCCAGCGTCGCGCGCAACCCGGCGCCGCCAGCCCCGACGATGACCACGTCGAACTCGTGGTCGATGATCTCGTAAGCGGCCATGCGGACTAACCCCAGAAGACGAGCTTGGCGATGGCGCCCAGCGCCACCACGAAGAAGAAGGCGACGAACAGGTTATTGGCGAGCATTGCCCAGCCATGCTCGCCTTTGTCGAAATAATCCTCGATCACATCACGCATGCCGTTGCGCATATGGATCGAGACGTTGACCACCAGCAGCGCCAGCCCGATCGCGACGAACGGGTTGCGGGCCAGCTCGATCATCTCCGCCGGCGCCCGGCCGGCGAGGCTGACCACGAACCAGATGATGAACAGCGCGAACACGATGTTGATCGCACCGGTGATGCGCTGGGTGATAAAGTGCCGGGTCGAGGCCTTGGCCTTGCCGTAATGGGTCGCCGGATTCTGGATCTGCGCCCGCGTGGGTTTGCCGAGAACGCTCATTTGAACCACACGAAGATTGCCCAGACGATCAGCGTCACGAGGATCGAGGCCCCGAGCTGGATTCGCACCGCCAGTTCGCGGCCGTTTGCATCCATCGCCTTCGCCGTATCCCAGACGAAATGCCTTATGCCGCCGAACATGTGGTGGAACAGCACCCAAGTATAGCCGAACAGCACCAGTTGGCCGAGCCACATGCCGAACAGCCAGGTGACGAAATCGAAGAAGCCGCCGCCGACTGCCGCCGCCACCAGCCACAGCACCAGCAGCAGGGTGCCGCCATAGAGCGCTATGCCGGTCGCGCGGTGCACGATCGACATCGTCATGGTCAGGGTAAAGCGGTAGATCGAAAGATGCGGCGAAAGCGGCCGGGAAGAGGGAGCCATGCTAGTCTCGCGCCTCGCCCGCCGGGAAGGCCGGGCGCTCCAGTTTGGAATGGTTCGAGACTTCTAGCGGCGGTTTGCGCAGAGGTCAAAGGCTCTGCTTATGCCGAGCATTGCACTTTGGTTCTGCTATGCGCTGAGCGCGGGTCTAGCGGCGCGGCGCAAGCGCTTCAGGCGCGGCCCGCAGCGCCTCGAGCGTGAGCAACAGGCTCAGCACTCGCTCGCTGCTGGGTCCGGACGCCACCGGAGTGGCGGACGAAAGCGTGGTCGAGGCGACGAGCCGTTGGCTGTCTTCGGCCAGGACATCCCGCACCAGGTTGCCATGCATCGCGAGGATCGCGAGCGCAATGACCATTCCTGCTGCGAGTCTGCCCATCTCTTTCGTCCTTGTTGCGGGCGATCTCGTTTCGAGATTTCCGCTGCTTGAGGAGACTTCTAGCTGCCGGGACTTGGCCCTGCGCTGAAGCCGCTATTCACAATCGGTTCAGCAACGCATGATCTTTGTGCCGGTTCCCAAGGGAGAGATGACGTGAACGAAAAAGTGCGGGTACTGGGCGAACAGGTGCTGTCGAACAACTGGGGGCTGGTGAAGAAAACCACCATCGAGCTCAAACGCCGCAACGGCGAATGGCAGCGCCAGGTGCGCGAAACCTATGATCGCGGCGACGGCGCCGGCGTGCTGCTCTACAACCGCGACAAGCGCAGCGTCATCCTCACCCGGCAGTTCCGCTTCCCGGTGTTCGCCCATGGCGAGGCGGGCTACCTCATCGAAGTTGTGGCCGGAAAACTGGACGGCGATCACCCGGTCACCACCGCCAGGAAGGAGGCTGAGGAGGAGTCGGGCTACCGCGTGCATGACGTCGAGCTGGTGATGAGCGCCTATATGAGCCCCGGCTCGGTCACCGAAAAGCTCTCGCTGTTCCTCGCTGAGTACGATGCGGACTCGAAAGTTTCCGCCGGCGGCGGCCTCGAGCATGAAGGCGAAGACATCGAGGTGCTGGAGCTCGGCATCGACGCCGCGCTCGAGATGATCGCATCAGGCGAAATCGCCGACGCCAAAACCATCATGCTGCTGCAGCACGTGCGGTTGAAGGGGATATTGTAGCTCACCCTTGCGGCCTACCCCCCGCTTTCGCGGGGCTGACATCGAGTACTGGGTGGGAGCAGAGAAAAGCTCAGTTCGTTACAAACGGATCCGCGTCCACGTCCAGCGTCGCATAGCCCTCGGGCAGCTTCACGGTGAACTCGGCGCCGGTTTCGCGCGGGTCGAGCATCAGCATCGACAGCATCTGCGCCTTGGCCAGCGACGGGGCCGGCTTGGCGGCGCCGACCTGCGGCTGGCTGGCGAACACCGCGAGCGGCAGCGCGAGGGCGACGAGTCCGGCGGTGGCAATGATCAACTTGATCTGCATTTCGGGACCTCAAGAACCTGGCGCATCCAGCGCGTTGTTGTCCCCTTCTAGTCCTGTCGTTCCGAACCCGCCTTGAACCCGCCGTTCATGTTCGGTTTAGCGCTCGCCGCGCAGCACTTTCGCCTCCTGCAGCGCGAGATAGGCTTCGGGCACCGGCTGGGCGAAGTAATCCATGGTGAACTCCTCGCCCGGTTCCATTGCCCGGCCGCAGCGCATGTGCCGGCCATCGGGATCGATGACGACGTTGGGGTCCGACGAATGGTTGATCAGCCCGTAGCTGGTGCGCAGTGGCCGGACCAGCAGCAGCCCGGGCGTCACCGCGTTCCACTCCAGCGTCTCGAGCACTTGCGGGAAGCGTTCCCATTCGACCAGTTGCCCATCGAGCTCGGCGAGCAGTTCGCCGGCCCTGTGCGCCCGGCTGGTAAACAGCCCCCGGCCGGCGATCCGGCTCGGCCCCACCACCGCGTCAGCGACGGTCGGCACGAACGCCCCGTCGCCGAGAAACGCCTCGGTGAAGCTGTCGATATGTACGTTCATATTGCCGCCTCCTCCAGCAGGCCGGTGAGTTCCTCCGGCTTGTCGATCGGCACGTCGTGGCCGCATTTGACTTCGCGAACCACCCATCCGGGCTGTCCGCGGAACCCATCCGCGATGCCCTGGAAACCGTCCCAGCCGGTGGCGACGATATAGGTCTTGCTGGGTACCGCCTTGTAGGCGCCTGTGACCTTCAGCCGCTCGGTGAGCGTCGCGGTTGGTTGCGGCGTCGCCTTGCTCTCCACCCAGGCGCGATCCGCCTCGTCGAGGTAGTCGCCCGGCGAGGAGGGCGGACATTCGGTCAGCTGGCCGCTGAGCTCCCAGCCCGGTGCGAAATCGGTGAACCCCTGCCCGTCCTCCGGCACGAACGCATCGAGATAGACGATCGAGCGCACCCGTTTGCCGAGCCGCTCCACTGCGCCGGTCGCCACGATCCCACCGTAGGAATGCGCCACCAGCACGATGTCATCGAGGTCGTTCCACAGCACCTCGTTGACGATGTCGTCGATGTGGGTGCTCAGCGTGATCGGCATCTGGTTGAGATGCGAACGTTCGGCCAGCCCGCTGAGCGTCGGCGCGTGCACTCTGTGCCCACGCGCCCGCAACCGGTCGGTGACCCGCACCCACGACCAGCTCCCCGTCCAGGCCCCATGCACGATCACGAACGTCGCCATCCCTCATCCTCCAATGATTGCATTTTGCAAGTGATTGCGTTTTACAACCAATGATTGTATTTTGCAACCATGGAAAATTCCGAGGCATCTCCCCACCGTTCCGGCTGCCCGATCAACCTCGGCCTCGAGGTCTTCGGCGACAAATGGAGCCTGTTGATCGTTCGCGACATGATGTTCTCGGGGAAGCGGCATTTCCGCGAGTTCCTCGCCTCCGATGAAGGAATTTCGACCAACATCCTCGCCGACCGGCTGGCAAAGCTGGTCGAGGCCGGCGTGCTGACGCGCGCCGGCGATCCGGCCCACAAGCTGAAGGCGATCTATTCGCTGACCGAAATGGGGATCGAGCTGCTGCCGATCGTTGCCGAGATCAGCCGCTGGAGCCGCAAGTACCAACCGGTCGATCCGGTCATGGCGGCGACGGGCGAGGCCCGCGATCGCGGCGGGCCGGGGGCGGTTGCCGCCCAGATGGAGGCCCTGCGGCGCGTCCACCTGAACGGCGAAATCTAGAGCGCCTCCGGTTGCGGCTGGCACCCGCCGGGAAGCGCGAGAAAGGGTCTAGACGTAGTCGACGAGCTTCTTGTCCGGATCGTAGGGCTGGTCGCTGACCACCTTGGTCACCGCCTGCCCGCAAACCATCTTCTTGTTCATTGCGTCATACGCATAGCTGGCAGAACCGTGCAGCACCCAGCCCTCGCTCAGCGCCTTCGTAACCTTGTGGCAGAAGGCGGAATCGTCCTCCCCCGAGAGGAACCGATAGATCAACATGCACTACTCCTTTGCTCGCCCTCTTTGCCCCGGGCGATTGAAATTGCGTCCACTTACCGCTAATCCGCTGCGGTATGGATCGGTTTCCAGCATTTTTGCTCGACGGCTACAAGTCGTTCATGTCCGACCGCTACGACCCCGAACAGGGCCGTTACCGGGAACTGGCGGATCGGGGGCAATCCCCGACCACCATGATCATCGCCTGCTGCGACAGCCGCGCCGCCCCCGAGACGATCTTTTCGGCCGGGCCGGGTGAGATGTTCGTGTTGCGCAACGTCGCCAACCTGGTGCCGCCGTTCCAGCCCGATGGCGGCCAGCACGGCACCTCGGCGGCGATCGAGTTCGCGGTCAACGCACTCGAGATTTCCAACATCGTGGTGATGGGTCACGGCCGCTGCGGCGGCATCAAGGCGGCGCTCGACCCCGATGCCGGCCCCTTGGCGCAGGGCGATTTCATCGGCAAGTGGATGGCGATGCTCGCCCCGGTTTCGGACGCGGTGTCGAAGTACACGCTGCTGACCAACAAGGAGCGCCAGACCATGCTGGAGCGCTTCTCGATCCGCAACTCGATCGCCAACCTGCGCACCTTCCCCTACGTCAAGCACCTCGAAGACGAAGGCAAACTCGCCATCCACGGCGCCTGGTTCGACATTTCGACCGGCGAACTGTGGGTGATGAACGACGAAGGCGATTTCTACCGGCCGGACGTCTGACGATCAGCCGATAGTCATCCGGCCCGCCACCAGTACCGCACGTCCGGCAACCTCGCCTCATTGCCGGCGCCATTGGTCTCCTCGACCACTGTAAAGCCTCGCGCCTCGTAGAACGCCCGCGCCGCGGCGTTCTGCGCAAAGCACCACAGCGTCAATTCCGGGTTCCGCGCCTTGGCATCCGCGATCAACGCCGACCCCACGCCACTCCGCCGCACCTCGGGATCGAGATAGAGCTGGGTGATCCAGCCCTCATGCTCCGCCATGAAGCCCAGCAACTGCCCGTCGCGCTCGGCGAGCGTTACCTGCTGCTCGCCGATCAGCACATTGGTGACGAACCACAGGTCCTCGTCCGCCGTGTGCAGCTCGGGCAGGAAGCTGAGCACGGCCCGCGAGCGCCGGAACAGTGCAGCGATAGCTGGCGCATCTGCGGCGACGGCGCGCCTCAGCGCAATCATGCCGGCTTCCGCCTGAGCAACCGCGGTCCGAACACGTTGATCAGCAGGCCGCCGAATACCAGCACGCTGCCGATGATCTCCAAGCCGGTGATTGCCTCCCCGAGGAACAAGGCCGCGCTGGCGATCCCCGCCACCGGCACGAACAGCGCGAACGGCGCCACCTGCCCGGTACTGTAGCGGCTCAGCAGCCAGGCCCAGGCGCCGAAGCCGAACAGTGTCGCGATATAGGCCATGAAGGCGATCGAACCGATCCCCTTGAGCGTCAGGTGTTCCATCGCCAGCGGGATGGCCCCCGGCCCATCAAGCAGCAACGACGCGAGGAACAGCGGAACCGGCGGGATCAGCGCCGACCAGACGACAAACCCCAGCATGTCGATCCGCCCGGCGGCTTTGCCCACCATGTTGCCGAGGCCCCAGCAACCGGCGGCCCCGATGGTGAGCAGCAGCGGCAGCAGAGCCGCCCCTTCGAGGCGCTCCACCGCAATCACCCCGATCCCCACCAGCGCCACCGCGGCCCCGCCCAGTTGTGCGATACCCGGCCGTTCGCCGAAAAACGCGAAGGCGAGGAAGATGGTGAAGAACACCTGCAGCTGGATCACCAGCGAACTGAGCCCCGCCGGCATGCCGAGCTTGATGGCGAGGAACAACAGGCCGAACTGCCCGACCCCGATGGCCAGCCCATAGCCGATGAGCAGCGGCCACCCCACCGCTGGACGCTTGACGAAGAACACCGCCGGCAATGCCGCAAACACATAGCGCAGCGCCGTCAGCAGCAGCGGCGCGACCTCGTCGACACCCCAGCGGATGGCGATGAAGCTCAGCCCCCAGACGACGGCGACCGAAAGGGCAAGGACGACGTGGCGGATGGGCATGAAAGGATTTCCGAGGGCGACGCGCCCGAAATCTGTCAGTCAGCGTATCCTCCCCCGCGGGGCGGGAGAGGGGACCGCCAAAATGCGGTAGAGGGGGCGGCCAGGCCGCGATTGGGAAGCAGCGTAGGCAGCCCTTAAGCCGCCTTCTGCTCCACCAGGCGCCGCTCGATCAGCGTTTCGAGGATCTGCACGGTGTTGAGCGCCGCACCCTTCCGGAGATTATCGCTCACCACCCACAGCGACAGGCCGTTCTCGACCGTCACGTCCTCGCGGATGCGGCTCACATAGGTGTCGTACTCGCCTGCCGCCTCGATCGGCGTGGCGTAGCCGCCGGCTTCGCGCTTGTCGATCACCGCGATGCCCGGCGCGTCGCGCAGTGCTTCGCGCGCCTCATCGGCGGTGATCGGATTGGCGAACTCGAGGTTGACCGCCTCGGAGTGGCCGACGAACACCGGCACGCGCACGCAGGTCGCGGTGAGCTTGATCTTGGGGTCGAGGATCTTCTTGGTCTCGGCCACCATCTTCCACTCCTCCTTCGTATAGCCATCCTCCATGAACACATCGATGTGCGGGATGACGTTGAAGGCGATCTGCTTGGAAAACTTCTTGGGCTCGGGCTTGTCGTTGACGAACACGCCCTTGGTCTGGTCCCACAGCTCGTCGACACCATCCTTGCCGGCGCCGGAAACGGACTGGTAGGTGGCGACCACCACCCGCTTGATCGTCGCAAGGTCATGCAGCGGCTTCAGCGCCACCACGAGTTGCGCGGTCGAGCAGTTCGGGTTGGCGATGATGTTCTTGCGATCGTTCCTGGCCATGTACTCGTCGAGCACATGCGCGTTCACTTCCGGCACCACCAGCGGCACATCGGCGTGGTAGCGCCAGAAGCTCGAATTATCGACGACGATGCAGCCGGTGGCGCCGATCTTCTCGCCATATTCCTTGGCGATCGAGGAGCCCGCGCTCATCAGCGCGAAATCGACACCCTTGAAGTCGAAATGCTCGAGGTTCTGCACCTTGAGCCGCTTGTCGCCATAGCTGATCTCCTGGCCCTGCGAGCGGGCGGAGGCGAGAGCGATCACTTCCGAAGCGGGAAACTTCCGCTCGGCGAGGATGTTGAGCATTTCCCGGCCCACATTGCCTGTGGCCCCGACGACGGCGACGCGATAACCCATTTTGGAAAGTCCTCTTTGCCTTCATTCCCCCCGCGCTGGACCGGCTGTGGTCCGCGGCACATGGCATCCGGCCGCTCCCCGGCGGGAGTTGCCCGGGGATCGGCTCAGGGGGTTTTGGTGGTTTTGGTCGCCGAAACAACGACACCACGAAGACCCATGGTCTCCGCTTTGGTCATTGTGATGTGGTGGGTCTTGCGCATCCCGCAACCCGATCCTCTTGTCCGGCGCCGCGTTTCTACGCCGAAATCGCAAATAGTCAATCACCTATAGGACATCGCCTACGCTGGCAGGAGACACCGGCGTCTCCCTGATCCTCCCCGCGTGGCGGGGGAGGGGGACCGCCGAAGGCGGTGGAGGGGGCGGCCAAACCCTCAGTCGCCTGCCCTATGCGTGCCGCCGAACTCCGTGTATCTCCCACCCCATGCAACATTACGACGTGATCATCCTCGGCGCCGGCGCGGCCGGCCTCATGGCCGGCATCGAAGCGGGCAAGCGCGGCCGCTCGGTGCTGGTGCTCGACCATGCCAAGAATGCCGGCGAGAAGATCCGCATCTCCGGCGGCGGCCGCTGCAACTTCACCAACATCAACGCCACGGTGAAAGCCGGCCGCGACCGCTTCCTTTCCGGCAACCCGCGCTACGCCCTGTCTGCCCTGTCGCGCTACACGCCCGAGCATTTCATCGCGCTGGTCGATCAATACGCCATCCCGTTCCACGAAAAGACCCTGGGCCAGCTGTTCTGCGACGGCTCGAGCCAGCAGATCGTCAACCTGCTGCTCAGCGAACTGAGGAAGGCCCATGGCAACCTGCTGCTCGATACCGAGATCGACAGCGTCAGCCATGCCGACGGCAGCTTCACCGTAATGACGGCGAGCGAGACGCTGATCGGCAAATCGCTCATCGTCGCCACCGGCGGCAAGTCGATCCCCAAGATGGGCGCCACCGGCCTCGCCTATCAGCTCGCCGCCCAGTTCGGGTTGAAGGTCACCGACACCCGTCCGGCGCTCGTGCCGCTGACTTTCGAGCCGCGCATCCTCGAACGCCTGGCGCCGCTCTCAGGTATCGCCGTCGACCCGACCCGCATCTCGGTCGGCAAGAAGAGCTTCGACGAAGCCATGCTCTTCACCCATCGCGGCCTCTCCGGACCGGCGATCCTGCAGATCTCGAGCTACTGGCGCGAGGGTGACGCCATCGTCATCGACCTGTTCCCCAATGGCAACCTCGGCGAAATCCTGCGTGAGGCCCGCAGCAGCACTCCGAAGTTGCAGCTGCAGACCGTCTTGGCCCAGCACCTCGCCAAGCGCCTCGCCCAGATGCTGGCCGAAGAGATCGGCATCACCACCATGCTGGGCGACATGAGCGACAAGAGTTTCCAGAAGATCGAGGACGCACTCCGCCGCTGGACCATCAAGCCCACCGGTTCGGAGGGCTACCGCACCGCCGAAGTGACCCTTGGCGGCATCGACACCGACGGGCTCGATTCCACCACCATGCAGGCTCGCTCGGTGCCCGGCCTCTACTTCATCGGCGAAGCCGTCGACGTTACCGGCTGGCTCGGCGGCTATAACTTCCAGTGGGCCTGGGCCTCCGGCTGGGCGGCGGGACAGGTCGCTTGAACCTCATCGCCCACGTCGAAATCCCGGTCCGCGACCTCGAGCGCGCCATGGCCTTCTATGGCGCCGTGTTCGACATCGGCTTCGGCGACATCGTCGAGATCCACGGCAACCGCATGGCCTATTTCCCGTTCGTCCCCGGCGCGGAGGGTGCCAGTGCGGCATTGGCCCAGGGCGAGGTCTACGTCCCCACCCGCGATGGCGCCATCGCTTACTTCATCGTCACCGACATCGATGCCGTGCTGGCCCGCGCCACCAACCTGGGCAGCGCGATCCTCTTCCCCAAGACGGCCGTCAGCTACACCAGTTTTGTCGCCGAGATCAGCGACAGCGAAGGCAACCGCATCGCCCTGCAGAGCCAGCTCTGATCACAGCACGAAGCCGAGGAACCGCCCCGCCAGCAATACCAGCGGCCACAGCGTGATCGACACGCCCGCCAGCACCCGCTTCGCCGAGGGCTGCCGCAACAGGCTGAACGCCACGAAGTTCACCCCGGCGAGCCCGATCAACCCCATCTTGATCCAGAACAGCGGCATGCCGGCATATTCGGTCGCCCGCACCGCGAACATCAGCGCCCCGGTCAGCACCGCCAGGGCAAACGCCCAGAGCGCAACGCGGCGCAGCAGCCTGACGAAGGGCTGCTCGTCGAGACTCCGGATCACTCCGATCACCCTCAGATCCATCAACAGCACTGCAGTGACCAGCGCTCCGATGGCGAGGATGTGCAGCGCATTGACGATCGGATAGGCGAAAAACGAAGTCTTCAGCGCCTTGATCAGCGCCAACTGCTCGAGGCTGCCGAGCAGCGCCTCCACCTAGTTCGCCGGCACGCGCGCGGGGTAGATGTCGTAGGCCTTGCCGCCCGTGGTGATCCGCACCGCCTTCATCCGCTTCTCGTTGGGATCGAGCGACCGGTTGCCCAGCGCCACCACCTCATCGCCCGGCTTCACCGTATCCTCAGTGAACCCCGCTGCCATGGTCGGACCAGGGGGCGCCAGCTCGACTCGCCAGACCACGCCCTCGACCTCGAGGTCGAGCGTGGCGTGCGGATTGCCGACGAACACTTCCTTGACGATGCCGGTGAGCTCGAAAAACCCATCTTCGGTCCACGCCCAGCCATGGTGCGCCAGCGCCGGCAACACCGGCGCCGCGATAGCCAGCGCCGCGGCCAGCAGTACAACACGAAGTCTCCGCATCGGGACCTCCTCTTGCCGAACCTCGGCCAGACTATGCCTGTCGCCGCCTCACGACAACGGCGCGATCCTCAGGCGCCGTCCGCCTCGGCGAAAGTGATGCGGTTGCCGACCGGATCAATCACCGTACATTCGAGCCCACCCCATTCCGGCCGTTCCAGCCCCGGCCGGTTGTTCTTGTAGCGCTTGGCGATGAGTTCGGCCTGCAGCTCCGCCACGCCGGTGCAGTTGACCCGCACATGTACGCCCGGGGAACCGTCACCATGGTGCTCGGAGATATGCAGCACGATGCCATCCCGGCTCACCTGCATGTAGAGCGGCGTTCCTGGCTCGAACCGATGCTCCCAATCCACGGTGAAGCCGAGCCAGTCGATATAGAACTCGCGCGCCTTGGCCTCGTCGAACGAACGCAGGATCGGCACCGTCTGCAGGTAGGTCAGCGTCATCACTCGTCTCCAGTCCAGGGTTCAGCAGCTTCACCGGAACTTGCGGAAGTCTTATGGCAGCGACGCTGTCCATCCGCTACCAATGGGCTAACCGAGGGAGAACATCATGGCTGACAGGAAGATTCGCTGGGGCATCCTCAGCACCGCCAATATCGGGCTGAAGAAGGTTACCCCGGCGATCATGAAGTCGCCGCTCAGCGAAGTGGTCGCCGTCGCCTCGCGCGACGTAACCAAGGCTGAGGAGTACATCGCCGAGCTTGGTCTCACCGGCAAGGCCAAGGCGCATGGCAGCTACGAGGCGCTGTTCGCCGACCCCAACGTAGATGCCATCTACAACCCGCTGCCCAACCACCTGCACGTGCCGATGACCCTGGCCGCCGCCCGAGCCGGCAAGCACGTGCTGTGCGAAAAACCCATCGCGCTCAATGCCAAGGAGGCCGAACAGCTTCGTCAGCTGCCCAAGGGCATCGTCTTCCACGAAGCCTTCATGGTCCGTCATCACCCACAATGGCTACGGGCCCGCGAGATCGTCCGCTCGGGCGAGCTGGGGGAGCTGCGCACCGTGCGCGGCATCTTCGAGTACTTCCTCATCGACCCCAGCAACGTGCGTAACCAGGCCGATATCGGCGGCGGCGGCATCTACGATGTCGGCTGCTATCCGATCACCGGATCGCGCTTCCTGTTCGCGGCCGAACCGAAGCGCGCCGTATCGCTGGTCGACCGCGACCCCGTGATGAAGACCGATCGTCTTGCCTCGGTGATCCTCGATTTCGGCGGCGGCAAGCAGGCGAGCTTCGTCTGCTCCACCCAGTCGGTGGGTCACCAGTCGCTCGAGGTGATCGGCACCAAGGGCCGCGTCGAACTGGTGATCCCCTTCAACGCCCCGGCCGACACGGCCACGGCGATCATCGTCGACAACGGCTACTCGCCCGACGGCCATTTGAGCCGGCGCGAAATCATCCCGCCCTGCGACCAATATACCGAACAGGCCAACGCCTTCTGCCGCGCCATCCTCGACAACAAGCCGCTCGAATGGGGCGTCGAGGACGCCATCAAATCGATGCGGGTCATCGACGCGGTGTTTGCCAGCGAAAAGACCGGCGCCTGGGCTGAGGTCTGAGCTGGATCTCCCCATGACCTCTGGCGTCAGGATAGCTCGGTGCGGGAAGAACACCCCCACCCTGTCCCTCCCCCGCAAGGGGGGGAGGCCAAAACACCGGCGTCAGTGAGAGCGTCTCCCTCCCCCTTGCGGGGAGGGGACAGGGGTGGGGGTACGTTTCCCGCACCGGCTGAACTGCAAGCTCGTTGCCCTACCCCGGCACCTCCGGTCCCACCAGCCGCTCCACCAGCAGCCGGATCGCCGGCTCCACCTCTCCCGGCCCCCGCGCCTTGCGCTTGATCCCCCAGGCGGCATCAAGCACCAGCCGCGCCAGCAGCTCGGGTTGTTTCACCCCCGCCTTCGCCAGCTCGTCGACGACCATCACGTCGATCGCCGCCTCGCTTGCCCGAACCTCGGGCCGCACCTTCTCGTGCTCGTCATAGAGCTCGTCGGCATGCGGTGATTCCCCGAGCAGGCGATCGATCGCCTCGTATTTTGCCGCCAGCGCTGCCCCCAGCCGCTCGACGATCGCCCCCTCGCCGCCGAGCGCCGCGATGAACCGCTCGTGCAGTTCCGCCATCAGGCCCGCGACGATCGCTTCGAACACCACGTTCTTGTCAGGGAAGTACTTGTAGAGCGTCGGCTTGGCCACCCGCGCCTCGGCGGCGATCGCCTCCATCGAGGTGGCGCGCAGGCCCTGCCGCAACATCAGCCGCCGCGCCGCCGAAAGGATCTGCTCCCGCTTGTCGCTCTCCGCCACGCCAATTTTCCTTCATCGTCACCTTGAACGAACTGAACGATATTCGTACATATCGTTCAGTTCAATGGAGGGATACCATGTCAGACCGCGTTCTCGTCACCGGCATTTCCGGCTTTCTCGGCGGCCATGTCGCCCTGCAACTACTTGCCCAAGGCTATACCGTCCGCGGTTCGCTGCGCAGCCTCGAGCGCGCTGAAAAGGTGAGGAAAACCCTCGCCGCCCACGGCGCCGACACCACGCGGCTGGAGTTCGTCGCCCTCGACCTGCTCAGTGATGCGGGCTGGGCCGAAGCGATGTCCGGCGTGCGTTACCTGCAGCACGTTGCCTCGCCCTTCGTGCTCGAAATGCCCAAGGACAAGAACGAGCTGATCCGACCAGCCGTCGAAGGCACCCGGCGCGCCGTCACCGCCGCCTTCACTGCCGGTATCGAACGCGTCGTCGTCACCTCGTCGATTGCCGCCATTGCCTATGGCCATGACGACTACAGCCGCACCTTCACCACCGCCGACTGGACGAATACCGAGAGTCCCAAGGTCAGCGCCTACGCCGAATCGAAGCTGCGCGCCGAACGCGAGGCCTGGGCCGTCGCCGATCGTTTTGGTGCCCGTGACCGGCTTGCCACCATCAATCCCGGCGCCATCCTCGGGCCGCTGCTCGACGAGGATGTCGGCACGTCCGGCCTGCTGGTACAGCGCCTGCTCAACGGCTCCATCCCTGCAGCGCCGAAGATGAGCTTTTCCATCATCGACGTCCGTGATGTCGCCGCCGCGCAGGTCGCCGCCATGACGGCGCCGACAGCAGGCGGCAGGCGCCACATCCTCGCCGACTGCGAGATGAGCCTGTTCGAAGTCGGCGCGGCGCTGCGCGCCGCCCTGCCCGAGATCGCCGCCAGGGTCCCGCGCTTCGAGATGCCCAACTGGATCGTCCGGCTGATCGGCCTGTTCGACCCGCAGATCGGCTCCAACACCGCCGAACTCGGCCATGTCAGGCGCGTCGACGGCAACAGCGGGCGACTGCTGCTGGCCCGCCCCACCATCCCGGGCCCCGATGCCGCCGTCGCCACCGCCCGCAGCCTTGTCGCCCAACGTCTCGTCGCCTGAAAAAAGGACTGGTCCTCGGCGCCGGGATTGGCTAATAAGCGCGCCATCGAAGCGGGGCTGTAGCTCAGTTGGGAGAGCGCATCGTTCGCAATGATGAGGCCAGCGGTTCGATTCCGCTCAGCTCCACCACTTCGATTTCGGTCCGCGTCGGTGGCGACTGCACCACGCTGGACCTCAGCCGGGCTTCCTGAACATCGCTACGTGAATGTCGGCCGGCAGCAGCGGCAGGACGAACGACAGCAGCCACGTTATCGGTACGACGACAAACACCGGCAGTCCGACCGATCTGCCCGATAGCCGTTTGCCCAGCCCCCTTCGGCTGACCGTCGGCAGCGCCATCGTCTGGACCTGGCGCAGCGCGCTATGACGGCTGATCAGCATTTCCAGATTCGATGGCGAGAAATACGACAAATGTGGCGAGGGAAGTCCCTTCTGCCACATCCGCTCGAACGGCCCCGGAAGGCCCATCCGCTGGAGCACTCGAGCCAGCCCGTAGATCGTACCGCGCGAACTGGGCAGGTTGATCACCAGCATGCCCCCCTCGGCCAGCAATGCCTCGGCAGCCCGCACAGCTTCCGCCGGATCAGGCAGATGCTCGAACACGTCGTTGAAAACGATCAAATCAAATGGGCCAAGCCCAGCGGCCGCCGCCGGAAACAGGCCGCGCCGCACCGTCATCCCCGCGCTCTCTGCAGCCCTGGCATCCGCCTCGACCGGTTCAATGCCCAGCACGCTTGCCCCTTGGTTGCGTGCCGCTTCGAGGAACCATCCCCTGGCGCAACCTACCTCGAGGACCCTCGTCCCGGCGAGTGGCAGCAGCTTCCCGATTTCGGCGAGCAGCAGTTCGAAATTCCGGCGCCGCAGATCCTCGAGCCCGTCGAAAGCCTGCCCGGGCCCAGCGACCAGGGTGGATCGATACAGACCGCAGTTCCCGCAGCGGGAAAGCCAGGGCGACAGGGTCGCAATGCTGCTCGATCCGCAGGCAGCGCACTGATCAGGCAAAGTCCGTTCCCCATTCACCAGTTGCTTGTCCGCCATCGAACTCTCACCCAAGCGTCAAAGCCAGCATACCAGCCACGATCGCGCCGATACCGACCCACTGCATGACGCTCAGGCTCTCGCGGAACACCAGCACGCCAACCACCAGCACCACGACAATCGCCAGGGCTTGCATCGGATAGGCCACGCTGATCGGGAACTGTCGTAATGCGAAAATCCAGGTCAGGGTCGCAAGCCCGTAGATCGCCACCGCCGCGATGAAAATCGGGCTGAACAGAAAAGCCCAGGGATGACCCGGGTCGTGGCCGGCCGAAAGCTTGAACAGCACTTGTCCCAGCGCGATAAGCCCGGTAGTGCCGAAGAGAAGTAGGTACTGCACGCACGCCCCTCAGAGGATTTGCTGCACTATGCACCGCCCCGGTTCAGAAGAGGTTGAGGCGTGATCCTGGCCGTCGTCGTCCCGAGCTTCAAGGTGCGCAACCACATCCTTGCCGTCGTCACCGACGCATTGCAGTTCGTCGACCGCGTCTACGTCGTCGACGATTGCTGCCCCGAGCGGAGCGGGCAACTGGTCGAGGAGAGCTTCAGCGATCCGCGTGTCACCGTGCTCCGTCACGCGGAGAACCAGGGCGTCGGCGGCGCCGTGGTCACCGGCTACCGCCAGGCCATGGCCGACGGCTGCGATATCGTCATCAAGATGGACGGCGACGGCCAGATGGAAGCGGCGCAGATTCCGGCCCTGATCCGGCCCATCGTCGACGGCACGGCCGACTACGCCAAAGGCAACCGCTTCTTTGCCATCGACTATCTCAAGGGCATGCCGACCATTCGCCTGCTCGGCAACTCCACCCTCTCGTTCGTTAACAAGCTGGCCTCGGGCTACTGGAACGTGATGGATCCGACCAACGGCTTTACCGCCATCCACACCGAAGCGCTGCGCTGGCTGCCGCTGGAGCGCCTGGCGAGGCGCTACTTCTTCGAGAGCGACATGCTGTTTCGGCTCGCCACCATTCGCGCCGTGGTGCGCGACGTGCCGATCCCGGCTCGCTATGGCGATGAAGTGAGCAGCCTGAAGGTCGGTCGGGTGCTGCTCGATTTCCCGCTTCGCTATGCGGCGGTGTTCGTCAAGCGCTTCGTCTATTGCTACATCCTGCGCGATCTCAACGTCGGCACGATCGAGAGCTTCGCCGGCATGGCTCTGCTGCTCTTCGGCCTGATCTTTGGCGCCGCCAACTGGGCCAAGGCGCTGGCGACCGGCATGTTGACCCCGTCAGGAACCGTGATGCTGGCAAGCATAGCAGTGATCCTTGGTGTGCAGTTCCTGCTCGCCGCGGTCAGCTTCGACGTCAACAACGTGCCCGACGAGCCGCTGCACCGCCGTATTTCCAGCAGCTAATCCGATCGTCCCACCATGGCCGTCACCAGCCAGCGATCCTTGCCCAGCCGCCGCTGCCGCGTGAAGCCCGCCTGCTCGAACATCGCGAGGTTGCCATTGTGGAGGAAGGACGCCGATACCGGGCGGCCTTCGGTGTCTTCGGGGAAGCTCTCTACCAACCCGCCGCCCGACCGCGCGATCTCATCGAGGGCACCGCGCAACGCGACGGCCGCCACACCGCGCCGGCGATGCGCCTTGTCGACGAACAGGCAGGTGATGCGCCAGTCCGCCGGCGGCGCCGGCTCCATCTCGTAGGCGCGCCGCGCCTTGATCCGGGGCAGCTCGGCGGGTGAACCGAACTGGCACCAGCCCACGCAGCTCTCGCCGTCGAACACCAGCGCCGCATGAGCCTCGCCACGGCGCACGCGGGCTAGCTTGTCCTCCCGGTTCTGCGCGGGTGCCCGGTCTTTGCCGACGCCCTCGGCATGGAAGGCCATGCACCAGCAGCCGCCCCATACGCCGTTATGGCGCTCGACCAGCGCAGCGAAAGCCGACCAGGTTGTGCCATCGAGTGGCCTTGTCGAGAAGCTGGTCATCGCGCCCTCGCCGAAGCGGAGAGCCGCATCAGGCCGCAAAGCGCGACCCGATGCAACCGGCGGCCTGACCCGGCGACCGGCTATTTGATGCCCTTTTCGGTGATGCCCTTCTCGGCCCGGACAACCGGCCCCTCAAGCAGCGGCGCCGCCAGTTCAGCGGCGATACCGACCGTCGCGCCGGTGCGCACCACATACCGGTTGTTGCAGTCGCCACCGACCTTGCGCGGCGGAGTTACCACCGTCCAGCCGCCGGTGGAGCTGGGCGGAATCTCGTTGCCCCAGCGATCGATGCACATCCACTCGCCGTCCTTGGTCACGTAGATCTTGCCGGTCTGGAAGGCCATGGCGTTGCCGGTGAGCGTTGCGACGGCAAGAGCGGAGAGCGTCAGGATAATGGCACGGCGCATAGCAATTCTCCCGTATTAAGCTATTGATTAAGTGAGGATATTCTGGCGGCGCCTGGCTGAACGGCGACTGAATGCGGCTGCCGGATTGCCGTCAGCTTACACACCCCGTTGACAACACCGTCCGCATCGCGCTCCTATGTGGGATCGATCTCATGTCGAGTTCCCATGGCGACGATTACCGATGTCTCGAAGAAGGCCGGCGTTTCCCGATCCACCGTTTCACGGCTGATCGCGGGCAACGGCTACGTCTCGGACGAAGCCCGCAAGGCCGTCGAAGCCGCCATCCAGGAACTCGGCTATCGCCCTAATACCATGGCGCGGGGCCTGCGCTCCAACCGATCCGACATTATCGGCGGCGTGGTCGTCAACGTCTCGAGCCCGTTCTACGCCCAGATGATCGGCGGCATGCAGGAAACCGCGCGCAGCGCGGGCAAGAGCATCATCGTCGCCTCGGGCTATGCCGATCGCGACGAAGAGGCACATGCCATCATCGAACTGCTCGACCGGGCCTGCGACGGGCTGATCCTCTACCTCGAGAACGCGCTGCGCCCCGACGTGCTCGAGATCATCGCCCGCTCGCGGACCCCAGTGGTCACTGTCGGCGGCAACGAGTGTCCGCCTGCCCGCGCCCGGGTCACCATCGACAACGCCTCGGGCGCCCTCGCCGGCATGCGCCTGCTGCTCGATGAGGGCCACCGCCACATCGCCTACCTCTCGGGCGGCACCATCTATCGCGACACGCACGAGCGCCTCAACGGCATCGACGCGGCGCTGGCCGACTACGGCCTGTCCCGCGACGACATCTATGTCGAGCATGGCAGCTTCTCCGAAACCTTCGGCCAGGAGGCGACAGCCCGCCTGCTGGTCGAGCGCCCCCAGACCACTGCCATCTTCGCCGGCGACGACGATGTGGCGGCCGGCGCGCTGCTGGCGCTGAAGGCTGCCGGCAAGCAGGTCCCCGAGGACATCTCGCTGCTCGGCTTCGACGACAATTTCCACGCCCGCCACCTGACCCCCGGGCTGACCACGGTGCGCCAGCCGGTCGACGAGGCCGGACGCGTTGCGACCCGCCTGCTGCTCTCCATCCTCGATGGCGAGCCGCCGGCCGCACCGCTCATCACTATCCCCACCGAGCTGATCCGCCGCCAGAGCGTTGGCCCGGTCCGGAGCCTTTCGCCGACGTCCCGCACAGCGGCGCCGGCGCTGACGACGAACTAGGAACTACGCCTCGGGAGCTTTTCGACTGCAAACGGCTGATCGATATGGGATCGATCTCACAGGGAGAGACAAAGCCATGCAACGACTGCGTTTACTGACCCTTCTGACCACCGCCGCGCTCGCCGGCACCGCCCTTGCCACCACGGCCGAGGCCGAGGTGCTCATCCGCATTGCCCCGGTCCACACCGATGCGCATGTCGAGAACTACAATCCCTACAACCTCACCGGCCCGCACGCCTATGTGCAGGATTTCGCTTATGAGCCGCTGTGGATCGACAATGTCTGGCACCCGGACAATGATTTCCCGGCGCTCGCCACCTCCTACGAGCTGGGCGCCGACCTGAAGAGCGTCACCTACCACCTGCGTGAGGGCGTCAAGTGGTCCGATGGCGAACCGTTCACCGCCGCCGACGTGGTCTTCACCTTCAACTACGCCAAGGCGCATCTCGATTTCCCGGTCGGCTACGACATCTACAGTGCCGAAAAGGGCACCGGCTCGATCGTCGACGTGGTGGCGGTCGATGACCACACGGTGCGGTTCGATCTGAAGAATGCCGACTCGCTGGCCCGGCTCAATATCGGTTCGGTCTTCCCCCTGCCCGAGCACATCTGGAAGGACATCGCCGATCCGGTGAACTACGCCAACCCCAAGGTGGTGGCGACCGGTCCCTTCACCGAAGTGCGCGACTTTTCGCGCAACGCTTTCAAACTGTGCAAGAACCCGCTCTATCGCGACGCCGCCGACGTGAAGATCGACTGCATCGAGTATCCGCAGCTCTCGGACAACCTGCAGGTTATCGCCGCCATCACCAATGGCGATCTCGACTGGGCCACTGACGGCATCACCGATCCCGAGATCACCTATGCCAGCAAGAGCCCCGACAATCATTACTGGCTGCCGCCCGATGCCGGCACCAACCTGCAGCTCAACACCACCAAGGCGCCGTTCAACAATCTCGAGTTCAGGAAGGCCATGTCGATGGCCATCGACCGCGGCACGCTGGTCGACATCGCCACCTTCGGGCTGACCACGCCGGCCGAATACCCGATCGGCGAGGGCATGTTCTACAAGGACTGGATCGATACGGCGGCGCTGGCGCCGTACCAGTACCTGATGACCTACGACCCCGAAGCGGCCAAGAAAGTGCTCGATGACGCCGGCTTCGTCGACAAGGACGGCGATGGCTGGCGCGACAACCCCGACGGCACCCCGATCGCCTTCAAGATGGCGGTGCCCGCCGGCTGGGACGACTGGGTGAACACGCTGCAGACCGTCTCGGAGAACCTCCAGGACATCGGCATCAACGGCGAAATGGAGACGCCCGAGGAAGGCGCCTGGTTCGACAACATCCCCACCGGCAATTTCGACGTCTACATCATGTGGACCAACCTGAGCTCGACCCCCTGGTTCACCTACTACTCGATGTTCAACCCGCGCTCGATGGTGCCCGGCACCCTCAACGAGCAGGCCATGCACCAGATGAAGATCCCCGGCATCGAGGCCGATCTCGCCGCCATCAGCGCCACTGCCGATGTCGCGGTGCAGAAGGAAAAGATCACCTCGGTGATGAAGCAGGTGGCCGAGAACCTGCCTGTCATCACCCTGTTCTCCAACCCGGCCTGGTACGAGTATTCGACCCGCAACTTCACCGGCTGGCCGGACGAGTCCAACGCCTGGGCCCGCCCCAACAACCCGGCCGGCATCCACGAACGCGTCAAGGTTCTGCTGAGCCTGACGCCGGTGGCGAAGTAGGCTGGAACGTCGCTGCCCTCGCGTCCCCTCTCCCCTCCTAGGGGAGCGCGAAAGCGCCCCCGGGGGAGAGGGTTAGGGTGAGGGGTGAAGCCTCTACACTCGCGTTCCGCAGCAGCACGCCACCGTGCGATGCAGCAGAGAGCAGGCTGACGATCTGAACCCCTCACCCGGCGCTGCGCGCCGACCTCTCCCCTCGAGGGGAGAGGTGACCGAGGCCAAAGGATAGGCAATGGCGTTCTTGCTGAGACGGCTAGGCTTCTATTTCGGGGCGTTCTTCGTCGCGATTACCCTCAACTTCCTGATCCCGCGGCTGATGCCGGGCGATCCGGCGACCCGTATCCTGCTGTCGCTGCGCGGCAAGCTGCGACCCGACCAGATCGACGCCATTCGCAAGACCTACGGCTTCGACGGGTCGTTGTGGGACCAGTACCTGCAGTACCTGTGGCGGCTGATGCATTTCGATTTCGGCACCTCGACCGTCAATTTCCCGGAGCCGACGGCAAGCCTCTTGTTCTATGCCGCCGGCTGGACCCTGTTCCTCGTCGGCGCCGCGACGGCGCTGTCCTTCGGTATCGGCATCACCATGGGCATCTGGTCGGCCTGGCGTCGCGGCGGCTTCTTCGACACCTTCTTCACCCCGATCAACGTGATGCTCAACGCCTTCACCCCGGCGGTCGTGGCGCTGCTGCTCTGGTACGCCTTCACCATGCAATGGGCGATCTTCCCGTTGGGGCGCGCCCACGAGATGAACCTCACGCCCGGCTTCAATCTCGAAACGGTGCTGAGCGTCGCCTGGCATGCCGTGCTGCCGGTCGCCTCGATCGTCATCGTCAGCTTCGGCGCCTGGCACCTGGGCATGCGCAACACCATGATCAACCTGCTCAACGAGGATTTCGTGCTGCTCGCCAAGGCCAAGGGCCTTTCCGACCGGCGCATCCGCAACCGCTACGTGGCGCGCAACGCCATCCTGCCGCAGATCACCTCGCTGGCTTTGTCGATCGGCTACGTGCTGGGCGGTGCCTTCATCACCGAGGTGGTGTTCAACTATCCCGGGCTCGGCAAGTTCACGCTCAATGCCATCCAGACCCGCGACTATTCCTTCATCCAGGCGCAACTGATCCTGCTCACCATGAGTGTCCTCGTCGCCAACCTCGCCTCCGACGTCCTCAACGTCATCCTCGACCCGCGCCTGCGGTCGATCGGGAGGGCGTGATGACCGACATCCTCCCCGCCATCGCCACCGCCGTGCCGCGCGCCGAACTCACTGCACCGACTCAGCGCGAGCTGATGGCCGAACTCGGGGTCCGACCGCGTTCGCGCCTGCTCGCCAGACTCCCCGGCTGGGCCCAGCTGTTCGTCACCAACAAGAAGGGCATGGTCGGGCTCGCCATCCTCGCCATCTTCGTGGCCCTGGCCCTGCTGGCGCCGCTGATCACCCCCTACGATCCCTATCGTCGCGCCGGCAAACCGCATGTGCAGCCGGGGGTCGAGCACTTCCTCGGCACCTCGCGGCAGGGCAAGGACAATTTCAGCCAGCTGCTCGAAGGCAGCCGCTCGAGCCTCACCGTCGGTTTCATCGCCGGCTTCTCGGCCACCCTGATCGGCCTCGCTGTCGGCATCTCGGCCGGCTATTTCGGCGGCAAGACCGACGAGGTGCTGACCTTCTTCGTCAACGTCTCGCTGGTGCTGCCGGCGCTGCCGCTGATCATCGTGCTCGCCAGCTTCATCGAGGAGGCGTCGCCGACCGTAATCGGCCTGGTGCTTGCCTTGACCGGCTGGGGCTGGAGTGCGCGCACCATCCGCACCCAGACCCTGGCGCTCAAGAGCCGCGAATTCGTGCTCGCCGCCGAACTGATGGGCGAGAAGAAGTGGCGGATCATCGTGCGCGAGATTCTGCCCAACATGAGTTCGTTCGTGGTCGGCGGCTTCGTGCTCGCCACCATTTACGGCATCCTCGCCGAGGCGGCACTGGAGTTCATCGGGCTCGGGAGTCCCAACTCGGTGACCTGGGGCACCATGCTCTACTGGGCCATGCGGGCCCAGGCGCTGCAGACCGGCGCCTGGTTCGAGATCTGGCCGCCGGCCATCGCCATCATGCTGACCGGCGCGGCGCTGGTGATGGTCAACTTCGCCGTCGACGAGATCACCAACCCGCAACTCGCCGCCACCCGCCGCATCGGGCCGATCCGCCGGTTCCTGAGGCGCCGCAACCGGAGTGCCGATTTTGTCTGACGCTCCCCTCGTCGAGGTCCGCAACCTCACCGTCGACTATGTCGGCGCCACCACCGTGTCGCGCGCCGTCAACGGCATCGACTTCGACATCCGCCCCGGCGAGGCCTTCGGACTCGCCGGCGAAAGCGGCTGCGGCAAATCCACCGTCGCCTTCGCGCTGGCCCGGCTCACCCGGTTGCCCGGCCTCGTCTCGGGCGGCGCCGTCCGCTTCATGGGCGAGGACGTGTTGAACTTTTCCGCCGAGCGGCTGCGCCGCTATCGCTGGAGCGAAGTCAGCTTCGTCTTCCAGTCGGCGATGAATGCCCTCAATCCGGTGATCAAGGTGTCCGAGCAGATCGAGGACGCCATTCTCGCCCACCGCCCGAAAGCCAGTCGCGCCGAAACCCTGGCGCGCGCCGCCGAGCTGTTCGAGCTGGTCGGCATCAGCCCACGCCGCCTCGACGATTACCCGCACCAGTTCTCGGGCGGCATGCGCCAGCGCATCTGCATCGCCATGGCGCTGGCGCTCGAGCCCAAACTGATCATCATGGACGAACCCACCACCGCGCTCGACGTGGTGGTGCAGCGCGACATCATCGAGCAGATCTGCGAACTAAAGGCCCGCTTCGGCTTTTCGGTGCTGTTCATCACCCACGACCTCGGTCTGATGATCGAGTTCTGCGACCGCATCGGCGTCATGTATGCCGGCGAGCTGGTGGAGGTTGCGCCGGCCAGCGCCATCCTCACGGCCCCGCAGCATCCCTATACCAGGGCGCTCGGCCGCTCCTTCCCGCCGCTCAGCGGGCCGCGCCTCCGGCTCGAGGGCATTGCCGGCTCGCCCCCGAGCCTCAGCGCCCTGCCCGAGGGCTGCCGCTTCTCGCCCCGTTGCGGCGAAGCCATCCCGATCTGCACCCGCCTTGCCCCCGAACTCCGCCCCACCCCCGCCACTGGAGGAGAGACAGCATGTCATCTCTTGTCATGACCGCCGAACCGATCCTCGAGATGCGCGACGTCGACATGCGCTTCGTGCTCGGCGGCCTCGTCGGCAAGCACACGACGCTCAGGGCGCTGTCGGGCATTTCGCTCAAGCTCACCCCCGGCCGCGCCCTGGCGCTGGTCGGTGAGTCCGGCTCGGGCAAATCCACCTGCGCGCGCATGCTGGCGCGGGTTTACGAGCCGGCCGCCGGCGCAATCAGTTTCCGCGGCGCCGATGTGACCAAGCTCAGCGGCAAGGCGCTCAGCGACTATCGCGCCCAGGTGCAGATGATCTTTCAGGATCCGTTCGGTTCGCTGAACCCGACCCAGAGCATCGGCTACATCCTGGAGCGGCCACTCCGCCTGCATCGGCCTGAGCTTAGCGGCCAGCAGATTCGCGCCGAAAGCGAAGCGCTGCTCACCCAGGTCGGCCTGGTGCCGGCCGCCGAGTACCTGAAGCGCCGCCCGCATGAACTGTCGGGCGGGCAGCGCCAGCGCGTTGCCATCGCCCGCGCCCTGTCGGTGAACCCCACCGTGCTGCTGGCCGACGAACCCACCTCGATGCTCGACGTCTCGGTTCGCCTCGGCATCCTCAACCTGCTCGAGGACCTGAAGCGCGAGAAGAACCTCGCTGCCCTCTACATCACCCACGACATCGCCACGGCCCGCTACTTCGCCGAGGAAACCGCGGTGATGTATGCCGGGCACCTGGTCGAACAGGGCCCCAGCGAGGCGATCACCGACCACCCGCGCCACCCCTACACCCAGTTACTGATCGCGGCGGTGCCCAACCCGAAAAACAAGATCACCGGCGCCGCCGTGCGCCGCGCCGCCGATATCCCGCTCTGGACCGCCGAAAGCCGCGGCTGCCCGTTCGCGCCGCGCTGCCCGCGCGCCACCGACATCTGCCGCGAAGTCATGCCCGACCCCACCACAGTCGGCGACCGCCATACGGCCCGCTGCCACCATCTCTAAAGTTGCCACGACCTCCGACCCGGACCATCCAAATGAACCAGCTCCTGGCGATCAACGCCCAGTACCCCGCGCTGTTTTCGAGCCGCGCCATCGCCACCAACCAGGTCGGCTACGAAGCCGCCGGGCCGAAATTCGCTGTGCTCGCGCTCGGTGACGGCCCCGATTTCTCCGCGCTCCGCCTGCGTGATGCCGCGACCGGTGAGGTCGTCTTCGAGACCGCGCCCGGCGAGGTCACCGGCGTCGACAGCTGGAAGACCCAGCGCTGGCAGGCTGCCGAGTTCAGCGCCTTCACCGGCACTGGCCGCTTTCTGCTCGAAGCCCTCGACGCCAGCGGCGCGCGCCTCGTCTCGGAACCTTTCGAGATCGCCGAGCAGCTCTATGCCGCGCGCTTCCCGTCGGCCTTGCTCGGCTATTTCCAGAGCCAGCGCACTCAGGAGCCCTATCTCGGCGCCGACCGCGCCATTGCCTTCATCGGCAACAAGCGCAACGCCCGCGTCGACGTGCATGGCGGCTGGTACGACGCGTCGGGCGACGTATCGAAATACCTGAGCCACCTGAGTTACGCCAATTTCATGAACCCGCAGCAGACCCCGCTGGTGGTCTGGGCGCTGGCCAAGGCCGCGGTCTGCCCGCATATCGATGCTGGCCTGCATGCCGCCTTCCGGGCCGAAGCATTGTGGGGCGCCGATTTCCTCGTCCGCATGTGCGACCCCGCGGGCATGTTCTACATGACCGTGTTCGACCGCTGGTCGGGCGACACCGCCCAGCGCGAGATCTGCTCCTACTCGACCCAGAAGGGCCATAAGCATGACACCTGGGAGGCGGGCTACCGCCAGGGCGGCGGCATGGCCATCGCCGCGCTGGCCCGCGCCGCACGGCTGAAACAGGATGGCGAGTTCACCGCCGCCGACTACCTCGCCACCGCCGAGCGCGCCTTCGCTCATCTCGAGACGCACAACCTCGAGTACCTCGACAATGGCGAGGAGAACATCATCGACGACTACTGCGCGCTGCTCGCCGCCACCGAACTCAGCCGCTCGACCCACAAACCCGAGTATCTGGTGAAGGCTGGCGAACGTGCCGCGAGCCTGCTCGACCGGCTGAGCGGCGGCCATGGCTATGACGGCTGGTGGCGCGCCGACAACGGCACTCGACCGTTCTTCCACGCGTCCGACGAGGGCCTGCCGATCGCCGCACTGGTCGATTATCTCGCCATCGCCCCCGAGGCCGACCGGGCTCGCGTCGCCGCCGCCCTCGCCAGGGTGGTTCGCCATCTCGCCGGCATCACTGCCGAGGTGGCAAACCCGTTCGCTTATCCGCGCCAGCTGGTGAAACGCAGTGATGGCGAGATCGGCACGCAGTTCTTCTACCCGCACGGCAATGACAGCGGCTACTGGTGGCAGGGCGAGAACGCCCGCCTCGGCAGCCTGGCTTATGCGTTGCGCCGCGCCATGCCGCATGTCGATGCCGAAGCCGCCGAGCTGGCCCGCATCCAGTCGCAGCGGGCGCTGGACTGGATCCTCGGCCTCAACCCCTATCATGCCTCGATGCTGCAGGGCTTCGGCCGCAACTGGGCGATCTACGGGCCGGCCAAGTTCCCCAACGCCGATGGCGGCATCTGCAACGGCATCACCTCGTCGCTGTCAGACGAGACCGATATCGGCTTCTGCGAAACCGAGGATCCGTTCCAGTCCTGGCGCTGGAGCGAACAGTGGCTCCCGCACGCCGCGTGGTTTCTCCTGGCGATGACGGAGTACTGATCCCGGAGAGCGCGGCGCGCTACTGCGCCGCCACGGCTGCCCGAACCTCTGCCGGTCGCCTGTGCAGCAGGCGCAGCAGCGGCTTTTCGATCCGTTCGTGCACCACCACGCCGATGACCAGCGCCAGTCCGATGGCCGCGCTCACCATGCCGAAATAGCTCAGCGGCCCCTCCGGCAACAGGCGCGTTCCGACCCCCACCACGGCGCCGACCACGAACATGTGCGTCAGGTAGGTCGCGTAGGAAGCGTCACCCTGCTGCTCCAGCCAGGCACTGCGGGGCAGCGCGGCCTCGCGCGCCAGTCCGACCACCAGCAGCGCCACGGCCAGGACGACCAGCGCCACGAAAGCCGGCGCCGTTTCGTAGGGCGTCTGGTCGAGCCCGAAGGCCACGATGGCGCCGACCAGGGCCAACCCCGCCAATACGGGCAGCGCCGCCTTCGGCAACCGCGCAAAGACGCCCTTGAGGTGCCCCAGGCCCACCCATGCGCCGGCGACGAACGCCAGCACGGCATGATCCATGTAGAAGCCGAGCAACGGATCGGTCGGCTGCAGCACCGCGCCGGCAAGGTAGAGCGCAACGAACCCGACGGTCAGCGCGACGACCCGGCCGGTTGCCGCCAGCCCCGCCAGCACTGCGAAGGCCAGGTAAAAGAAGACCTCGTAGTTCAGCGTCCACCCCAGGCTGAGCAACGGGCTCGTCCCGCCGCGGCCCGGAGCCTCGTGCGGGATAAACAGCATCGACTGCAGGTAGTGCGGGACGGTGAACACCGTGCTCTTGAACAGCGCCGGCAGCAGCAGCGCCAGGAGCGCCGCGAGCGTGGTGAAGATCCAGTATAGCGGCACGATGCGGATGGCGCGGCGCTTCAGGAATTCCAGGGCCGAGAACTGCCCCGAGCCCGAGATCGCCACCATGATGAAGCCGCTGATCACGAAGAACAGGTAGACCCCGAACTCGCCCAGCCGCGCCTGCAGATAGGTCGGCTCGGCCAGCGGATGAGCCGAAGCGTGCGCGACCACCACCAGCAGCGCCGCGAGACCGCGCAGGTATTGCACCGAGTAAAGCTTGCCGGCCATCGGAGTAACCTTTCGTTCACCCGCTGCAATAGCACTCCGGCCGCCTCGCCCAATCCCCCCTCGCAGATAAGGGTTAAGACCGCAGGCGGCACGCTGCGGAACCCAACCGCGACACTATGGATTAGTCGGGGGCCAGGCCTTTCCATTGAACGGCCACGGCGACACACTATGTGCTTGTAGCAGCAGCAAACCCGGCCATCTCATGCCCGCTCCCGTCGTCGATGCCAAAGGCGTCAATCTGCACCTCAAGAGCGGCGCCACTTCGCTGCACATCCTCCGTGACGTCGATCTGAGCCTCGCCCCCGGCGAAGTGACGGCCATTGTCGGCCCCTCGGGCAGCGGCAAGACCTCGCTGCTGATGGTGCTCTCCGGGCTCGAGCAGGCGAGCTCCGGCTCGATCAACGTCGCCGGCACCGATATCGCCAAGCTCAACGAAGACCAGCTCGCCATCTTCCGACGCAACGCGCTGGGCATTCTGTTCCAGAACTTCCACCTCATCCCCTCGCTGACGGCGCTCGAGAATGTCGCACTCACCCTCGAGATCGCCGAACCGTCGCTGCCTTGGGCCGAAATTCAGAGTCGTGCCGCCAAGGCGCTCGGCGATGTCGGTCTGGCCGGTCGCCTGACGCACCTGCCCAGCGCGCTGTCCGGCGGCGAGCAGCAGCGCGTCGGCCTCGCCCGCGCCATTGTCGGCAATCCAAAACTGCTGCTGGCGGACGAGCCTACCGGCAACCTCGACCAGGAAACCGGCGCCCATGTCATCGAACTGATGTTCGGCATCGCCCGCGAGCGCGGCACCGCCATCCTGCTCATCACCCACGATCCCTCGCTGGCCAGGAAGGCCGATCGCCAGCTGCGCATGAACGAGGGCCATCTCAGCGAGCGGGTGCCGGCGTGAGCGCCGCCGCCGCGACCTTGCGCGGCTGGCTGCGCGTGGCGCTGAAGGATCTCCGCGGTGATCTTCGCCGCTTCACCATCCTGCTTGCCTGCCTGGCGCTCGGCGTCGGCACCATCACGCTGGTCGGCTCGGTCGGCGCGGCACTGCAATCGGCGCTGCTGCGCGATGCCCGCACGCTGCTCGGCGGCGACATCGAGGCCCAGCTCTCCTACCGCGCCGCCAACACCGAGGAACGGCAGGCCTTCGAACGGCTGGGCAAGCTCGGCGAAGTCATCGAAGTGATGGGCCGTGGCGACGCCGGCGAGCAGAACAGCTTTCTCGCCATCCGTGCCGTCGACGCCAACTATCCGCTGATCGGCAGCGTCACCGTCACCGGCGCCAGCGCCCCGCTGCCCGAGCTGCTTGCTCCCCGCGGCGATGGCAGCTTCGGCCTCGTCGCCGATCAGCTGCTGCTCGATCGGCTAGGCCTCAAGCTCGGCGACCAGCTGACCATCAGCGACGCCACCTTCACCCTTACCGGCATCATCGGCACCGAGCCGGACCGCATCACTGCCGGCCTGCAGTTCGGCCTGCCGGTGCTGATGTCGGTCGAGGCGCTCAACGCCACCGGCATCCTCGCGCCCGGCGTCCTCGCCAGCTACCGCTACAAGATCCTGCTCGAGGGGACCGACCCGGAGGCGGCCCGGCAATCGATAGCGATGGCCTTCCCCAAGGCCGGCTGGAAGCTTGCGGGGCCGAAGGACGCCACCGCCGACCTCGCGCGCTTCTTCGATATGTTCGCCCGCTTCCTCACCATCGTCGGGCTCTCCTCGCTGCTGGTCGGCGGCCTCGGCGTCTCCAACGCCATCTCCGCCTATGTCACCGAGCGCCAGCGCTCCATCGCCACCATGAAGGCGCTCGGCGCCACCGGTCCACGCATCCTTGGGCATTTCCTCACCCAGGTGATGCTGCTTACCCTCGCCGGTATCATCCTTGGCCTCGTCCTCGGCACGCTCCTGACCCTGGTGCTGCTGCCGATTCTGGGCGGGCTGCTCGGCCTCGGGCTGCCGCCGGTGGTCGACCCGGTGACGCTGTGGACCGCCGCAGGCTTTGGCGCTCTCACCGGCTACGCCTTCGGCTACCTGCCGCTGCGCCGCGCCGAAAAGCTGAAACCAGCGCTGCTGTTCCGCTCGGCCGGCTCCGCCGTCGAGGGCGGGCTCGACTGGCGCGATCTGTTGAAGCCCGGCCTGTGGCTGCCGCTCGGCCTTGCTGCCGCGGCAATCTACGCGCTGGCGGCGCTCACCACCGGCCGGCCGCTGCTGGTGCTGTGGTACGCCATCGGCGTACTCGGCGCCTTCTTCGTGCTGCGTGGCGCGGCGTGGCTGCTGCAGCGCGGCCTGAAGCTGATCCCGCCGCTCTCCAATGCCGCGCTCCGCAATGCCGTCAAATCGATCTGGCGCCCCGGCGCTCCGGCCCCGGTGGTGATCCTGTCGCTGGGGCTCGGCCTCGCCTTGTTGCTGCTGATCGCGCTGATCGACGGCAACCTTCGCCACCAACTGGCGCGCGAGTCGATCCCCAACGCTCCAAGCTTCGTCTTCATGGATCTGTTCGAGGACGAGGTGGAGGCGCTGAAGCAGTTTTCGGTCGGCGACAAGTCGGTCGAAACCTTCTCCTCGCTGCCCATGGTCACCGGCGCCATCGAAGCCATCAACGGCACCCCGATCGCTGAGCTCAATCGCAAGCCGCCGCCGGAGTTCGCCTTCGTGCTCGAGGGCGAGATACCGCTCTCCGCCTCCGACACGCTGCCTGACCAATCGACCATCACCGAGGGCAGCTGGTGGCCGTCAGGCTTCATTGGCCCGCCGGAGGTCTCGGTGTTCCAGCGGCTGAAGGAGCCATTGGGACTGAAGCTCGGCGACATCCTCACCTTCCGCATCTTCGGCGACGAGGTGAAGGTAAAGATCGGCAGCTTCCGCGATTACGCCTGGCGCTCGGGCGGCGTGAATTTCGGCTTCGTGCTGTCCCCCAACGCGCTCTCGGATTTTCCGCTGAGCTATCTCGGCCTCGTCAAGGCGGTGCCGGGCGAGGAGGTAGCGGTGCAGCAGCGCCTCGTCGCCGATTTCCCGGAACTCTTGTTCCTGCCCGTCGGGGAAGCGCTCGAAACCTTCGCCGCCATCCTCGCCAACGTCACCACCGCGGTCGAGGTGATCGGCGGTCTCGCCGTGGTCAGTGGCGTCTTGGTGCTGGCCGGCGCCATGGCGGCCGGGCGGAAACAGCGCGAGTCCGACGCCGTGGTGATGAAGGTGCTTGGCGCCACCCGTGGCGACGTGGTCCGCGCCTACCTCGTCGAGTATGGCCTGCTCGGCCTGCTCGCCGCAGCGCTCGCGGCGCTGCTCGGCCTCGCCGGCACCTGGGCCTTTGTCGAGTTCGTGCTGGAGATCGACTTCTGGGCCGATCCGGCGCTGCTGCTCTGGGTCGCCGTGGGCACCATTGCGCTCGCCGTCGCGGTCGGCATGCTCACCACCTGGTCGGCGCTTTCCACCCGCCCGGCGAGCTTCCTGCGCGAGGAGTGATCGGCTAGCGTCCCATCAGACGGAGACCTGCTGATGCACCGACTGCTCTTGGCCCTGACCCTGTTGCTCGCGCCGTCGACATACGCCGCCGAACCGCAGATCGAGGAAGTCCGCGCCGCCTGGGACGCCTGCTCGAAGCTGCTCGAAACCGCTCCGAACGATTGGACCGGCTGGCGCCGCAATTTCGATGGCGGCTACTCCGACCATTTCGAGTTCCACGATGGCGGCGACGACGCCCCCTCGGTGCTGGTGCAGACCTGGTTGATCGACGCCATCGCCACCCAGACCGATACCTCATGCTTCCGCCCCGACGGCAGCCTCGCCTTCATCTATTCCGAGATGGTTTCGCCCAACGTGGCCGAGGGCGCGATCGGTCCGGCCATCACCCGCGAAGGCCGCCTCTACTTCGCCCCTGACGGCCACCTGCTGCGGCTGTTGAAGCGCATCACCGAGGCCGGCAAGGAGGTGGCGCCTATCGACAACGACAAGTACCAGCTGGCGCGCGGCTGCGGCCTCACCGCCCCGCACGCCAGCGTGGCTGACGTGCGCTCGCACCTGATCGCCGAACTCGGCGACATCGAGGGCACGCGTGGGAAATACGAGACGGAACCCCTGGATTGGTGCGGGATGGAAGTGGAGTAACTGCACACGCCGGTGCGGGCTGACCCCCACCCCTGTCCCCTCCCCCTCAAACAGGGGGAGGGAGACGCCAACCTCGATAACAGTGGAAGGGTCTCCCTCCGCATTCCGGGGACGCTATCGCGTCCACTAGGGGACAGGGGTGGGGGTCAGCCCGCGCCAGCTCATCGGTCGTCGAAAGCCCTAATCCGGCTGCCCACCCACCTTGGTCACCGCCGCCGACCCCGCCTCGATGCCGCGCCGCAGGCACGTCTCGAGATCAACGCCCCTGAGTTCCGCCGAGACGAACGCCGCGGCGAAGGCGTCGCCGGCCCCGGTGGTGTCGACCACCTTCACGGCCGGCGCCGGCAGCCGGAGCTTCACGCCTGATGCATCGCCCACGGCCGCGCCCTCGGCCCCGAGCTTGACCACCACCTGACGGTAGTTCGGCCCGAGCACCCGCATCTGCGTCTCGAGGTCGCTGCTGCCGGAGAGCGCCACGGCCTCGTCGGCGTTGGCGAACAGTGTCGAGAACCCCTTGGTCCATTCGAGGAACTTGTCGGCCCCAACCTCCTCGACGAACCCGACCGAAGCCGCATCGACGGCCACCGGGATGCCGCGCGATTGCGCTTCGCCCGCCATCCAGCGCGCTGCGTGGCGCGGCTTCTCGGCGAACAGCGAGTACCCCGAAACCAGCACGTAGCGGGTCTCTTCCAGCAGCCAGACCGGCATGTCGGAATGCTGGAGATCGAGATTGGCGCCGCGATCGGTGAGAAAACTCCGTTCCCCGCCCGCATCGACGATGACCACCAGGATGCCCGACGGCTTTACCGGATCGGCGATCAGCACCGGGTCGACGTGGAAGCCGCGCAGATAGGCCTCGAGATGCGGCTTGTCGCGCGCCCCGACGCGCGCCACGAAGCTGACGGGCGTGCCCATCGAGCCCAGCCACACCGCCTGGTTGGCGCCCGATCCGCCGGGGCGCTGGGTGATCTGGGCGCGCCGATCCGAGCCGCGCACCAGCGGCCCTTCCGGGATCACGATGACGTCGGTCATCACGTCGCCGATGACGATGACCCGGCCGGCGCTGTCGCTCATTTATTGAGCTTTGCCAGGGCCACCGCGATCTCGGCCGCCACCCGCGCATTGTTCTCGACCAGCGCGATGTTGGCGACGAGACTCTTGCCGTCGGTCAACTCGAAGATGCGCTTCAACAGGAACGGCGTCAGGTCCTTGCGGCTCACGCCTTCCTGCTCGGCGCCCTTGATCGCCTCGTTGATCCTGCCCTCGATCATGTCCTTGTGGAGGGCGGCGTTCTCGGGGATCGGGTTGGCGACCAGCACGCCGCCTAGCCCCAGCGCGAACTGCAGCGCAATCACCTTGGCGGCCTCCTTGCCGCTCTCCACCCGATGGTCGACCTTGCCGCCCGACTGGCGGGCCCAGAACGCCGGAAAATCGCCGGTCTGGAAGCCGAGCACCGGCACGCCCTTGCTCTCCAGCACCTCGAGGGTCTTGGGGATATCGAGGATCGACTTGGCGCCGGCGCAGACCACCGCCACCTGGGTGCGGCCGAGTTCGTCGAGGTCGGCCGAGATGTCGAAGGTGGTCTCGGCGCCGCGATGCACGCCGCCGATGCCGCCGGTGGCGAACACCTGGATGCCGGCGGCTTCCGCCGCCATCATCGTCGTCGCCACGGTGGTGCCGGCCACTTCGCCGGAAGCCAGCAGGGCCGCGACGTCGCGACGCGACGCCTTGGCTGCCTTGCCGCCGGTCTGCGCCAGCCGTTCGAGATCCTTTGGCGTCACGCCGACCTTGAACTTGCCGTCCATGATGGCGATCGTCGCCGGCACGGCGCCGTGCTTTTCAATCACCGCCTCGACATTCTGCGCCATCTCCAGGTTCTGCGGATAGGGCATGCCGTGGGTGATGATGGTGGATTCGAGCGCCACCACCGGCTGGCCGGCGTCGAGCGCCTTCTTGACCGCGGGAGAGATGGAAAGGTGCTTCTTGAGGCTCACTGCGAATACTCTTTCGGATACGGAGTTTGCCCTCACTTGAACCGAAAACGGCTTCAGTTCAACTCCCGACTGGCCGGCGCCCGCCGACCCCACCGGCGGCGCGTCATTTCGCCCCTCGGAACACCCCTGCCCTGCCCCTAAAACCCTTGCTCCAGTTCGGATTTCCCACTAGGTTTCAGCCCGGCTGCAAGGCCTGTCGCGAGGGGTCACGTCACTGCTTACCGTCATTGTTGATCCGGAGCCTCCGCCGGATCGATGGGCGCCCGGCTCCGGGCACATTGCGAACCCGAATTCTCCCGGCGCGATCTCCGCGCTGCTTGGCCGACCCGCTCGCGTACCCGCTCCCCGACATCTTCGTCGCCCGAGCAATCTGCACCCCAATACATCGCTATTCGCCGGGCCTCGCGCCCCCGATCCGTCAACCGGCGCCGCACGCGTCCGGGCAATGAGGCAATAACCGCAGGCCACCCGCGGTACTGATCAAGGAGAAACCACCATGCACAAACCGACGCTCATCGCCAAAATTACCGTGGCCCTGGGAGCGCTGCTCATCGCTGCGCCGGCCCTGGCGCAGGACAATGTCGTCAACGTCTACAACTGGTCCGACTACATCGCCGAAGACACCATCGCCAATTTCGAGGCCGAAACCGGCATCAAGGTGAACTACGACGTCTACGACAACAACGAGATCGTCGACGCCAAGCTGCTCGCCGGCAATTCCGGCTACGACATCGTCGTTCCCTCGGGCAACTTCCTCGAGCGCCAGATCAAGGCCGGCCTGATCCTGCCGCTCGACAAGTCCAAGCTGACCAACCTGGGTAATCTCGACCCGGCCGTGATGGCGACCGCCGCCTCGCAGGATCCGGACAACGCCCACGGCGTGCCCTACATGATCAACACCATCGGGCTGGGCTACAACGTCGCCAAGGTGAAGGCAGCGCTCGGCGATGCCGCCCCGCTCGACAGCTGGGACCTGCTGTTCAAGCCCGAAGTGGTCGCCAAGCTCAAGGATTGCGGCGTCGCCGTGCTCGACAGCCCGTCGGAAGTCACCGGCATTGCGCTGCACTATCTCGGGCTCGATCCGAACTCGGAGAGCGAGGAAGACCTCGCCAAGGCCGAGGCGCTGCTCACCAGCATCAAGCCGTCGATCCGCTATTTCCACTCGAGCCAGTACATCGACGACCTGGGCAATGGCGAAATCTGCCTGGCGCTCGGCTATTCGGGCGACATCTTCATTGCCGCCGATGCGGCAGCACAGGCCAACCAGGGCAACGAAGTCACCTACCTGATCCCCAAGGAAGGCGCCGCGACGCTGTTCGACTTCCTCGCCATTCCGGTCGATGCACCGCATCCGGACAATGCGCTGAAGTTCATCAACTACATCCTCGAGCCCAAGGTCGTGGCGGCGATCACCAACTACGTGTTCTACGCCAACCCGAACCTGCCGGCGCTGGAGTTCGTGAACGAGGAAGTGAAGTCGAATCCGGGCATCTACCCCCCGGCCGAGACCATCGCCAAGGCGTTCGTGATGAAGGCGCACTCGCCTGAGTTCGAAGAGGTCTTGACCCGGACCTGGACCCGCATCAAAACCGGTCTGTAATCTCCTTCAGGGGGCGGTCCCACAACCGCCCCCTTCCTCATCAGGTGCCGCATGGCCAAGAAGCCGCAGCTCGCCATCGACACGCGCCCCTGGCGCGACCCGTCGGCCAAGCCGTTCGTGCGTATTCGCAACGTCTCCAAGAAGTTTGGCGACGTCTCGGCGGTGCACGACGTGTCGCTCGACATCTACAAATCCGAGCTGTTCTGCCTGCTGGGCGGTTCGGGCTCGGGCAAATCCACCCTGCTGCGCATGCTCGCCGGCTTCGAGCAGCCGACCTCGGGCACCATCGAGATCGATGGCCAGGACATGACCTCGGTGCCGCCCTATCAGCGGCCGGTCAACATGATGTTCCAGTCCTATGCGCTGTTCCCGCATATGAATGTGGAGCAGAACATCGCCTATGGCCTGAAGCGCGATAACATGCCGCGCGGCGAGATCGTCGATCGCGTCGCCGAGCTGCTGAGCCTCGTCAAGCTCCAGGACTACGGCAAGCGCAAGCCGAGCCAGCTGTCGGGCGGCCAGCGCCAGCGCGTCGCCCTCGCCCGCTCGCTCGCCAAGCGCCCCAAGCTCCTCCTGCTCGATGAGCCGCTCGGCGCGCTCGACAAGAAGCTGCGCGAGGAAACCCAGTTCGAACTGGTCAAGATCCAGGAATCGCTCGGCGTCACCTTCATCGTCGTCACCCACGATCAGGAAGAGGCGATGACGCTCGCCACCCGCATCGGTGTGATGAACCAGGGCGAGATCGCCATGATCGGCGAACCGCACGACATCTACGAGTTCCCCAACTCGCGCTTCGTTGCCAGCTTCATCGGTTCGGCCAACATGGTCGAGGGCATCGTCACCGAGGACGAGCCCGACCACGTCCGCATCCGCTCGCCGGAACTGGGCTGCGACATCTATGTCGGCCACGGCGTCGACTGCGCCCCGGACCAGATCCTGTGGTGGGCCATCCGTCCCGAAAAGATGGAGTTGAGCCGCGAGAAGCCGGAGGCGCTGCACGGCGCCAACGTCACCAGGGGTGTGGTCGAGGAAATCGGCTACCTGGGCGATATGAGCGTCTACCAGGTGCTGCTCGAAAGCGGCAAACGCATCCGCGTCAGCCAGACCAATACGGTGCGCGGCAAGCCCGACGCCATCACCTGGGAAGAACAGGTCTATGTCACCTGGGGTGACAGCTCCGGCTCGGTGCTGACGGTATGACCCTCACCGGCAACCAGTTGCCGCCGCCGCGTCGCCTCCGGCCCTGGAGCGGGCTGGAGCGCCGGTTGCGTGACGTCGGTATCTCCGGCCGCACGCTGGTGATCGCCGCGCCGGCGATCTGGCTGACCGTGTTCTTCCTCATTCCGCTGTTCGTGGTGTTCGGCATTTCGCTCGCCACCAAGCAGTTCGGCCGGCCGCCCTACTCGCCGCTGCTGACCACCGAGGGCGGCACCGTGCAGCTGACGCTGCACCTCTCCAACTACCTGAAGCTGTTCACCGATCCGCTCTATGTCGCGGCCTATCTGAGTTCGATCCGCATCGCGCTGATCTCGACGGTGATTACCCTCTTCATCGGCTACCCGATGGCCTATGCCATCGCCCGCGCTCCGGACAAATGGCGCAACATCCTGTTGATGCTGGTGATCCTGCCGTTCTGGACCTCGTTCCTGTTGCGCGTCTATGCCCTCACCGGGTTCATGCGCGGCAACGGCGTGATCAACCAGGTGCTCGCCGTGTTCGGCATCGAGCCGCTGGTGATGATGCAGACCGATTTCGCCGTCTATGTCGGCATCGTCTACACCTACCTGCCGTTCATGATCCTGCCGCTCTACACCACGCTGGTGAAGCTCGACACCTCGCTGCTCGAGGCCTCGGCCGATCTCGGCTCGCGCCCCTGGCAGACCTTCCTCTCCATTACCCTGCCGCTGTCGCTCCCCGGCATCGTCGCCGGCTCGATGCTGGTGTTCATTCCAGCGATCGGCGAGTTCGTCATTCCCTCGCTGCTCGGCGGTCCGGAAACGCTGATGATCGGCCGCGTGCTGTGGGACGAGTTCTTCGGCGCCACCAACTGGCCGCGCGCCGCTTCCGTCGCCGTCGCCATGCTGGTGGTGGTCGTCATTCCCATCCTGCTGCTGCAGAAGGCGCAGGATGCCGTGGTCGAGAAGGGCAAGTAGATGCGGCGCGGCTGGTTCCTTCCCATCGCGGCGACGCTGGGTTTTGCCTTCCTCTACCTGCCGATCATCTCGCTGGTGGTGTTCTCGTTCAACGAGAGCCGGCTGGTGACGGTGTGGTCGGGCTTCTCCACCAAGTGGTATGGCGAGCTGTTCGCCGATGAGCAGATGCTGGGCGCCGCCTGGCTGAGCCTCCGCATCGCCTTCTTTTCCGCCAGCTTCGCGCTGGTGCTGGGGACGCTGTGCGCCGTGGCCCTGGTGCGCTTCAAGCGCTTCCGCGGGCGCACCGTGCTTGCCGGCACGGTCTCGGCGCCGCTGGTGATGCCCGACGTGATCACCGGCCTGGCCTTGCTGTTGCTGTTCGTCGGCATGGAATCGACGCTCGGCTGGCCGGCCGGCCGCGGCATCGTCACCATCATCATCGCCCACACCACCTTCTGCATGGCCTACATCACCGTGGTGGTGCAGTCCCGTCTCTCCGACCTCGATCTGAGCCTCGAGGAAGCGGCGATGGACCTGGGCGCCACGCCGTTCCGGGTATTCTTCGACATCACCCTGCCGATCATCGCCCCGGCGCTCGTCTCGGGCTGGCTGCTCGGCTTCACCCTGTCGCTCGACGACCTGGTGATCGCCAGCTTCGTTTCCGGCCCCGGCTCGTCGACCCTGCCGATGGTGATCTTTTCCAAGATCAAGCTGGGCGTCTCACCCGACGTCAACGCACTCGCCACCATCATCATCGGCGTAGTGGCGGTCGGCGTCGCTGCCGCGACGATCATCGGGCTGCGCAGCAACAGCAAGGTCAAGCGGGCGTAGTGCCCGGGCAAGCCCCGAGCAAACAGGATACCTGCCGAATTTAGCGACTCCCGGTTTCGTCTTTGTGCCTGCTTGCGTCGACGTCCCGTGAGGTCTATGTGAGCCTCTGTCAGCCGACTGATCGGCCGGCAAGTTCTCAGGGCGGGGTGTAATTCCCCACCGGCGGTAGATGGGCGAACGCCCAAAGCCCGCGAGCGCTTCGTGGCTCACCCCATGAAGGTCAGCAGATCCGGTGTGACTCCGGAGCCGACGGTATAGTCCGGATGAAAGAGAACGGGATTTACGCTGGCTCTGCCGGCGCGGCCCTTCATTGCGGAGGGTTTCCGCGTCGCCATTTCCCATCGCGATTCCCCGTAACCCTGAGGAAACAGGCTACGGAAAGGATCGTTTGATGAGCCAGGTTTCCTCGACTACCAACTCCGCCGCAACCGGCGCCGCCTTCATGCTGGTCGGCGCCCTCGTCTTTGCCGGCTCCAACCTTTTGCAGTCCGTGCTGCCGACCCCCGTGCAATATGGCGGCTTCGGCATGAGCTCCACCGGCATGGCGTTCTGGCAATATGTGGTGGCCGCCATCCTCAGCCTGCCGCTGGTGCTGCGCATCGGGGTGAAGAACCTGCGCACCAGCCATCCGCTGGTGCACGAAATTCGCGCCTTCGTCTCGGCCCTCGGCGTCCATGTCTTCGTCTACGGCTTCGCCTCGGGCGTGCCGATCTGGCAGATGGTGACGCTGCTCGCCACCGGGCCGCTGTTCATCATCCTCGGCTCCACCCTGTTCCTCGGCGAGCGCGCCTCGCCGGCGCGCATCGGCGCGGCGCTGGTCGGCTTCGTCGGCGCCATCATCGTCTCGGGCGTCGGCACCGAAGGCATCGGCTGGACGGCGCTGGTGCCGATCGTCGCCGCGGCGCTGTGGGGCACCACCGACGTGCTCACCAAGTACCTGTCGCTGAAGGGCGAGAGCCCCGAGACGCTGACCGTCTCGCTGCTCGTTCTGGTGACCCCGAACCACCTGCTGATCCTGCTCGCCGTGTGGGCCCTGGGCATCGCCGCGCCGGGCATGCTGCCGGTCGGGCTCGCCGACAACGTCTTCGCCCTGCCTTCGGGGACGGCCCTGTGGCTGCTGGTGTTGCTGGGTGCGCTCACCGCCGCGGCCCAGTACCTCCTCGCCTACGCCTACAAGGTGGCCGACGCGACCTACCTGCAACCCTTCGGCGACACCAAGGTGCCGCTGAGCGGCCTCGTCGGCTGGGTCATTCTCGGCCAGGTGCCGTCGGTCTGGTTCTGGCCCGGCGCGGCGCTGATCGTCGCCGCCTCGGTGTTCATCTACTGGGTCGAGAGCCGCAACCGCACGCCTGATCTCGCCACCGCCTGAGGCCGCTGCACGCCCTCAGGCTCCCGGGGCCGCCGTGACTGCGGCCTCGGGACTTGTACCCCGAGCACCGGCCTCGCGCCGGCGTGGCGCTACACCGCCACCCACCGCCCCTCACGGTACGATTGCGCCATCGCATGTACCGCCCGCTCGATCTCCAGCCCACGCTCGAAATCGACGATCTGCGCCGCCCCATCGCCGCCGATCGCCTTGAGCAACTCGTGGCATTCGATGATCTTCAATTCGTTGAACCCCAGCCCGTGCCCCGGCGCCGGAATGAACCGGTCATAGGGGGCATGCACCGGTGCGGTAAGGATGCTGCGGAACCCCTGCTCGGCGGCATGGTCGCTCGCCTGATAGAGCTGGAACTCGTTCATTCGCTCCTGGTCATAGGCGATGGTGCCCTTGGAACCAAACACCTGCACCGCGATCCGCCCCTTCCGCCCCCAGGCCGAGCGATCGAGCGCCATAACGCCGGACGCGCCGTTCCGAAGTTCCAGCAGCACCGAGGCAATGTCCCAGGTCTCGACCGCCCGCCGCCCGCCATCCCGGCTCGGCCGATCGGCATAGGGCATCGACAGTTGCGCCATTACCCGACTGACGCCGCCGAACAGGAACTGCATCAGGCTCAACGGGTGCACGCCGAAATCGTCGAGCGCGCCATAGCCGGACGAGGCCTCGCTCTTCCAGTAGAACAGCGCCTCCGGGTCGGCCATGAAGTCCTCGTCCATCTCGAAGCGGACATGGTTCACCGCCCCGATGGCCCCCGCATCGAGCAGCTTCCTGATGTGCCGGATCACCGGGTTCTGGATGTAGTTGTAGCCCAGCGCCGTGACCTTGCCTGATGTCTTCGCCGCCGCGAGCATCCGCTCTGCCTCGGCAAACCCCACCGCCATCGGCTTCTCGCACCAGACGTGTTTGCCCGCCTCGAGCGCGGCGATCGCCATCTCGGCATGGAAGGCATTCGGCGTCGTCACCGACACCACCTCGACGTCCGGGTCGGCGATCAGCGCCCGCCAGTCCGAGGTGGATTTCTCGAACCCGAACTCCTCGGCCCGCCGCGCCGCCAGCTCGGGCGACACTTCGGCCAGGTGCACCAGCCGCGGCTTCGGCCCATCGCCGAACACCGGCTTCACCCCATTCCAGGCCAGCGCATGGCACTTGCCCATATAGCCGGTCCCGATCAGGCCGACGCCTATGCTGGTCATTGTTTGCTCCGTGCGTGGGGCCACCCCCACCCTTGATCCCTCCCCACAAGGGGGAGGGAGACGATCAACTGTAGCATCGGTTCTTGCCTCTCCCTCCCCCTTGTGGGGAGGGTAGCGCAGCTAGGCGAAGCCGTAGCGAAGCTGGGTGGGGGTGGCCCCACGCTCCGCTGTCCCAAAAAACACCCGGAGCCCTTGCGGACCCCGGGCGCCAGGCGCTCTGGAGGAGAGCTTACTTGTAGTCCGCGGCGTTGTCCTTGGTGACCAGCACGGTGCCGGTGTCGATCCACGGCTCGAGCGTCTTGCCGGCCTTGAGGTCGACCAGCGCCTGGATGCCGAAGCCGCCCATATTGCCGGGGGCCTGCGCCACCGAGGCGGTCATTTCGCCGGCGAGGATCGAGGCGGCCGCATCCGGGTTGGCGTCGAACCCGACCACCATCACGTCGGCAAGCTTGGCCGCCGCCTTCAGCGCTTCCACGGCGCCCAGCGCCATGTTGTCGTTCGAGCCGAAGATGCCCTTGATGTTGGGGTTGCCGGCGAGGATGTTCTCGGTCACCGACAGGCCCTTGGCACGATCCCACTCGGCAGTCTGCTCGGCCACCACCTTGAGACCGCAGGCCTCGAGGCCTTTCTTCGAGCCTTCGGCGCGCGCCTGGCCGGTCGACTGGCTGACGAGGCCCTGGAGGATCGCTACGTCCGAACCGGCAGGCAGGTTCTTGCACATGAAGTCGGCGGCGAGCGCCGCGCCCACTTCGTTGTTGGTGCCGATGAAGGTGACGCCTTCATTGGTGCCGCGGGTATCGACGAACACCACCGGAATGCCGGCAGCCTTGGCCGCATCGACCACCGGGGCCAGCGCGTTCGGGTCGGTCGGCGCCAGCGCGATGCCGTCGACCTTCTGCGCGATCAGGTCTTCGATCTGGGTGATCTGCGCCTGCACGTCGGATTCGGCCGGCGGCGCGACGACGATGACTTCAACGCCCAGTTCGGCGGCCTTGGCCTTGGCGCCGGCTTCCACCGCCGCCCAGAACGGATTGCCGGCACCCGGGCCCTTCATGCCCAGCACGTAGGCGGCATTGGCCGAACCGGCCATGGCGAGCAGCGCGCTCAGCGCAACGCCCGTAAGAAGCAGTTTCTTCATGGTCATGGTCCTCCCTGAACCATTGGTGTCTCCGTTCCCTTGTGGACACCGACCGGGAGACGCGGTCGGCGCCAGAATCCTCCTACCGGCGTACTGCTGCCCTACGTCGCAGCACGTCGATGTAGACGGCGATGATGATGACGAGGCCGATCAGGATCTGCTGCCAGAACGCCGAGACATTGTTGATGTTGAGCCCGTTGCGCAGGATCCCCATGATCAGCACGCCCGCCAGCACCCCGAGCACCGTGCCGCGCCCGCCGAAGAACGAGGCACCGCCGATGATCACCGCCGCGATGGCATCGAGCTCAATGCCGATGCCGGCATTGGGAAAGCCGCTGTCGGTACGCCCGGCGAGCAACAGGCCTGACAGTCCGGCCATGAAGCCCGAGATCATGTAGACCACCACCAGGGTGCGATCGACGTTGATGCCCGAGACCCGCGCTGCATGCGGATTGCCGCCGATGGCGAAGATGTGCCGGCCCATATTGGTCTTCTCGAGGAAGAACCAGAGCCCGATCGCGCAAACCGCCACGAGGATCAGGCTCGCCGGAATGCCGGCCGGTGGCGGCAGCCCGAGCCCGAAATAGGCCTGGCCGATATAGCGCACCTCCGGCTGCAGTCCCGAGATCGGCGCGCCATTGGAGATCAGGTAGGTGAGGCCGCGCGCCACGTTCAGGGTGCCCAGCGTCATGATGAACGGGTGCGGCAGCTTCAGTATGGTGAGGCCGACGCCGTTCACCCAGCCGACGAGCAGCCCGATGGCCGGCCCGATCAGCAGCACGATCGGCCATGGCACTCCGGCCTTGCTGGCGACCGCGAGGCAGACCATGGCCAGCGCCATGATCGAGCCGACGCTCAGATCGATGCCGGCGGTGACGATCACCACGTACATGCCGAGCGCCAGCAGCGCCAATGAGGCGTTCTGCTTGATGATGTTGGTGAGGTTCTCGGGCGACAGGAACACCTGCGGCTTGATCACCGCCAGCACCACCATCATCACCACGACGACGAGGACGATGCCGTAGACCTCGAGGAATTTCGACATGCCGGGGCCGCGCAGCGAGAACCCGGATTTGGTGGCGGGAGTGTCAGACATGGCCCGCCCTCAATGCATGTTGTCATGGGCCAGGGTCGCCGTGTGACCCTTGGTGCCCATGATCCAGCCGATGACCTCGTTGCGCGAGGTCTTGCCGAGTTCCGCTTCGGCGAAATTGGTGCCCTGGTAGAGCGCCATCACCCGATCGCAGCAGTAGAAGATATCGTCCATGCGGTGCGAGATGATGATCACCGCCACCCCGTGCTCCTTGAGCGAGCGCACCAGGTCGAGCACCTTGCCCACTTCCTTGATGGCGAGCGCCGCCGTCGGCTCGTCCATGATCACCAGCTTGGCGTCGAACGCCGTGGCACGGGCGATGGCCACCGCCTGGCGCTGCCCACCACTGAGGTCCTCGGTGTTCTGTTCCACCGATTTGACGTGGATATGCAGCCTGTCGAGGTGATCGGAGGCCATCTGCCGCGCCCGCCTGTGGTCGACGATGGTCAGCGGCCCGAACCTGGTGCCGGGCTCACGGCCCAGATAGATGTTCTCGTAGATCGGCATGTTCCCGGCGAGCGCGAAGTCCTGGTAGACCATCTCGATCCCGAGCTTCTGCGCGTCCTTGGGACTGGAGAATTTCACCGGCGCGCCGTTGAAGACCAGTTCACCCTCCGACGGCGTGAACAGGCCGCTCAGGATCTTCATCAACGTGGATTTGCCGGCGCCGTTGTCGCCGACCACCCCCAGCACCTCGCCCGGCGCCACGTGAAAGTTCACGTCGCGCAGCGCGGTGATCGCGCCGAAATACTTCGATATGCCCCTGGCTTCGAGCAGCATGGCCGCCATGTGCTTCGGTCCTCCCCGACCTTAGCTGCAGCCCGTTCTCGTTTGAATGGAACGTATGATGCTGCATTCCCTGTTGATAGAATGTTTATTCCATTCTACGTTTGCTCGTCAAGCAGGCCTTGTTCCAAATTCGGAACGTGTCTGAAGTTGGGAATGTTGGAAAACCCCGGCGGCGCCCGCTGAAGGCAATGGACTCTGGCCGTGGTTTTGTTGGACTTTGCCGCCGCAGCCGCTATGAGGCCGGAATGGACGACGCGGAGATCAAGCTGGACGACGCCGTGCCGCGGGACTTTCCCGCGCTGCGCGCGCTGATTGCTGCCCGCGCCCCGACCTTGCCCCGCCGCCTGACCCAGGTGGCAAGCTTCGCCCTCGACAACCCTGACGATATCGCCTTCGGCACCGCCGCCAGCGTGGCGCAGCGCTCGGGCGTGCAACCCTCGACCCTGGTGCGCTTCAGCCAGGCGCTGGGGTACCAGGGCTTTTCAGACCTGCAGGAAGTGTTCCGCGCTCGCCTGCGCGACCGGGTGCCGAGCTACGAAGAGCGGCTGAAGCAACTGCGTGAGCATGGCGGCAGCAAGAGCGGGCTGCTGCTGCAGGGCTTTGCCGATGCGGCCGAGCGCTCGGTCGCCGATCTGAGGCTGAAACTCGACCCCGAAACCCTCGATGCCGCTGTCGAAATCCTCGCCAGGGCCGAGACGATCTACCTCGTCGGCCTCAGGCGTTCGTTCCCGATCACCAGCTACATGGCCTACGCCATGGGCAAGCTCGGCATCCGCAACCTCTTGGTCGATGGCATTGCCGGGCTGGGCGCCGAGCAGATCGGCTTCATCTCGCCGCGCGACGCCGTGCTGGCGATCAGTTTCACCCCCTATGCCAGCGAGACGGTGAACCTCGCCCACGCCGCCAAGGCGCGTCACGCCAGGGTGGTGTCGATCACCGACTCGATCTTCTCACCCATCGCGCCGATCGCCGACGCCTGGCTGGAGATTGTCGAGGCGGATTTCGAGGGGTTCCGCTCGATGGCAGCGACCATGGCACTGGCGATGACGCTGACCGTCGCCGTCGCCAGCCGGCGCAGCGAGAAGTAAGGCGCCGGCCTTCCTTCATCTCCCCCGCGAAGGGGGAGATGGCACCGAGGCTGTAGCCGCCCTCAGCTATTCTTTACCGGATACCCGGTCGCCAGCCCGCCGCCACCGGCGCCGACCACGGTCTGCTCGAATTCGACGCAGGAGCCGGTCATCGGCGCCGATTCCGGGCCACCGAGGAAGGCGATGAGCCGCGCCACGTCTTCGGGCTTGATCAGCTTGCCGAACGGCCGCGACGCCTCGGCTTTCTCCAGCCAGTCGTCGGCCGCGTCGTGGAAAGTCTTCAGCGTCACATGCTCGCCCGGCGTATCGGCCCAGCCCAGGATAATCCCGTTGACCCGGATGCGCATCAGGTTGACGGCATTGGCGGTATTCTTGGTCAGCGTCATCAGCGCACCCTTCGATGCGCTGTAGGCGGCGAGGTTGGGCGAACCGATATAGGCGTTGACCGAGAGGATGTTGACGATCGTCCCCTCGAGCTTTTCACGCTGCATCACCTTGATGGCGTCCTGCATCAGGAAGAACGGCGCCCGTACATTGATGGCGAACATCCGGTCGTAGAGCCCGATATCGGTATCGAGAATGGTGCCGCGATCGGTCAGCCCGGCGATATTGGCGAGGATATCGACCCGCCCGAAAGCCTTGTCAGCGGCGGGGATGATCCTGGCCACCGCTGCCGGATCGCTCAGATCCGCCGTCACGAAGATCGCCTTGGTGCCGGCGTCGTTCAGCGATTTCGCCACCGCCTCGCCCTTGTCCGCCTGCCGGTCGGTCAGCACCACACCGGCGGCGCCACGCGCAGCCAGGAGCCGCGCCGTCGCCTCGCCGATCCCCTGCGCGGCCCCTGTGACAACGGCAATCTTGCCGGCAAAAGGGGCGGAGGCATTCTCAGTCATGTCGGGACTCAAATTCTCAAAGGAAAGCGCCCGGACACTATGGATTTGGGGGGCACAAGCCAAGCCCCCACATGCTGGCGCCGGGGACTATAGAATCACTGCCGGCCGCGGCGCGTGGACGATGAGCGTGGCGCCGGGAAGCACCGTGGCATGCGCCCGTCGTGCCGCGATCTCGCAGGCGCTGGCGCACAGCCCCTTGACGACGAAGTGGCGACCGCGCGCCAGGTTCGTGTCGACGTGCCGCTCCCACACGTTGGTGATGCCGCCATTGCCGGTCAGGACACAGGGATCGCTCGTGCAGGCGGGCGGCCAGTACCGGGCGTCGCCGATCATTTCGCGAACTGTCACGACCTTTTCGGCGCTGCAGCCCGAAACGACGAGCACCGCCGCCAAGCCGGCCACTATGAGCCGCGACGCCCGCATGCCTTGATGGATGGCCAGCATAGCCCTGTGCTCCCCGCGCGCAGCCTGCCACGCCCCCGATGTTCTCCCTTCGGGCGCGTTCGTCAAGCTGAATGGGAAGCGCTGACGTCGCGGATCGGCGGGCAGACCGGTGTGGCTTCGGCTGCCCCGCCCAATTGCGACCCGAACACCCGGTTCAGGCGACCTTGACTGCCTGGCCCATCTGCGAACTCTTCGTCGCCGCTTCGGCCAGCTTCTGCGCCATGAGCCCGTCATGCCCCGAGGGAGTAGGTGTAGTGCCCTTGGTCATCGCATCGATGAAGCTGTTCACCTCGGCGGCATAGGCGGCGACATAGCGGTCGATGAAGAAGTTCTGGATCACGTCCTGGGTAAAGCCGGCGCCGTCGGCGCGCTCCAGCGTCGTCATGTGAACGTTGCCGGCCCGCAGCATGCCTTTCGAGCCATGCACCTCGACGCGCTGATCGTAGCCATAGGTGGCGCGACGCGAGTTGGTGATCACCGCGATCTTGCCCGAGGCGGTCTGCATCTGCACCGCCGCGGTATCGACATCGCCGGCCACCCCGATCGCCTTGTCGACCAGTGCACTGCCCAGTGCATTGACCGAGACGAAATCCTCGCCGACGAGGAAACGCGCCATGTCGAAATCATGGATCATCATGTCGCGGTAGAGCCCGCCCGAGCGCTCGATATAGCTGACCGGCGGCGGCGCCGGGTCGCGCGAAATGATGGTGACGATCTCGACCTCGCCGATCTCGCCGCCCTTGATGCGCTGCTGCACAGCGGAAAAGTTCGGATCGAACCGGCGGTTGAAGCCGATCATCAGCGGCACGCCAGCCTTTTCGACCACCGGCAGGCAGGCTTCGATGCGCTCGACCGACAGGGAAACCGGCTTTTCGCACAGGATCGCCTTGCCCGCCCGCGCCGCCTGCTCGATCAGGTCGGCATGGGTATCGGTGGGCGTGGCGATCAGGATGGCGTCGACATCGGAGGCGAGGATCGCGTCGATCGAGGCAACCTTGGCGCCGACCGAGGCAGCCAGCGACGCCGCGGCGTCGGGAATCGCGTCCGCCACATAGGCGACGCTGGCCCGGCTGGAATTGGCGATGGTTCCCGCATGCACCTTGCCGATGCGCCCCGCTCCCAGAATGCCAAACCTGACCACGGGATTGTCTCCTTGCTGCACGCTCTCGAGCGCCTGTTCGTGATGGACCGAAACATAGAACGTTCATTCCGAAAATAGTCACTTCGGAATTGACGTTTCATTCGCGCGAGGGATACAACGGCCGCTGAAAGCTGTCCAGTCAGACCACGCGGGGGAGATCATGCCGGAGCCCAAGCTCGATGTCATCACCATCGGGCGCTCGTCGGTCGACCTCTACGGCCAGCAGATCGGCAGCCGGCTCGAGGATATCGGCTCGTTCGCCAAATCGGTCGGCGGCTGCCCCGCCAATATCGCCGTCGGCACGGCCCGGCTGGGGCTGAAATCGGCGCTGGTCACCCGCGTCGGCGCCGAGCAGATGGGCGGCTTCATCAAGGAACAGCTGAGCCGCGAAGGCGTCGACATCTCGGGCATCGCCACCGACGACAAGCGCCTGACGGCGCTGGTGCTGCTCGCCGTCGAGGCCGAAGGCGTCTCGCCGATGATCTTCGTTCGCACCGACTGCGCCGACATGGCGCTCGACGAGGCCGATATCGACGAAGACTTCATTGCTTCGGCCAGCGCCATCGTCGTCACCGGCACGCATTTCTCCACTCCCAATGCCGAGGCGGCGCAGCTCAAGGCGATCCGCATCGCCAAGGCGGCCGGCCGCAAGGTGGTGTTCGACATCGACTATCGGCCCAACCTCTGGGGCCTTGCCGGCCACGCCGCCGGCTTCGAGCGCTATGTGAAATCCGACTATGTTTCGGCCAAGATGCGGCCGGTGCTCAAGGACTGCGACCTGATCGTCGGTACCGAGGAAGAGGTGCTGGTAGCAGCGGGCGAAAGCGACCTGCTCGAGGCGCTGAAGGCGATCCGCGCCGTCACCGACGCCACCGTGGTGCTGAAGCGCGGTGCCAAGGGTTGCATCGTCTATGACGGCGAAGTCGGCGACGACCTCGAACAGGGCATCGTCGGCCAGGGTTTTCCGATCGAGATCTACAATGTGCTGGGTGCCGGCGACGCCTTCATGTCGGGGTTCCTGCGTGGCTGGCTGAAGGGCGAGAGCCACCAGACCTCCGCCACCTGGGCCAATGCCTGCGGCGCCTTCGCCGTCAGCCGCCTGCTCTGCGCCCCGGAATATCCGAGCTGGACCGAGCTCGACTACTTCCTCACCCATGGCAGCAAGTACAGGGCGCTGCGCAAGGACGACGACCTCAACCACCTGCATTGGGCGACGACCCGCCGCCAGCACTGGCCGCGCCTCACCGCCTTCGCCATCGATCATCGGAAGCAGATCGAGGATATTGCCGGCGACAAGGCTGACCGCATCCCCGCCTTCAAGGCGCTGGCGGTACAGGCTGCGGCGCGGGTGGCCGATGGCCGCCCGGGCTTCGGCATGCTGCTCGACGACAAATGGGGCCGCGACGCCCTGTTCGAAGCGCCCAAGAACTTCTGGATCGCCCGGCCGGTGGAACTGCCCGGTTCGATCCCGCTGGAGTTCGAGTTTTCCCAGGATATCGGCAGCCGGCTGGTTGAATGGCCGGTCGACCATGCCCTCAAGGTGCTGTGCTTCTGGCATCCGGAGGATCCGCAGGGGATCAATGGCCGCCAGCTCGACAAGCTACGCGCTGCCCACGACGCCTGCCGCAAGGTCGGGCGAGACATCCTGATCGAGATCATCCCTTCGAAAGTCGGGCCGGTGGACGATACCACGACGGCCCGGGCCCTCGCCCAGCTCTATGCGGCAGGCTTGAAGCCGGACTGGTGGAAACTGGAATCGCAGCCGAGCGCCGCGGCCTGGGAAGCGGTGGATCGGGTGATCGAAGGCAACGACCCGCTCTGCCGCGGTGTCGTGCTGCTCGGCCTCGACGCACCGCAGGACGAACTGGCGCGCGGCTTTGCCATCGCCAGGTCGGCCCGCACCGTGCGCGGCTTCGCCGTCGGCCGCACCATATTTGGCGAAGCCGCCAAGGCGTGGTTTGCTGGCACGATGAATGACGAGCAGGCGGTGGCCGACATGGCCTCGCGGTTTCAGGCTTTGGTGGGGATCTGGGGGGAGTGATGGCGCACCTGGCCACCCCCCTCCCACCCTCCCCCACAAGGGGGGAGGTGCCGCATCGAGTGTGTGGCAAAGTCTGCGCCCCAAACTCCCTCTTCACCTCCCCCTTGATGGGGGAGGCCGGGAGGGGGTGGGGCAGTCTGCCTGAGGAGGAAAGCAAATGACCAACAAAACCATCCGCCTCACCATGGCGCAGGCGCTGGCGCGGTTCATGACCCGGCAGATGACCATCATCGACGGCAACAAGGTGCCGATCTTCGGCGGCGTGTTCGCTATCTTCGGGCATGGCAATGTCGCCGGCTTCGGCGAGGCGCTGTACCAGGTGCGCGAGCAGCTGCCGACCTATCGCGCCCATAACGAGCAGGGCATGGCGCATGCGGCGATCGCCTTCGCCAAGGCGAGCTTCCGCCGCCGCTTCATGGCCGCCACCTCCTCGATCGGGCCGGGCGCGACCAATATGGTGACCGCCGCGGCGCTGGCGCATGTGAACCGCCTGCCGGTGCTGCTGCTGCCGGGCGACGTGTTCGCCAACCGCGCCCCCGATCCGGTACTGCAGCAGGTGGAAAGCTTCGGCGATGGCACGGTCAGCGCCAATGACGTGTTCCGCCCGGTCAGCCGCTATTTCGACCGCATCACCCGTCCCGAGCAGATCATCCCCGCCCTGAACCGCGCCATGCAGGTGCTGACCGATCCGGCCGAATGCGGCCCGGTGACCCTCAGCCTCTGCCAGGACGTACAGGCCGAGGCCTATGACTACCCCGAAGCCTTCTTCGCCGAACGGGTGTGGGTGCCGCGCCGGCCGATGCCGGATGCTGACGAGCTGGAGGCGGCGGTCGCCGCGATCAGGTCAGCGGAAAAGCCGGTCATCATCGCCGGCGGCGGCGTGCTCTACTCCGAAGCAGCCGAGGGGCTGCGCGCCTTTGCCGAGCGTCACGGCGTGCCGGTAATGGAGACCAATGCCGGTAAATCCAGCCTGCCGCACGACCACCCACTCAACATGGGCTCGGTCGGCGTCACTGGTTCCTCGGCATCGAACCTCCTCGCCGAGCAGGCCGACCTGGTGCTGGCGGTGGGCTCGCGCCTGCAGGATTTCACCACCGGCTCGTGGGCGCTGTTCAAGGCCGACAATGTCAGGATCATCGGGCTGAACACGCAGGTGTTCGATGCCATGAAGCATCGGGCCATGCCGCTCGTCGCCGACGCCAAGGTCGGGCTCGACCTTCTCGATGGCAAGCTCGGGCCTTGGCATGCGAGCGAAGCCTGGCAGGCGACGGCCAAGGAGGCCAAGGCCAGGTGGCTGGTTTCCGCCAAGGCGGCGACCGACCCGACCAATGCGCTCCCTTCCGATGCCCAGGTGATCGGCGCGGTGCATCGCGCCCGTGGCTCGGGTGCGACGCTGGTCTGCGCCTCGGGCGGGCTGCCGGGCGAACTGCACAAGCTTTGGCCGGCGGGTGCGCCGGGGAGCTACCATATGGAATACGGCTACTCGACCATGGGCTACGAGATTGCCGGCGGGCTCGGGGTGAAGCTGGCCAAACCGCATGACGATGTCATCGTCATGCTCGGCGACGGCAGCTACATGATGATGAACTCCGAGATCGCCACCTCGGTGATGCTGGGCAAGAAGTTGACCATCGTGGTGCTCGACAACCGCGGCTTCGGCTGCATCAACCGGCTGCAGATGGCCACCGGCGGCGCCAACTTCAACAACCTGTTGAAGGACACTTTCCACGAGACGCTGCCCGAGATCGACTTCGCCGCGCACGCCGCGTCGATGGGCGCCTGGGTGCGCAAGGCCGCCTCGATCGCCGAACTCGAAAGCGCGCTGGCCGAAGCCGACAAGGTCGAGCGCACCACCGTGCTGGTGATCGACACCGACCCACTGATCTCCACCGAGGCCGGCGGCCACTGGTGGGACGTGGCGGTGCCCGAGGTGTCGGTGCGGCCGCAGGTGAACGCCGCGCGCAAGGACTATGAGGCAGCGCTGAAGGGGCAGCGGCTCTGATCACCCTCCCCCTCGCGGGGAGGGTACTGGAGCTTGGCAAGGCGTAGCCGAGCCATAGCGCAAGTGGGGTGGGGGGCGACGCCCGCTCGGAGCACTTGGCGCCCCCCACCCAAGCTACGCTAAGGCTTCGCCTAGCTACGCTACCCTCCCCGCAAGGGGGAGGGTGACGACTGAGACAGAGGATTGGAATGCTGAAAGCCAAACTGGGCATGTCCCCCATCGCGTGGTGGAACGACGATCTGCCGGAGCTGAGCGATGACGTGTCGCTGGAGGAGTGCCTCAGCCAGTCGCGCTCGGCCGGCTTTACCGGCATGGAGAAGGGCCGGCGCTTCCCCGACGATCCCGAGATCATGCTGCCCATCCTCAAGGCAGCGGACGTGACGCTTTGCGGCGGCTGGTTCTCCGGCACCCTGGTCAATGAGGATCTCGCTGCCAACCAGCGACGCATCGCGCCGATGATCGAGCTGTTCAAGGCCGTGGACGCGCCCTGCATCGTCTATGGCGAGGTCGGCCGCTCGATCCAGGGCGACCGGACCAAGCCGCTCGCCACCAAGCCGAAGCTCTCGGACGACGAGATGAAGGCCTATGCCGGCAAGCTCACCCAATTCGGCGAGTGGTGCGCCGCAGAGGGTATGCCGCTCAGCTACCATCACCACATGGCAGCCGTGGTCGAGACCGAGCCCGAGCTCGATGCCTTCATGCGCTATTCCGGCCCCGGCATTCCGCTGCTGCTCGATGCCGGACACCTGGCCTTTGCCGGCGGCGACGTGCTGCGCGCTATCGACAACCACCACGCCCGCATCAGCCACGTGCATGTGAAGGACATCCGCCGCGCCGTGGTCGATGGGCTCGATCGCACCCGGCAGAGCTTCCTCGATGCGGTGGCGCTCGGCGCCTTCACCGTGCCGGGCGACGGTTCGCTGGATTTTGCCGCCATCGTGCAGAAGCTGGCCGACTATGGCTATGAGGGCTGGTTCGTCGTCGAGGCCGAGCAGGACCCCAAGGCCAACCCGCCACTCCGCATGGCGCAGGTGGGCCACAAGGAACTGATGCGGGTGATGACGCTGGCCGGCTACACCGTGGAAACCCAGGGCTTTCCCAATCGGTGAGATGAGAAACATCTCGCAACTCTTCCCCAAAGCGCTCTAGGTTCGGGGCTTTCGGAGGATCGGCGTGACGGACGACAACAAGCAAGACAAGCAGCCCGGCCTGCTGACGCTGCCTTGGTTCAAGCCGCTGTATCGGCGGGTGATCCTGATCGCCATCATTGTCGGCTGGGCCGCCTGGGAGTGGTTCTACACCCACGACGGATTCTGGCAGCTGATCACCCTGGGGGCGCTCGGCTATGGGATCTGGATGTTCTTCATCAATTTCGAGAACGAGCTGAAGAAGCACGACGATGCCAAACCTAAGAGCTAGGCCCACTGCCGAGCAGGGCCACGTCCATCACATCACGCCCCAATCCGCCGGTTGGACCTATGTCGGCTTCGACCTGCACAAGCTGCCCAATGTCGGCGACATGGCGCGCGGCGGCGACGACGACCGCGAGGTCTGCATCGTGCTGATCTCAGGCCGCGCCAAGGTGAGCATCGATGGCCAGGATTTCCTGGTCGGCGGCCGCATGAGCCCCTTCGAGGGCCCTGGCTATTCGGTCTATGCGCCGGCCGGCGCCAGTTGGCGGATCGAGGCGCTGACGCCGCTCGAGGTCGCCGTGTGCTCGGCGCCGGGTGTGCGCGGCGCCCGGCCACCGCGGGTGATCGGCCCAGACGATGTCGAAAAACTGACCCGCGGCAAGGGCACCAACACCCGTTACCCCACCAACATCCTGCCCGAAACCGCCCCGGCGGATTCGCTGCTGGTGGTCGAGGTGATCACCCCCGGCGGCCACACCTCGAGCTACCCGCCGCACCGCCACGACGAAGACGACCTGCCCCGCCAAAGCTTCCTCGAGGAGACCTATTACCACCGCTTCAGTAAACCGCAGGGGTTCGGGTTCCAGCGCGTCTACACCGACGACCGCTCGCTCGACGAAACCATGCTGATCGAAGACGGTGACGTGGTGCTGGTGCCGCGCGGCTACCACCCGGTGGCAGCCGTGGCCGGGTACGACATCTACTATTTGAATGTGATGGCCGGGCCGAAGCGGACGTGGAAGTTCTACAACGCACCCGAGCATGAGTGGATGCTGGGGTAACACCTCAGCGTGCCGATAGGCTGGTTCGGGAAGAGTACCCCCACCCCTGTCCCCTCCCCGCAAGGGGGAGGAGACGCTCTCAGCACAGACCGTGTTTGCGGGACGAAGGTTTGTGAGCGCAGGTCACCTCCCCCTGGACGGGGGAGGGACAGGGTGGGGGTGAGCCGCACGCGCCGGCTGTCGTAAACCCTGCGTCGCGCAGCCAGTTGACCCTATGCACTAATAAGTGCATCGCTCCGCGACTTTGTTTTCGGAGCCCGACATGTCGTCCAATTTCGTTCTCACCCTCTCCTGTGCCGATCGGCCGGGGATCGTTGCCGCGGTGACCACGGAACTGGCGGGCCTCGGTTGTAACATCGCCGAATCCAACCAGTTCTGGGACAAGGAGACCGGCCAGTTCTTCATGCGGCTGGCCTTCACCACCCCCGATGGCGTCGATCGCGATGCGCTGGAACGCGGGCTGAAGCCGGCGGTCGAGCGCTTCGGCATGCGCACCACGCTGGTCGATGAGGCGAAAAAGAAGAAGATCCTGGTGATGGTTTCGAAGTTCGACCACACCCTCTTGCACCTGCTCTACCAGATCCGCGTCGGCTGGCTCGATGCCGAGGTGGTGGCGATCGTCTCCAACCATGAGGACAGCCGGAAGACCGCCGACTACGAGGGCATCCCCTTCCACCTGCTGCCGGTCGGCAAGGACAACAAGGCGGCCCAGGAAGAGCAGGTGATCGCCCTGTTCAAGGAGACCGGCGCCGACCTCGTGGTGCTGGCGCGCTACATGCAGATCCTCTCCGACAAGTTCGCGACCCGGCTCTACGGCCAGATCATCAACATCCACCACTCGTTCCTGCCCAGCTTCAAGGGCGCCAAGCCGTATCACCAGGCACATGAGCGCGGCGTCAAGATCATCGGCGCGACTGCGCATTACGTGACGCCCGAGCTCGACGAGGGCCCGATCATCGAGCAGGAAACGGCGCGGGTCACCCACGCCCTGAGCCCCGACGACCTGGTGGCCGCCGGACGCGACGTGGAGTCGCGGGTGCTGGCCCGAGCCGTAAAGCTTCACCTCGAGAACCGGGTGATGCTCAACGGCAGGAAGACAGTGGTGTTCGGGTAGACGCGCCAGCACCCCCTTTCAGAGCGGGAAGAGCCCCCGCCCTATCCCTCCCCCGCAAGGGGGGAGGAGACCAAAGCGCCGACGCCCGTGTAGGCGTCTCCCTCCCCCTTTGCGGGGAGGGGACAGGGGTGGGGGTGCGTTTCCCGCACCGGCTTTTCGGCTGGGGACGCCTTAAGCCAGCGCCGCCTTGTTCGCCTCGAGGAAGGCCTTCAGCCCCTGCGGCTTCTCCCCCCACAGCGTCTCCACCGCATTGGTGGTGAGCGCCACGCGGCCGAGCCGGGTATTGGCGTCAAACGGCACGATGAAGCCATGCACCACCGGCTCGGGCACCCCGGCCGCAACCGCTCCGGCGGCCAGTTGCTCGTCGGTGACATCGACCACTTCGATCGGCTTGCCGGTGACTTCCGAGGCGACGGCGGCGATCTCGCGCGCGCTGAGCGCCACCGGGCCGGTAACCGTCAGCGTGCGGCTCGCGTCACCGGCCAGCAGCGCCCCGGCGGCGGCGCGGGCGGTATCTTCACGCGACACATGCGCCAGCGTACCGGCACCGGCCGAGCTGTACCACTTGCCGGACTTGAGCGCCGAGGGCAGCGAGCCCAGGAGGTTCTCGCTATACCAGTTCATGCGCAGGATCGTGTAGCCGATGCCGGAGGCCTTGATCGCCTCTTCGGTGCCGAAATGCTCGGACGCGAACGGGATCGGCGAGCCCGGCTCGGGCGCCGGCATCGAGGTATAGACGATGTGCTTGACCCCGGCCGCCTTGGCCGCCGCGACCGCGCTGGTGTGCAATGCCGTGCGGCTCGGCCCGAGCACATCGGTCGAGATCAGCAGCACCCGGTCGACGCCCTCGAGTGCCTTGATGAAGCCCGGCACGTCGCCATAGTCCGCCTTGCGCGTCTCGACGCCGGCAAAGTTCAGTTTTTCCGGATGACGCGAGCCGGCGATGATCTTGCCGGCATAGCCGCGCTGCAGCAGCAGTTCGACGACGCGGCGGCCGAGCTTGCCGCCGGCGCCAGCGACGAACAGGGTGGGTGAGGTGGTCATATCAGGGTCTCCAATAGGTTGTCTCTTTTTGAGACTACGTATACAATAGGAACCATCTCAACTGCCGCAAGACGGCAGTTTCAACGCCACTGGTTACCTCGAAGGAACCACCCATGCCGGATAGCCCGATCGCGCCGCTGACCAAAATGATGGCCCAGTACCCGGATGCCTCGCAGTGCCCGGTGCGCAACGTGCTGGATCAGCTCGGCGACAAATGGAGCGTCCTGATCATCACCGCTTTGGCCCACCGCCCCTATCGCTTCGGCGAACTGAAGCGTGAGATCAGCGACATTTCGCAGCGCATGCTGACCCAGACGCTGCGCGACCTGCAGGCCGACGGGCTGATCGAGCGCACCGTGTTCCCCACCACCCCGCCCAGCGTCGAGTACAAGCTCAGCCCGATGGGCAAGAGCTTCCTCGTGCCGCTTTCGGCCATGGTCGATTGGGCCTTCGAACATTTCCCGGCGATCCGCGAGGCACGCGAGGAATTCGCCAAGGCGGCGTGAGCCGGCGTTTCCTGCCCCGCCCCCTCCCGGCCTCCCCCATCAAGGGGGAGGTGAAGCGGTGCCTGTGGCTGGAACGCGCCAAATGCACCGGCACGGCACCTCCCCCCTTGTGGGGGAGGATGGGAGGGGGGTAGCAACGGGCACCTGCCCTCAGAGACTGCCCGTGTCCTCCTCCCCCTTCTCCGATCGTCGCATCGTCGTCGCCATCGCGCTCGTCTGCTGCTTCCTCTGGGGCAGCGCCGTGCCGGCGGTGAAGATCGGCTACGGGCTGTTCGCCATCGCGCCCACCGATACGCCATCGCTGATGCTGTTTGCCGGGGCGCGTTTCTTCCTCGCCGGCCTGATGCTGCTGGCCTGGTCGGCGCTGACCAGAAAGCCGATCGTCCAAGCGGCGCGCCGGCTCGGGCAACTGGGGCTGCTCGGGCTGATCAGCACTGCCGGGCAATACCTGTTCTATTACATCGGCCTCGCCCACTCGACCGGTGTGAAGGTGTCGATCACCACCTCGACCAGCACATTCTTCTCGGTGCTGATCGCGCACTTCCTCTACGTCAACGACAAGCTGACGCCGCGCCGCATCCTCGGCTGCCTGCTCGGCTTCCTTGGCGTCATCGCGGTAAACCTCGCCGCCACCGGGATCGACCTCCATGTCAGCCTGTTCGGCGAGGGCTTCATCGTCATTGCGGCGCTGCTGTTTTCGGTGGGCGGCGTCTACGGCAAGGGGCTGAGCGCCGACATGGATGCCGGCGTGATGACCGGCTGGCAGCTGCTGCTGGGCGGTGCGATCCTCGGGCTGGCCGGCCTCGGCCTCGGCGGCAAACTCGGCGCCTTCGGCCCCGAGGCGGCGTTGCTGCTCGGCTATCTCGCGGCCCTCTCGGCCGCCGCCTTTGCGCTGTGGAGCGTACTGCTCAAGCACAATCCCGTCGGCTCGATCGCCATCTTCAACTGCGCCATCCCGATCTTCGGCGTGCTGCTCGCCGGCCTGTTCCTCGGTGAGAGCATCTTCGAGTGGAAGAACCTCGCAGCGCTGCTGCTGGTCAGCGTCGGCATCTGGCTGGTGACGACGCAGAAATCCGTCGCGGGGCGAACGACTTGACGCGAATGGCGGCATTTTCGCGATCGGCCTAGCGCGGTATTTACCGGCGGCGGCTAGTCGAGGGCCATTTGCCGGATTGCCCTCAATGCACCTCATGCTCATCCCGCCGTTCGTCCTGGCTGCCTTCGCCATATCGCTGGGCGGCATGTGGTTGATCGACCGGCGCCGGCTGCACCTGCTGCTGCTGGCGGGCGGCTTTGCCGGCTTCGGGGCCGCCATCCTGGTGCAGGTGCTGGAACTGCCGCCGCAATCCCCATTCAGTTCGGTGCTCTCGGCCACCCTCTACGCCACCGGTGCAACGCTGTTCTCGCTCGGTGTCGTCTGGCGCTCCGGCCGGCGCGGTATCCCGCCGCCACTGCTGGTATTGCCGCTCGTTCTCGTCGCGACGCTGGCCTGGTTCAGCTACGGCGACGACCAACTGCTGGTCCGCATCTATGTGCTGAATTTTGGCCTTGGCCTGATCGGCATCGCCGGGGCCTGGTACGCCCGCCGGCTGGCGGGCGGCAGCACCGCCGAACGCACGCTGTTCTGGCTGCTGCTGACCCTGGCGCTGCACTTCTTCCCGCGCACCCTGTTCACCGCCGGCCGGATCGGCAGCAGCATCGCCGACGCCACGAGCTTCGGCGGCACCGATTTCTGGGTGCTCACCCTCTATGCCGGCGCATTACTCGGCGTGGTGATCGGCATCGGCGTGGTGCTGGTGACGGCGGCCGACCTGATGGCCGGGCTGCAGCGCGAACGCGACACCGACGCCCTGACCGGCGCGCTCAATCGGCGCGGGCTCGAAGCCCGGGCCGGCGAGCTGCTGGAGCAGCCGGTCTATCGCCCGATCACCCTGATCGCCTGCGACATCGATCACTTCAAGGCGATCAACGACCAGTTCGGCCACCATGCCGGCGACCTGGTGCTGCAGCACATCGGCACGCTGCTGCGCGCCAACTGCCGTGCCACCGACATCGTCGCCCGGATCGGCGGCGAGGAGTTCGTCGTGGTGTTGCCCAACACCAGTGCCGAGGAAGGCTTCGAGTTGGCCGAGCGGCTCCGCCGGCTGATCGCCGAGACCGCGGGCAGCCATGCCCCTGCGGTGACCTGCAGCTTCGGCGTGGCCGCGCTGCAGGACCGTGACGCCGATGTCTGGGCCGGCCTGCAGCGGGCCGATCGACAGCTCTATGCCGCCAAGCACGCCGGCCGGAACCGCACTGCCGCAGAGACGCTACGGCCGTCGGCGACCGGCGTCGTGGCAGTGGGCGGCGGGCCGCGCCTCGTCGTCACCGCGCCTGGCCGCGGCTGAGGCTCAGGCCTGCGGGAACACCCGCCAGCGCTTCGGCCGGAAGGCGATACGGGTCTTTTCCCCCGCCGGGTGATCGAACGGCAGATCGATCTCCACCCGGTTGGGATTGCCGCCGATCTCGAGCTCGACCCGGCGGGTGCCGCCGACGCGGCGCGAGGCGGCAACGACGCCGGCCAGCGCCGCCCCGTCTTCGACCAGTTCCACATCGTGCGGGCGGAAGAACAGGTTGGCCTCGCCCACCGCGTCGTTCGGCGCCGGCAGGCCGATGGCGCGGCCACCCACCCACAACTCATGGTTCTCCACCGTCACCGGCATCGAGCTCGACTCGCCGATGAACGAGAAGACGAAGGGCGAGTTGGGTCGGTCGTAGACATCGTCGGGGGTGCCGACCTGTTCGATCTTGCCCTGGCTCATCACTACCAGCCGGTCGGCCAGCTCCAGCGCCTCTTCCTGGTCGTGCGTCACGAACACGGTGGTGTGCCCGGTACGATCATGGATTTCGCGCAGCCACTTCCTGAGCCCCTTGCGCACCTGCGCATCGAGCGCTCCGAACGGCTCGTCGAGCAGCAGCACGCGCGGCTCGATGGCCAGCGCCCGGGCCAGCGCCACGCGCTGCCGCTGGCCGCCCGAGAGCTGCTGCGGGAAGCGCTTCTCGAGCCCGCTAAGTTGCACCAGGTCGAGCAGTTCCATCGCGCGGCGGCGGATCTCCGCCTTGGGCGGACGGGTCGAGCGCGGCCGCACCTTCAGTCCGAACGAGATATTGTCGAGCACCGTCATGTTGCGGAACAGCGCATAGGCCTGGAACACGAAGCCGACATTGCGCTCCTGCACGGTCTTGGACGACGCATCCTCGTCACCGAAGAAGATGCGTCCGGCCGTCGGCATTTCGAGCCCGGCGATCAGCCGCAGCAGCGTGGTCTTGCCCGAGCCCGACGGGCCGAGCAGCGCGATCAGTTCGCTCGAACGGATGTCGAGCGACACGTCGTTGAGCGCCGGGTAGTGCGAGAATTCCTTGCGGACGGTGTCGACGCGGATATCCAAACTAGGAAGCCCTTTCAGTCTCTGGTCGGCACGCCTAGTGGCGGCGGGTACCGGCGAGTTCGTCGCCGAAGCGGTACTCGAGGATGGTTTTGAACACCAGCGTCACCAGCGCCAGCATGGCGAGCAGCGAGGCGACGGCAAAGGCGGCGGCGAAATTGTACTCGTTGTAGAGGATTTCGATGTCGAGCGGCATGGTGGTGGTCTTGCCGCGGATATGGCCCGAGACCACCGACACCGCCCCGAACTCGCCCATGGCGCGGGCATTGCAGAGCAGCACCCCGTAGAGCAGGCCCCACTTGATGTTGGGCAGCGTCACCCGGGTGAAGGTCTGCCAGCCGGTGGCGCCCAGCGATAGCGCCGCCTCCTCATCGGTATTGCCCTGGTCCTGCATCAAGGGGATCAGCTCGCGGGCGATGAACGGGAAGGTGACGAAGATCGTCGCCAAGACGATGCCGGGCACGGCAAAGATGATCTCGATATTGTAGGCCTTGAGCAGCGGACTGAGCACGCTCTGCGCCCCGAACAGCAGCACGTAGACCATGCCCGAGACCACAGGCGACACCGAGAACGGCAGGTCGATCAGCGTGGTGAGAAAGCTCTTGCCCCAGAACTCGTATTTGGCGACGCACCAGGCGGCAGCGACGCCGAACACCAGGTTGAGCGGCACTGCGATGGCCGCGACCAGCAGCGTCAGCAGGATCGCCTGCTGCGACTGCCGGTCGGCAAAGGCCGAGAAGTAAGTCTCGGCGCCCTTGCGGAACGCTTCGGTGAACACCAGCACCAGCGGCAGTACCAGCACTGCCGCCATGAACACCACGGCAATGCCGATCAGCAGCCGCCGCACCCAGGGCCGCTCGGTGGTCGGGCGGGTGTGGTCGGTGGGAAGGATCACCCGCCGGCTGTCATAGATCACGTCGGGCTCAAACATTGCCGAACCTCCGGCGCGCCCAGGCCTGGATCAGGTTGATCACCAGCAGCATGACGAAGGCGATGACCAGCATGATGCCGGCGATCACCGCCGCACCGGCCTGGTCGAACTCTTCGAGCTTGATGACGATCAGTACCGGGGCGATCTCCGAGATATTGGGGAGGTTCCCGGCGATGAAGATCACCGAACCGTATTCGCCGACGGCGCGGGCGAAGGCCAGCGCGAAGCCGGTGAGCAGCGCCGGGGTAAGCCGCGGCAGGATCACGCTGGTGATGGTCTGCCAGCGGTTGGCGCCCAGCGTCGCCGCCGCTTCCTCGAGCTCCTGTTCGAACTCCTCGAGCACCGGCTGCACCGTGCGCACGACGAACGGCAGGCCGATGAAGATCAGCGCGATGACGATGCCGGTGGGGGTATAGGCGATCTTGAAGTTGAGCGAGAATTCGCTGAGCCCGAACGGCAGCCAGGTCTGGCCGTGCCACCACTGCCACAGCGGCCCCTTGTCGGAGAACAGCGAGCCGACCCAGCCCTTGGGGGCGTAAAGCGTCGAAAGCGCGATGCCCGCCACCGCCGTCGGCAGCGCGAACGGCAGATCGACGATGGCGTCGAGCAGCCGGCGTCCGGGAAACTTGTAGCGCACCAGCACCCAGGCGACGATGATGCCGAACACCACGTTGACCAGCGCCGCGATCAGCGACGAACCGAAGCTCACCTCCAGCGCCTTGAGGGTGCGTGGCGAGGTGGCGATCTTGATGATCTGCTCGAGCGGCGTGGTCGCCGCCTTGAGGAACAGCCCGGCGATCGGGATCAGGACGATCAGGCTGAGATAGAGGATGGTATAGCCGAAGGTCAGCCCGAACCCCGGGATGACGCTGGGCTTTACAAAGCTCCACCCCGCTCGCGCGGGGTGGGATGGGTTCCGGGAGGCGCCGCGAGGCGCCCCTGCCACTGCATTACTGCGCAGGGGTGTAGACCTGGTCAAAGATGCCCCCGTCCCCGAAATGCTTGGGCTGCGCCGTCTTCCAGCCGCCGAAAAGCGGATCATCAATAGAGATCAGATCGATCTTTGGGAAGGCTTCGACCAGCGCCTGGTCGGTGACGATGGACGGGTCGGACGGGCGATAGTGGTTCTTGGCCGCCAGCGTCTGCCCCTCGGGCGAGTAGAGATATTCGATATAGGCCTTGGCGAGATCGGCGGTGCCGTGCGCCTCGACATTCTTGTCGACGATGGCGACCGGCGGCTCGGCGAGGATCGAGGTGGGCGGATAGACCACGTCGAAATTGTCGGCGCCGAATTCGTCGAGCACCAGGAACGCCTCGTTCTCCCAGGCCAGCAACACGTCGCCCAGTTCCTTCTGGGCGAAAGTCACGGTCGAGCCGCGGGCGCCGGTATCGAGCACCGGCACATGGCTGTAGAGCTGCTTGATGAAATCGGTGTTCTTGGCCTCGTCGCCGCCGAACGTCTTGTTGGCGTAGGCCCAGGCCGCGAGGTAGTTCCAGCGCGCGCCGCCCGAGGTCTTGGGGTTCGGGGTGATCACCTCGACGCCATCCTTGACCAGATCGCCCCAGTCATTGATCGCCTTGGGATTGCCCTTCCTGACGAGGAACACGATGGTCGAAGTGTAGGGCGTCGAGTTGTTGGCGAACTCGGAACGCCAGTTCTCGTCGATCAGGCCCGATTTGGTGACGATGGCGTTGATGTCGCCCTCGAGCGCCAGGGTGACGACGTCGGCCGCAAGCCCGTCGATCACTGCCTGGGCCTGCTTGCCCGAGCCGCCATGGCTCTGCTCGATGGTGACGTTGCCGCCGGTGGTGTCTTTCCAGTGCTTGGCAAACGCCTCGTTGAATTGCGCGTAGAGTTCGCGCGTCGGATCGTACGAGACGTTGAGCAGGTTCTGGTCCTGGGCGCGGGCAGTGATTGCGCCGGTGAAGGCGAGCGCCACGGCGAGGCCGCCAAGCGCGAGAATTCTGGCCGTTCTCTTCATCATGTCCTCCTGGTGAAGATTAACTACCGTAACTCTACCTGATTAGTCGGCATTCTCAAGGAAGCCGCAGGTTGCGGCGACACGACGGAGCGGAAAACCTTTCTCTGCGAAGGCTACCAGCAGCACCGTCATTGCGCAAACCTCGATTCCGCCCCTGTGAATGAGCATGACTTTGCGCGGAGATGAAACCGGGTTCAGCGGCGGGATCCGCAGTAGACGCGCAGGACTGTAGCTGGGGTTGCAAGGAGCTGATGGGCTGGTACAGGCCGACCCCCACCCCTGTCCCCTCCCCCTAAACATGGGGAGGGAGACCAAAACACTGATATCGCGGCTATCGTCTCCCTCCCCATGTTTAGGGGGAGGGATCAAGGGTGGGGGTCCACAGCCACCGGCGTATCAGCCTGCGGGAGCGCTTACGCCAGAACGTCGTTGGCGACCACCGCATCGGCCAGCGTGGTGCGGTCGAGCACTTCGCGGGTCGCGATGGTGACCCGGGCGAAGACGTGGCGGATTTCGCAGCTCGACTCCTCGGCGCAGTCGACGCAGCGGCGATAGGCGATCTTGGAAAGGCACGGCAGCGGCGCAATCGGTCCGTCGATCAGCCGCAGCACCTCGCCGAACGTCACCTGTTCCGGGGCCCGCAGCAGCACATAGCCACCCAGCCGGCCGCGGCGGCTCATCACGATGCCGGCGCGCTTCAGTTCGAGCAGGATCTGCTCGAGGAACTTCTTGGGAATCGCCTGGCCACGCGAAATCTCCGAGATCATCAGCGACTCGCCGGCCGGGATCTTGGTCAGGGCCACCAGCGCCCTCAGCGCGTATTTTGCCTTCTGCGAAATCATCGCGGGCGGAATCCGGAACGGCCGCCAACTCGACCGTCACCCTTGGCTATAGCCTTGTCGGCGTGAACAAACCATTGCCCAAAGTGGGCAAGCTCACGCCTTCTCTTCTTCGACGGCCGGTGGCGGGACTTCCGGGTTGAACGGACTGCCGGCCGTGGTTGCCGGCCGAACCGGCCGCGGTGCCGCTGCTGCGGGGAGCGTCGGCTCCACCACAACGCCGGCCTCCGGTTCGGCCTCGACGGCCGGCTCGGGCGCCGCATCGAGCGCTTCGAGTTCCGCGATGTCCTCGGCCTCGACCGCTTCCTGGTCAGGCTCGGTGGCAGCGTAGGGCAGCTCGTCGGGCTCCTCGCCGTATGACGAGACCAGGGCCGGTGGCTCCGCCGGACCGCGGTCGGGGTGCTGTACCTCGGCCTGCGCCGCCTCGATCGCCTCGGCGAGGAGGTTCGGGTCCGGCGGCAGTCTTGGCGCCGCCAGACCGGCGGCTGCCAGCGGTGCCAGCACGGATTCGACCGCGTCGGAGGCCGTGATCTCGGCAACTGCCTGGCTGTCGCGACTGATCACATCGACCATGCCGAGGCCGATCTCGCGCTCGCCCAGGATCACCACATTGGCGCCGAGCGACTTGAGGTGCGTCTCTTCCTCATCGGAATGGGCGCGGGCCACGATCAGTACATTGGGGTTCTGCTTGCGGGCCTGCTCGACCGCCTGTCCGGCCTCGAAGGCGTTGGGAATGGCGATCACCACGGTTGTCGCCCCGGCGACATTGGCGAGCGTCAGCACCTTGGAGGCAGCGGCGTTGCCGACCACCACCTCGATGCCCAGTGCGCGCGCCGCGTTGACCCGGCCTTCCGCATCCTCGACCACGAGGAACGGCGTCTTCGCTTCAAGCAGCGCTTCGCCGACCACCGAGCCGACGCGACCGAAGCCGACGATGATGACATGGCCGGATTGGCCGGTGGGAACCTGCGTTGGTTCGGTTTCCGGGGCCGCCTCGGGTGCGGCGACGCGCGGCGCGCTCGCCACCAGGTCGGGCTCCGTCCGCTCGGCGGGGCCACCGCCCGCAAAAGCCTCGGTCGGCCGGCCGAAGCGGCTTTCCAGGGTCGGACGCAGCAGATCGAGCACGAAGAAGATCACCGGGTTGAGGATGATCGAGATGATCGAGCCGGCGAGGATCAGGTCGCGTCCCTCCACCGGCAGGATACCGAGCCCGACGCCGAGCGCGGCCAGGATGAACGAGAACTCGCCGATCTGGGCGAGGCTCGCCGAAATGGTCAGCGCCGTACCCACCGGACGCTTGAACGCCACCACGATCAGGAACGCCAGGACCGACTTGCCGACGAGGATGATGAACACCGTCCCCAGCACCGGCAGCGGATCGGTGACGACGATCATCGGATCGAACAACATGCCGACAGCGACGAAGAACAGCACCGCGAAGGCGTCGCGCAGCGGCAGGCTTTCCTGCGCCGCGCGGTGGCTGAGTTCACTTTCCGAGAGGATCATGCCGGCAAAGAAGGCGCCGAGCGCCAGCGACACGCCAAACAGGTAGGCGGCGCCCGCTGCGACGCCCAGCGCGATGGCCAGCACGGCCAGGCGGAACAGTTCGCGGCTGCCGGTATGGGCGGTGTAGTGCAGGATGAACGGGATCACTCGGCGCCCCACCACCAGCATGAAGCCCACGAATGCCGCGAGCTTCACCACCGTCACCGCAAGGATCCCGAACAGGTCGAGCTGGATGCCGGAGATGTTCTCGACGAAGTCGACGAACGGATCGTGCAGCGCCGCCCCTTCGACCCCGTTGATCGAGGCAATGGCCGGGATCAGTACCAGCGCCAGCACCATGGCGAGGTCCTCGACGATCAGCCAGCCGACGGCAATGCGGCCGCGTTCGCTGTCCACCATATGCCGATCCTGCAGCGCCTTGAGCAGCACGACGGTCGAGGCGACCGACAGGGCGAGCCCGAAGATCAGCCCGGCGCCGAGCCCCCAGCCGAGCAGCGTCGCCAGCCCCAGCCCCATGATGGTGGCGCCGCCGATCTGTACGATCGCGCCGGGAATGGCGATGGCTCGCACGCTGAGCAGGTCCTTGAGCGAGAAATGCAGGCCCACGCCGAACATTAAGAGGATCACGCCGATCTCGCTGAGCTCGGTGGCGAGTTCGGCATCGGCGACGAAGCCGGGGGTGAACGGCCCCACCAGCACGCCGGCCACGAGGTACCCGACGAGCGGCGGCATGCGGAAGCGGTTGGCGATCGCGCCGAGGATGAACGCCAGTACCAGACCCGCAACGATCGTCGAGATCAGGGGTGTACTGTGCGGCATCGGCGAAACCTCCGGCGGGAATTACCCTGAAGCTGGTTGAAGCGGTGAGAGCCCTGAAGATGGGGCAATCACCGGCCCCCTGCAACCCAATCAGACCGGGAAAACTGCGGCAAAATCATGTGAGTGCGGGAGAATCGCTCCGACTTTCGTCGAAGCGGCCGGAGGACGCCGTCCGAGACCATGTGTCGGAAGAGGTCGCCGCCTCTCAGATCATTGCGGGGTCGTAGTCTGGATAGAAGTACGGCGGCGGTTCGTCACGACCAACCGCCGCCGGCGTCTCCACCTGCTTTTCAGTTGCGACATCACAGAAGGAGTCGACCCACAGGTCGTATGAGATCCCTGCGTCACGAACTGCCGAAGCTACGGCGTCCTCACCAAACTTGGGCGGCGGCGCCGCGCTGAACCAACGAGTTTCACCGATCAGGCTGTATGGGCCGCGTCGATTCTGGTGCAATAAGCTGCCTGAGTTGCAGTTGCTGCATCCCATCTCCTGCAGTATCCGAAGTCGTTGACCGACGCCGATCGGATACACGTTCGATTGCTCTGGTGGCACAACCAGAACCTCGACCTCCGTAACAACAAACACACTCCCTTGAACGCCGGGCGGGGCCTTCTCAAGCACATCGCCCAGACCTTCATCGAGAACCACTCCGGCGGCACCCGAGGCCACATGCTTGCCATAGAACCAAACGTCGCTCGTATAGTGACGGCAGGAGGTTTCGGTAGCCGCTTGCGCAGAAGAGGCAACAATGGCCGTCACCATCACGAGTGACATGAGCAGCTTCAATTGGTCCCTCGCCTCCAAGGCATAGCAGGCCGCTGTAGAAAACAATGGCGGCTAAGGCGGCAAATGCGTGGCGCTCGATCGGCTGTTATCGACCGGTGCTCTTGGATACCGTTTGAGGGGTGGGTTGACAGATGAGCGACCGTTACCTTCGCACCGGCCTATCGTCACCCCGCCATCACCAGCTTGATCTCGCCGAACGCCGGCGCGCCGGCGATGGCCGCCGGGACTTCGTCGAGGCCGATGCTGCGGGTAATCAGCCGGTCCAGCGACAGGGCGCCCACGGCGATCAGTTCGGCGGCGCGCGGATGGGTCAGCGGGTTGAGCCAGGCGCTTTCGAGCCGCAGCTCCTTGGTGAGCAGTTCGAACGGCGCCAGCAGCACCTGTTCGCCGTCCGGCACCACCCCGAACAGCACCACCGTGCCGCCGCGCCGGGCCACCGCGATGGACTGCCGGACCGTCTCGCCGACCCCGGCACACTCGAACACCACGTCGGCGCCACGCGGCAGGATGGCGTGGATCGCCGCCACCGGATCGGCGCCCGCATCGACCACATGATGCGCCCCGAGCTCGCGCGCCAGCGCGCGCCTCGGCTCCTGCCGGGTCGACAGCACCACCGTGCCGGCCCCCGCCAGAAGCGCCAGCTCGACCATCAGCAGCCCGATCACCCCGCCGCCGAGGATCACCACCGACGCACCCGGCGCGATGCGCGCCACATCGATGGCATGCAGGCAACATGAGACCGGCTCGCAGAACGCTCCATGCAGCGGATCGAGCCCGGGCGGCAGCGCCACGGCCTGCCCGACAGGCACCAGCACGAATTCGGCAAAGCCACCATCGCGATGGACCCCGATGGCGCTGAGCCCGGCACAGAGGTTGGGACGGCCGCCAACGCAATCGTCGCAGCGGCCGCAGGAAATGTTGGGGTCGCCGGTGACCCGGGTGCCGATGCGGAAGCCCTCCACCGCCTCGCCCGCTTCCTCGACGATCCCCGAGAATTCGTGCCCGAGCGTCACCGGCTTGGCGGTCGGGAACTCGCCGCGGAACATGTGACGATCCGAGCCGCAGATGCCGCAGGCTTCGACCCGCACCAGGAGGTCATGCGGACCGGGGACCGGCCGCGGCACCTCCTCGACGATCAGCCGCTCCGGTGCATGTAGCCGTACTGCCCGCATTCCTATGCCCTCCTGATCAAGCCATCATGCGGTATGGCTGGCGCAATGTCTCCACTTCACCAGATCACCCGGCGCAGGTCGGGGCATCAGATCATCAACCGGTCGATCTTTTCGGCGAGCCTGGTGTCCTTTTCGGTGAGCCCGCCGGCCGAATGGGTACTGAGCGTGATGCGCACCTTGTTGTAGACGTTCGACCATTCCGGATGATGGTCCATCTTCTCGGCGGCCAGCGCCACGCGGGTCATGAACGAGAAGGCTTCCGAGAAGGTCTTGAACTTGAAATCGTGGCTGATCGCATCGGCCTGCGGATCGTAGATCCAGCCGTTGAGCTTCAAGAGGGCGGCTTCGCGTGCGGCAGGCTCGAGCTTTTCGACCATTATGATTTTCCTCTTTGCAACGAGTCGGGAGATTGAGGCCGCATAACGCCCGATCCGTGGCAAAGGGTCCGGCGTCCCGCCCGGGACGCCGGATCGGTTCAGGCGGCCAGCGCTGCCGCGTCACCCGGCACGATGCGCGAGACATGGCCACGTTCGATCCCGCCGGCGTCGAGGTAACCGATGCGGCCGGGCTCGACATCGATCTGCCAACCGGCGCTCGGACCATCGATCCAGTCGACATGATAGCCGGTGTCGGTGAGCCGCCACTGGCCGGTGCGCCGGGTGCCGTCGGGCAGCGCCATGAACGCTTCATCGGCGGTGCGATAGTAGATCGCCGCCTCCTTGCCCGGCGCCATCTCGACATAATGTGTGCTGCCCACCAGCAGCGCAGTGAGGGTGTTTTTGTCCTTGATGATCATCTGTGCATCCTTTGAGCGCCTGCTGGCGACCGGCGCCATGCCGTGCTAGTCAAGCGACTTGACGATCTAATGGCAGGAGCGGATTTGGTCAAGTCTCTTGACGATGATCTCGCCAGTATCGACCATATCGGCCTCGCCTTGTGGCGGGCGGCGCATGACTGGCGCAATCGCATGCGGGCGGAACTGGCAGCCCGCGGCTATCCCTGGCACCAGAGCGCCGCCGGCGAGGTGCTGGCGCATCTGGGCCCTTCCGGCATCTCGCAGGCGGTGCTGACCGAGCGGATGGGGCTCAGCAAGCAGGCGGTGCAGCAACTTGTCGACCAGCTCGAGGCACAGGGCGTGGTCACCCGCGTTCCCGATCCCGCCGACGGCCGCGCCAAGCGCATCGTTCTCACCGAACTGGGCCTTGCCGACTTCGCCGAACGCAACCGGGTGAAGCGGCTGATCGAGACGCAGTATCGCGAAAAACTCGGGCCGCAGGCCTTCGCAGCGCTCGAGGCGGCACTGGCCAGGCTGGCGGAGTGACCGCCTTCCGCCGCTGATCCCTAGATTGCGAGCAAAGAGCCCAACAAAGCATAAACCATTCCCGCAATTGCTCAGCTGGAACAGCCTTCTGCACACGCCCATAAGGGGCGCCGCGCACTGGCATGAAAGCAGGCATTAACGCCTCGCCGGGCACAATCATCACACCTTGGTGAGGTCTATGTTCGAGCCAGCGCACAAGTCACTGCCGCCTGTCGACTATGTTTCGATGATCCGGTCGCTTTACGCGGACCGGCGCGTCATGATGCTTGGCGCTGTCGTCGGCGCTCGTCGCCGCGGTCGCCGGCATTGAAGGCAGCTCCTGGGTCCTGCTCGCCGTCGCCATCAGTTTCGCCATTGTCGGCATCGCCCGCGACATCGACATGCGCGCCTTCGAGCGCGCCGACCTCGCCGATGACGATGTCCAGACCGCGACCCGCTGGGAGGCGCGCGCCACCATCGGCGCCGCCGCCATCGCCGGGCTCTATGCCTTCTGGATGAGCTACAGCTTCCTCGTGGTGAACACCCCGTTCGCCGAGATGAGCTCGCTTTCGGTCACCGTCGCGGTACTGGTGGGCGTCGCGGGCCGCAACTTCGCCATCGACCGGCTGGTCACCAGCCAGGTGATCCTGATCGGCGCCGGCATGGCCATCGGCATGCTGTTCGACGGCGCCCTGCACACGGCCATGCTGAGCGTGGTGCTGATCGCCTTCGTCGTCTCGCTGCGCAAGGTTTCTGCCAACATCCGCGCCATCCTGCTGCGCGCCGTGCACGGCCGTATCGAAGCGACCCGCCTCGCTTCCGAGCTCGATACCGCGCTCGAGACCATGCAGCACGGGCTCTGCATGCTCGACGAGAACGGCCTCATCGCCGTCGCCAACGATCGCGCCGAGCTGGTGTTTTCGAGTTTCATGCCGGGCAACTGGGCCGGCCGGCCGTTCGCGGCGATGATCTCGGCCGCGGCGGCGCGCGGCACCATCCCGCAGCGCTCGGCCAGCCAGCTGATGGACACGGTCGATGCCGGCGATGGCGGCAAGGTGGTGCTGCGCCTCGCCGACGGGCAGTTCTGCGAAGTCACCGTGTCGTCGCGGCTCGACAAGACCGTGCTGCTGTTCGAAGACATCACCGAGCGCGTCAAGGCCGAAGAGCGCATCAACTACATGGCGCATTACGACACCCTGACCGGGCTGCCGAACCGCGCCTATTTCACCGAGCAGGTCGAAGCCGACCTGGAGCGCCGCCGCCACCATGGCGACAAGCGCCCCAACGACATGGCCATGCTGATGATCGTCGACATCGACGACTTCAAGCATGTCAACGACACCCTGGGTCACCTGATCGGCGATCGCGTGCTGATCGAGACCTCCGAGCGGCTCACCCGCGTACTGGGCCGCGACAGCCTGGTGGCCCGGCTGGGCGGCGACGAGTACGTGGTCTACCGCTCGGGCGGCGTGCAGCTGAGCGACACGGTCACCGACCCCGAGGCGATCCTCGGCGGCTTCCGCGGCCCGTTCGAGGTTGAAGGCGAGGTGTTCTCGGTCAACGTTTCGGTCGGCGTCGTGACCCTCACCGATGGCAGCGACGATCTCGATGCGCTGATGACCAAGGCCGACCTCGCGCTCTACAAGGCCAAGGCGCTCGGCAAGGGCCGCAGCCAGGTGTTCCACGACGAGATGGACACCGACTACCGCTATCGCCAGCGGCTGAAGGCCGAACTGAAGCAGACCGTCGCCGATGGCGCCCTGTCGCTGGTGTTCCAGCCGATCGTCGATCTGAAATCGAAGCGCGTGGTGAGCTGCGAGGCGCTGGCGCGCTGGCACCATCCCGAGCTCGGCTCGATCCCGCCCTCGCTGTTCATCCCGATCGCCGAAGAGACCGGCCTCATTTCCGAGATCAGCCGCTGGGTGCTGGCGACCGCGACCGCCGAATGCCGCAACTGGCCCGAAGAGGTCTCGGTCTCGGTCAACATCTCGGCCCGCGACTTCCGCAACTCCGACGTCGCCGCCATGGTCAAGGCGGCCCTCGTCAGCTCCGGCCTCGCGCCGCACCGGCTGGAGATCGAGGTCACCGAGACAGCGGTCATCGAGGAGCGCGCCGCCGCCACCAAGATCCTCGCCAAGCTGGCCAAGCAGGGCATCGGCATCGCGCTCGACGATTTCGGGACCGGCTATTCCTCGCTGAGCTACCTGCAGGCCCTGCCCTTCACCAAGCTAAAGATCGACCGCAGCTTCGTCATGGATATTGCCGAGAACCCGCGCTCGCTGAAGCTGCTTTCGAACGTCGCCCAGCTCGGCAAGGACATCAACCTGACCGTCACCGCCGAGGGCGTCGAGACCGAAGAGCAGCTCAACCTGATCGCCACCCATTCCAAGGTCGATCAGATCCAGGGCTACCTGTTCGGCGTGCCGCTGCCGCGCCGCGAAGTCGCCGAGCTCATCGACCGCATGGCGGCCCGCGCCACGCTGGAGCGCGTGCTGACCGTCGGGACGACAAACCGCAAACGTGGTTAAGACGCCTAAAGTCTTCTGACATCTCAGGGATTCGACGCCAATAGTGCGCCAGTCCGTGCTTATGCGTAGGCGGCGCGGCGGCCGTGCGCATTTGGCAATTTTATTATGCCTAACGAAAGGTTAAACTCTCTTCGAAAGTTGCGGAGTTCCCTATGCGTTCGGACGTGGAAGGTTCGGCAGCGACGTCGGCTGCTCCGGTGTCTCGCTTCGCCGGCACGCTGATGGAGATACTGGACCGCGTTGAGTATTCGCGCGTCCGCATGGATGTCACCGACAATCCGATCTATCGCCTGCGCTACGAAGCTTATCGTCGCGAAGAATCCGTGCCGTTCAACGATGCCGGCATTGTGGTCGACGATCTCGACACTGCGCCCAATGGCATGAGTTTCGGTGTTCACATCGACGGTGAGCTGGTCAGTTCTATCCGGCTGCATCACGTCAGCGCCAAACATCCTTTCGGCCCGTCGATGAAAAGTTGCCCTGACGTGCTCGAGCCGCTGCTCGCACGCGGCGAAACCTTCATCGATCCCTCGCGCTTTACCGCCGACTACGAAGCTTCGCTCGCCTATCCGGCGCTGCCGTTCCTGACGCTGAGGATCGCCGTGATGGCCTCGGTGTTCTTCAAGGCCGACGCCTGCCTCGCGCTGGTCCGGCCCGAACACACGGCGTTCTATCGCCGGGTCTTCGGCTCCGAGGAAATGTCCGACGTGCGGATCTACCCCGGCCTCGCCTTTCCGGTGGCGCTCTACGGCGCCTACGTGAACACCAAGCTGCCGGCAACGCTCAGGCGCTATCCGTTCTTCATGTCGACCGAGGAAGAGCGCGAAAAACTGTTCGCCCGCGCCATGGACGAACACTTCGAAGCCCCGCAGCGCGCCAGCTCGCGCCTCGCCTATGAGCGGGCGCTGCTGGAATCCCAGTTCGGCGGCCAGGCGGCGGAGTAGTTCCGCCAGCAACCGCGCGTGGCGCCACCCCCCGCCACAGCTTCGCTATGGCTTCGCGTAGCTGCGCTACCCTCCCCACAAGGGGGAGGGAGGCGATAGCTGCTCGGTCTCGGTTCTTGGGTCTCCCTCCCCCTTGTGGGAGGGATCAAGGGTGGGAGTGGCCCCACACTCTGACGGTTGCCGTCCTCAAGCCTCGGGGACCCACACCACCATCGAGCCCTGCCCGCGATTGGCCCAGAGATAATACGGCAGCGCCGTCAGCGTCGCCGGAGCTTCCCTGGGCGGCGTGGTGCGGTAGAGCGGCTTGAACTCGGCCTCGTCCACCGCCGTGCCGCTGGCCGTCAGCTGGATGATGCCGTCGAACAGGTTGGATTGCCTGACGGCGATCTCGCTCTGGCGCGGCAGCTTGAAGCGCTGCACCGTGCCGCCCGGATTGTCTGCTTCCTCGAGGCAGTAGACCAGGGGGCCCCGGGTCAGCGCCACCCGGCCGACATCCATCACCACATGCGGGTTGGCATAGACGCGCTCGACCGGCATCGGCAGCTCGAGGCTGATCCTGTCGCCCTTCTTCCAGCTGCGGCTGATGGTGGCGTAGCCGTTCACTGGAGCAAGCAGCACCGCTTCGCCATTGACCTTGGCGGTCGCCCCCTTGCACCAGCCGGGAATGCGCAGCTTGACGTCGAACGCCTTCTCTACCGCCGGATCGATCTCGATGGCGATATCGCCCGACCAGGGGTAGTTCGACACCTCGCGCACTGCCACTTCGGTGCCGCCGACCTCGAGCTTGCTCGCGATGCCGCCATAGAGGTGGAAGGCGATGCCGTCGGGCGCGGTGGAGACGAAATAGCCGCCGACCGAGGCGACCAGCCGGCTGACATTCATCGTGCAGCACGGGCAGGTATGCCAATCCCAACGGGTCGGCGTGCCATTGCTCTCCAAGGGGTTCATGTAGAAATAGTGCTCGCCGTCGCGGCTCAGCCCCGAGAGCGCGCCGTTGTAGAGCGCCGTCTCCAGCACGTCGGCATATTTGCCGTCGAGATCGAGATGCAGCATGCGCTGCGCCCAGAAGATCAGCGCCACCGAGGCGCAGGTCTCGGCATAGGCGGTCTGGTTGGGCAGGTCGAAATCGAAGGTGAAGCCCTCGTTATGTGCGGAGGGACCGAGGCCCGCCGTCACATACATCTTGGTCTCCATCACGTCCTTCCACAGCGTCTCGCAGGCCGCCTTGAGCCCGGCATCGTTGAGCTCGACTGCGAGGTCGGCCATCGCGGTGTACATGTACATGGCCCGCACCGCGTGCCCGACCACCTTGTCCTGGCTCCGCACCGGCTTGTGCGACTGGCTGTACTCGTAGGTGCCCTGCACGTAGCGCTGCCACTCCCAGCCCTTCTTCTCGCGCTCTTCGCGCTCGACATCGAAATAGTGCGGGCTGGGGTTGCCGCGCTCGTTGATGAAATAGGCGGCGAGATCGAGGTGCTTCTTCTCCTTGGTCAGGTGATAGAGCTTGATCAGCGCCAGCTCGATTTCCTGGTGGCCGCAATAGCCGCGCTTCTGCCCCGGCCCGGTGCCGAAGTTCTTCCGGATATGCTCGACATAGCGCTCCATCACGTCGAGCCAGCGCCGCCGGCCAGTGGTCTCGTAATAGGCGATGGCGCCTTCCAGCATGTGGCCGGCATTGTAGAGCTCATGGTTGTCGCGCATGTTGGACCAGCGCTTTTCCGGCTCACGCCCCAGATACCAGCAGTTGAGGTAACCATCCGGCGCCTGCGCCTTCTCGAAATCGTCGACGATCGCCTCGATCTTTGCCTCGATTTCGGCATCGCGCTTGTGGCTCAGCGCATAGGCGGCCGCCTCGATCCACTTGCCGATATCGCTGTCCCAGAACACCTGCACGGTGAAGCCGTTGGCATGGCGCGGGAAGCGCAACGGCGGCGGCGGGTTGGGCAGCTTCAATGAATCGAGATAGCCGTACTCGGTGAGCTTCTTGTGCTGGCTGGGAATGGTGCGGGCAAGCACGGTGTCGAGCCGCTCTTTCCAGAAATCGCCTTCGAGGCGGACATCGACGAAACGCACCGGATGATACTGGCTCATTGCAACTCCTCTTGGCCCAGCCGCCGAGCGAGCGGCCGGGTGTCTGAATTCAACTCGTTGAGCTGGTGGATTGGCGCACCACCAGCGTGCAGGGCAGCCTGCGGATGCCGCGCACCGTCTCGCCGCCGATCATCTCGATCAGCAGCCGCCCGGCCTCGTGGCCGAGCGCCGAAAGGTTCATGTCGACGCTGGTGAGCGGCGGCCGCGCCGCCGCGGTCATCACTTCCCAGTTGTCGAAGCCGGCCACCGCCACTTCGCCAGGCACGGCGATGCCACGTTCGCGCAACGCGTCGACGGCGCCGCGGGCGATCAGGTCGTTGCCGCAGAAGATCGCGTCGGGCCGATCGGCCTTGCCGTCGAACAGCGCCGCGACCGCGTCGCGCCCCCAGGCCTCGCTCCACTTGCCCGACAGGTAGAACTCCGGACGCGCGGCAAGCCCAAGTTCGGCCAGCGCCGACAGGTAACCGCGGTGCCTGAGCCGGACTGCCTCGAAATGCTCGGGCCCGGTGATATGTGCGATGCGCCGCTTGCCGATCTCGCCCAGGTGCCGGACCGCCAGCCGCGCCCCGCCTTCGTCATCGGGCAACAGGCACAGCGCATCGCGCTCATCGGCCTGCGAGAACACGTAGATCACCGGCAGCCCCGGCGGCAGCGGGCCCACCGGCGGACGCTTGTCGGCGCGGCGGGCGGTAACCACCAGGCCGTCGATACGCTTGCCCAGCAACTGATCGAGATGCTGCCGCTCGCGCTCCGGATCGTCGGTGGCGTTGCACATGAAAATGGCGATGCCCCGGTCGGCGAACACCTCCTCCAGTGCCTGGAAGATCGGCAGGGTGAAGCGGCCGAACGAGTCGGTGGAGAGCACCCCGACGGTCATCGACCGGCTGCGATGCAGGCTCTGCGCCATGTCGTTTGGCCGGTAGCCGATCTCGCGCGCCACCGCCGTCACCTTGTCGCGGGTTTCCTGCCTGAGCCGGCCATTGGAATTGAGCGCCTTCGACGCCGTGCCGATCGATACCCCGGCGATCCGCGCCACGTCGCGAATGGTGGGGCCGTGACGGCCGGTGCGTTCGGTTGGTGGTGGGGCGGAATCGTCAGTCATGGCGGGGTCCTACTTCACGGCTCCCGCGAGGAGGCCCGAAACATAGTACTTCTGCAACATCAGGTAGATGCCGACGCAGGGGATAACCGAGATCGTCACCCCGGCCTGCAGCATGCCCCAGTCGGTACCGCCGAGGCTGGTCTCGGTGCGCGCCGCGGCGAGGATCAGCGGCAGCGTGAAGGTATCCTGCCGGTTCATCATCACCAGCGCGCCGAGGAACTCGTTCCACGAAGTGATGAAAGCGAACAGCGCCACCGTGATCATCGCCGGCACCACCGAAGGCAGGCAGATGCGCATCAGCACCTGGAACGAGTTGCAGCCGTCGATCACTGCCGCTTCCTCGAGCTCCATCGGCACCGCCTCGAAGGCGTTGCGCATGATGTAGAGCGAGAACGGCAGCTGGATCGCGGTGTGGATGATGGCGAGCCCGACCAGCGAGTTGGTGAGCTTCAACTGCGCGAACATCAGGAAGATCGGCGTCAGCAGCGCCTGGTAGGGAATGATCAGCGCCAGGAGCAGGAAGACGAACAGCAGCTCCTTGCCCGGGATCGGGAAGCGCGCCAGCGCGTAGCCGGCCGGCACGGTGAGCAGCAGCGAGAAAGCGATCGCCATGAAGGCGGTGCCGAAGGAATTGAGCAGGTAGACCGGCAGCCCGGCCTGGTAGACCCAGAGCTTCAAATAGCTGTCGAGGCTCCAGCTCTGCGGCACATAGGTCGGTGGCACCGCGGCGGCTTCGGCGGTCGATTTCACCGAGGCCAGCACCGAGGCCACCAGCGGCGCCAGCATGACGACGCAGATGAAGAGGCACGCCGCGCCGACCAGGTACTTTGTCCGGCTGCGCCAGAACCGCGCCAGCACCCCGGTGCCTGCCATGCTCTCGTTCATGCTCTGGGCGAGATCGGCACTCATCAGGCATGGCTCCGGCGAGTCAGCAGCATCTGGATGATGGTGAAGACCAGAATGATCACGGCAAGGATCAGCGACAAAGCCGCGCCATAGCCGAGCTTCAGGTAGGGGAAGGAGTTGAGGTAAACGTAGAACACCGAGGTGGCGGTGAGGTTCTGCGGCTGGCCGGCGGTCATGATGTAGAACTGGTCGAAGGCCAGCAGCGAACCGATCACCGAGATCAGCGTCACCAGCAGCACCGTGCGCAGCGTCAGCGGCAGCGTCACCTGGGTCAGCCGCTGCCATGGACTTGCGCCATCGACCATCGCCGCCTCCGACACCTCCGGCGGGATCGCCTGGATCGCGGCGACAAACAGGATCATGCCGAAGCCGAGCACCTTCCACACCACCGAGACGATGATCGCCCAGTTGGAGCGGTCGGCATCGACGCCGAGCCAGATCACTGCCTTGTCGATCAGCCCGAGATCGAGCAACAGCCGGTTGACGAAGCCGTAGTCGGTGGAGAACAGCCAGTACCAGAGCAGGCTCGAGGCCCCGAGCCCAATCACCACCGGCACGAACACCACCGCGCGGGTGAAGCGGCGGAGCGGCGTGTTCTTCACGGTCAGCAGCGCAATCGCATAGCCGCCGATCATCAGGATCGGGGTGATCAGCAGGGTGTATTTGAGCGTGAAGCCGAGCGACACCCAGAACTGCTTGTCGTTGAAGGCCTTGGTGAAATTGTTGAGCCCGATGAATTTGGGCGGCGTGATCAGCGACCAGGAGTTGAGCGACACCCACAGCATCTGCCCCAGCGGCCAGGCAGTGAAGGCGGCAACGAACGCCAGCGCCGGCGCGAGGTAGACAAGGCCGGTGAGCCGATTGGATCTGGTCGAGTAGATGCTCATGGGCCGCACTCGCGGGAGGAGGGAAGTGAGCGGCGCTCCGCCGGTCGCGAAGCGCCGCCAGGATGCGGAACCGGACTTACTCGGCCGCGATATCCTTCATCTGCTGCTTGGCGTCGGCGATGATCGTCTCGATCGGATCATCGGTGTAGTAGACGCGCTGCAGCATCTGCAGCCATGGCCCCTGCGGCGAATTGATCAACTCGAAGAATTTCAGCGTATAGGGAGTGACGCCGATCTCGATGGCCTTGGCCACGTCTTTGATCAGCGGCTCCTCGGCATAGTACTTGTTGTCGACCATGTCGCCACGGGTCGTCATGTTCAGCATCTTGGCATAGACCTCGACCTGAACCTCGTCCGACAGGATGAACTTCATGAAGTCGACCGCGTCGGCGACGCGCTTCGAGCCCTTCGGCACCGTGACGATATCACCGCCGGCAAAGGACGCCGTCTGGCCGGCTTCGAGGCCCGGCAGCAGGGTGATGCCGAAGTTCATGTTGGGGTTCTGCTCGCGGGCCAGCGTAATGTTGAAATTGCCCGTGCCCATCATCCCGACCTTGCCCGAGCCGAACTGCAGGTGGAAGGTCTCGCCGTTCTCGGCCTGGTTGGCCGGGTTGATCAGCCCTTCCTTGTGCATCATGCGGGCCCATTCGAGCACCTTGGGCACGGCGTCGCCGGTCAGCGGCTCGGCGGAAGCGTCCGCCGGCTCGATCGTGCCGCCCGAAGCCCAGATCAACGGACCGAAGGTGAAGATGTTGCAGCCGGCGCAGTTGCCCGCGAGGTAGTAGCCATAGGCCCCCTCTTCGACGCCGGTGATCTTCTTGGCGAAGTCGTGGATCTCGGCAAGGCTCTTGGGCGGCACTTCCGGATCGAGTCCGGCTTTCTTGAACAGGTCCTTGTTCCAGAACAGCGCCGAGACGTCCGCATAGAGCGGCACGCCATAAAGCTTGCCGTCATAGGTCGAAACCTTCATGTGGCCGGGGCTGGCGGTCTTGATCGAGGCGTCGTCGGCGAAATAGCTGGTGATGTCCTCGAGCTGGCCCGCCGCTTCGAACTGCGGCCCATAGATCAGGTCGAGGCCCATCAGGTCCGGCACCTCGCCCGAAGCGATGGACTGCGCCAGCTTGGGCACCATTTCGGTGTGCGGGATATAGGTCAGGACGATCTTGCGATCGGGGTTCTTCTCGTTCCAGGCAGCGACCAGCGCATCCACCATGCCGGCATTGCCGCCCGAACGTTCCCACATCTGCAGGTCCTCGGCCGATGCCGACATCGGCATCGCCGCGAGCAGCGTCGCCATGGCGACCGCGCCCAACGCAAGTTTCTTCAGGTTCATCGGCTTCCTCCCTCGATTGCCGTGCCGCCCTCCGGCCCCGCGACGCGCAGGGTTCCTCCCGGGGATTGGCGAGGAAAAGCTTTTCCGATTTCCTTTGCGGCAGGCACGTGCTGGCCGGCTCACAATTTGGGAAAAGCTTTTCTTGACGCTTGGTCGCACGTTTTTCGGTCACGCACAAGAGCGAAGGAAAAGCTTTTCTCGGTACGCTGGATCCGGCAGTCGGCGTCCCTCTCCCGCGTGCAGCATCGGGTTTGCCGCCAGGCCCCGCAGTCAGCTCACAAGCGAGTACCCGCCACCCGAGTCAGGCGCTGAGTCCCAACTGCTTCAATTCCGCCACCCAGTCGACGACATTGGCCGTCGCCTGCTCATCGGGAAGAAAGTTCTCGGCGAGCTCGGCCAGCCGGAGGGCGGACGAGTAGAGCATGACCAGGTCGCGATTGACCTTGATCCGTGCCAACTCCTCGTAGCGATCGATGATCCTCAGCGTCAGGTCGGCGGAGATCCAGTTGGAATAGCTGAGGTCACGGTGGCGCGAGCCGAAGCCGGAATCGGCGAAGTCGAACACGCCGTTGAGCATGCCGGTCTCATGGTCGAACGCCATGTTCCAGCCATGCCCGTCGAAATAGCCGTAAACCAGCTCGTCACCGGCAATGGTCAGCTTGCGATAGGCTGACATCGTGCGCTTCATGAACCCCTTGTAGCCGCGCGGCAGTCGATCCTCGGTTCGTGCGATGATCTCGTCGGGGCTCATCCACGGGTCGACTCCGACCGCGCCGATTGCCTGCATGCGGTTGAGCGGCAGTGCGTGCAACTCCGCATAGAGCTGTGCCATGCGCGTGGCGAGCGCGTTGCGCCGGCCCTCATCCAGCTCGAGGTATTGCGGCTTTTCCAGCGACGAACCGGGGAGCTTGAGGTGCTGTGAGAACGGCACCGGCCCCTCGTGCAGCACCATCTGTGGCAACGGCATGGTGACCCGCGGCTTGAGGAACGCCAGCAGCGCCACTTCGCGCCGCAGCCGTGCCTCCGCCTCGGCATGGCGGGCAAACTTGAAAATCCAGCCGTCGCACTCGAGCGCGACGCTGTCCCAGCCCTCGGTGAGCGACACGAAATTGCCGCCCGCGAACTGCGGCAAGGTACCGATGACGAGCGCACGCAGTCGCGCGATCTCCGCAGCCGGCACCCCCTCCATCGTCACGACTCCCCATCAAGCGGGCGCGAATCTAGACGAGGTCGAGGCAAAGTCCAATCAAGCCGGATGCAGTTCACGCAGCAATTGCTTGTGGCGGCGCGGCGCCTTGGCATGCTGCTTGATCTTGTCCGGCTGCGCGCGCCGGTGAACTGGCATGCGAACGCCGAGCGCATCGGCGACGGTCTTTTCCAGAAGGCGGTCGAGTTCTGCCTTGTGCATGGTGACGTCTCCTTGGCCGCGCGGGCTTGACCCCACGCCATTTGCCTGAAGAAACGCCGCTCCCCCGGGCGAAGTTGCCTCCCGGCCCTTCAGATTCCGGTGATCGAGCCCTCGATCGGCAAAGCGCAAGTTCCATTAACGGTTTGGGCAGATACTCTCCGAACCGGAATTTAAGCGTCACCGGCTGTATTCAGTGTGTTTCCGCTAAGCGCGGAGGGGCAACATGCGGTCCGTAGGCCTGGCAGCACTTCTGCTTGCCGTGCTGTTTCTTCTGTTTCCGTTCTATCGGCAGTGGGTGCCGCACATCCGCATCTCCACCCAGGACAGCCGCCTGCTCGGTGGCCTGTTGCTGGCCGTGGGCGGGCTTACTTTGGCGGTGTTTCGACGCCGGGCTTAGACGCGGCTGCTTCGTCCGGCTCGGGAGACACGGTCAGCCGGTCGTTGGCAAAGGCCTCGGCGAACATCGCCTCCACGCTTTGCGGCCGCTTGGGCACCGGCGCCGCCACGGCTTCGGTAGGCGATGCGGCGACTGGCTTCTGCTCGACGGTCGGGGCCGGCGGGGCCGGTTTGGCGATCACCGCGGGTTTGGATTCCGGCGCAGCGACAACCACGAGCGCCGGACGGGCCGGCTTCTCTTCGACGATCGGCTTCGGCTCGATCAGCGGCGTGGTCTCGGTCGCTGCGTCGGCCACCGGCTTTGTCTCGGGCTTTGGCGCCGGCCGCGCCAGCAGCGATGTCCTGGGCGCCACCGGAACGGGCGCCACGGCCGGAGCCGCGGCCGCGACAGTCGCGGCACGCGCCTTGCGGAAACGCCGGCTGAGCCGCCCATACTCCAGCATCGAGTAGCCGATCAGCAGCATCAGGCTGGCAGCGACCCCGATGCCGAGGCCGACCAGCAGCCACACCAGCGCGTCGTAACTCATCGTGGCTCAGATCCCGGTCATTGCTTCGCGCCTTACCATGCCGGATTTGCCGCAAGCGCCGCAACCCGCGACAGTTGCGCCCGCTCGCAGCAATCCGGTTGCTCGGCCATTCTGAACATGAGACGACTAACCAATTGCCGTTGCCAGCCCGTCTGTTTTCGAGATTCTAATGCTGCAAGCCAGAACGCGCCCGCTGCTGCCCGACGTCGTCCGCTCCGAACTCAGGCGCGCCATCATCGAAGGCGAGTTTCCACCCGGCTCGAAGCTACCCAATGAGGATGCGCTCTGCGCCCGCTTCGCCGTCAGCCGCATCACCCTGCGCGAAGCGGTGCGTGGCCTGATCGAAGATGGCTACGTCATCCGTCGCCAGGGCTCGGGCACCTACGTCACCGAGGGACCCCGGCTGCGCAACTCGCTCGACACCAATTTCAGCTACACCGAGTACCTCGAAAGCACTGGCCTGAGCGTCACCAAGCAGGTGCTCGACGCCAGACGCGTCAAGGCCGACGACCGGGTGGTGGCGGCGCTGAACCTCGCGCCGGGCTCCGACGTGGTGGTGATCCGCCGCGTGCGCAGCGCCGACGGCCGGCCGGCGGTGTTCTCGATCGACAGCCTCGCCACCGATATCGCCGACGAACGTACCGACCTCGCGGCGTTCGGCGGCTCACTCTATAAGCTCCTCGCCGAGCGCGGCCACACCGTCGACCACGCCCGGGCGGTGCTGGCCCCCGTCAATGCCGACGCCGAACTGGCCGAGTTGCTGCACGTGCCGGTGGGCGCACCGCTGCAGCACCTGCGGCAGGTCGACCATGATACGGCAGGCCGCCCGGTGATGCTGTCGCTCGAATGGCACGTGCCCGATGTCATCGAGCTGCGCGTCTATCGCCGCGGCCCCGGCCCGCAGCCTGTCGGCTGACGAGCACCGGCCTGCTGGCCGCTAGCCTGCCGGCTTCAGCCGGTGGTCGAGCACTTCGCCGGCCTCTTCGAGCACCAGATAGCCGATCGAGGCCATCAGCGAATTGATGGTCTTCATGGCGCGCAGCGTCTCGAGGTGGAGGTTGGAGGTGGCAAGGCTCGCCTCGGTGCCATCCTTCAGCCGCTGCAGGTGCTGGCGCTGGCTCGCCGCCACCGCCTCGCGCATGCGGGTCTTTTCGACGACGAGTTTGCGCGCCTGCTGGAGGTCGCGGGTGACCAGCACGTTGCGCGCCAGCTGCATGTTCTCGACCACCTGGCTGTGCAGTTCCGCCAGTTCGCGCCAGCCGGTGGGGGAGAAGGCCAGCCGCTGCTCCCGGCGCACTTCGGCAAGCCGCAGCAGCGTCTTGGTAATGGCGTCGCCGACATATTCGAGGTTGACCGCAATGGCCGCCAGATCCTGTCCGCGCCGGGCGCTGTCGTTGTCGCCGCCGAATGATACACGCGCCAGGTAGAGCTTGATGTCGCTCTGCGCCTGGTCGATCGCCGCTTCCATCAGGCGGGCCTGCCGGATCTTCTCCTCGTCGCCGGCCTTGTAGATCTCCATGACCGGCTCGAACATCCGCCCGACGATCTCGGCCATGCGCAGCAGTTCGCGGGTGGTCGAGGCCAGCGCCATGCCGGGATCGCCCACCGCCGCCTCATCGAGGCAACTGGGCGGCACGCCGATGGCTGCTGCCGGGTCGCTCGCCGCCGGCGCGCGGATCAACCGCTCCATCAGGCGGGCCATCACCGCCGTGAGCGGCAGCCCGCAAACCAGCAGCGCGATGTTGAAGATGAGGTGCAGCCCGACCAGTTGCTGCACCGGGGTAAAGCCGGCCGCCAGCGCCGAGCCGCCAAGCAGCAGCACGGCCAGCGCCAGCACCGCGCCGACCACCCGGGTGAGGAGGTTCCCCGCCAGCAGCCGCTTGGCTTCGATACTGCTGTTGCGGGTCAGCACGAATGGACCGATGGCGGTGCCGATATTGGCGCCGAGCAGCAGCGGCGCAGCCGCTTCGAACGGCAATACCCCATGCTGCGACAGCACCACCAGCAACAGGATGGTCGCCACCGAGGAGTGGAACAGCCAGGCGATTGCCGCTCCCGCCAGCAATGCCGTCAGCGGCTCCTTGCCCAGATAGGCGACCACCATGGGCAGGATCGCGCTGTCGCTGAGCGGCGCGGTGGCCTGGCTGAGCAGTTGCAGGGAAACGAAGATCAGCCCCAGCCCGACCAGCGCACGGCCGCTCTGCCGCACCCGGCGCGACTTGCCCTTGAAGAACAACAGCCCACCGGTGACCAGCAGCACTGGCGGCAGGAGGCTCAGATCGAGACTGAGGATCAGCACCACCAGCGCCGAGCCGAAATTGGCTCCGAGCACGATGGCGAGGCCGGTCGCCAGTGCGAACATGCCGCGCGAAGCAAAGGCGGCGGCGAGTATGCCGGCGGCGGTCGAACTCTGCAGCGCCAGCCCTAGCCCGGCCCCGACGGCGGCGCTGCGCGCCGGCCCGTCCGTCGCCCTGAGCAGCGCGGTGATCTCCGGCCGCCAGCCCCGCTCGGTGCCGGTATGCACCATGTGCACCGCCCACAGCATCAGCGTCACAGCCCCCGCGACATGCAACAGGAACAGATAGGCGGTCACTGGCTGGCCCTTTCATCTCGGAGTGACGGAGGCGCGACGCACGCGTTGCCTGCAACGATAGGCTGCTTTGGCGCGTTCGTCATGAATCGCGCGTGAACGCGCGAATATTGAGGCGACATGCCGGCATGGCTGGCATGCGCTCGCCACGGCAGGCGGCGCCTCCTACATTAGCCGGGCAATCCCGAGGAGAGCCGCGATGACCACTGTGAAGTACGAAGTCGTCCAGCATGATGGTGGCTGGGCCTACAAAGTCGGCAACGTGTTGTCGGAGACCTTCCGCACCCACGCCGCGGCGCACGAGGCCGCCGAAGCCGCCGCCCGGCGCCAGCGCGTCGCCGGCACCACTGACGGCATCGAGTACGAGGATGCCCGCGGCGTCTGGCACCAGGAGGTCTCGGAAGGCACCGATCGCCCCGACACCGAAGTCGAGGACGACTGAGCACCCGTCTATTGCGAGAGCTTGCCGCGCAGCTCGTCGAGCTCGAGGATGCAGCGCTCGATCTCCGACTTCAGCGACCGCCGCTCGGCCGGGCTCATCGGATTCCTGGTCCCCGGCCGGCTCTGCCCGACAATGTCGCGCAGAATAGCGATCTCGCGCTTCAGTTTGGCAATCTCGCTGGTCGCTAGCATAGGGATTCTCCGGGACCCGCGTCTTGTCGCCCGCAGGACGCCGGGAGGCAAGCTGTGATAATGACCCGACCGGTGCGGATTCGGCGCAATCCCGATTAACGTCTCGGCTGCGTCGAGCACGCCCTGCCCTGCCAGGGTCGATCGATCGCCGTGCACCACGACGGCCGCGTAACGATCTTGCCGGGGGATTGCGCGCTCTTGGGCGTTCCCTCAAATTTGTGGCCATGAGCGACCTTACCTTCCGGTACGACCACGATCCCAGCTTCTTCGACAAGAACGCGAGCCGGGATGACTTCGGCAAGCTGACATTGTCGGTGACGACCGAACGGTTTTCCGGACGCGGCTCGTTCTGGGTTCAATGGCAGGACGTAACCGACTTCGGAAACAGTCTCTCGACCTTCCCGATCAGGCCGGAAGCTCCCCTGGGAGCCAGGTGGGGCCTCCTCGATGGGCAGGGTGACAACCTCGCCTTGAGTGTAACAATAGCCCCCGCTAACGCCACGGGCGACCTGCTTGTGACCGTCGAGATAGGCCAACGAGGCAGCAAGAATGGCGACCGTCTCCGTACGTCATTCCTGACGAACTATCCGGACATCGAGAGATTTCGTCGGTCGCTTGCCCAACTGATGGATGGAAAGACCGAACAAGCAGTGCTGCACGGGCAGTAACTCCGTGTGGACACGGGACGACCAGGGCGATTCTCTGCACGGTAGCTGGTGGGGTGGTGCCGCATGCCGGATTCGAACCAGCGACCCCCTCATTACGAATGAGATGCTCTACCGACTGAGCTAATGCGGCCTGACCGGCGCGAGCGATGCGCCGGTAGGGGGGTCTAATACAAGCGACGCCTGTCACGCGCAAGTGCGCTGACGCGGCGTTTCGAACGATCACGCCTCGGGCAGCGCCAGCGGTCCGCCCTGCGGCTTTTCCGGTTCGGCCGGAGCGGGCGGCGCGCCCTCGGGCAGTGCCGGGGTGTTGGCGCCGGTGCGCGTCGCCACGGCGCTGGTCGGCACCCGCCATTCGAACGCATCGAGCTTGCCGGTGACCGGCGACAGCGGTTCCCATTCGTCGGCGGTGATGCCGTCGGCGGTCCACACCGGGTCGCGCGGCGCCCGTACGGCGCGGTTCAGCCAGTCGCGCGCCTTGCCCTTGTCGCCCGACTGCCCCTCCTCGATTTCCGCCATCAGCAGGCACACCGCCTGCGAGGGGTTGGCGTTGGAGTAGCCGGCCAGCGCCTGCCGCGCTCCGACCCAGTCGAAGGCATCGATCGAGGCCCGGGCCAGCACCAGAGCGCTCGCCTTGTTGGGCGGCGGGCTATCGATCAGCTCCCTGATGCGCTTCAGCCGGTCGACGGCGGAAACGCCGGGCACCGAGTTGGCGAACAGCGTCGCGATATCGGGGTGCGATGTGGCGCGCCACACTCGGCGGAGCAGGCTCATCGCTCGCCGCGCTTCGTTGCGGTTGGAATAGATGCGCGCCGCGATCAGCGCTGCCGGCACGAAATCCGGCACCAGCTTCAGCGCGGCGAGCGCATGTTCGAGCGCCGAGTGCGGGTCGGTGCCTTCAGCGAGTTGCGCCCGCGCCGTCTCCACCACTGCCTGGCGGCGGCGCTTGCGGGTCTTTTCCTCGCGCGTCACCGCCTGTTCGTCGGCAATCATCCGGTAAGCGTCGTCCCAGCGGCCGTTGCGGGTCAGGTCGTCGAACACCGCCTCGCGCGCCCATGGCGCCTGCGGCGAGATATCGATGGCCTTTTGTGCAAAAGTCAGCGCCGCGTCGGGCCGCCCCTGCTGGCGCGCCTGGTCGTAGAGGCCGGAGAGCGCCGCAAGCGCGGTTTTGCGATTGGTGATCAGCGCCCGGTAGTGTTCGCGCGCCGAATGCATGTCGCCCAGCGCCAGGTCGGCGCGCGCCTCGAGCAGCTGTGCCGCGGCGTTGCGCGGCAGGTTGCCGCGCGCCTCGCGCGCCAGTTGCCGGGCCCGGTTGGCATCACCCGCCTGCAGCGCGATAAAGCCATCCGACAGCGCCATGTAGCCGGCATCCTTGCGCCGTTCGCGCGATTGCCGGGCGATGTAGTAAGGCGCCGCGATGATCCGCTTGACGATTCCCCAGAGGAGGATGATCAGCACCACGCCGGCGACCGCGAGGAAGGCGGCAACGCCCAGCCGCGGCTGCATGCGGAAATCGAGGAACTCGATGGTGAGCGTCCCCGGCAAGCCGATCAGCCAGGCAATCCCGGCGGTGACCAGCAGGCTGACGATGAGCCAGTAGGCAAGCCTGATCACGGCGTGGCCTCCGCCGTCGGCGCCAGTGCCCGGCTGCGCAGCTCGGTGACGAAATCCTCAGCCGCCGCCAGCTTGGCGATATCGGCCCCCGACGTGCCGGCGCCCGCCTGCATGGCCGGCGGCAACTGCGCCAGGAGCTCGGCTGCCGCCTTGAAATCGTGCCGGCCGACCGCCGCTTCCAGCCGGGAAACGATTGCCTCGGGCGCATCGCCCGCCACCTCGCCCACCGGACGCAGGGCGAGCAACCCCTTCATCCATTCGAGCGCGTCTTCACCCATGTCGCCGCTACTGACGGCAGCGCGACCGGCCAGCACGTTCGGCACCGCGGCGGTGAACTGCGCCACCACGGCATCCGGCCGCGGCAGGCCCTCGGCAGCCGAAGCTTCGACCGGCCCAGGTACCGCCAGGTCGGGCAACAGTGCTTTGAGGCCATTGAGTTCGGCGACAAACGGCCGGCCGTTGCTGATGGCGGTTTCGAGCCCCGACACCATCAACGGCAGGCGCACGGCCGGGCCGATATCGGCACTCCCCAGCGTCTGGTTCTGCGTCGAAATCGCCGTCTGCGTCGCCGTCACGTCACCCTGGAGGCCACTGATGGCGCTGTCGGTAGCCGCCACGCGCTGGTCGAGCGCCGTCAACTGGGTGCGCAGGTCGGCGAGGCCGGCCTCGATATCGCTGATGGTCTCAGCCAGTGCGGCGGCATCGGCCGACGAGGCGCCGGCGCCGATCGCCGTCACTCGGTCTTCGAGCCCCTTGAGCTGGGTCTCGAGCGGCGCGAGATCCACGGTTGCCGCGGTAGGGACCGCGGCAACCGCCTGCCGCATCTCGTTCAGACCGCCGTCGAGCTGCGCAATGGTGGCATCGAGGCTGACCTGGGTGCGTTTGCCCTGCTCTTCGACCGCTGCCAGCCGCGGCGATTGTTCCTCGAGGGCGGCAAGCCGCGTCTCGATCTCGTTGAGGCTGCTGTCGGTGGCATCAAGGCGGGCGGCGGGGTCGGCGATCACCGGGCGCTGGCTCGGCAGCGGCAACCAGTTGCCGAGCCCGTAGACCAGCCCCGCCCCGAGCAGCGCACCTGCGACCGCGGCGATCGTGATGGCGCTCCATGGCATGGCAAGACGCGCCTGGGGCCTTGGCGGCGGAGGCGGTGCGGGACGCACTGGTTCTTCCGCGGCGGGGCTCGCCTCGCTCGGAGCCGCTTCCGCAGCTTCGGCCGCCTTGCCGCTCGCCGTCGTCGCGGCGGCCGGCTTGTCAGCCTCCCGCGCCGTCAGCTCGATGACCGGCGGCTTGACGGGCCCCGACTTGCGTTCAGCCATGCGGCACTTCCTTGCTTGTTCCGGTCATCATGGGTTTTGGTCGCGCGCAAACGACAAGGCAAGTCCCATCATTGCCTCCTCGCTGGGATGGTCACAGAGCCCGACCCGCACGAAATGGGCATCGAGCAGCGGCGCGGCAACTGCCTCGGACAGGCAAAGCACGCCGAAGCGCGCCCGCGCCGGCCTCTCGAGGCCGCGCTCCACCAGCCGCACGAAGGTCTGGGCGGTCCGCTTCGAATAGAACAAGGCCGCCTCGATCTCGCCGGCATCGAGCCGTTCGGCGAGGCCAGCGGGCAACGCCGTCACCGGGTTCATGGCGTAGACTTCGGCGGTAATGACCATCCGTCCGAACGGCGCCAGCGACTTGCCGAGATCCGCCGACATGTCGCGCGCCGCCGGGTAGAAGATCGGCCCCGCCAGCAGCGAATGTGCCAGGAGCTCCACCAGGTCGGCGAAGGCCCCGTCGGCGCTGGTCACCGTCTCGAACCCCATGTCGCGCGCCATGGCGGCCGTACGGTTGCCGACGGAATAGACAGGAAGCCGGCGATAGCGATCGAGCACGCCCCGCTCGTCCAACGCCCGCAGCGCGTTGGCGCTGGTCAGCACCAACGCAGCAAAGCCCCGAGGCTCGGGCAGGCTCACGTCGAGGGTCTGGTGCACCAGCAGCGGACACGGCACGCCCTCGATCCCGAGCGCACCGAGCCTTGCGGCGGTATCGCTCGCGTCGGGGTCAGGCCGGGTCACGAGCATTTTCAAGACGAGTCTATCCTTTGAACTGCCGCTGGAACTCCGGGCCTGCCTGTTCCAACAGCGTCGCACCCAGTTGCGTTCCGAGTTTGGCGGCATCCGCCGCCTTGCCTTCAACCGAGCCGCGATAGAACTCGCGGCCATCGGGGCTGAGGATTTCGGCGGTCAACCTGCACGAAACCCCATTCAATTCGGTAAACGCACCGATCGGGGTTCGACACGAACCGTCGAGAGTTGCAAGCAATGCCCGCTCCGCCGCAATGGTGGTGGCGGTCGGCGCGTGGTTCAGCACGGCGACCAGCTCGGCGGTGCGGCGGTCCGCCTCGCGGATCTCGATGCCGATGGCGCCCTGCGCCGGCGCCGGCAGGAACTCGAGCGGATCGAGATATGCGGTGATCTTGTCCTCTTTACCCAGCCGGTTGAGCCCGGCCACCGCCAAGAGCGTCGCGTCGGCGACGCCGGCCTCGAGCTTTTGGAGACGGGTGTCGACATTGCCGCGAAACTGCACCACCTCGAGATCCGGCCGCAACCGCAGCATCTGCGCCGCCCGGCGGATCGAAGAGGAGCCGAGCTTCGCCCCCTGGGGCAGCGCATCGACACCGGCGTAGTGCAGCGACACGAAGGCATCACGCACGTCCTCGCGTTCGAGGAACGCCGCCAGCACCATACCGTCGGGCAAATACGACGCGAGATCCTTGCTCGAATGGACGCCGAGGTCGACCTCGCCGGCGGCGAGCGCCGCCTCGATCTCGCGCGAGAACAGCCCCTTGCCGCCCGCCTCGCTGAGCGGCCGGTCGGTGAGCTTGTCGCCACTGGTGGTGATGACGCGGATCTCGATCCGCTCGGCTGGCACGCTATGGGCCTCGGCCAATAGCCGCTGCGTCAGCCGCGCCTGGGCCAGCGCCAGCATGGAGCCTCGGGTCCCGATGCGGAGGAACGGCGCCGATTGCATTTCAGTTCATACCTATTGTAGGCCAAAGCCGGGCTGGGCTTACCCCTTGGAGAGGTAACGGACAAGTTTGATGAGAGTGCTCGGCATCGAAACCAGCTGCGACGAAACCGCCGCCTCGATCGTCGAGCGCGACAACTCGGGCCACGCCACCATCCTCTCCAACATCGTGCGCAGCCAGCTCGAGGAGCACGCGCCCTATGGCGGCGTGGTGCCGGAACTGGCGGCGCGTGCCCATGTCAGCCATCTCGATCACATCATCGAACGCGCCGCCGAGAGCGCCGGGATCCGGCTGAGCGAGGTCGATGCAGTCGCCGCGACCGCCGGCCCCGGATTGATTGGCGGCGTGCTGGTCGGCCTCACCACCGCCAAGGCGATCGCCGCGGCGCTGGGCAAGCCGCTGATCGCGGTGAACCACCTCGAGGCGCATGCGCTCACCGCCCGGCTCACCGACGGCATCGCCTTTCCTTACCTGATGCTGCTGGTCTCGGGCGGGCACAGCCAGTTCGTTCTGGTGCGCGGCGTCGGCGATTATCAGCGCTGGGGCACCACCATCGACGACGCGCTGGGCGAGGCCTTCGACAAGGTGGCCAAGCTCCTCGGGCTCGGCAACCCCGGCGGGCCCGAGGTCGAGAAACTGGCAGCGAAAGGCGATCCGTACCGCTTCAAGTTCCCCAAGCCACTGCTGAAGGAGGATCGGCTGGATTTCTCCTTCTCGGGTTTGAAGACCGCCGTCCGCCTGGCCGCCGAGCAGCAGGCCCCGCTCACTGACCAGGACGTCGCCGATATCTGTGCGAGCTTCCAGCGCACGGTTGCCGAAATCGTCGCCACCCGGGCCCGCGCGGCGCTCACGAAATATGCGGCCGAGCTCCCCGGCCAACCGCCGCGGCTGGTGGTCGCTGGGGGAGTTGCCGCCAACAAGGCGATCGGCGCGGCCCTGCGCGAAGCGGCCGCCGAGGCCGGCGCCACCTTGATCATCCCGCCGATCCCGCTTTGTACCGACAATGGCGCCATGGTCGCCTGGGCCGGGGCCGAACGGCTGGCGCTCGGCGCCGCCGACCCGCTCGACGTCGCCGCCAGGGCGCGCTGGCCGCTCGACAGCGCCGATATGGGGCTCGGTCATGGCGCTTGAACGCGTCGCCGTGGTGGGCGCCGGCGCCTGGGGCACCGCGCTGGCGCAGGCCGCGGCCATTGCCGGCCGCAAAGTGACACTGGTCGGCCGCGACCCCACTGCGATCGACGACATCAACCGCAACCACCGCAACAGCGCCCATCTCGGTGCCCAGCCGCTGTCCGAGCGCATCACCGGTGCCCTGGCGCTGCCGGATACCGACCTGGTCGTTCTCGCCGTGCCGGCGCAGGCGAGCCGTGCCGCGCTGAAACCGATTGCCGCGGCCTTGGCGCACCTGCCGGTCGTGCTCACCGCCAAGGGCCTCGAACACGGTACGTTGAAGCGGCAGAGCGAAGTGCTGGCGGAGGTGTCGCCGACCGCCATCCCCTATGTGCTGAGCGGCCCGAGCTTTGCCGCCGACGTCGCGGCCGGACGTCCCACCGCCGTCACGCTGGCCGGCGACGACCCCGAAGCGACCTCGACGGTTGCTGCGGCCCTCGCCGGACCGACCTTCCGGCTCTATGCCGCCGATGACCGGCTGGGTGTCGAGCTGGCCGGGGCGCTGAAGAACGTCTACGCACTCGGCTGCGGCGCCGTGGATGGCGCCGGCCTCGGCGCCTCGGCCCGCTCGGCGCTGCTGGCCCGCGCCTTTGCCGAACTCACCCGCCTCGTCGTCCGCATGGGTGGCAGCGCCTCAACCCTCACCGGCCTCGCCGGCCTGGGCGATCTGACGCTGAGCTGCACCTCGACGCAGTCGCGCAACTACCGCTATGGCATGAGCCTCGGCCGTGGCGAAAGCCCAGGGTCAGAGCTCGCCGAGGGCGCGCTTACCGCGCCGGTGGCGAAGCAACTGGCCGACCAACTGCTGATCGACGCTCCGCTCATCGATGCGGTAAACCTGCTGCTCGGCGGCACCACCACCATTTCAGATATCGTAGCCGGCCTGATGTCGCGGCCGCTCAAACGGGAGGAATGACTTTGCTTTATGCCTTGATCGCGCATGATCGGCCGAACGGCCTTGCCCGTCGCCAGGAAGTGCGCCCCGAACATTTGAAACACCTCGACAGCCTCGGCAGCCGCCTGGTGCTGGCTGGCCCGTTCCTCGACGACAATGGCGATATGACCGGCTCGATCGTGGTGATCGAGGCCGAGAACCTCGAAGCTGCGCAGGCGACCTTCAACCAAGACCCGTTCGTGGTGAAGGGGGTATTCGATTCCATGACCATCAAGCGCTGGCATCTCGGGATCAACAACACCAACAAGTGAGGCGACGATGGCCTACTGGCTGATGAAATCGGAACCCAACGTCAATTCCTACGACGACGTGGTGGCGCGTGGGGTTCCCGAGGAGTGGCACAGCGTGCGCAACTACACCGCGCGCAACAACATGAAGGCGATGCAGCTCGGCGACGAGGCATTCTTCTACCACTCCAACATCGGCAAGGAGATCGTCGGCATCATCAAGGTGGTGGCCCTGGCCCATCCCGATTCCACCGCCGAGCCGAACGAGAACGGCAAGATCGTCTGGGAGTGCGTCGACGTGCTGCCGGTGAAGAAACTGCCCAAGCCCGTGACGCTCGAGACCATCAAGAGGACGCCCGAACTCGCCGATATGGCGTTGGTCAGGCTTTCCCGCCTGTCGGTCTCCCCGGTGACCGATGCCGAGTGGAAGCTGATCTGCAAGATGGGCGGGCTGTAGGGCCCGGGCGCAGGGTGGCCGGAACCACTGGCCACCTCCCCAAATCCCTCAAATCGCCGTAAGTTCGGGTTCCGCATGAAGCGGAGGGGGATCGATCATGCATTTTGCCGTCAACTGGCTGGCGATTGTCGTCGCCGCCGTCGCCAGCATGGGCTTTGGCGCCATCTGGTACAACGTGCTCGGCAAGCAATGGCTGAGCGCTATCGGCAAGACCCGCGACCAGATGAATGGCGCCGACTGGACGCCTTTCGCCTGGGGCTTTGCCGTCCAGCTGGTCACCGCCTACTTCATCGCGCTGATCACGCCGGCCTTGTTCGGGACCACCGACCTGTGGAACGGCATTCTCGCCGGCGTGCACATGTGGGCAGGCTTCGTCCTTACCTTCCTGATCCTCAACCATCGCTACCAGGGACTGCCCTGGCGCCTGACCGCCATTGACGGCGGCTATGCCTTGGCGGTGCTGGTGATCCAGGGCATCGTCATCGGCCTGTTCGGTGGCGTGGCAGTGCCGGCAGCGGCCTAGAAGTCCGCTGTCAGGCCTTTGATTTCCCAGTCCCCGTAGCGGGCCGGATCGAGCCCGCCACGGCCGCCCTTCTCGCCTTTGCCGGCGCCAGCCTTCGCGTCGATTTCGGCGCGGCGGGCTGCCGCTTCGTCGAGGGCCCGCTGCGCGGCAGGGCTGACGGGAGGCCTGGCTTGTGGGGTTTCGTCCATCAGGTTACCGTTTCGACAGGGTCCTTGTGGGGAACCCCACGCCTTCCCATGTACTTTTCAGTTCAGACGCTCACGAGGTACAAGACTTAACGGCAATGCTCAACTTCCTCCGCACTTCGGTCCTGCTCGCGGTCCTCACCGCCATCTTCATGGCGGTCGGCTACTTCGTCGGGGGCACCGGCGGCATGTGGATCGCCTTCATCATTGCCGCGCTCACCAACCTCTTCGCCTACTGGAACTCCGACAAGATGGTGCTGCGCATGCAGAACGCCGTCGAAGTCGACCCGCGCACCCAGCCCGACCTCTACAATACGGTCGAGGCGCTCTCGCAGCGCGCCGGCATCCCGATGCCCAAGCTCTACGTCATCAACACCGAGCAGCCCAACGCCTTCGCCACCGGCCGCAACCCGCAAAACGCCGCTGTTGCCGTCTCGGCAGGCCTGTTGCGCTATCTCGAGCCGCGCGAGGTCGCGGCGGTGGTGGCGCATGAGCTGGCCCATATCCGCAGCCGCGACACGCTCACCATGACGATGACCGCCACCATTGCCGGCGCCATCTCGATGCTGGCGCAGTTCGGCCTGTTCTTCGGCGGCGGCAATTCGCGCGACAACCCGCTGGGGCCGATCGGCGTGCTGATCGCGGTTATCGTCGCCCCCATCGCCGCCGCCCTGGTGCAGATGGCGGTGAGCCGCACCCGCGAATATGAGGCCGACAAGGATGGCGCCGAAATCTCCGGCGACCCGCTGGCCCTCGCGTCGGCGCTCAGCAAGATCAGCCAGCTGTCACAGCGCACGGTCAACGTACCGGCCGAACGCAACCCGGCCCAGGCCCACATGTACATCTTCAATCCGCTCAACGGGCAGCGCATGGACAACCTGTTCTCGACCCATCCGAACGTCGAGAACCGCATCGCCCAGCTGCAGCGCATCGCCGGCGAAATGCAGGTCGATCGCACCGGTCGCCGCCCTGCGCCGCAACCTCCGGCCGACGATGGCGCCCCGCGCAATACCGGCGGCGGTTGGCGTGTCCCCTCGACAGGCTCGAGCGAGAATGGCAATAGCTCGCGCGGACCCTGGGGCTGAGCTCGTTGAAGAAACAGAAACACCCACCTGGACTGAAGCTGAGGCTGCTGGCAGCCGAACGGCTCGATCAGGTACTCAAGGGGGCGAACTTCGCCCCCTTTTCGCAATCGGAAATCGAGGACGGCCGCGACCGCGCGCTGGCCAACAAGCTGGTGACCGTGGCGCTGCGCCGGCACGGCCAGCTCAACCTGATGATCTCGAGGTTTCTCGACCGCGGCATCCCGAAGAAATCCGGGCTGTTCGAAGCGATCCTCAGGCTCAGCCTCGCCCACCTGGTGTTCTTGCCCGAGCTCGGCGACCACAGCGCCATCTTCCTCGCCGTCGAGGCCAGTAAGCGCGACACCCGCAGCCAGCATCTCGGTAAGCTGATGAACGCCGTGCTGCGCCGCGCCCAGGGCGAAGCGCACGCCTTGCGCCATCTGCCCTACCAGGCGCTGTTCCCCGAGACGCTCGGCCCGCTCTGGCGCGACAGCTATGGCGAGGACGCGCTCGAGGATTTTGCCGATGCGCTGCTGGATGGCGCGCCGCTCGACCTGACGCTCAGATCGCTTGAGCCGCAGCTGATCGATGAACTCGGCGCCGCCCCGGTGCTTGCCGATACCGTCCGCATCGACGAACGCGATCGCCCGGTCGAGGCGCTGCCCGGCTATGATGCCGGTCGCTGGTGGGTGCAGGATGCCGCCGCTGCCATCCCGGCGCGGCTGCTCAAACTCTCCCCCGGCGCCCGCGTGCTCGATCTCTGCGCCGCCCCCGGCGGCAAGACCGCGCAGCTGGTCAACGCCGGCTACGCCGTCACCGCCATCGATAACGAGCCCGATCGCGTCGCCCGCATGACGCAGAATTTTGCGCGGCTGCAGATGACCCCTGAGGTCGTCACTGCCGATGCGCTGGCCTGGGAGCCGACCCAGAAGTTCGATGGCATCCTGCTCGATGCACCCTGCTCGGCCACCGGCACGTTCCGCCGGCATCCCGAAGTGGTCTGGCACCGCAGCACCGCCGATATCGCCGGCCGGGTTGCTCTTCAGCGCCGGTTCATCGAGCGCGCATTAGGGTGGCTTACTCCCGGTGGCGTGCTGGTCTATTGCGTCTGCTCGCTGGAACCCGGCGAGGGCGAGGAGCAGGCCCGCTGGCTTGCTGCCCGTGACGACGTCGTGGCCTTTTCCGTTGGCGCCGACGAACTGCCCGGCCTCACCGAGGCCGTCACCCCCGATGGGTTCGTCCGCACCCACCCCGGCATGCTGGTTCCTGGGGATAAGGGCGGCACGCTCGATGGGTTCTTCGTTGCACGCTTCCGGCGTCGCTAGATAACTTGGCTGGCCCTTGGCAAGTCGTCCGAGCGGGCCTATCAGAGCCCGCCGGCCAAACGTATGTGAGGACGTAGACTTGGCACATTCGCTGCGTTTCCTCGCACGCCGCACCTTGCTGTCCGCGGCCGATCATATCGTCACCAATCCGCTGATCCGCTGGACCTGGACCGGCCCGAGCAATGATGACCTGATCGGCGCGCTCGCCGAGTTCCGCCCCACCGATCGGGAAACCATCCTCGAGATGATGCAGGGCCGCTACCTGCTGGCGTCCAAGCTCGTTGACACCCATGGCGTCTCGCCGTTCTCACTCGAAGTCGACCACGACGACTGGCAGGACGATCTGCAGGCCTTTGCCTGGCTCCGGCACTTCCGCGACGCCCGTACTGACGAGGAGCGCCGCTTCGCCCGCACCATGACGCTCGACTGGATCGGGCGCGAAGGCCACTTCAACCGCGACAGCTGGAACCCGGCACTCACCGCACGCCGGGTGCTCAACTGGCTGCGGCACTACAACATTCTGGTCGAGGGCGCCTCGCTCGAACAGACCCAGCAGATCGCCCGCTCGCTCTCCACCCAGATCTCGTCGCTGAAGATCCGCGCCCTGCTCGCCACCGACCCGGTCGATGCGCTGCTCGTCGCCATCGCGCTGGTCGGCGTGGCGCTCTGTGCCGATCGCTCCAACGCCGAGGTCGAGGCGCGGGTCCGCCACGTGCTCAACCTCGTCGACACCCAGATCGACGAGGACGGGCTGCATCGTACCCGCTCGGCCAAGATCCAGATCCAGCTCTTGATCGAGCTCATCACCATCAAGCTGGCACTGCGCCGCGACCACGAGCAGGCCTCGCGCGACCTCGAAGAGCTGACCGAGAGCATGCACCGGGCGCTCGACGCCATCTCGCTCGGCACCGGTGAGCCGGCCTACTTCAACGGCACCGGCCAGATGCCGCACGACCTGATCGTTGCGATCCAGGCGCAAAGCGCCGCCCGCGCCCGCCAGACCGGCACCGCCGGTGGCTATGGCCGACTGATCGCCGGGCGCTCGATCGTCGTTGCCGATTCCGGCCTTGTCGCCGATCCGGAATTCACCGCCCACGCCCATGCCAGCGCCATGGCGTTCGAGTTCAGCCATGGCCGCGATCTGGTGGTCTGCAACTGCGGCCCAGCGCCGTCCGACTATGACGATGCACTGCTGTTCCGCCAGGGCATCGCCCATTCGGCGCCGACCATCAACGCCCAGTCGGCGGCGGCGATCGCGCCCTCTGGCCCGCTCGCCGGGCGCCTGATCCAGCTCGGCCGTCCGAGCGAGATCGAAGCCCGCAGCGCCGACGACACGCTGGTCATCACCTCGCATGGCTATGCCGAGCGCTTCGGCGTCACCTTGGAACGCCACCTGACATTGCTCGCCGAGGGCAAGACCCTGGTGGGACAGGATCGCTTCGTGCGCCACCGCAGCCGCGTCTCCGGCGCCGCCGCCATCCGCTTCCACCTCGCCCACCAGACCGAAGTGCAGCTGACCGACGACCTGGTGCGGCTGCGCCTCAACTCCGGCGCCGTCTGGACTTTCCTCTGGGAAGGCGCCGAGATGCGGATCGAGGACAGTGTGCGCCAATCGGCCTATTTCGGCTTCCACCGCACCAAGCAGCTGGTGCTCGACACCCTGGTCTCCGACGCCAGCGAAGTGAGCTGGATCTTTACCCTCGAAGAGAACTGACCCGGGCACCTTTCCAAGCTTGGTCGTTTCTGCAATAAGGCCCGCGTTCGCGCGACTGGCGAGAAGAGATGGGCCACCATCGGGGAACGCGAACGACAGCTGCCGCTCGCCTGGGCCCCCCTTCAACCGTGACGGAGCCCCCATGTCCAACGCCATCATTTCCATCAAGCGCGCCCTGCTCAGCGTCTTCGACAAGACCGGGATGGCTGACTTCGCCAAGGGGTTGGCGGGGCTCGGGGTCGAACTGGTGTCGACCGGCGGCACTCACAAGCTGATCGCCGGCACCGGCGCCGCGGTGCGCGACATCTCCGATCTGACCGGCTTCCCCGAAATGATGGACGGCCGGGTGAAGACCCTGCACCCCAAGGTGCATGGCGGCCTCCTCTCGGTGCGCGACAACCCCACCCACAAAGCCTCGATGGACGAGCACCAGATCGGCGCCATCGACCTCGTCGTGGTGAACCTCTACCCGTTCGAGGAGACCATCGCCAAAGGCGCCTCCTACGACGAGACCATCGAGAACATCGATATCGGCGGCCCGGCAATGATCCGTTCGGCGGCCAAGAACCACGCCTATGTCACCGTCATCGTCGACCCAGCCGACTATGACGCGGTGCTCGAGCACATCCGCACTTCGGGCGGCGTGCCCTACGCGCTGCGCCAGCGCCTCGCCGCCAAGGCCTATGCCCGCACCGCCGCCTATGACTCGGTGATCTCGGGCTGGTTTGCGCGGACACTCGACTATGCCGAAATGCCGTACCGCTCGTTTGCCGGCCGGCTGAAGGAAGTGATGCGCTACGGTGAGAACCCGCACCAGTGGGCCGCCTTCTACACTACCGGCGAGCAGCGCCCCGGCGTCGCCACCGCCCGCCAGATACAGGGCAAGGCGCTGAGCTACAACAACCTCAACGACACCGACGCCGCTTTCGAGCTGGTCTCCGAGTTCGACCCTGCCGTCCCGGCCGTCGCCATCATCAAGCACGCCAACCCCTGCGGCTTTGCGACGGGCGCCTCGCTGATCGAGGCTTACCAGCTGGCGCTGCGCACCGACCCGGTCAGCGCTTTCGGCGGCATCGTGGCACTGAACCAGACCATCGATGGTCCCACCGCCACCGAGATCGTCAAAGTGTTCACCGAGGTGATCGTCGCCCCCGACGCCACCGAGGAAGCGATCCAGATCATCGCAGCCAAGAAGAACCTGCGCCTCCTGCTCACCGGCGCCCTCGCCGACCCCAAGGCCGGCGGCCTGACCGTGAAATCGCTGGCCGGCGGGCTGCTGGTGCAGGGCCGCGACGACCGCAACGTCGATGACACCGAATTCAAGGTGGTGACCAAAAAGCAGCCGACCGAAGCCGAGCTGCGCGACCTGAAGATCGCCATGAAGGTCGCCAAGCACGTCAAGTCGAACGCCATCATCTACGTCAAGGACGGCGCCACCGTCGGCATCGGCGCCGGCCAGATGAGCCGGCTCGATTCTTCACGCGTCGCGCACCGCAAGTCGATCGACGCCGCCGAAGCGGCCGGCATCGACGGCGCGTTGACCGCGGGCTCGGTGGTCGCGTCGGACGCGTTCTTTCCATTCCCCGACGGCATGCTGGCAGCGGTCGAAGCCGGCGCCACCGCGGTGATCCAGCCAGGGGGCTCGGTCAACGACGACAAGGTGATCGCCGCAGCCGACGAAGCCGGCGTCGCCATGATCATGACCGGCATGCGCCACTTCCGGCACTGACGGCAGCGGGGATCAGGTGCTGCGCGCCAGATCCCCGAGCAGTCCGGCGGCGACCGACAACCGCGACACCGTCATCTCGCCCTCAGTCAGCCCCTGTACCGCTGCCGCCACCCGGTCGATCGCCTCCGGCTGTGTCTCGCGCCAGGCCTTGAGCCGGGTATCGACCGCGCCGTTGTTGGTCGCCAGTGCATCCGCCGTGAGGTCGCGCTGGGCTCGGAGCAGATTGGCGAGCGCCCGGTCGAGCGCCATGCGATCGAACTTGTCGGCAAGGACGATGGCGTTGCCCTCTTCGATCACCCGCCCGAGCTTGAACGTATCGAGCACGCCGAAGAACGCGATCGCCGTATCGGCAACCGGCGTGCGCGTCCGCTCCGCCACCAGGACGATGTCGGTACCGAGCGACAGCACCGGCAGCTCGGCGAACCGCCGGGCCATCTCGCGCTTCACGCCGGCGGCTTCGAGCCGCGCCGTGCGCTCGCCGATCGTTCCCTCGAAATAGCCGCCGAGCAGCCCGCCGATCATCGAGCGGACCTGCCCGATGCCGTCCTGGTAGCGATCGACCAATGGCCTGAGCCCATGGTCGAACCGCCCGTTGCGCAGGAACCACAGCGTCTCGCGCTTCAGCAGCGCCTGCACCTCGGCATAGAGCGTCAGCTGGGTCTTGCCCGGCACCGTGCCGTCGAGCCCGTCGATGTCGCGGTTGAGCTCAGGCGTGCCATAGACGTCGCGCGCCGCCGCATAGGCGGCCGCCACCTGCCCGGCATCGGCGCTCGAGGCCGCCATCATCTCGTTGACGAAGCCCGGCCCGCCACGATTGATCATGGCGTTCGACAGCACCGTTGCGATCACCTCGCGGCGCAGCCGGTGGTGAGTGACGGTATCCTCGAAGGTCTCGATCAGCCGATCGGGGAAATAGCGGTAGAGCTCGCGTCCCAGGTACGGATCGTCAGGCACGCCGGTTTTCAGCAGGTCCGCATTGACGACGTTCTTGGCATAGGCCAACAGCACCGCCAGTTCCGGCCGGGTCAGCCCCTTGCCACCCTGGGCGCGGTGCCGGAGCGCCGCGTTGTCGGGCAGGAACTCCACCGCCCGGTGCAACTCGCCCGAGGCTTCCAGCGCCTCGATCAGCGCCACGTGTTCGGGGAAGGCGGCGAGCCCGCGCGCTTCCTCGGCGCTCAGCGCCAGCGTCTGCAGGTAGTTGTTCTTCAGGCACAGCGCCGCCACTTCGTCGGTCATCGAGGCGAGGAACTCGTTGCGCACCTGGGTGGTCAGCTGCCCGGTGCGAGTGAGCGCGCCGAGCGCGATCTTGATGTTCACCTCGAGGTCGGACGAATTCACTCCGGCCGAATTGTCGATGGCGTCGGTATTGATCCGCCCGCCTTTCAGCGCATATTCGACCCGGCCGAGCTGCGTCACCCCCAGATTGGCGCCTTCGCCCACCACCAGCGCCCGGATTTCGGCGCCGCTGATCCGCACCGCATCGTTGGCCTTGTCGCCGGCCTGCGCCTCGGTCTCGCTGCTCGACCGCACATAGGTGCCAATGCCGCCGAACCACAGCAGATCGACCTGCGCCTTGAGGATGGCGCGGATCACGTCGTTGGGCGTCACCGCATCGGAGTTGAGCCCCAGCGCCTTCCGCGCCTCGGCGAACAGCGGCACCGTCTTGACGCTGCGCGAATAGACCCCGCCGCCTTTCGACAACAGCTCCGGGTTGTAGTCCTGCCAGCTCGAACGCGGCAGCTCGAACAGCCTTTTGCGCTCGGCAAGGCTCACCGTCGGATCCGGGTCGGGATCGATGAAGATGTCGCGATGGTCGAACGCAGCGATCAACCGCGTCTCGGGCGACAGCAGCATGGCATTGCCGAACACGTCGCCGCTCATGTCGCCGACGCCGACCACGGTGAACGGCGTCGTCTGGATGTCGCGGTCGAGTTCGCGGAAATGCCGCTTCACCGCCTCCCAGCCGCCGCGTGCCGTGATCCCCATCTTCTTGTGGTCGTAGCCGGCCGAGCCGCCCGAAGCGAAGGCGTCGCCAAGCCAGAAATCCCGATCGACGGCAATGGCGTTGGCCGTATCGGAAAAGCTCGCCGTGCCCTTGTCGGCGGCCACCACCAGGTACGGGTCGTCACCATCGCGCCGGATCACGTCGGGCGGCGGCACCACGGTATCGACTTCGAGGTTGTCGGTGACGTCGAGCAGCGTCGAGACGAAGATCTTGTAGCAGACCGTCCCCTCGCGCAGTTGCGTCTCGCGGTCGGCTCCCATCGGCGTCTGCTTGGGGACGAACGCGCCCTTTGCTCCCACCGGCACGATGATGGCGTTCTTCACCTGTTGCGCCTTCACCAGCCCCAGCACCTCGGTGCGGAAATCCTCCGGCCGGTCCGACCAGCGCAACCCGCCGCGGGCGATCGGCCCGAAGCGCAGGTGCAGCCCCTCGACCCGCGGCGAATAGACGAAAATCTCGCGATAGGGCTTGGGTTCCGGCAGCGCCTCGACCTTGGCGCAATCGAACTTCAGCGCCAGCGCCGGCCGCCGGGCCCCCGACTGGTCGCGCTGATAGGCATTGGTGCGCACCACTGCTTCAGCGAGGTTGAGGTAGCGGCGAAGGATCCGGTCCTCGTCGAGCGAGGTGGTGGCTTCGACGGCCGCCGCGATGATCTCGCGCGCCTCGGTCGTGGCGCGTTTGCGGTCGCCGGAGAAATGCGGGTCGTTTTCGGCGTGGAACAGCGTCACCAGCGCAGCCGAGACATCGGCATGCCGCGCCATCACCGAGTTGAGGTAGTCGCGCGAATAGGGAATCCCGACCTGCTTGAGATAGCGGGTCAGCGCCCTGAGCACCTCGACATCGTCCCAGCCGAGTCCGGCCTTTAGCGTCAGCTGGTTGAGCCCGTCGCTTTCGGCCTCGCGCCGCCAGACCGCGAGGATGGCCGTCTCGATCTTTTCGCCCAGCGCCCGGTCGTCGAGGTCGAGCCCGTCATCAGCCTCGAGCAGCATGTCGTGCAGGTAGGTCGCAGAGCCGTGTAGCGGCTTGACCGTAAAGGTGTCTTCGTCGATCACCCGGAAGCCGAAATTCTCCAGCATCGGCACGCGGTCGCTGAGCGCGATCGGGCTGCCCTGATGATAGACCTTGAGCCCCATGGCGCTGCGGCCTTCGCGCGCCCCGAGCCGCAGGGCAATCGCCCGCTCGTCCGGCAAGAGGCGGATCACCGCGATATCGCCGAGCGCCGCCTCGGCCGAATGCACCGCCTGATAATCGGGCGGGAAGGCTTCGAGATAGTCGGCAATATCAGCCGAATCCTCTGCCGCGGCCACCAGCCGGTCGCCGAAGGTGCGGATGCGCTCCGCCACCCCCTGCTCCAGCTCATCGCGCGCCGGATTCGGCGTCACCCCGCCATTGCGCCCGATGATGAAATGCACCCGCACCAGCTCGCCCTCGGGGAAGCTGGGATAGAACGCCGACATCCGCCCTTCGTAGACCTCGGCGAGATAGCTGCCGATCACTGCCCGCACGTCGGAATCGTAGCGGTCGCGCGGCACGAACACGAGCACCGAGACGAAGTTGTCGAAGCGATCGATACGGCTCAGTACCCGTACCCGCGGCCGATCGACCAGGCTCGCGATGATGGTGGCGAACTCGTAGAGCTGCGGCTCGCGGATCTGGAACAGTTCGTCACGCGGAAACGTGTCGAGCGCGTTCATCAGGGCCTTGCCGGCATGGCTCTGCGGATCCTGCCCGGCTTCGCGCAGCACCTCGGTGATCTTCTTCCTGATCAGCGGCACATCGGTGTTGGGCGCCGCCAGCGACATCGAGGTGAACAGCCCGAGGATACGAAGCTCGCCGGAGGTAGCGCCCTCGCGGTCGTAGAGCTTCACCCCGACATAATCCATGTAGGCGCGCCGGTGCACCCGCGAGCGGATATTGGCCTTGGTGACCATGATCGGCGCCGGCTCGGCGAGAAAGGCGAAGTGCTGCTCGGTCATCTCGACATAGTTCGGCCCGGACCTGAGGAACAACACGTTCGGGTCTTCGAGAATGCCGAGCTCGCTGTCATGCACAGGCACGAGCTTGGCCGGGGTCGCCGCGCCGTCGACCTCCTTTGCCGGCTCGAGCCTGTACTCGCGCATACCGAGGAAGGTGAAGTTGTGCTCGGCCAGCCAGCCGAGGAAATGCATGGCCTCGGCCACCTGCGCCGGGGGCGCCTTGGGGGCATGGGCGTGCCAATCCGCCATTGCCTTCTTCACCCGCGCCAGCATCGGGCGCCAGCCGGCTACGGCTCGTCCGACATCGGTCAGCGTGTCGTCGATCTCGCCCTTCAGGGCCTCGCGCTGAACGATATCGGCGAGCGGGTCGATCTCGACATGCAGGAAACTTTCGAGCCGGCTGCCTGGTGCCGGGACCTCGAGCACCCGATAGGTCGCCGGGTCGAACTGCAGCACCGGATGGGTGATGAAGCGGATCACCCCGCCGCGGGCGCGGATCGCCGCCAGCACGCTGTCGACGATGAACGGCATGTCGGCCGAGAACACCTCGACGATCTCGAGCCCTCCAGGCAGTTCCGGCGGCACCACATAGACATTGTGGCTTGCCAGTTCGCGCTTGCCCAACCGGCCGTAGGATTTGCGGAATGTCGCTTCCAGCTGGTCGGCCGGATGCATGGCGAGGTCTTCGGGATCGGTCGCTTCGGCCACCGCTTTGAGGAACCGCGCAAAGCTGGGCTCCGACGACTGGTAGCCCTCTGCCCGCGCGATCAGTTTCGCACGCGTATCGACAGCCGCCGCCTCATTCATCGCCCTGACTCCCGTCCCCCATGGCTCGAACTCTGCGTCCGGCGGCATCCGTTGTCGAGTGGCCACAACACAAGACGATGACGGTAAGACCTTGTGAGCATCCCGCTGCCATAGTCGGCCCTCTCTTCCTCGACGGCCCGCCATGTCCAGCGCTTCCTCCGATCTTCGCACCCTGCTGCGTACCGGCCTCAGCCGGTCGCTGGCATCGCTTCTGATCAAGGTGGCGACCGCCGGGCTGACCTACCTGATGTACGTGGTGCTCTCGCGCACCATGGGTGCCGCCGAGTATGGCTATTTCGCCTTCGGCCTGAGCCTCGCCACCGTTCTCGCCATCGGCGCTTCGATGGGCCAGCAGACCGCCATCCTCCGCTACTGGCCAGAGGAAGAGGTGGCCGGCCGGCACGACCTGGCGCTGTCGGCGCTGCGCTCCGGCGGTGCGCTGACGCTGCTCGCCGGCCTCGTGCTCACCGTGCTGATGCTGGGCGGGGCCGCGCTTGCCGGGCTGTTCGTCGACCCGACCTGGCACCTCTATGCCGCCGCGGCGCTGATCCTGCCGATGGCCTTTGCCGAGTACTGGTCCTCGGCGCTGCGCGCCCAGGGCTCGGTGTGGACGGCGCTGGCGCCGCGCGACGTGCTCTGGCGGGTTCTCACCCCCCTCGCCATCGTTGCGCTGTTCGCGCTCGGCGCGCCGCTCACCGGCTGGCAGGCGCTGCTGCTGACCGGACTGCTGCTGGCGGTGGCGCTGGCACTGCAATATGCCCTTGCCCGCCTCCGGCGCTACGAGATCGCACCGGGCTTCGCGACGCTTCGTCCCTATTGGCGCGAGCACGGTACGGCCAGCCGCTGGTTCCTGATCGGCACGGTGATCGATTCCGCCGCGCTCAACATGGACACCATCTTCATCGGCCTGCTCGTCACCGCCGAGGCGGCCGGCATCTACTTCAATGCCTTCCGCACCGCCGGACTGCTGACTCTGTTCATGTTTGCCATCACACTGGTCGTCGCGCCGATGGTGTCGCGCCACTACCATGCCGGCGAATTGAGGCAGGCGCAGGCGATCACCGCATTGTGTGCCTGGGCCGGCTTCGCCTTCTCGCTCGCCGTGTTCCTCGGCTACCTGGTGTTCGGCAACCAGATCCTGATGCTGTTCGGCGATCATTCCACGGCCGGCTACTGGGTGCTGATCCTGCTGAGCGTCGGCCTCCTGTTCGATGCCGCCACCGGCCCCTCGCGCATCGTCATGATGATGACCGGACACGAGCGCGATTACGTGCGGATCTGGGGCTCCATCATGCTGGCCGGCCTCCTGCTCGAGCTGGCGGTCATCCCGGTTTTCGGGCTCGTCGGCGCCGCCGCGGTCAACGCCCTGTCGCGCGCCGTGGCCCAGTTGGCCATTGCCCGCTGGAACCGCCGTCACATCGGCATCGACACCACTCTGCTGGGGGCCTTCCGGGTTCGCAGCCTGCCTGATACCGCCGCGCGCATGGCACCCTTGTAAGCGCTGCGGCGGCAGCCAATCTTGACCTGACATGCGAGCGGGGCTTAGAACCCCCCGTTACTCCTTAACCCCCGAGTGGAACCTCCAGCAAAAATGGCCGGCAGAACTCTGTACGATAAGATCTGGGACGATCACCTTGTTTCCAACAACGAGGATGGGACCAGCCTTATTTACATTGATCGCCACCTGGTCCACGAGGTGACGAGCCCGCAGGCCTTCGAGGGTCTGCGCATGAACGGCCGTAAGGTCCGGGCGCCCGAGCGCACCCTGGCCGTGGTCGATCACAACGTCCCCACCACCGACCGTTCGCTGCCCAATCCCGATCCGGAAAGCGCCATCCAGATCGCCGCGCTGGCCGAGAACACCAAGGATTTCGGCATCGAGTATTACGATCCCTTCGACAAGCGTCAGGGCATCGTGCACATCGTCGGCCCCGAGCAGGGCTTTACCCTCCCCGGCATGACCATCGTCTGCGGCGACAGCCACACCTCGACGCATGGCGCGTTCGGTGCCTTGGCGCACGGTATCGGCACCTCGGAAGTCGAGCACGTGCTCGCCACCCAGACGCTGATCCAGCAGAAGGCCAAGAACATGCTGGTGCGTGTCGATGGCCAGCTGCCCGAGGGGGTCACCGCCAAGGACATCATCCTCGCCATCATCGGCGAGATCGGCACAGCCGGCGGCACCGGCCACGTCATCGAGTTCGCCGGCGAAGCCATCCGCTCGCTGTCGATGGAAGGCCGCATGACGGTCTGCAACATGACCATCGAGGGCGGCGCCCGCGCCGGACTCATTGCACCGGATGAAAAGACCTTCGAGTACGTGAAGGGCCGTCCGCGCGCTCCGAAGGGCGCCGCCTATGATCACGCCGTCGAGTACTGGAAGACCCTCTACTCCGACGCCGATGCGCATTACGACAAGGTGGTGATCCTCGACGCGGCGAAGCTCCCGCCGATCGTCTCCTGGGGCTCGAGCCCCGAAGACGTGATCTCGGTCAATGGCGTCGTCCCCAACCCCGACGACATCCAGGACGCCAACAAGCGCGCCTCCAAATGGCGGGCGCTCGAATATATGGGCCTCGAGCCGGGCACCAGGATCACCGACATCACCGTCGAGCGCGTCTTCCTCGGCTCGTGCACCAATGGCCGCATCGAGGATCTGCGCGCCGCCGCCAAGGTGGTGGCGGGCAGGAAGGTCGCCGCCGGTGTCAACGCCATGGTGGTGCCGGGGTCGGGCCTCGTGAAGGAGCAGGCGGAAGCCGAAGGTCTCGACAAGATCTTCAAGGATGCCGGTTTCGAATGGCGCGAGCCGGGCTGCTCGATGTGCCTTGCCATGAACCCCGACAAGCTGAAGCCGCATGAGCGCTGCGCTTCGACCTCGAATCGCAACTTCGAGGGCCGTCAGGGCTTCAAGGGCCGCACCCACCTCGTCTCGCCCGCCATGGCGGCAGCCGCGGCGGTCACCGGCCACTTCGTCGACATCCGCGATTGGCAGTAGGCCCCAACTCCTGGACGGAGCGCGCAGCTCCGTCCCTCGACGATTTCGAAGAGATCGCGGCGGCGGCTTTCGAGGCGCTGCCCGCCGAATTCAAGGCGCTGGCGGGGAATGTCCCCTGCATGGTCGCCGAATTCCCCGATGAAGACACGATGCGCGAGATGGAGCTCGAAACCGAGTTCGACATTCTCGGGCTGTTTCGCGGCATCGGCCTGCCGCAGGGCGGCGCCACGCCACAGACCGGGCAACTACCCAACCAGGTCTGGCTCTATCGCCGCCCGATCCTCGACTACTGGGCCGAAAGTGAGACCTGCGAAACGCTGGGCGAAATCATCACCCACGTGCTGGTGCACGAGATCGGCCACCATTTCGGCTTTTCCGACGACGACATGGAAGCCATCGAGGCTGCGGCGGAACGAGGCGAGTAGGCCACAGACGGCCCCCTCCCGGCCTCCCCCATAGAGGGGGAGGTGAAGAGTCGAGGCTCTGTGTTCGATTGTGCCAAACACACCGGCACGGCACCTCCCCCTTCAAGGGGGAAGGATGGGAGGGGGCCGTCTCTATCAGTCGACAGGCCTCAGTCCCGCTGGTTCCCGTCCCGCGGCACGAACTCGTAGTAGTCGTCGAGCACGCCCGGGCGTTCGTCCTCGACCAGGAGGCCAAACTTCTGGCTGTCGAAATGCTCGAACCACTCATCCCAGGCCACCAGGTCCAGTCCGCCCAGCCGGTCACCATACTGGTTCTCGCCGGCATTCAGCGCCTGCTGGTCGAACAGGATGCGCAGCACCGGTGGCCCGCCTATGCCGGTCGACCGATCCTCCATCGCCGGGTTGCCGGAGCGCGCCGCCGCCCAGAGCCTGATATCCTCGTGCTTGGTGAGGACCTGAGTCATTTCGATGCCTTTCTGGTCTTCTTGAGGGCTGTGAGCTTAGCCCTAAATCTTCCATACCTTAAGTGGTCGCAGCACGCTCCGGTTCCAAGTCCGGGCCGCCTCGTTGTGGCGACAGTGCTTCCATCCTGTTAACCACTTCTTGGCGGCCCGCCCGTACTGTCGGCCGCGCACCAGGGACGCGATTGCAAGGCATGGCCGGAGCGAGCTTCATCCTCGCCATCAATCTATTCATTGCGGCGCTGTTCGCGCTCGCCTTCTTCCTGGTTGGCGTGTCCAACCGGGCCGACAAGGTCGCGCCGTTTTTCTCGCTCGCCTACGTGTTCGGCATCCTCTACATCGCCTCGGAGTTCATCCTGCCGCTGCAGGATCATCCGCAGCTTGCCTATACGGCCGGCTTCGCCTTCTTCCACGGCGCGGTCACCGCGGTGACCCTCGGCGTGGCCCGCCGCTATCGGCCGAAGCTGCCCTGGGCCGGGATCGTCGCCATCGCTGCGATTTCGATCGTCGCCAACTGGTTCGGCTACACCCTGCCGCACGATACGGTGGAGCGGAACCTCATCTACCAGGCGCCCTACGCGTTGCTGCAGGCCGCCGCGGCCTGGATCATCTTCGCCTCGCGGCGGCGCCAGCCCATCGATATCGGGCTGATCGCGCTGTTCGGGCTGAGTGCGCTGCAGTTCCTGTCCAAACCCTTTGCCGCGCTGGCGCTCGGTGGTTCCGGCGACAGCACCGCTACCTATCTCGCCACCACCTATGCGCTCTATTCGCAGTCGCTCGGCGCCATCCTGCAGGTGGCGACGGGCCTGCTGATGCTGATGCTGCTGGTGCGCGACATGCTGGTGGAGATCACCGCCCGCTCCGAGACCGATCCACTGTCGGCAGTCTGCAATCGCCGCGGCTTCGAGGAGCGCGCCGCGCCAGGGTTGCAGAACCCGGGCGTGCCCGCAGCGCTCGTCCTCGCCGATCTCGATGCGTTCAAGTCGATCAACGACAATTACGGCCATGATATCGGCGACCAGGTGATCATCGCCTTCGCGGCGCTGCTGCGCGACACCGCCCCGGCAAAGGCCGTTGTCGGCCGCATGGGCGGCGAGGAGTTTGCGGTTTTTCTGCCGGGGGCGAACCTCGCCATCTCGCGCCTGCTCGCCGAAACGCTGCGCTCCGGCTTCGCAACCCTCTCCGTGCCGGGACTGCCGCCGTTCGTCCGCTGCACCGCCAGTTTCGGTGTCGCCGAACGGCTGACTGGCGAGAGCCTTTCCGGGCTGCGCCGCCGCGCCGATGCGGCGCTTTACACCGCCAAGCGCGACGGTCGCGACCGGGTCGGCGTGGCTGCCGACCCGGACGCCGACGCGATGCCGGCTCATCCCGTAGCCGGCACCTCGCTCGCCAGGTCCGCCTGACGTTCTGGCGTTCGGAGCTCGTTGCAGACTCTTCCGTCCGCGTGCGATCAAATCAGCAGGGGCGAACTGCCTTTAGTTCAACTCACGCCGCTCGACGAACTCGAACGCCGTCTTGTCGCTGACCCTGAGCGCCAGATGCTGCCGATCGAGCTCGGCCAGCCAGGCCGTCCACGAGCAGGGGCTCATGCCATCGTCCTGGCTCGGCGTTTCGGTGGGCGGCACCGGGCGAGCGAAATTCAGCGCCAGCCGCGAGCGCATCCGCCCGCTTGGATCTGGGACCTGACGCAGCGCCGGCTGGCCGTGCCGCGCCGTCACCCAGTTCTGGATATCGCGATGTTCCGTGAGTGTGTGGGTATTCATCCTGGCCTCCCCTCAGATGCCCTAACTTGAAACCCCAAACGCCGATGCGGCGGTTCCGTTCCGCCCAGTCTGGCTCCCTCCCATGCGACATTTATGACAGCTCGCGCGGTGCGCCGGCAGCCGATCTTCGCGGGTCCCTACGGGCCCCGGCGTATTGACTTGGCCAAGCGGTTGATCGCGCGGCGAAGACGCACGTTCCTCATTCCAGCGAGGGGTCAGGCCCGGGCGCGCCGCAGCACCTTTTCCACACGTGTCCGCTTGGCGCTGGCCTCGATCGAGCCCAGCCGCGCCTCCAATAGACGCACGAACGCCGCCCGGTGTGCCGCATCGATCGCCGGCAGCGCCTGTTCGGCATACATCGGAAACTGGTTGGGCGCCGCGCCCTCGAGCCGCTCCAGCAGGATCGGCAGCGCCTTGGCGCCGTGCCCTGCCGCCGCAAGCTTGACGAGGATCGCCACCGCCTTGTCCTTGGCGATCACCGAGCCCTTGTCGGCCGCCGCAAGAATCGCCGGCAACTGCTTCAGCACCGGGTCGGGCTGCAGTGCGGTGATCGTCTCGATGGCGTACAACGCGCCCCAGACATTACGGTTGTTCTTGCCGCCCAGCAGCGTCAGGAACGCACCCGTGTGCGGCGCCACCAGCTCCGGCTTCAGCGCACCGAGCTCGTACAACACCTTGATGGCGTCGTTGGAGGCCGCGGTCGAGCCGGTGGCGAGCGCCCCGGCGAGCTCGGCAATCGCGGCGGCATCGGGTTTTGCCGCCAGCGCCTCCGCCAGCTCGACATTGGGTTGCTCGTCGTTGCGGCCCAGCGCCGAAGCGAGCTTGCCGAGGACACTCATGCTGCAACCGCCGTGTCGAGCGCCAGGGTGATCATCTCCCTGAGCGACGATTGCCGATCCTCGGCGCTGAGCTCGGCATGGGTGATCAGGCAATCGGTCATCGTGCAGATCGCCAATGCCTTACGATCGAACCGGGCTGCCAGCGTGTAGAGCGCCGCCGCTTCCATCTCCACCCCGAGGATGCCATGCGCCGGCAGCCGGCCGTAGCCGGTGAGACCGGGCTCGATATGGTAGAAGATATCGGACGAGAGCATGTTGCCCACGTGGTAGCGCATGCCCGCCTGCTCGGCCCGCTCGACGCTGTCGCGCAGCAGCCCGAAATCGGCGATCGGCGCAAAGTTGAACGGCGCGAAGGCATCACGGACGATGGCGGAATCGGTGGTGGCGCCCTGCGCAATGATCAGGTCGCGCACCTTCACCTTGGCATTGAGCCCGCCGCAGGTGCCCACCCGGATCAGCTTTTGCAGCCCATAGACGTTGATCAGCTCGTGTACATAGATCGACAGCGACGCCTGCCCCATACCGGTTGCCTGTACCGAGACAGGCTTGCCCTTCCAGGTGCCGGTATAGCCGAGACAGTTGCGCACCGAGTTCACCAGCCGGGCATTCTCGAAGAAATTCTCGGCGATCCATTTGGCGCGCAGGGGGTCGCCGGGCAGCAGCACCGCTTCGGCATAGTCACCGGGCTTGGCGTGATTGTGCGGGGTCATTTCGGCCTCTCATGGTTTTGAATTGCGGCCATCCAAACCCTTTGCAGATGCCATGCGCAACCCCTATATGTCCCGCGCATCAACCCCCTTTGTTGGGAGCCTCACATGGTCGCGAAAATCTTCATCGACGGCGAAGCCGGTACCACGGGTCTGCAGATCCGCGAGCGCCTCGCCGGCCGCCGCGACCTCGAGGTGATCTCGATCGCGCACGACAAGCGCAAGGACCTCGATGAGCGCAAGCGCCTGTTGAACCTCGCCGACGTGGCGATCCTCTGCCTGCCCGACGACGCGGCCAGAGAGAGCGTGTCGCTGATCGAGAACGACACCACCAAGGTGGTCGACGCCTCGACCGCGCACCGCATCGCCGAGGGCTGGGCCTATGGCTTTGCCGAAATGGACAAGGCACAGTCTGCCGCCATCGCCAACGCCAAGCGGGTCGGCAACCCTGGCTGCTGGCCGCAGGGCGCCATTGCAACGCTTCGGCCGCTGGTCGAAGCAGGCCTCGTGCCGGCCGATTTCCCGGTCACCGTCAACGGTATCTCCGGCTATTCCGGCGGCGGCCGCACCATGATCGAGGATTATGAGGCCAAGGGCGAGGATGCCAACGAGTTCGCGCTCTATGGCCTCACCTTCAAGCACAAGCACCTGCCCGAGCTGCAAAAGTACGCCAAGCTCCAGCACACCCCGCTGTTCCAGCCCGCCGTCGGCAACTTCCGGCAAGGGATGATCACGGCCGTGCCGCTGCAGCTCTGGACCCTTGCCAAGGTGCCGACCGGTGCCGAACTGCACGCCGCCATCGCCGACCATTTCGCCGCGATCCGCGACAGCTTCGTCGATGTGGCGCCGCTGTCGGACCTCGAGCGCAGCCCCGAGCTCAACCCCGAGATCTACAACGACACCAACCGCATGCGGCTGCACGTCTTCGCCAATGATGGCAAGGCCCAGGCGCTGCTGGTCGCGGTCTACGACAATCTCGGCAAGGGCGCCTCAGGCGCCGCGGTGCAGAACCTCAACCTGATGCTCGGCGTCGCCGCGGATACCAGCCTCGCGGCGTAACGCGTCCGACTGCAGCAGACGGCCCCCTCCCATCCTCCGCCATGAAGGGGGAGGTGCCTCGCCGGTGCTTTGGGTACGATCGAGCGACAGCCTCGACTCTTCACCTCCCCCATTATGGGGGAGGCCGGGAGGGGGCCGTCTCTATCAGTAGCGCAATGGCTAAATCTGCAACCCACGCAGCAGCTTCGGCCCGTTCCGATCGAGGCCTGCGGCGCGGGCGATCAGCAGGTCCTTGACCGGCGGAAGCCGGTCGACCACGCCCATGCCGAAATCGCGCAGCGCCCGCACCGGCGCCACATCGTTCGAGAACAGCCGCACCATGCCGTCGGTCACCATCGCCATCAGCGCGGTGTCGAAGCGCCGCCAGTGCTGGTAGCGCTCCAGTACGTCCGCGGCGCCGTGATCCTGCCCGAGCCGGATCGCATCGATCACCACCTCGGCCAGCGCCGCCACGTCCTTGAGCCCCAGGTTCAGCCCCTGCCCGGCTACAGGATGCACCACATGCGCCGCATCGCCGATCAGCGCCAACCGCGGCGCCACGAAACTCTTGGCGATCTGCAGCCGCAACGGGAACGCCTGCAGCCCCTCCTCGAGCGTCACGCGCCCAAGGCTCGAGCCCATCACCGCCTCGATCTCGGCGGCGATCGCCTCCTGCGGCCAGCCTTTGAGCTCGGCCGCCCGTTCACTGCTTTCGGTCCACACCAGCGACGAGCGCCGGCCCGGTAGCGGCAGGCTGGCGAACGGCCCGGCCGGCCGGAAATGCTCGTAGGCCGTGCCCTCATGGTCGAGTTCGTGCGTGATGGTGGTGACCAGTCCCGACTGCCGGTAGTCGTGCGAAATCACTTCGATCCCGGCCATCCGCCGCAGTGCCGACTGCGCCCCATCCGAGGCAATCACCAGCGGCGCGGTGATGCTGCGCCCATCGGCGAGGCTCAACCGCGCCATGCCGGGCTCGGCGGCAAAGCCGGTGATCTCCACCGGCGCAACGATCTCGACACCCTCGCCCAGCGCCCCGAGCAGCGTCTCGGCCACCAGCTGGTTGGGCACCAGGTGCGCGAACGGTTCGCCCGGCGCCACATCGCCCATGAAACTCAGGAACAGCGGTCGCGAGATGTCACCAGAGCCGGAATCGGTGATCTTCATCTGCCTGACCGGTTCGGCGCCGATCGCCATTGCCGTCCACACGCCCAGTTCGACGAAGATGCGGCGCACCCCGGCAGCGATTGCCGAAGCGCGCTGGTCCTTCGGCACTGAGAACGGTCGGCGGTCGAGCAGCGCCACGCGCAGGCCCTTCATCGAACGGGTCAGTGCCACCGCCATGGTGAGGCCGACCGGCCCACCGCCAACGATCACGATGTCAAAGCTCTGGGCCATGCGAAGAACTCCCGCCTTGGCCCGCTATGTCGGCCTTCTGGGCGCCCGGCGCAAGGCGATCCTTTGCCGCGCCAGCGCTGCACAAAGTGTCAGCACGTCATCCGATTCTGCTTAATTGGTGTGCACAAGACTTGAGCAGATCGGTGCGCTGCACCGTCTCTAGGCAACGTCCGGCCATCTTTCCTTAATGGAATCATAAGGTTGCCGATTGCGGCCGCAGTTTGGCACGCGACTTGAGTCTGTTTGTGCCGATTGGAGACCGTCCAAACCCACGTATCGAAAGGGGCATCCATGAAGCTGGTGATCGCAATCATCAAACCGTCGCGCCTGGAAGAGGTCCGCCAGGCCCTCAACTCGCTCGATGTGCACGGCATGACCGTGACCGAAGTCAAAGGTTATGGCCGGCAGAAGGGCCATTCCGAAATCTACCGCGGCACCGAGTATGCGGTGCACTTCCTGCCCAAGCTCAAGATCGAGATCGCTGTCGACGACGCCCAGTCCGACGCCATCGTCTCGGCCATCCGCGAGAGCGCCCAGACGGGTCGTATCGGCGACGGCAAGATCTTCGTGCTCGACCTGCTGGCCGTCACCCGCATCCGCACCGGCGAAACCGGCGCGGCCGCGCTCTGATGCCGCTATCCTCTGGAGAAACCCCGATGACAGATTTGAAGATGTCAAAAGTCCTGGGAGCTGCGGCACTGGCCTCGCTGGCTCTCGCCCTGCCCGCTCTAGCGCAGGACGCTGCAGCGCCGGCCGCTGAGGTGGTGCCAATCATCGACAAGGGCGACACCGCCTGGATGCTGGTCTCGACCATGGTCGTCTTCGTGATGATCCTGCCGGGCCTCGCCCTGTTTTATGGCGGCCTGGTGCGCGCCAAGAACGTCCTGTCGATCCTCAGCCAGGTGCTCGGTGGCGTCGCCATGATCGCCCTGCTCTGGGTCGCCTACGGCTACTCGCTGGCTTTCGGCGGTTCCGAGGGCGGCCTTTCCGCCATCATCGGCGATTTCTCCAAGCTGTTCCTTTCGGGGGTGACGATCGAGTCGACCGCCGCGACCTTCTCGGCCGGCTTCCAGCTGCCCGAACTGGTGTTCGTGGTGTTCCAGCTCACCTTTGCCTGCATCACCTCCACCCTCATCGTCGGCGGTATCGCCGAGCGTATGAAGTTCGGCGCCGTGATGCTGTTCCTCGCCATCTGGTTCACCTTCTCCTACCTGCCGATCGCCCACATGGTGTGGGCCGGCACCGGCTACCTGTTCGGCCTCGGCGCCTATGACTTCGCCGGCGGCACCGTGGTGCACATCAACTCCGGTGTGGCCGCACTCGTCGCCGCCATCGTCCTCGGGCCGCGCACCGGCTTCCTCAAGGAACCGATCCCGCCGCACAACCTGACCTTCGTCTTCATCGGCGCTGGCCTGCTCTGGTTCGGCTGGTTCGGCTTCAACGCCGGCTCGAACCTCGAAGCCAACGGCCTCACCGCTCAGGCCTTCCTCAACACCATCACTGCCCCGGCCGCCGCGGCCCTGGCGTGGGGTCTGGCTGAGAAGTTCACCCGCGGTCATGCCTCGCTCCTCGGCTTCGCCTCGGGCGCGGTTGCCGGCCTCGTCGCCATCACTCCGGCTGCCGGTTTCGCCGGCACCATCGGGGCGATCGTGCTCGGTGCCATCGCCGGCGTGGTCTGCCTGTGGGCCGTCGTGACGCTGAAGCCGATGTTCAAGTACGACGACTCACTCGACGTGTTCGGCATCCACGGTGTCGGCGGTATCGTCGGCGCGCTGGGCACTGCCTTCGTCGCCAGCCCGACCTTCGGTGGTTACCCGCTGGCCGGCTACGAGATGTGGAGCCAGTTCATCAAGCAGCTGACCGGCGTCGGTATCGCCATCGTCTGGTCGGCCGTGGTGGCCCTCATCGCCATGTTCATCGTCAAGGCAGTGTTCGGCGGCGCCCGTGTCCCCGAGTCGGCCGAAAGCGATGGGCTCGACCTCTCGAGCCACGGCGAGCGCGCCTACAACTAGGCTGGCGCGTCGTCAGGACGCGACCGCCTACCGACGCGAGCGGAGATCTCCTCCCCTTCGCCCGCGTCCAACTCCGGAGAGCCGGGTTGCGGCTCGGCTCTCCGACCCCTCGGAAACCGGGCTACTGCCCGGTTTGCCGACCGCCCGCTGATCGCGGCGTGCAGCTCACGTACCTCTTGGCCCGCCACAGAGGCTTCCCACTCGCAAACCGCGTGGGCTGCACACCCCGGTCAACGGCGTCCGGGCCCGGAAACGGAACCGGCACCCGCCCCGCCAGGCGATGCCGCACTGCCCAGTTACTGGGCAGTGCCGGGCCGTTGACCGCCCAAATCTTGAGCACTTCGCCCCGGGCGAAGCCGTTAGATTTTGCCCGACACCATAACTCCCTGAAACCGCTGCGCTCTTTCCGTCAGCGCAACTGGCACGGCGCTTGATTGCCATGCCCCCGAATTAGCCCGGATGCGAGCCGGGTTTGCTTGGGAGGCTTCAATGGCTGAGTCCGCTGGGCTCGACGTATTCTTTGTGCTGGTCGGCGCGATCCTGGTATTCGCCATGCATGGCGGCTTCGCCTTCCTCGAGCTGGGGACGGTGCGTGGCAAGAACCAGGTCAATGCGCTGGTGAAAATCCTGGTTGATTTCGCCTTCTCGACCCTCGCCTATTTCGTCATCGGCTACACCATCGCCTACGGCGTCACCTTCTTTCACAATGCCGCAACCCTGTCGGGCGGCGGCGCCGGCTTCGCCCCGCAGGGCTTCAGCCTGGTGAAGTTCTTCTTCCTTGCCACCTTTGCCGCCGCGGTCCCCGCCATCATCTCGGGCGGTATTGCCGAGCGGGCCAAATTCTGGCCGCAGGTGATCGCCGCCGCGGTGATCGTCGGGCTGATCTACCCGTTCTCCGAAGGCATCGTCTGGAACGCCAACTACGGCATCCAGGCCTGGCTCGAAGCCACCTTTGGCGCCCGCTTCCACGATTTCGCCGGCTCGATCCAGGTGCATGCGCTGGGTGGCTGGCTGGCGCTCGCCGCCGTGCTGCGCATGGGGGCTCGCGTCGGCCGCTACGGCCCGACCGGCCGGCCGTTTGCGCCGTCGTCGATCCCGTGGCTGGCGCTCGGCACCTGGCTGCTGTGCATCGGCTGGTTCGGCTTCAACGTCATGTCGGCCCAGTCGGTCGCCGGCGTCTCGGGGCTCGTCGCCATCAACTCGCTGTTGGCCATGGTCGGCGGCATTATCGCCGCTGCGGTGGTGGGCAAGAACGACCCCGGCTTCACCCATAACGGTGCGCTGGCCGGCCTCGTCGCCGTCTGTGCCGGCTCCGACCTTTACCACCCGCTGGCGGCGCTCGCCGTGGGCGCCGTCGCCGGCGTGATCTTCGTCAAGGGCTTCATCCTCACCCAGGAAAAACTGAAGGTCGACGACGTGCTCGGCGTCTGGCCGCTGCACGGCCTTTGCGGGCTCTGGGGCGGCATCGCTGCCGGCATTTTCGGGCTCGAAGCGCTGGGCGGCATGGGCGGGGTATCGTTCTTCACCCAGCTCATTGGCTCCCTCGCCGTCTCCGCCTACGCCTTCGCTGCCGGCTACCTGCTCTATTGGCTGTCGAGCCGCGTCGCACCTGTGCGCCTCAGCGACGAACAACAGCGGCGCGGCGCCGACCTCTCGATACACTCGATCGGCGCCGAGCCCGAGTTCTGAAGCCTGGAACAGCTCCTTCCATCCGGCGTTATCTGGATGGAAGGAGAGTTCCCATGTCTTTCAAGGACAAGGCAAAGTTCATCGATTTTCCGGCCATCGCCCTGATCGTCGCGATCATCCTCGTGCCGGTCGCCGTGGCTTTGGCGGTTTAGCCGGTAACGCAATCCGGACCTGCCCGTAGGCTGTCACCCCTCGCAGGTAGCTCCCGATACCCGTCCCGCTTGCCGCAATCGAAAAACCCCTCTATGAGTGACCTCCTTCGGCCAGCCATAGGGAGGCGCGACATGACAGCATTCCGACCTCGCCTCGCAGGGCTCACTTCCGGTTTTCACCGTTAGGTTGCCCGCGGTCCGCCTTTAGGACCACCGCTAGCTAGCCGCCGGACACTCCGGCTCTTTCCAGTTTTGCTCTTTTCCGGGACCGGATGGCTGCCTTGCGCGGCGTCCGGACGAACGACATGGCTTCTTCAAAGAAAAACCAGCGTGGCCAGGCCTATGGCAAGGTGCTCGGCTTCGCCGCCGGACACTGGCGCAGGCAGCCGAGGCGCGTCGCCCTCATCATGGCGCTGTTCTTCATCGAGACTGTTGCCGACATCCTGACTCCGTTCTTCGCCGGGCGGCTGGTCGAGGCGGTGGCCAGCGGCGGCGCCAGCAACGAGATCGCCTGGAACGGCGCGATGACCGCCTTCTTTGTCATCGTGGCGCTCGGCGCTGCCTCGGTGCTGGTGCGTCAGCTCGCCTTCCAGACCATCATTGCGCTCACCCTGCGCATGATGAGCGACATCGCCCAGAACGCCTTCCACCGCGTGCAGCGTTTCTCGTCCGATTGGCATGCCAACTCCTTCGCCGGCTCGACCGTGCGCAAGATCACCCGTGGCATGTGGGCGCTCGACAGCCTCAACGACGTGATCCTGATGGCACTCCTGCCCTCGCTGGTGATGCTGGTCGGCACCACGGTGATGCTGAGCCTGTTCTGGCCCATCATGGGTCTCGTCATCGGCGTCGGCTCCTTGATCTACATCACCGTCACCGTCAGCCTTTCGACGCTCTGGGTGGCGCCGGCGGCGAGCCTCGCCAATGCCTGGGACACCCGCATGGGTGGCGCCCTCGCCGACGCGGTGAGCTGCAACATCGTGGTCAAGGGCTTCGGCGCCGAGGATCGCGAGGAAGCCCGCCTCGGCCACGTCGTCGACAAGTGGCGCCGGCGCACCTCGCGGACCTGGAACCGCGGCACGCTCAACGGCACCATCCAGAACACCATGCTCTGGGTGCTGCGCTGCGCCATCATCGGCTCGGGCCTCTTGCTCTGGCAGAGCGGAGCCGCGACGGCCGGCGACGTCACCTTCGTCATCACCACCTTCCTGGTGCTGCAGGGGTACCTGCGCGATATCGGCCAGCACGTCCGCAACCTGCAGCGTGCGGTCAACGACATGGAAGAGCTGGTGGCGCTCGACGACCAGAAGCTCGGCATCGAGGACAAGCCCGGCGCCAAGCCGATGCAGGTCAAGGCCGGCGCCATCGACTTCGAGCATGTCGACTTCCACTATGGCGTGCATCTGAAGCCGCTCTACCGCCAGCTCGACGTGCATATTGCTCCGGGCGAGAAGGTAGGCCTCGTCGGCCATTCCGGCTCGGGCAAGACCACCTTCGTCAAGCTGATCCAGCGCCTGCACGATGTCAGCGGCGGCCGTATCGTCATCGACGGCACCGACATCCGCGACGTGCAGCAGGCGTCGCTCCGCCAGCAGATCGCCATCGTGCAGCAGGAGCCGGTGCTGTTCCACCGCTCGCTGGCCGAGAACATCGCCTATGGCAGGCCCGGCGCCAGCCGTGCCCAGATCGAGGAGGCGGCAAAGCTCGCCAACGCCCACGACTTCATCTCGAAACTCCCCAAGGGCTACGAGACGCTGGTGGGCGAGCGCGGCATCAAGCTCTCTGGCGGCGAGCGCCAGCGCGTCGCCATTGCCCGCGCCTTCCTGTCGGATGCGCGGGTGCTGATCCTCGACGAGGCGACCTCCAGCCTCGACAGCGAGAGCGAGCTGTTGATCCAGCAGGCGATGGAACGGCTGATGGTCGGCCGTACCACCATCGTGATTGCCCACCGGCTCTCGACGGTGCGGGCCCTCGATCGCCTGCTGGTGTTCGATGGCGGCAAGGTGGTCGAGGAGGGTACGCACGAGCAGCTGGTCAAGCGCGATGGCGGCATCTACCGCCGGCTGTTCGAGCGCCAGGCGCTCGAGCTGATCAAGGGGCTCGAGGCGGCGGAATAGTCTAGGCGATCAGGCCCGGTTTGCCGGGCCTGATCGCTCTTCCGGCATCCACAGCGTCAGCCGGGGGATCCAACGCCGGACATTGGCCCTGTATCGCTCGTACTGCGCGCCGAAGCTGCGTTCGAGCGTCGGCTCCTCGTAGCTGATGACGAACAGGTGCACGGTGAGCCAGATCACCGCGCCATAGGCCAGCACCGGCAGGCTGCCGAACAGCAACCCCTGCCCCAGGATCAGCGACACCACCGCCACATACATCGGGTTGCGCACGAACCGATAGGACCCGGTGACCACCAGCGTCTGCGTCGGATAGACCGGCGCCGGCGTGCCACGGCCTTGTAGCGCGAAACGGGCAAAGGTTTCCGCCAATAATACGCCGCCAAGCAGCAGGAGCAGCACACCGATCCAGCGCAGCGGCTCGATGCCACCGAGCGCCGGTCCCAACTGCCAGCCGGAAATCCAGTATGGCAGCAGCCCGGCGACGACGCCCGGCGCGACGAACAGGAAGATCACCGAACCGGTGATCGGTGCGATACGCTCGCCAAACCCTCCGGGCATTGCCGCTCTCCTTTACCTGGAAGCTAACGCGGCTCGCCCGGCGACGGAAATGAAAAGGGCCCGCGCGAGGCGGGCCCAGTCGGGCGGAAAACAGCATCGGTTACTTCGGCAACAGGACCTTGTTGACGACGTGGATCACGCCGTTCGACTGGTTGACGTCGGTGATGGTGACGCGGGCGACGCCGCCGCTCTCATCGACGATATAGACGCGACCGCCCTTGGCGACGGCGGTGAGGGTATCACCGCTCAGCGTCTTGAACGCCCAGCTGCCGCCGGCCTCGGTCGCCTTGGCGAGGAGATCTTCATAGGACCAGGCGCCTGCCGCCACGTGGGCGGTCAGGATCTTGACCAGCATCTTCTTGTTTTCGGGCTTCAGCAGCGTATCGACGGTGCCGGCCGGCAGCGCCGCGAAGGCCGCATTGACCGGCGCGAACACCGTGAATGGGCCGGCGCCGGACAGGGCATCGACCAACCCGGCCGCTTTCACCGCTGCGACCAGCGTCGTGTGATCCCTGGAGTTGACCGCGTTTTCGATGATGTTCTTGGTGTCGTACATCGCCGCACCGCCGACCATCTTGGTGGCAGCAAGGCTAGGCAGCGTGCTGGCGCCGAGCGCCAGGAGGGACACCGCAACGAGTGCCCGGAAGGTTTTATGCATGATCGTCTCCCAAGGGCGGCCCTTGCCACCCGCGCGAGGAGCTACGGGCGGTGCGGCCAATTAGTTTTGTTGGCGTGCGATTTGTGATCGGATAGCTTCATCGTAAAATACCGATGGATATTTCCTGGGCGTGGTTGAAACCGGGCCCCTTGCAACCGACCTGAGCCCGATGACCACACTCCCGCTTTCGATCCTCGACCTCGCCCCCGTCTCCGAGGGCACTTCAACGCCCGACGCGCTCCGTAACGTCATTGCCCTCGCCAAACTCGGCGACGCGCTCGGCTTCACCCGGCTGTGGCATGCCGAGCATCACGGCATGCCCTCGATCGCCTCGTCGTCGCCGGAAGTGCTGATCGCCACCGCCGCCGCCAATACCTCGCGCATCCGGGTCGGCTCGGGCGGCGTCATGCTGCCCAACCATGTACCGCTGCGCGTCGTCGAGACCTACCGCACCCTCAATGGTCTCAATCCCGGCCGCATCGATCTCGGCATCGGCCGCGCTGGCGGCAGCGATGGCCGGACGCTCTCGGCGCTGCGCTCGGTCGGCGGCGAGTATTTCGCCCAGGAGCTGGCCGAGATGCTGGCCTTCGAGGAGGGCAATTTTGCCCCCGATCACCCCTTCCACCAGGTGATGGTGGTGCCCGAGCGGGTCGAACTGCCGCCTGTCTATCTGCTTGGGTCCAGCGGGGCGAGCGCCCAGGCCGCCGGGCAGCTCGGCGTCGGCTATTCCTTCGCCGCCCATTTCAGCGCCACCCCGGCCGGCCCGGCCTTCGCGGCTTATCGCGCTGCGTTCACTCCCACCGAGGCGTTTCCGAAGCCGCACGCCATCATCGCCGTCTCGGCGCTGGTGGCGCCGACCGACGAGGAAGCGCAGTTCCTCGCCCGCTCGCAGGAGCTGATGTGGGCGCTGTTCCATTCCGGCCAGGTGCGGAAGCTCGTTTCCCCCGAGGAAGCGGCGGCACACCAGTACACCCCGCACGAAACCCGCATCATCGAAGGCCAGCGTCCGCTCTGGATCGTCGGCTCACCGTCGACGGTGAAAGCGGCGATCGAGAAGAAGGTCGAGGAGTCCGGCGCCGACGAGGTGATGGTCACCACCACCATGTACGACTACGAGCTGCGGCTGCGCTCGTTCCGCCTGCTGGCCGAGGCATTTGGGCTGAACTGATCGTCTGCTCACGCCGCAAACTCGATGCCCACCTCCCCCTTGATGGGGGAGGCAAGCGAAGCTTGGGAGCGTCAGCGACCTAGCGCAGCTCGGAGGGGGTGTGCGGAGCCACGGTGCTCCAAGGAGCATCAAGCTGCCAGCGCCTCGCGCGGCACGGCGTGCAGCGCCGCCGGCTGGAACAGCATCTTGACGTAGTTGCGCGCCATCAGCATCTGCTCGGGCAGCACCGAAGGGTCGCCGAGCGACTTGCTCATGATGATGCCGCCATCGATGGCGCAGGTGATGTTGCGCGCAATCCGGCCGGGGTCGACTGGTTCGCGCAGCGGATATGCCGCGACGATCTTCTCGACCATCCCGCGGAAGAAGGCGTTCCACTCCTCGACGATCGAGTTGACCATCGCCCGGACCTCGCGATTGAACAGCTGCTCCTGGTAGCTCATCGTCGCCACCAGACAACCGGGATGTCCGCCGGGCATCGAGGCCATGTGCTCGGCAAACAGCGTCAGCCCGATCAGCAGCCGCTGCAACGGATCGTCGCTGAGCTCGGCCGCTCGGCCGAAGACTTCGCCCACCAGTTGCTCGAGGCGGCTGCGGTGCCGCGACAGCAGCCCTCGCGCCAGCTCGTTCTTGTCGTGGAAATGATAGAAGAAGCCGGATTTGGTGATCCCCGCCTCGGCGATGATCTCGTCGATCGAGGTCGCGCCAAAGCCCTTGGCGAGGACGCCCGCTTCGGCGATGTCGAGGATGCGCTCACGCGTCTCGTTGCCCTTACGCATGCTGGTCCCTCCAGAAAACCGTACCGCCGGTGCAGTTTTTGCGCCGCTCGCCCCATGCCGGCACCTCACCCCGGCGGCCACGCACCGGGCTATGGGGTTGTTGTGGCTTGCTGATTCGATCCCGGCGCGAACCACACCACGTGCTCGCTATCTTCCCGAGCAAAGTCATCATATGTTTTGTGGAAAGCGGGGCGCGCTTGGGAATATGACGATGACCACCATCGACCTGGACGAGAGCCGGATCCGCCACAACACTGATGCCGGTTTCATCCGGCGCCTGCTGCGCCGCTTGGCTGAGCGACACAGGGAGCGCGCCACCCTGACGGGCCTCAGTCGCATGCAGCCCCATCTGCTGCGCGACATGGGGATCGAGCCCGGCGACATCTTCGACGCGCTCGACGGCAAGCGTAGCTCCGTGCTGTTCAATCCGATGCAGAAGCCCGACCATCGCTAACCCCTGACGGCCCGCCACGCGGCGATGATGGCATCGGCCGACAGGTCGATGTCCGCCGCCGTGGTGGCGCCCGAAGTCACGGAAATCCGCATCACCCAGTCGCCATGCCAGGCGGCGCCGCCGGCAAAGCACACGCCGCCGGCCTGCACGCCTGATATCACCGCCTCGGTCAATGCCTTGCGCGTCGTCGCATCACCGGTGCCGAAATCGACGATCAGCTGGTTGATGGTGACCTCGTTCCTGAGGTTGATGCCGGGCTCGGCGCCGAGCCGCTCGGCCATCCGCCTGGTCAGCGCACAATGCTGCTCCACCAGCTCCGCTACGCCCTGCCGGCCCAGCGTCTTCAGCATCGCCCATACGGGCGTGCCGCGCGCCCGGCGTGACAGTTCCGGCACGAACGCCGAAGGCACCCGGTCGGTCGGGCTGATCGTCGGCAGGTAGCTCGCCCATTGCGTCATGGCGCGCTGGTGCGCCTCGCGGTCGCGTACGATGGCGAAGCCGGAATCGTAGGGCACCTGCAGCCATTTGTGGCCATCGGTGACCCACGAATCCGCCGCCTCGATGCCAGCGGTCAGGTGCTTGAGCGACGGTGTGGCCCGGGCCCAGAGCCCGAACGCCCCATCGACATGCACCCAGGCGCCGGCGGCATGGGCGATCGGAATGATATCCTCGAACCGGTCATAGGCGCCGGTATTGATCTGCCCGGCCTGGGCGATGACGATCTTCGGGCCGCTCAGCCCGCGCAGCGCCGCGTGGAGCGCCGCAACGCTCATCCGGCCCTGCCCGTCGGTGGCGACCCGGACCAGCCGGCGATAACCGAAGCCGATCAGTTGCAGCGCCGAGAACATCGAGGAATGCGCATCGTCGCCGATCAGCACATGCACCGGCGGGGCGCCGAACAAGCCATCGGCATCGGGGTCCCAGCCGGCATCGAGCAGCACCCGGGTGCGCGCCGCCGCCAGCCCCACGGCGCCGGCGACGGTGGCCCCGGTGGTGAAGCCGATCGAACTCTGGCGTGGCAGGTCGAGAATATCCAACAGCCAGCGCTCCGCCACCTCTTCCATGGCGGCCGCCGCCGGGGTCGGGGTGTGATAGCCGGCATTCTGCCCCCAGGCGCTGACCAGCCAGTCGGCGGCGACGCCCGCCGGATGCGAGGCGCCCATCACCCAGCCGAAGAAACGCGGGCCGGTGATCGGCATCAGCCCACCCTCGCTGCGCCTGACCAGCTCTTCGAGCACCTCGAGCGGCGCAGCGCCCTGCTCGGGCACCGGCTCGCTGAGTCGGTCGCGCATCTCGGCATAGCTATGCTCCGGACGGCCGGCATGTTGGTCGAGCGAGGCGCGATAGTCGACCGCATGATCGACGGCGCGGCTCAGCAGTGTGCGTATGTCGTAAGTCATAATATGACCTCCCGGATGCGCCGGAGAAATCACAGCGCACCTGAAGCGCAGATGAACGAAGGCCCGGCACCCCCTCGGGGCACCGGGCCTTCACAAACTAGACCTTCGGCTGTCAGGCGGCGAGCTTCTTGAGGATAGCCGCGCCCATTTCCTCGGTGCCGACGGTCTTGCGGTTGTCCTGCGCGATGTCGCCGGTGCGCAGGCCATCCGCCAGCACGCTCGAGATCGCCGCTTCCAGCCGGTCGGCCAGCGCCACCAGGTTGAACGAGTAGCGCAGCGCCATGGCGAACGAGGCCAGCATGGCGATCGGGTTGGCAATGCCCTTGCCGGCAATATCCGGCGCCGAACCGTGCACCGGCTCGTACAGCGCCTTGCGCTTGCCGGTCGCCGCATCGGGAGCGCCGAGCGAAGCCGATGGCAGCATGCCGAGCGAGCCGGTGAGCATCGCCGCCGCATCCGACAGAATGTCGCCGAACAGGTTGTCGGTCACCATCACGTCGAACTGCTTGGGGTTGCGCACCAGCTGCATCGCCGCGTTGTCGGCGAGGATGTGGTGGAACTCGATATCGGGGTAGTCCTTGGCCACCGCCTGCGCTACCTCGTCCCACAAGACGCCCGACTTCATGACGTTCTTCTTGTCGGCCGAGTGCACCTTGTTCTTGCGGGTACGGGCGAGATCCATCGCGACGCGCACGATCCGGTCGATCTCGTAGGTTTCGTAGACCTGCGTGTCGATGGCGCGCTTCTGCCCGTTGCCCAGATCGGTGATGGTCTTGGGCTCGCCGAAATAGACGCCACCGGTCAGCTCGCGCACGATCAGGATGTCGAGGCCCTCGACCAGCTCGCGCTTCAGCGACGACGCTTCGGCCAAAGCCGGATAGCAGATCGCCGGACGCAGGTTGGCGAACAGCTTCAGGTCCTTGCGCAGGCGAAGGAGCCCCGCTTCGGGGCGCTTCTCATAGGGCACCTTGTCCCATTTCGGCCCGCCCACCGCGCCGAAGATCACCGCATCGGCGCTGAGCGCCTTCTGCATGTCCTCTTCCGAGATCGCCTCGCCATGCGCATCGTAAGCGCAGCCGCCGACCAGGCCCGTGTCGAAGGTGAAATCCGTCTCGCCCTGGCTGTTGAGCCAGGCGATCACCTTCTCGACCTCCTTCATGATCTCGGTGCCGATGCCGTCGCCGGGGAGAAGGAAGAGTTTCTGGGCCATGGGTGATCCTCGCTTGCAGGATAGTGCTGGCGCGGGACTTATCGCTACTTGCCCCGCGCCTGCAAGGCCGACGAACGGCTCGTCCGTCCAGTCAGCTGGTGAAGAACGGCTGCGTGCCATGCGCCTCGATGGCGGTGGCGAGCCGCGACAGCGCATGCACATAGGCAGCGGTGCGCATCGTGGTTTTGCGGCCTTTCGCGATGTCCCACACCGCCCGCCCCTCGCGCTCTATGATGCGCAGCAGCCGGGCGTGGATTTCCTCGACGTCCCAGTAGAACCCCTGCCGGTTCTGCACCCACTCGAAATAGGAAACCGTGACGCCGCCGGCATTGGCGAGAATGTCGGGCAACACGGTGATCCCGCGTGCTTCCAGCAGCTTGTCGGCATCCGGCGTCACCGGACCATTGGCAAGCTCCAGCACCACCCTGGCCTTGATGCTCGCCGCATTGTCGCGGGTGATCATGTCCTCGAGCGCCGCCGGCACCAAGAGGTCGCAGTCGACCCCGATCAACGCCTCGGCCGCAATCACCTCGGCGCCGAGTTCGGCCGCAAGATCGGCCACCTGCTTGCCGCTGGCCTTGCCGGCGATCAGCTTCGCCACATCCAGCCCGTCGGCCCGATGGATGGCGCCGGTCGAGTCCGACACGGCGACGATCCTGTGCCCATCCGCCCCGGCGAGTTGCGCATAGTACTGCCCGGCATTGCCGAACCCCTGGATGGCAACGCGCATCCCGGCGCCGAGCCCGAGCTCGCTGGCAAGGTGCCGCACCAGGTAGTAGCCGCCGCGCGCCGTGGCATCGTTGCGGCCGAGCGAACCGCCCAGCGCAATCGGCTTGCCGGTGATCACCGCCGGGCTCAACTGGCCGACGATCTGGCTGTACTCGTCGGCCATCCAGCCCATGATCATCGCGTTGGTGTAGACGTCGGGCGCCGGAATATCGCGATCCGGTCCGACCACCCGGGCGAACGCCTGCATATAGGCGCGCGACAGCCGCTCCAGTTCCGATTTCGACAGGGTGCGCGGATCGACGCGCACCGCGCCCTTGCCGCCGCCATAGGGCAGGTTCATCACCGCGCACTTGAAGGTCATCCAGAAAGCCAGCGTCTCGACCTCCTCGATCGTCGATTCCGGATGGAAGCGGATACCGCCTTTGGTCGGCCCGCGCGTGTCGTCATAGCGGCAGCGCCAGGCGAGGAAGGATTTGCGCGAGCCGTCATCCATGCGGATCATCAGCCGCATCTTGGTGGTTTCGCGCGGATACTTGAGCTTCTCGATGACGTCGGCATCGATCTTCAGATGGCTGGCAGCCTCGTCGAGGCGAGTAAGGGCGCGGTCGAGCAACGTGTCGTCGGACATGGCAATTCCTGGGTCTGGACGTGAACGAAAGCCGGCGACCGCTCCGCCCTTCACCAGGGCTGGAGACGCGAGCGCCGTTTGCGGGCATGGGCGTGCGAGGGCCGCCTGCGGCCGATCAGGGCGGGGGTGAAGCCGGAGAGGTCAGGTGCTGCTGCACCACGCGCCGGTGCCCGCTGCCGAGGCCCTGCAGCCTCGCGGTCGTGGCAAAGCCGACCGTCATCGCGGCAAGGCTCGGCCTTGGCAGGTCGGCGAAATCCATCAGCGTCCGGAAGCGCCGAAGCGGGCGGTGACTTCGATCTCGAGCTTCATCTCGGGACGGGTCAGCCCGCACACCACCATGGTGGCCGCCGGCCGGATGTCGGCGAACACCTCGCCGGCCACCGCGACCAGCGCATCGTAGTGCGCCATGTCGGTGATGTAGTAGCGCACCCGCACCGTATCCTTGATGGTGCCGCCGGCTTCCTCGAGCGCCTGCGCGATCGTGGCGAAGGCGTTGCGCGCCTGCTGGCCGGCATCCTCGGGCATCACCATGGTCTTGTAGTCATACCCGGTGGTGCCCGAGACATAGGCCATGTTGCCGTCGATCACGGCGCGCGAGTAGCCGATCTTTGCTTCGAACGGCGAGCCGGAGGAGATGTGAAGGACCATGGCCGGCTCCTCAGAGCCAGGGCCGGTCCTGGCCCATCTTTTTCTCGAAGCCGGAGATCGCCGGGTCGGACTTCAGCGTCGTCGCGATATCGTCGAGCCCTTCGAGCAGCACCTGCTTGCGCGCCGGGTCGATATCGAAGTGGATCGAGCCGCCATCCGGTCCCCTGATGGTCTGGCTCGCGAGATCGACGCTGATCGTGGCGTTCGAGCCGCGCTCCGCGTCGTCCTGCAGCAGCGCCAGCTGCTCGGGGGTCACGACGATCGGCAGAATGCCGTTCTTGAAGCAGTTATTGTAGAAGATGTCGGCGAAGCTGGTGGAGATGACGCAGCGGATGCCGAAATCGAGCAGCGCCCACGGCGCATGCTCGCGCGACGAACCACAGCCGAAATTGTCACCGGCGACGATGATCTTGGCCTGCCGGTAGGCCGGCTTGTTGAGCACGAAGTCGGGGTTCTCCGAACCATCTTCATTGTAGCGCATCTCGGAGAACAGGGCGGTGCCGAGCCCGGTGCGCTTGATGGTCTTGAGGTACTGCTTGGGAATGATCATGTCCGTGTCGATGTTGATGATCGGCAGCGGCGCGGCGACGCCCGTCAGGCTCGTGAACTTTTCCATGGCAATACCCCTTTCGGTGCGGCTGTAATGAAGCAATGACGGCGGGGAATCAAGTCGTTCGCAACTAGCCCAGCCGCGGCAGGTTGCGGCCCATGTCGCCCTGCTCGATCTCGCGCGCTTCATCGAGGCTGAGCATCGGCACCCCCTCGCGGATCGGGAACGCCAGGTGCGCCGCCACCGAGATCAGCTCGGTGCCGTCGGCCGAGAGCGTCAGTCGGGTCTTGGTCAAGGGACAGACCAGCATTTCGAGCGTCTTCACATCCACCACATGGCGGAGGTTGGTGGCCGCCTCTGCTGGCGTTCCCTCGCTCAATTGAGCGGCGATGCCCGGTCGCCGCCGCTGGCCATTTCGAACTCGGCCATGGCGATCAGCGTCTCGGCGCGGGTTTCGAGCGTATCGGCCTCGAGCAGCGCCTGCTTCTCGGCCGCCCCATAGGGCGAGACCATGGCGCAGAAATTCACCAGGTCCGCGGTGCCGGTCTTCTCGATCTCGTCCCAGTTGAGGTCGAAATTGCCGAACTCGGCATAGTCGCGCATCATCTTGAGGAAGCGCGACCGATCCACCGCCTCTTCGCCGAACTCGCGGTCGAAGTCCGAGCCGAACATGTCGGTCGAGATCATGCCGCGCCGGAACGGCGTCATGGTCGGCATTTCCTTCAACAGTTCGAACCGGCACAGCCCTTCGAGGATGATGAAGTAGCGCGCTTCCTCGACTTCCTCGAAATGGCTGATCCGACCCACCGTGCCGATGCGCTGCAGCGGCGCCCGGCCTTTCGGGCTTTCCTCGGAGGTGTCGCGCGGCTGGATCAGGCCGATCAGCCGATCGCCCTTCAGCGCATGGTCGACCATTTCGACATAGCGCGGCTCGAAGATATTGAGCGGCCGCCGGGCGTAAGGCAGCAGCAAGGCGCCGGTCAGCGGGAACAACGGCACGCTGGCGGGCAGGTCGGCAGGGGAAGTCGGTCGCTTCAACACTTGGCGCCTCCTCAGGCGCTGTCAGGAATCCGGAGCCGGCGCGGCTCCGGATCGCACTCGGTATCTTAGCTGAACAGCAGCGCCGACAGCAGTCGGCGGCCCTTCAGCGTGGCGGGGTCCTTGGGGCCCCAGGCTTCGAACAGTTCGAGCAGCTTCTTGCGCGCCCCATCCTCGTTCCAGGTCCGGTCGCGACGCATCAGCGCCACCAGCGATTCAGCGGCTTCGAGACGCTTGCCCTCGGCATTGTACTTCACCGCGAGATCGAACCGCGCCTGATGGTCGTCGGGGTTCTTTTCGAGCTGCGCCGCGAGCTCGTCGGTTTCGCTGAGTTCGGCCGCTTCGCCGAGCAGCTTCAGCGCTGCCAGCGTCGAGGTGTAGTCGTCGCCCTTGCGCCCTTCTTCCGGCATGGTGTCGAGCACCGCCTGGGCCTGGTCGGGTTCACCGGCAGTGAGGAACACCTTGGCCATGCCGACGATCGCCGGGGCATTCTCCGGCTGGTGCTGCAGCACCATGCCATAGATCTGCGCCGCCTGGTTGAGGTCGCCCACCTTGAGCGCCTCGCCGGCGGCGGTCAGCGCATTGGCGATTTCTTCCTCGATCGATCCGGCCTGCGGCTGGCCGGCCGGCGCACCCGAAATCACCTTGTCGGCGAAGCGCCGCACTTCGCTCTCCGGGATCGCCCCGAGAAAGGCATCGACCGGCCGGCCGCCGGCAAAGGCGAACACCGCCGGAATCGACTGGATCCCCAGCTGACCGGCGACGCCCGGGTTCTCGTCGATATTGATCTTCACCAGCCGGATCTTGCCGGCCTTCTCGTTGATCACCTTCTCGAGGTTCGGCGTCAGCTGCCGGCACGGGCCGCACCACGGCGCCCAGAAATCCACCAGCACCGGAGCCTCGAGCGAGGCGTCGATCACGTCGGCCTTGAAGGCCCGATCGGTCGAATCCTTGATCAGCGCGCCCGCGGGCGGCGCAGAATTTTGTGGGGCCGGGTTGAGGTCATTGAAGGACATGCTGTGTTTTTCCTGCCGCGACGGGCCACTGAGAGGCCTGTCTTTCCTTGGTTTTCTTGCGCTCCGATGGCTGTCGGACGCAAGCTTTTTCCCGGGCGTGATGAGACCAGAATTATGGGTTGCAAACCCGCTTTCGATTGGGCATATAGGCGCGCGGTTCGGCGCTGCCAAGTTTCCCACGGGAACGAAGCATCGTAAAGAGCCGATGGAGTGCGGGTGTAGCTCAGGGGTAGAGCATAACCTTGCCAAGGTTAGGGTCGAGGGTTCGAATCCCTTCGCCCGCTCCAATATCCTCCCTGGACCTCAGGGATGTGACGATAAGGCCGGGCCAACAGCCCGGCCTTCGTTTTTTCTGCGAGAACGAGTTGGGGCTGCGGCGAACACCTTCGGCCAGCTACCAACGCCCCCGGCCGGCGGCCGCTTCCGGCCCAAGATGGACCTTCGGGAGGTACGCCCTGGGCAACCCGTGCCATGGGCGCTGTCCTTGGTGATCGGCGTCGTGGGTCAGCGCTGCACGACGTACTGATCGTGCCGGTGCAGCCATTCCATCCCGTCGGTTTCGTTGCGCCCCTTGGGTGCGAGATCGAGTATGGCATAGGTGCCCATCATCACCTCGACGCCGCGGCCGAAGGTGGAGTAGGTGCGGAACACCGCCCCGTTCTCATCCTTGAAGAAGGCACTGACCCCCGGCCATTCCTTGCCGGTCTCGTCCCACTCTCCGAAGTTGTAGTCGATGTGCCCGCTGGCCACTTCTTCCGGTGTGAAGCTGACGCGGAAATCGTAGTTGAAGGAGTTTCCACCGGATGACACCCAGCGGAACTTCCAGCCCATGCGCTGGCGATAGCGCTCGATGTCGGCAAGCGGCGCGCGCGATACGGCGAGCATGGTGACGTCGTGGTGGGCCAGGTGCAGGTTCATGCCATCGGTATGATCGGCCATGAAGGAGCAACTCGGGCACCCCTGCTCCCATCCCGGCGCGAACATGAAGTGCTGGATGACGAGCTGGGAGCGACCGTCGAACAGCTCTGCCAGGGTACGGGGTCCCTCCAGCGTGTCGAACACATACTGCTTGTCGACGCGCACCCAGGGGAGCTCGGCGCGCTGCGCGCTGACGTCGTCGCGCAGATGGGTGAGCTGTTTTTCCGCCTTCAGCAGCTTGCGCCGCGCGTCCAGCCATTCGTCCTGTGAAACGACTTCGTGTTGCATCGTCAGTCTCCTTGATGCTGTTGGCGATGTGACGCGGTCGGCGCGCCGAGGGCGCGGCCGGCAAAAGAGTAGGCCGGCCGACGGGCCACCCGGGAGTTACAAACGTGACGGGATAATGCCGTCGCCTGGGCCGTGTGGTGCAGTCGCTGCATCATTCCTGCGGGCTGTTGCGCGTCAGTCCTGGTGGCAAACGAAGTGCAGCAGGAAACGCTCCTGGCCGTGACTGCCAATGGAGCGCCAGATCCTGCCAAGATTGCCTCGATGGGCGTTCTCCAGGCGGATATCGATCAGGCGGAACGCCGGCCCCCGAAGATCGCCTTTGTGCTCAAGCACCTCATTGGGGCAGAATCGGTGCATGCAGCAGCCATCCGGATTGGGTAGGCTGACGCCGAACGAATGGGTTCGCAATTCTCGCGAGGGGCTTAGCGGGTGAGTATCTACGAAGACCTGGGCATCAGGCCGATCATCAACGCGTCGGCAACACTCACCAGACTCGGTGGATCGCGCATGCCCGGGGAAGTCCTCGAGGCAATGCAAGCGGCGGCTGGCTCGTTTATCGATCTGCCACTCCTTCAAACCAGGGTCGGCGACCGCATCGCCGCGCTCACCCGGAATGATGCCGCGTTCGTTTCCTCGGGTGCAGCAGCTGGGATCGTGCTCTCGGTCGCAACTCTGATGGCAGCGCCGAACGAACCCGAGCCGATGGCGTATCCGATGCTCAAGGGCATCACCAGGAACGAAGTGATCGTTTTCACCTCGCAGCGCAACGGCTACGACTTTGCGATTCTCCAGACCGGCGCCTCACTCGTTGAGTGCGACGACACCCTCGAATCGTTTGAGTCGGCCATAACCGAGCGTACAGCGTGCCTGATCTGGTTTGCCGGGGCGCTGGCAGTGAAATCTCCGCCGATCGAGGATGTCATCGCGATCGCCAGGCAGCACCACATCCCGGTTCTGGTTGACGCTGCTGCCCAGATTCCACCGGTTTCGAGTCTCTGGCATTACACGAAGGTCCTCGGCTGCGACGGTGTCATCTTCAGTGGCGGCAAAGGTATCCGTGGGCCGCAAGCTGCCGGTCTGGTCCTTGGGACCAAGGCATTGATTGCCGGTTGCCGCCGACTTTCAGCGCCGACGCAGGGCATCGGTCGGCCCATGAAAGTCGGAAAGGAAGAACTCGCCGGAATGCTCGCCGCCGTCCAATACACACTGGATCAGGACGAGGAGGCGATGCTCCAGGGTTATGAATCGATCGTAGAGAACTGGATCGAAGACCTCGCCGGCATCGCCGGAGTGACGACGGAACGCGGCTTCCCAAGTGAAGCTGGCCAACCTCACGCCCGCGCGATCGTTCGTCTCGATGCCGGTTTCAGCAAGACGCGCGACCAGGTCGTTGCCGAACTCAAGACCGGCGATGTCTGGATTGAGGTATCTGCACCAGCCGATGAACCGAACACCATAGCCTTGAATCCGCAGACACTGACAAGCGAAGAAGCCGATGTCGTTGCTGCTCGGTTGCGGCAGGTTCTGACAAGCTAATCAGGTCTCCAGGAAAATTATCGATGGCATTCAATGTCCGGAAACGCGGCAAACTCACCTATTACTATGAAGGCGATCGACCTGTCCTCTCGGCGCTGGTCACCGAGGAACAGACGGATGGCGACCTCAAGATTCACTTCGCTGGTCTGACAGGTGGCTTCTCAGCAAAGGGCATCCTTGGGCTCGACAAAGTGGTGTCGATGGATCCCCATCAGGAAGTCGCGCTGGTCTTCCGGTGTTGGGAGAAGTGGCTGGTCGAGGCGGGAATCTGCTCGTCTCTGCAGGATATAGATTTCATCGAGATGCACGCGTTCGGTGCCCAACCGAAGACCCCGAACATCCTCGCCGATCCCGCCGGATACGCCGCTGAGCAGGATCGCCTGCGGAAAGCCTATGCCGAGGCGTACTCATCCTTCTTCGCCGACAACCTTCCCGAAAACGGAGTTCCCTGCCGCTTCACCGTCCATCTGATCGATTTCCCGGACAAGGCAGCCTCGTACGAGTTCTATTCGATCGCGCTCCTCCAACGCGCATTGCAGAAGGGTTAGTCAGGCTGGCGGAGCCGGCCCGCGGCTCGGGCAGCCAGAAAGAGATCGCAAACTGGCCTGTGGCCAAGGACGTGGCACCAGAAATTCCGGGCCTCCTGGCGCATTGGTGTGGTTATCCCGGCAGGGACAATCCCTCCTGGGTCAGCGCACCCTCGGCGCCTTCAGACAAAAAAAGAGGCGCCGAAGCGCCTCTTTCCAACACATCACAACCATTCGATCAGAACGGGCTTTCGGCGTCGAGGAACTCGGCGGCGTTGTCCTTGGTGATCAGGGTCGAGTCGAGGATGTAGCGGCCGGCCACCTGGATGCCGCCGGTGAAGTGCGAGGTGGTGAGCTCGATCGCCGTGGCAATCATCGCCGGGCTGTAGCTGACATCGACCGGCACCAGCTTGTCGCCCGCCGCCACGCGCTGCAGCATCTGCTGCATGCCGGCGCCGCCGACGATGAACATGTCGTTCTCGCGGCCGGCCTGCTTGATCGCCTCGATGGCGCCCAGCGCGATGTCGTCATCCTGCGCCCACACCGCCTTGATGTCCGGGAAGCGGGTCAGGAAGTCCTGCATCACCTTGAAGCCGTCATCGCGGTTCCAGTTGGCGAACTCGTCGTCGAGCACCTTGATGTTGGTGCCTTCGATGCCGGCAACGAACGCATCGAAACGCTGCTGGTCGATCGGGATCGGCAGGCCGCGCAGGATCACGATGTTGCCGCCGTCGGGCAGCGCCTGTTTGAAGTAAGCGGCCGAGTTGGCGCCCAGCCCCGGATTGTCGCCGGCGACATAGAGGTTCTCGACGCCGTTGATCGACAGCTGCCGGTCGACCACGGTGACGAACTTGCCGGCGTCCTTGACCTGCTTGATTGCCGAGGTCATCGCATCCGGATCACCCGGCAGGATCACCAGCGCGTCGATGTTGCGGGTGGAGACCATGTCCTCGATATCGGCGATCTGCTTGGGCGCGTCGGGCGCCGAAGCGAAGACGAAGTCGACATTGGGGTAGGTGGTCTTCAGCCGCTCGATCGCCTGCTGGGCGAAGTAGTTGACGCCGCCGGTCCAGCCGTGGTCGGCCGCCGGCACCGAGACGCCGATGGTGACCTTGTCCTGGGCCAAAGCGCTGCCGCCGAGAGCGCCGGCGATCACCGCCGCTCCCATGAGGGATTTCAGCAATTTCATGTAGTCCTCCCGTTGGTGCCCGCTCCTTGCGGGCGTTGTGAAACCGTTGTGCCTAGCTGGCGCGGCGACCCCGCTGCAGCAGCACGGCAAGAATGATGATGACGCCCTGGAACGCCCCGTTGAGATACGGGCTGATGAAGCTTTGCAGGTTCAGGATGTTGCCGATGAGCCCCAGGATCACCACGCCCACCACGGTGCCCCAGATCCGGCCATAGCCGCCCTTGAGCGTGGTGCCGCCGATGATCACCGCGGCGATCGCCTCGAGTTCCCACAAGACGCCCGTGGTGCTCGAGGCCGAACCGAGCCGCGGCACGTAGAGCAGCACCGCAACGCCGACCAGCACGCCCTGCAGGATGTAGGTCAGCAGCCGCACGTTATCGACATTGATCGAGGAGTAGCGCGCCACCTGTTCGTTCGAACCGATCGCCGCGCAATAGCGCCCGAAGGCGGTGCGGCGCATGACGATCTCGCCGCCGATGGCGACAAGCGCAAACACGATGATCGGCCATGGCACGCCGAACAGCCCGTCGTAGTAAACCGGGCGATAGAGGTCGGCGACCTGGAAGTTGAGCGACAGCGTGCCGCCATCGGCAAGGAAGGTGACCAGCGAGCGGAAGATGCCCATGGTGCCGAGCGTCACGATGAACGCCTCGATCCGGCCGCGGGTGATCATCAAGCCGTTGCCGATGCCGGCGCCGCCGCCGATGACGAGGCCCGCCGCCATGCCGATCAGGATGACGCCCCAGGTGACGCCCATCGAGGGGATCAGCGAGTTCATCACGATGATCATGATGCCGGCGATCACCGCCGCCATCGACCCCACAGACAGGTCGAGCCCGCCCGAGGTGATGACGAAAGTCGCGCCGATGGCGATGATGCCGATGAACGACGAACGCGCCAGGACGTTGGTGAGGTTGGAGTAGCTGAGGAAATTCTCGTTGAGCGAGATGCCCAGCAGCACCAGCAAGGCCAACGCCAGCAGCGGGCCGACGGTCTTCAGGTCGAGGCGAAAGCCGCTTGCCGGCTTCACCGTTGCGTCAGGCGCTGATGCGCTCATCATTCCCACTCTGCTTGATGCCTGCGGCGTACCGCATGATTTCCGCCTCGGTGATCTCGGCGCCTTCGAGCAGGCCGGCCATCCGGCCCTCGCGCATCACCACCACGCGATGGCTGAGCCCGATCACTTCCTGCATTTCCGACGAGATCACGATGATCGATTTACCCTCGGCGGCGAGCGCCGCGATGATGTGGTAGATCTGCTGCTTGGTGCCGACATCGATGCCGCGGGTCGGCTCGTCCATGATGATGATGTCGGGCTCGGTCTCCATGGTCTTGCCCAGCATCAGCTTCTGCTGGTTGCCACCCGACAGCCGCCCCACCGCCACGGAGGGGTCGCGGGCCCGGATGTCGAAGCGGCGCACCGCCCGATCGAGCGCCTTCTGCTCGCTGGAGAAATCGAGGAAGCCGGCCTTGAGGTGCTTGCCGAGCGTCAGCAGCGTCAGGTTGGGCCTCAACCCCATATTGAGCAGCAGGCCTTTGCCCTTCCGATCCTTGGTCATGTAGGCGAGCCCGGCGCTGACCGACTGCGCCACCCGGGTGAAGTTGGCCGGCTTGCCGTTGACCTGCACCTCGCCCGCCGTGCGGTGCGTGAGCCCGACGATCGTTTCGGCCACCGCGGTGCGGCCCGAACCGATCAGCCCGGCAAAGCCGAGGATTTCGCCGCGCCGCAGGTCGAATGAGATGTCGCGCACGCCCTTTGCCTGCAAGCCGCGCACCGACAGCACCACCGGCGCATCGACATCCGGCTCGTGCTTTGGCGGATAGAGATTGGTGAGTTCGCGGCCCACCATCATCTGCGCCGCCGAATCCGGCGTCATCACTTCGGTGCCGACCGTGGCGATCAGCTGCCCGTCGCGCAGCACGGTGACGCGCTTGGCCAGCGCCATCACTTCATCGAGCTTGTGCGAGATGAAGATGATGGCGACGCCGCGCGCCGTGAGCCGGCGGATCTGCTCGAACAGCGTTTCGGTCTCGCCCACCGACAGCACGGCGGTCGGCTCGTCCATGATCAGCACGCGCGCATCACGGCTGATCGCCTTGGCGATCTCCACCATCTGCTTGTCGGCCACCGACAGCGTGCTGATCCGTGCGTCGGGATCGACATGCACATGCAGCGTTTCGAGGATTGAGCTGGCCTTGGCCCGCATCTCGGCGACATCGAGGAAGCCGAAGCGGCGGATTTCCCGGCCGAGGAAAATCGACTCGGCGACGGTCAGGTGCTCGGCGAGGTTGAGCTCCTGGTGGATCAATACGATCCCCATGCCCTCGGCCTGGCCATCGGGCGGCAGCACCACGGGCTTGCCGTCAAACACCACCGTGCCGGAGCTCGGCTGCTCGATGCCGCTCAGAATCTTGATCAGGGTGGATTTGCCGGCGCCGTTCTCGCCGATCAGCGCATGCACCTCGCCGCGACGCACGTCGAAATCGACGCTGAACAGCACCGGGACGTCGTTGAACGATTTCGAGATCCGGCTCGCCGCGAGGATTGGCGGCGCTGACGCGTCAGCGGCATTCGACATCGATGAGCCCTCCCCCGGGAAGCGGCCGGTTCCTCCTGGCTCTGCTTCCGCGAGGGATGATGTAAAGGTTTTCATGACCTATGTAAAGGTTTACACGAGGCATCATTGGTGTAGCCTCACGACGTGACGACTGGCGGAACCCGCACCTTCTGGTAAAGGGATTCACGGGGACCACCTCGCCGATTGGCGGTGGACGGAGCAGCGCGTGCAGCAACAGAAACTGGCTACGATTGAAGACGTTGCGGCAATTGCCGGCGTTTCCATCGCTACCGTCAGCCGCGCCATCAACGAGCCCACCAAGGTCGCCGACGAGACCCGCCGCCGGGTCAACGACGCCATCGCGCGCACCGGCTACACCACCAACGCCATGGCCCGCTCGCTGCGCATGCGGCGCTCCAACATGATCCTGATTCTGGCGCCCGATGTCGGCGACCCGAACTTCTCCAACATCCTCGTCGGGCTCGAGACCGAGGCCAGCAAGCGCGGCTATGGCGTGCTGATCGGCAACACCCAGAACGATCCCGAGCGCGAATCCGACTATCTGCGCTTCATCAGTTCCAACCAGGCCGACGGGATGATCCTGCTCACCGGCCACCTGCCCTTCGGCCACGCCCAGCCCGGCCAGGAAACCCGGCTGCCACCGATGGTGGCGGTGAACGAACCCGTCGCCAACAGCGACATCCCGTTTGTCGGAGTCGACAATTTCGAGGGCGCCCGCCTCGCCGCCGAGCACCTGATTTCGCAGGGCCACCGCCGCATTGCCTTCATCGGCCGCTCCGGCAGCCGGGCCGTGAACCAGTTGCGCGAACGCGGCTATCGCGCCGCACTCGAGGGCGCCGGCATTGCGATCGAGCCGCTCTTGATCCTCGATGGCGACGGCACCACCGAGAGTGGCCGCCAGGCTACCGAGCACATGTTCGTGCGCGATGTGCTGCCGACGGCCTTCCTCTGCGTCAACGACGCCACCGCGCTCGGAGTGATCATCGCCTTGACGGCCCGCCGCTACGACCTGCCGCGGCAGTTCTCGGTGATGGGCTTTGACGACATCTCATTCGCGAGCTTCGTCACCCCATCGCTGACCACCATGAAACAGCCACGCCTCAGGATCGGCGAGGCCGCCATGGACATGCTGCTCGGCCTGCTCGAAGGCAACCGCCCCGACCGGAACAGCGTGCTGCTGCGCAGTGAGCTGATCGTGCGTAACTCGGTGGCGCCGCCCAAGGGGTTGTTGCCGTAGACTCGATGCGGCAGCCTCCTCAGCTCACCGTCACCTGCGGCTCCCAGCTGGTCAGCAGCCCTTCCCACCCCGGGAACCATTCGAGCAGCAGCACCTGGATATTGCGGTCCCAGCCGAGCCAGATGGCGAGCGCCGTCAGCAACAGCACCACGCCGAACACCCGCTGGATGGTGGTAGCATGACTCTGGAACCAGCCGAGACGGCGCACCAACTGCCGGCCGCCGAACAGTACCGCCGCCATCGGCAGCGCCGTGCCGAGCGAGAAGGCGAGCGTCACCGCGACGGCGCCAAAGCCCACCGACTGGTTGAGCGCCAGCGTGATCACCGCCGCCATGATCGGGCCGACACAGGGGCTCCAGGCGAGGCCAAGCCCCAATCCGACCACAAGGCCACCGCCGAAACCAGTGCTCTCACTGCTCGGCGCCCGGCCCGCGAGCCCGCCCGCCAACCGCTCGAACTGCAGCTGCAGCCCGGGAATGATCAGCACCAGGCCGAGCAGCGCCAGGACGATGGCGCTCAACGTGCGGTTGATGTCCGGCGGCACGCCCAGCAGCCGCACCAGCGCGCTCAGCGCCAGCGTTGCCGCGGTGAATGCCAGGACGAAGCCGACGATCACCCCAAATGGCCGTGCCTTGCCCTGCTGCGTCGCCGTCGCGAGGATCATCGGCAACAGCGGCAGCACGCAGGGCGAGAGGATGGTGATGACGCCCGCAACGAAGGCGAGCGCGACGGTTGCTAGCATCAGCGGTCAGAGCGCGCTGGTATGGGCGTTGAGGCCGTTGACCCCGCCGCTGTTCCAGATCTCGACGCCCTTGCCGTCCTTGTCCAGCAGCACGAAGGTATCCTGGTAAGTGATGCCGAAGCGGGCCTTCAGCGCCTGCTCCTTGTCATAGTCGGCGATGACCAGCGTCAGGCCGGGATTGACCTCGTCCCAGCGGGCATTGAGCTCGGTCACCGTGGCGCGGCAGTTGGGGCACCAGGCGGCGTAGAAAAACACCACCGTCGTCCCCTTGGCCGCGAGTTCGGCAAGCTGCGCATCCCCTTCGTAGGAAAGCACCTGCGAGGCAGGCGCCGCGACAGCCGCCTCTTCGGCGACTGCCGGGGCGATGGTGGCAGGCAACAGCAGCAACAGGGAGGTGAGGAGCAGGCGGAGCAATGGGCGCATGAAATGGTTTTCCGGCACGACGAGCCGTCGATTTGACCGGCATTATCACCTGCGTCCGCCCATATGCCTATGGCCTCACAAGGAAATTGATTGCCGCGCCGCGGGAACATGGCGACGGAAATTCCTGTCGCGCCGCGCAATTTGGAAACCTGTCGGCAGCATCGGACGGTGCGATCCGATTATGATGCCAACCAGTTCATGCTCGAGAGTGAGAATACTTCAATGCGTTTCAACGTCCTCGCCACGGCGCTCCTCCTCGGCCTCGCTGCCGCCGGTAGTGCTCAGGCCGAGCGGCTGACCGATCAGCCCCTCGTCGATGCCGCCTGGCTCAACAGCCAGCTCGGCAAGCCCGACCTGGTGATCATCGACATCCGCGACACCCCCAAGGACGGCACTGCGCCTTACGCCGCCGGCCACGTGCCCGGTTCGGTCGAAGCGCAGTACGCGGCCTATGGCTGGCGCGCCAAGATCGACGGCGCTCCGGGCCTGCTCCCCAAGCTCGAGGACATCTCGGCCAAGATCGCGGCGCTCGGCGTCAGCGACGACACCCAGGTGGTGATCGTGCCTGCCGGCAGCGACGTTGCCGAGTTCGGCGGCGCCACCCGCGTCTACTGGACCTTCAAGGTGCTCGGCCACGACAACGTCACCGTGCTCGATGGCGGCTACGCCGCGTGGGCCGCCTCGGGCCAGCCGGTTTCGACCGATGTCGTCACCCCGGCAGCCGGTAGCTTCACCGCCAAGCCGCGCCCCGAACTGCGCGCCGAAGTGGCCGAAGTCGAAGAGGCGATCGCCAGCGACACCAACCTGATCGACGCCCGCTCGGTGGCCCAGTTCATCGGCAAGGAAAAGACCAATACGGTGCAGTCGCTCGGCACCATCCCGACCGCGGTGAACCTCAACTTCGACAAGTTCTGGGACAAGGACGCCGGCAAGTTCGCATCCAAGGCCGCGATCGATGCGCTGGTGCAGCAGGCCGGCGTCACCGACACCAACGGCCTGATCACCTTCTGCAACACCGGGCATCTCGCTTCGATCGCCTGGTTCGGCCTCTCCGAAGTCGCCGGCCTCAAGGGCGTGCGCCTCTATGATGGTTCGATGTCGCAGTGGACGCTCGACCCGGCCCGCCCGGTGGTCGTGCAGAACTAAGTCACCAACTTAGCCAGGCCTTCGACCAATCGCCAAGGGCGCCCGAGATTGCGGTCTCGGGCGCTGCCGTTTACGACAATTCGTTAGACGGCCCGCACAGGATCAGACTTCGTGACCGACATCAGCGCCTCCCCGCCGGCTCCCTCCTTCAGCTGGCCCAAACTCGACCGCGGGCCGGTGATCGTGGCGCTCTTGATGTTCGTCATCGGCAGCGTGGTGATCGGCCAGGTGGTCGATTTGCGCCAGACCGTGCTGTTCCTGATCGGCGGCCTGCTCGGCGCCACCCTCTATCACGCCTCGTTCGGCTTCACCGGCGGCTGGCGACGGCTGGTCGTCGAAAAGCGCGGCGCGGCAGTGCGGGCGCAGATGCTGATGGTGGCGATCGCCGCCATCGTCTTCATCCCGCTGCTCGCCGGCGGCAGCGCCTTTGGCCGCCCACTGGCCGGCGCGGTCGCGCCGGTAGGTGTTTCGGTGCTGGTCGGCGCCGCCATCTTCGGCCTCGGCATGCAGTTGGGCGGCGGCTGCGGCTCGGGCACCCTGTTCACCGTCGGCGGCGGCAGCGCCCGCATGCTGGTGACGCTCGCCGCCTTTATCTTCGGCGCGCTGCTCGGCACCGCTCACCTCCCCTGGTGGCTGGCGCAGCCATCGCTCCCGACCATCAGCCTCGGCAGCAGCCTCGGTGCGCCGCTGGCCGTCATCGTGACGCTCGCCGGGCTCGCCGCCGTCGCCGGCATCACCGTGCTGATCGAACGCAGCGCCCATGGCGGGCTCGAGCGCGCCTCGAAACCGAAGACGCGCGGCCTGTCGCGCCTCTTGCAGGGGCCGTGGCCGCTGGTCGGCGCCGCCGTGCTGCTGGCGCTGCTCAATATCGCCACCCTGCTGATCGCCGGGCACCCCTGGTCGATCACCTATGGCTTTGGCCTGTGGGGCGCCAAAATCGCCCAATCGGTCGGCGTGCCGGTCGAAACCTGGACGTTCTGGACCGCGCCGGGCCAGGCCCAGGCGCTGGGCCGGAGCGTGCTGTTCGACATTACCTCGGTGATGGATTTCGGCATCCTGCTCGGCGCAGCTCTCGCGGCCGGGCTCGCCGGCAAGTTCGCCCCGAAAGCCGACCTGCCGCTTAAATCGGCGCTGGCCGCAGTGATCGGCGGCGTGTTGATGGGTTACGGCGCCCGGCTGTCGTTCGGCTGCAATATCGGGGCGCTGTTCAGCGGCATCGCCTCGGGGAGCCTGCATGGTTGGGTCTGGTTCGCCGCCGCCTTTGCCGGCAGCTTCGTCGGCATCGCGCTGCGTCCGGTCTTCGGTCTCGACGGGTTCAAGAAATGAGCGGTTCGCGTAACACCCTGCTGTTCGGCGCGGCGCTGCTCGCTGCCACCGCCGCCGTCGCCGCCGACCACATCAGCCGCGGCAGCGGCGCAGCCGCCCCCACCGCGGTAACGGCTGGCGCGGACGCGGCATCCAGCCCCTGTGCCGCAGCCTCGCCTTGTGCAGCAGACTCGCCCTGCGCTGCAGCTGCCCCCTGCGCGGCTGATGCACCATGCGCTGCCGCAGCCCCGTGTGCCGCGGCGGCCCCTTGCGCAGCGGCAGCACCTTGTGCCGCCGCAGCCCCCTGTGCGGCTGCCGCCCCATGCGCTGCCGCAGCTCCCTGTGCGGCAGCAGCTCCGTGTGCCGCTGCCGCGCCCTGCGCCGCGGGCAGCCTCTGATGGCCGACGCCGCCGACCGGCTTCGCGCGGCAGAGGAAGCGCTGTTCTGCGAACAGGTGCTGGCGAAGGGCGGCGACAACGTGCTGCACGCCACGCTGCGCGATGCGCCGGTGGTGGCCTGGAGCCACTACCCGCCAGGCGACGTCTACGACCCGGCCTCGGGCGGCCAGTGGTACTACCACTGCCACATCCCGGCAGCCGAAGCCGAGCACGGCCACTTCCACTGCTTCGTCCGCCCCGACGGCAAGGACGGCCCGGTGCATCACCTGATTGCCGTCGGCGTCGATGCCTATGGCCGGCTGCAGCGGCTGTTCACCGTCAACCAATGGGTAGTCGGCGACAGCTGGCTCGATGCCGAACCGAGCATTGCCCTGCTCGAGCGCTTCGACATTGAGATGCCGCAGCCCTCCTACCTCACCAACCGCTGGCTGAGCGCCATCCTCCGCCTCTACGCCGACGAGATCGCCAGCTTGATCCGGCGGCGCGACGCGACGCTCGCGGCGCGCCAGGCGCCGGGCGGGACACCGATCCGCGAGGACCGCACGCTGGAGGTGACCTCGGAGCTGCGCGTCGACCTGCCGTCCACGCTTCAGACCCTTCGCGCATGAGCGAGCTCCAGTTCAGCGTCACCGAGACGCCGACAACCGACGACCTTGCGGTTATCGGCGGGCGGCTGACCGCCTTCAACGAAGCCGATGTCGGGCCGGCCGATCGCCGGCCGCTGGCCGTCGTGGTGCGCGATGAGGCCGGCGCCGTCGTCGCCGGTATTTCCGGCTACACCGCCTGGGGTTGGCTCTATGTACAATGGCTCTGGGTCGCCGAGACGCAGCGCGGCGCCGGCCTCGCCGGCCGCATGCTCGCAGCAGCAGAGGCCGAGGCGCGAACCCGCGGCTGCCACGGCGCCTATATCGACACCTTCAGCCCGGTGGCGCTGAAGACCTACCAGCGGGCCGGGTATGTGCCATTCGGCGCGCTCGAGGATTTTCCACCGGGACGGACGCGGACGTTCTTGCAGAAGAAGCTGTAGGGCCGGAGCGGGCTGACCCCCACCCCTGTCCCCTCCCCCTCAAACAGGGGGAGGGAGACGTTAGCCTCGACATCAGTGAGAGGGTCTCCCTCCCCATTCTTAGGGGGAGGGGACAGGGGTGGGGGTCAGCCCGCGCCGGCGGTCATAGCTAGCCACCTCAAGCCGCCAGCCGCCCACCCAGCAGCGGATGCGGCGCCCCGGTCGTCGTCGGGAAACTGATCGGCAGCCCGCGCAGCACCCGCACCGCCAAGAACGCAAAGCACTCGGCCTCGATCGCGTCACCGCGCCAGCCGACCGTTTCCGCCGGGGCAGCTTCGACGCCGGCGCGCGCCTTCAGCATTTCCATCATCAGCGGGTTATGCCGCCCGCCACCGGAAACGATCAGCTTCGTCGGTCGCGTCGGCAACAGGTCGAGCCCCTTGCCGACGGCAGCAGCGGTGAACGCGGTGAGCGTCGCCGCGCCGGTGGCCGGGTCGAGCCCGTCGGCCATCGCCGCGGTAAAATCGAAGCGATCGAGCGATTTGGGCGGCGGCGCGCTGAGATAGGGGTGCTGCAGCAGTTTGGCGAGCCTGATTTCGTCGACCGTGCCGCTGCGCGCCAAACCCCCGTCGCGATCCATGTCGCCGAGCCCACGCGCCTTCATGAAGTCGTTGAGCGGCGCATTGGCCGGGCCGGTATCGAAGGCGACCAGCTGGTCGGCGCCATCCCACCAGGTGACATTGGCGACGCCGCCGAGGTTGAGCACCGCCGTCTCGCCATGCGTGCCGAGCCCGCGCAACAGCGCCTGGTGATAGATCGCGGCGAGCGGCGCGCCCTGCCCGCCGGCCCGCACGTCGGCCGAGCGGAAGTCATAGGCGACCTTCACCCCGAGCAGCTGGTGCATCAGCTCGCCATCGCCGAGCTGCCGGGTGGCGCCGATCCGTCCCGGTTGCGGCGCCCGGTGCAGCACCGACTGGCCATGAAATCCGACGACCCCGATGTCGGCCATACTGAGCCCGGCGCTTTCGACCAGCGCCCTGACCGCCGCCGACTGCGCCCGCGTCAGCATCTCCTCGGCCTTCGCAAAAATCGCCGGGTCGGGCCCGTCGAAGTTCCACTGGCGCGCCTGCGACAGCGTTTCCTCGAGCGTGTCGCGGATCTCCTGCGGGTATGGGGCGAGCGTGTAGGCGCCGAAGCGCTCGATGCTCTCACCGTCGGTTCGCAGCAATGCCACGTCGATATTGCCGTCGAGCACGGTGCCGGTCATCAGGCCAACGGCCCAGATCGGTTCGGCCATGACTCTCTCCTCAGTTCTCGTTGACCAGATCGCCCACCGCACGACGCAGTGCAAAGATGCCGCTGTCGAAATGCCGGGTCGGATGCACCCGGTTGGTGAGCAGCGTCCAGGCGCGCCCTCTGGCGAAGTCGAGCCACAGGCCGGTACCGGTGAAGCCGGTATGGCCGATGGTCTCGGCCGAGCAGCGATCGCCGCCCGACCAGCCCTCATAGGGCCGCTCCCAGCCATGGGTACGGCGCGGCGACAGCGCGGTTCGCATCAGGGCGATGCTCTCAGCCGCAGCGCCCGTGCCGGCGAGCAGACCCTCGGCGTAGTCGAGCACCGAGGCGGCAGTGCCGAACAGCCCGGCATGCCCCGAGCCCTCGAGCGCATAGCAGTTCTCGTCATGCACCTCGCCCACCACGACCCGGCCGCGCCAGGCGTCGCGCTCGGTCGCGGCGCTGCGCCCTGGATCGGCCGACCAGCCGAAGCCCGGTCCCGGGTCCTGCTGGCGGATCAGCTTGCCGCTCAGCCGCTCGAGCGCGATGCCGAGCAGGATGAAGTTGATGTCGGAATAGACCGGCGGACCGGCGGTCCACTCATGCTGCAACACCCAGGCGCGCAACAGGTTCGGGTCGCTCCCATAGGTATAGATCGGCACCACTCCCGGGAACGGCGTCTGGTGCCCGAGGCACTGGCGGAAGCTGAGCTTCCGCTCCCAGCTGCCGTCAGGGTTGTACTGCCGGAAATCCGGGATCACCGAAGTCAGCGGCGCATCGAGATCGATGGTGCCGGCCGCCGCCAGCTCGAGGATCCGCGGCGTGGTGAAGATCACCTTGGTGAGCGAGGCGAGATCGAACCAGGTATCGTCGTGCATCGGCCGTGTCGCCGGCACCAGTTGCGCCGAGCCGATCGAACGCACGGCGCGATTGCCATCGCGGTCGACCACCCCGAGCACCCCGCCGGGGATGCGTTTGGCTTCCACCGCTGCCTTGAGCGGTGCAAAAGCGCGATCAAGGGCAAGCTCGACACTCATGCAGTTTCCTCCACGCGCACGCGATGATCCTCGCCCGCCTCCCGCCATTTCGCCGCCGGCGGCTCGTATCCTGATGGTCGCACCAGCGAGGGCACCTGCGTGACGTCGAGGGTGAAGTGCTGGCGGCGTCGCTCGATCGCCGGCACCGCCGCGATCAGCCGCCGGGTGTAGCTATGCTGCGGCGCCCCGAGCACCGCCGCCGCCTTGCCGATTTCGACGATCTGGCCGGCATACATCACCGCCACCCGATGCGCGATACGCTCCACCACCGCCATGTCATGCGAGATGAAAAGGTATGCGAGGCCGAACTCGCGCTGCAGGTCGATCAACAGGTCGAGCACCCGGGCCTGCACGCTGACGTCGAGCGCCGATACCGCTTCGTCCAGCACCACCACGTCCGGGTTGAGCATCAACGCCCGAGCAATGCAGAGCCGCTGGCGCTGCCCACCCGAGAACTGGTGCGGGTAACGCGTCAGCGCCTCCTTGCTCAGCCCCACCCGCTCGAGCAAAGACACCATGCGCTCGCGCAGCTTGGCATCGAGCCGCTGGCCGGCGGCGATTGCCGGTTCGGCCAGCAGCGCTTCGACGTTGAGGCGCGGATTGAGCGAAGCATAGGGATCCTGGAACACCATCTGCACCGGCCGGCCGCTGCGGCCGGCCCTGGCTTCGATCCGCCCGCGTGTCGCCTTGACGAGGCCAAGAATGGCGCGCGCCGTGGTCGATTTACCCGAGCCGCTTTCGCCGACAATCGCCAGCGTTTCGCCGGGCCGCAGGTCGAAGTCGACGCCGTCCACCGCATGGATCGCGCCGCTGCGGCGCCGGAACAGCCCCTTCGACAGCGGAAAGCGCACCGCGAGGTTATCGACGGTGACGATCGGCGCTGCGCTGCGCGTGCGGCTGTCGTTGCGCACTGCATTGCCGGAGGTGAAATGCGGCACTGCCTTCAACAGGTGCTGCGTATAGTCGTGCCGCGGGTTGTCGAGCACCGCATCGAGCGGCCCCTGCTCCACTGCCACGCCGTGCTGCATCACCATGATGTCGTCGGCAATGCCGGCGACGAGCCCGATATCGTGGGTGATGAAGATCATCGCCATGCCGAGCTCTTCGCGGAGTTCGGCCAAGAGTGCCATGATCTGCGCCTGCACGGTGACGTCGAGCGCCGTGGTCGGCTCGTCCGCAATCAAGAGGCGCGGATTGCTGGCCAGCACCATGGCGATCATCACCCGCTGCCGCATGCCGCCCGACAGCTGGTGCGGGTAATATTTCAGCCGCTGCGCCGCATCGGGAATACGCACCCGCTCCAGCGCCTCGCGGGCCGCCCGCGTCGCCTCGGCGCCGACGAGGCCCCGATTGAGCCGGAACGCCTCCTCGATCTGTGCGCCCACCGTATGCACCGGGTTGAGCGAGGTCATCGGCTCCTGGAAGATCATGCCGACCTCCCGGCCGCGGATGCGCTGCATCGCCGGCTCATCCGCCGCGGTGATGTCGACCGCCGCACCATCGGCGCGGTGCAGGGTGATCGATCCGCCGGTGATGCGGCCGCCGCCGAAATCGACCAGCCGGTTGACCGACAGCGCCGTCACCGACTTGCCCGAGCCGCTCTCCCCCACAATGGCCAGCGTCTTGCCGGCGGCGAGTTCGAAGCTCACCCCTTTGACGACTTCATTGTCGACGGGGTTGCGACCAAACCCCACCCGCAGGTCGCGCACCTTGAGCAGCGTACTCATGCGGTCCTCGCTTGGGTGCGCGGGTCGAGGATGTCGCGGAGCGCATCGCCGAGCAGGTTGAAGCCGAGAATGGCGAGCATGATGGTGAGGCCGGGGAACAGCATCAGCCATGGCGAGCGGGTCATCATCGACTTGCTCTCGGCCAGCATCACGCCGAGAGATGGCGCCGGCGGCTGCGAGCCGAGACCGAGGAAGCTGAGGCCGGACTCGGTCAACAGCGACCAGGCCAGCGCCAGCGTGATCGTCACCGTCAGCGGCGCGATCAGGTTGAGCAGCAGGTGGTGCGTCAGGATGTAGCGCTGCGTGCTGCCGAAGGTGCGGGCCGCCTCGACGAACTCACGCGCCTTGAGCGCCAGCGCCGGCGCCCGCGCCACCCGGGCGAAGATCGGGGTGTAGACGATGCCGATCGCGGTGATGCTGGTCATCACGCCCGGACCCTGGATCGCGACGATCAGCAGCGCCAGCAGGATCGCCGGAAAGGCCAGCAGCACATCCATGATCCGCATCAGGATGCCGTCCCACAGGTGCCCCCACCAGGCGGCGAACAGGCCGATCAGCGTCCCGGTGGTCGCCGCGATCGCCACCGAAGCGAAGGCGATGAGAAAGGACTCGCCGATCCCCAGCATCAGGCGGCTGAAGGTGTCGCGTCCCAGCAGGTCGGTGCCGAACCAGTAGGAGCCGCTCGGCCCCTTCAGCCGGTCGACCACGTACTGCTTCAATGGATCGTGCGGCGTGAGGCCGACCGCGCCGAGCAGCGCGAGGATGAGGAAGATGAGGATGATCGCCGCACCGATGCGGCCGCTGGGGTGCCGCATCACGGCCTTGAGCAAAGTCATCATTTGCCCCCCAGCCGGATGCGTGGATCGAGCGCCGCGTAGGCGAGATCGACGATGAGGTTCACCACGAGGAAGTTGAAGGCAATGAACAGCACAGCCCCCTGCACCAGCGGATAATCGCGCTGGCTGATCGCGTCGAGGGTCAGCCGGCCGAGGCCGGGAAGCGCAAAGATCTGCTCGACGATCACCGCGCCGCCCAAGAGGTAACCGAACTCGACGCCCGACAGCGTCACCACCGGGATCAAAGCATTGGGCAGCGCGTGCTTCCAGACGACATCGCGCTGCGAGGCGCCCTTGCTGCGCGCCGTGCGCACATAGTCGTCGCTCAACACATCGAGCATGGCCGAACGGGAGATGCGGGTTACTGCCGCCGCGAAACTGAGGCCCAGGGTGATCGCGGGCAGGATCATCTGGCTGAGGTTACCGATGGGGTCGACGAACAGCGGCGTAAACGAGCCCATCGCCGGCAGCGCCCGGAACACCACCGACAGGGTATAGATCAGCAGCAAGCCGACGACGAAGCTCGGCGTCGATTGTCCGAGCATGGCGAACACCCGCACCGTCAGGTCAGAGGGCCGATCGGCGCGCGTCGCCGCGAACACCCCGGCCGGAATGCCGACCGCCAGCGCGATCAGCATCGACAGTAGCGCCAGCTCGAGAGTGAGCGGGAAGCGGGCGAGGATCACCTCGAGCACCGGCTTGCCGTAGATCACCGAGATGCCGAGATTGCCCTCGAACAGCCCGGCCAGCCAGCGCCCGTACTGCACGATGATCGGCTGATCGAGGCCGAAATAGGCGGCAAGCGACTCGCGCTGCGCATCGGTCAGCAGGCCCGCCTCGGTGCCCAGCATGGCGATGATCGCATCGCCGGGTACCAGCCGGATGGCAAAGAACACCAATAGCGATACGCCCAACAGGACCAGCGGAAACGTCAGCAGCCGCTGCGTGATGTAATTCATGTCGGGCGCACCTGCGTGTCGAGGCGGAGCAATCGCATGTAAGCACTGAACTCTCGGTGGTCCTCCACCGTGAAACGGGGGAGGGGGACCGCCGCAGGCGGTGGAGGGGGCGGCAGGATGCGCCGGTGTTTGTGGCCGCCCCCTCCACCAGCTTCGCTGGTCCCCCTCCCCCGCTGCGCGGGGGAGGATCATTGAGAGGCCGGCGTGACTGTCATGGAGGGGCGGGCATTCAGCCCGCCCCGACGACGTCGTTCGGACTACTGGCCGACCGTTACCTTGGCCAGCGAGAACAGCAGCCCGCTGGGGTTGCTCTCATAGCCCTTCACCGCATCGGTGTTGGCGGTGTAGACCACCGTGCTCGAGATCCACACCCACGGCGCCTGCTCGGCGAGCCGCGCTTCGAACGCCTGGAAGATCGGCTTGCGCTTGGCGACGTCGGTTTCCACCCGGCCTTCCTGCAGGAGCTTGTCGAGCTCGGGATCGGTGAAGTTCGACACCTTCACCAGGTTGCCGTCCTTGGTGAAGTAGCGGTTGTACATCGGGTACGGGTCCGGACGGCCGCCGTTCTGCGCCACCGCCATGTCGAAATCGCCCTTCAGCCAGGTGTCGACATAGACCTTGAGATCCATGGTCTTGATGTTGAGCTTGACGCCGATGGCGGCGAGCTGGCTCTGCAGCACCTGCGCTTCGTTGGCGGCATAGGGCGGCTCGCCGGTCGCAGCGATCACCTCGACCTCGAAACCGGCTTCCATGCCGGCTTCCTTCATCAGCGCCTTGGCCTTCTCGACATCCTGCGTGTAGCAGAACAGCGTCGAGGGGTCGGACGCATAGGCCTCCATGGTGAGCGGACCCGTCACCTTGCCCTCGCCGACCAGCGCGGTATCGACGATTTCCTGCCGGTTCACGGCGCAGGAAATGGCCTGGCGCACCTTGAGGTTATCCATCGGCGGCCGCGACGGGTTCATCTGCAGCACGTTGTAGGAAAGGCCCGGGATGCGGTTCAGCGTCAGGCCCTGCTCGCCCGGGATCAGCGTTGCCACCGTCGGGTCGTTGAACAGCGCGAAATCGGTCTGGTTGGCGCGCATCGAGTCGATGATGGCGCTTTCGCTCGGGAGTACCGAGATGGTGATGCCGTCGACGCCCACCTTGCCGCCGGCCCAGTTCGGGTTGGCGCTCAGCACTTCCTTGACGTTCGGCTCCCACTGGTCGAGCACGAACGGGCCCGAGCCGATCGCCTTGGTGCCGATGCTGCCGTCGGCCACCGCGCTTGCCGGCACGATCGAGGCATTGGTGCCCGACATGGCGACGAGGATCGGCGCATCGGGCTGGCTGAGGTTGAACACCACGGTCTGCGGATCGGGCGTGTCGATGGTGGCGATCGACAGGAAGTTGGCGCGGGCCGCGGCGGCGGTCTCTTCATTGAGCAGGCGCTCGAACGACGCCTTCACGTCGGCCGAGGTCACAGCATCGCCGGTCGAGAACTTGGCGTTGGGGTCGAGCTTGAAGGTGAGCGTCTTGCCGTCGGCCGAGAATTCCCAGCTGGTGGCGATCGCCGGTACCACATTGTACTGCGCATCGAGCCGCACCAGCGGCTCGTAGATCAGCTCGAGCAGACGCAGCGACGGGAACGCCGTCTGCTTGTGCGGGTCGAGCCCGGTGGCGTCCTGCGCCCACGCCATGCGCAGGCTCGCGGCCTGTACCGGCAGGGCGACGGCGGTGCTCAGCGTTGCCGCAATGGCAAGGCCGGCGAGCAGTCGTTTGGTCAAGTGCATGGTTTTCGTCCCTCCTGTTTGCAACTGGCCCGGTCTGCAGCGACGCTCCGGACCATCTTCAGACGTCGAAAATTCGCGTCACGCCTCGAGGGCGCGACGCAGGAACCCGCCGGCATTGGTCATGGCGGCGCGCGCCGCCTCGACATCGAGGCCGGTCAGGATGGTCAGGATCGCCAGCTTCACGTCATTGCCGGTGCGCTCCAGCGCCGCTTCGGCGACCTGCTCGGGGCAGTCGGTCGCCTGCATGACGATGCGCACGGCGCGCGCCAACAGCTTCTCGTTGCTGGTGCGCACGTCGACCATCAGGTTCTGGTAGGTCTTGCCGATGCGGATCATGCTCGCCGTGGAGAGCATGTTGAGCACCAGCTTCTGCGCCGTGCCGGATTTGAGCCGGGTCGAGCCGGTAACCACTTCCGGCCCCACCAGCGGCGCAATCGAAATGTCGGCGAGACCGGCAATCACCGAAGCCGGGTTGCAGGTGAGCCCCACCGTCACCGCGCCGAGCGATTTGGCGTAGTTCAGCGCCCCGATCACATACGGGGTGCGGCCGCTCACCGCGATGCCCACCACCACGTCGCGATTGCTGAGATCGATGGCCCTGAGGTCGGCGGCGCCACCCTCGGCGCTGTCCTCGGCCCCCTCGACGGCGCTGACCAGCGCCCCGAGCCCGCCGGCGATCACTCCCACCACCATGGTCGGTGGCACGCCGAAGGTCGGCGGACATTCCGAGGCATCGAGCACGCCGAGCCGGCCGCTGGTGCCGGCGCCGATATAGATGAGCCGCCCGCCGATGCCGAACGCCGTGACGATCCGGTCGACCGCCTGCGCCACCTGCGGCAGGGTCTTGCCCACTGCTTCGGGCACCAGCCGATCCTCGGCATTGATGGTGGCGACGATCTCAGGCGTCGCCATCAGGTCGATGCCCATGGTGCGCGGGTTGCGCTCCTCCGAGACCAGCTGCTCGAGCTCGCTCAACGGGACCCGGCGATCGCTGCCACGGGCGGTCATGGGCGTGCGTCTCCTGGCGATTCGGTGCGTGACATCTGGGCTCCTGAGTATCGGCGAAGGGTAGGAATTCCACGCTTCCGCTGTCAATTGTTTTCATCAAGCGCCAACGCATTGCACTTTTGTTTCGCCTGGGTATGAATGTCGCAATGGGGATTCAGTCGAACATCGAGGCCTCCGCCGCGAGCTTCACGCCGACCATGCGGCGGCTCGCCAAGGCCATTCGCGACAACCCGGCGATCGTGCTCGAAAAGACCATCTCGCAGATCGCCGAAGCCTGCGGCACCTCGGTGGCCTCGGTGGTGCGCTTCTGCCGCGCCGTCGGCGTCAGCGGCTATGCCGAACTCCGCATGTCGCTCGCCACCGAGCTCGGCAAGGAGGCGGCACAGTTCGGTCCCGGCCTGACGCTCGGCGCCGAAATCGCCCGCACCGATACGCTCGAGGAGATGGCCGCCAAAGTCGCCTCGCTCGAAATGCTCGCCATCGAGGAGACGGTGTCGAGCCTCGATTTCAAGGCGCTCGAACGGGTGGTCACCGCGCTCGACCAGGCCGAGCGCATCCTGTTGTTCGGCATCGGCGCCAGCCATTTCGTCGCCCAGGACCTGCACCACAAGCTGTTCCGCGTCGGCCGCAATGTCTTCCTGATGGCTGACGCGCACGAGGCCTGGACGGCGGCGGTGCTCTCGCCGGCCCACACCGTCGCCATCGGCTTTTCCCATTCGGGCACCACGGCCGACACCGTGCAGTTCCTCAACCTGGCGCGGGAAAACGGCGCCCGCACCGTCGCCGTTACCGGCGCCAGGGAGTCGCCGCTGGCCCGCGCCGCCGAGGAGCGCCTCATTACCCACGCCCGCGAAAGCACGCTGCGCGCCGGCGCCATGGTCAGCCGCATCGCGCAGCTGGCGCTGGTCGACTGCCTGTTCATGGGTATCGCCCGGCTGCGCTACGAGCAGACCATCGACGCGCTGAAGCGCACGCGCGATGTCACCCACCCCGATCACCACGGCTGAGATGCAGACCCCGACCTCCACGCCATTGGCCCTGTTCGTCGGCGTTGCCGGTTACGAGTTGACCGCCGATGAGATCGCCTTTCTCCGCGACGCCAACCCCTATGGGCTGTTCCTGTTCCGCCGCAACCTCGAGAACACCGAACAGGCGCGGCGGCTCTGCGCCCAGTTTCGCGAGGTGGTCGGCCGCCCCGATGCCCCCATCTTCATCGATCAGGAAGGCGGTCGGGTACAGCGGCTCGACAACGGCCACTGGCCGAGCTTCCGCAGCCTCGGATCGTTCGGCGCCCTGGCGAAACAGGACCTGGCGCTGGCCAAACGCGCTCTCAGGCTCTCGACCCAGGCCATGGGCGCCATCATGACCGGCCTCACCATCGACAGCGGCACCACGCCGGTGGTCGATCTCGCCCGCCCCGGTACCCACGACGTGATCGGCCAGCGCGCTTTTGGCGATGATCCGGAGCTGGTGGTGACGCTGGCCCGCGAGGTGATCGACGGCATGCTCGAGGTCGGCGCCCTGCCGATCGTCAAGCACATCCCCGGCTATGGCCGGGTCACCGTCGACCCGCATTTCGATTGCCCGGTGGTCGATGCCGAACTGGACGATCTCCGCGCCACCGACTTCCAGCCCTTCGTCGCGCTCAGGGACGCGCCGTGGGCCATGGTCGCACATCTGATCTTCACCCGGATCGACCCGGAGCGGGCGGCCTCGGTTTCGCCTGCCCTCTATGAGTTGATCCGCCACGATATCGGCTATGATGGCGTGCTGATCACCGATTGTCTCAGCATGGAAGCGCTGCAGGGCACGCCGAAACAGCGCGTCGCCGCGGCGCTCGCAGCCGGGTGCGATGTTGCGCTGCTGACCCAGGGCGGCCTCGAGGCCAGCATTTCGGCCGCCGCCGGGGCGCGTCCGCTAACTGGGCAAACGCTCGAACGAATCACGCGCGCCACGCGCAAACGCGGTAACCTTCGGGTGGATGCCACTGCCCTCCACGCTGAAGTCGAAGGGATTTTTCGGGAGAACGGCTTCGCCTGAGGCGTCGCCGACAAAGAGGAGACTGGAAGTGTTAAAGAGCAAGCTGATTGCGGCCACCGCCCTGGCGCTCATGACGACTGCACCTGTGAGTGCGCAGGTCGTCCTGACCGTCAGCTCCGAGCAGACCACCACCTATGTGCGCAACTTCAACCCGTTCAACCAGACGTCGGCGCGCGCTACCACCAAGGATTTCATCTACGAGCCGCTGGCGATCTTCAACCGCCTTGCCGGCGCCAAGTGGGAATACCGCCTGGCCGAGAGCTTCGAGCTGGCCGACGATCTCAAGTCGATCACCTTCGTGCTGCGTGACGGGCTGAAATGGTCCGACGGCCAGCCGCTGACCGCCGATGACGTGGTCTTCACCTACGACAACCTGAAGAAGTTCCCGGCGCTGGATTTCAACTCCGTCGGCAAGCTGATGGAGTCGGTCGAAAAGCTCGATGCGCGCACCGTGCGCTTCAACCTGCTGCAGCCCAACTCGCTGGTCGCCACCACCATCGTCGCCATGCCGATCGTGCCCGCCCACATCTGGAAGGATGTGGCCGACCCGGTGACCTTCACCAACGAGACCCCGGTCGGCTCCGGCCCGATGACCGAGATCACCCGTTTCACCCCGCAGGTCTACGAGCAATGCCGCAACCCCAACTATTGGGACGCCGCGAGCCTGCACGTCGACTGTATCCGCATGCCGCAGCTCGCCGACAACCCGCAGGTGCTGGCGGCGCTGGTCGACGGTACGCTCGACTGGGCCACCAGCTTCGTCCCCGACATCGACAACACCTTCGTCGCCAAGGACCCGGTGAACAACCACTACTGGTTCCTGCCCTCGAGCCTCGTCGCCTTCACGCTCAACCTCGAAAGCCCCGACGCCAATAACAAGAAGGCGTTCAACGACGTCAACTTCCGCCGCGCCGTTTCGATGCTGATCGACCGCCAGTCGATCATCGACATCGCCGGCTATGGCTACCCGGTGATCAACGAAGACCCGGCCATGCTCGGCTCGTTCTACAAGGCTTTCGGCAACCCCGAGGTCGCCACGCAGTTTGGCCAGTACGGCAAGTTCGATCTCGAAGCCGGCAAGGCTTTGCTCGAGCAATCGGGCTATGTCGACAAGGACGGCGACGGCTTCCGCGACAATGCCGACGGCACCCCGATCGCCATCGACATCGAGATCCCCAATGGCTGGACCGACTGGATCGACGCGGTGCAGATCGCCATCGAAACGCTGAAGGCCGGCGGGCTCAACGTGAAGATGTCGACCCCCGAGGAATCGGTCTGGGCCTCCGACCTGATCGACGCCAAGTACTCGATGTCGCTCAACGCCATCGCCTCGGCCGCCAACCCCTACTTCCCCTATATCCGCTCGTTCAATCCAGAAGATTTCGGCAAGAGCCGCACTTCGGCGCAGCGCTGGACCGATCCGGAAGTGGTGGAGATGCTGAACAAGTACACCCAGGTGAAGGACCCGGCCGAGCAGAAGTCGATCATGGACGCCATCCAGCTCAAGGTGGCCGCGGCCATGCCGGTGATCCCGGTCTACAACAGCCCGTCTTTCTACCAGTACAGCACCAAGCGCTTTACCGGCTGGGCCAATGCGGACAACCAGATCACCTCGCCGGTGGTCTCCAACGCCAACCCGGGCCGCCTGATCCAGCTGCTGGCCCTGCGCCCGGTCGCGCAGTAACTGGCACTCAATCGAGGGCGCGGTCGCCGCGCCCTCATTTCTTCACGCAGCAGTACGAGATCCAATGGCCTTTCTGCTCCGTCGGCTGGTGTTCTACCTAGCGGCCTTCATCGCTGCGGCAACCATCAACTTCTTCCTGCCGCGCCTGATGCCGGGCGATCCGATCCAGAAGATGTTCGCCGGTGCCGGTTCCGACCTGTCGCTGGAAAACCTCAACGCGCTGAAGCTCACCTTCGGCTTCATCGATGCGCCGATCGGCGAGCAGTATCTGGCCTATCTGAAGAGCGTCTTCACCGGCGATCTCGGCCGCTCGGTCCGCTTCTTCCCGCTACCGGTCACCGAGCTGCTCGGCCGCGCCCTGGTCTGGACCGTCGGCCTTGTCGGCACCGCGACCATTATCGGTTTCAGCATCGGCACGCTGCTCGGCGTGATGGCCGCCTGGCGCCGCGGCAGCCGCGTCGACACCATCATCTCGCTCAGCGCCATCTTTTCGAGCTCGGTGCCGGCGGTCGTCGTCTCGCTGATCGCGCTGTTCTTCTTCGGCTATACGCTCGGCTGGTTCCCCAACGGCTACGCCGCGGACCCGATGCTCGATCCCTCCTGGGGCTGGGATTACATCCTCAGCGTCCTCTACCACGGCACCCTGCCGATGCTGACCATGGTGATCGTCCTCACCGGTGGCTTCGCGGTGACCATGCGCAACAACATGATCAACCTGCTCGGCGAGGATTACATCGTCATGGGCCGCGCCAAGGGTCTCTCCGACCAGGGCGTCATGCTCTGGTACGCGGCGCGCAACGCCCTGCTCCCCACCGTCTCGGCCCTTGCCATCTCGCTCGGCGCCGTGCTCGGCGGCTCGCTGGTGACCGAGGTGGTGTTCAACTATCCCGGCATGGGCAACACACTCTACCAGGCCATCCTCGCCCGCGACTATCCGGTGATCCAGGGCGCCCTGCTGATCATGACCGCCGCGATGCTGACCGCCAACTTCATCGTCGATCTGAGCTATGTGCTGCTCGACCCACGCCTGAAGCGGGCCTGACCAATGACCCTCCTCACCCAGTTGCTGCGCAACAAGAAAGCCCTGGTGGGCGTGACGATCCTCGTGATCGTCATCCTCCTCGCGATCTTTGCTCCGCTGCTCACCGAGTATAGCCCGACCCAGCGCGTCGGCCGGCCGCATCAGGCGCCATCGGCGGACCATCTGCTCGGCACCACCCGGCTTGGCCACGACGTCTTCACCCGGCTGCTCTATGGCGCCCGCATCTCGCTCGCCGTCGGCTTCGGCGCAGGCCTCTTGATCACTGTGATCGGCACGGTGCTCGGCATCATTGCCGGCTACAAGGGCGGTGTGGTCGACGAGGTGATCACCTTCATGACCAACATGGTGCTGGTGATCCCCAACCTGCCGCTGCTGCTGGTGCTCGCCGCCTTCATCGGCCAGGCGAGCCCCTTGGTCATCGCCGTCATCCTCGGCTTCACCTCCTGGGCCTGGGGCGTGCGCGTCACCCGCTCGGAAACCCTGTCGATCCGCCAACGTGATTTCGTCAAATCCGCCGAAATGCTGGGCGAGCCCGGCTGGCGCATCATGGCCTTCGAGATCTTCCCCAACCTGATCTCGATCGTCGGCATCAACTTCATCGGCAGCGTGCTGTTCGCCGTCATCACCGAGGCGACGCTGGAGTTCCTCGGGCTGGGCGATCCCAACACCGTCTCCTGGGGCATCATGCTCTACAACGCCCAGAACGCCTCGGCGCTGTCGGTCGGCGCCTGGTGGGACATTCTCACCCCGTGCTTCGCCCTGGCGGTGCTCGGCCTTGGCCTGGCGCTGATCAACTTCGCCATCGACGAGATCGCCAACCCGCGGCTCAGGACCGGCGGCATGCTGGCCCGCTGGACCGGGCTGATCCGGCGCGGGGAGGGCACGCTGTGAGCGCTCCCGTCCTCTCGATCCGCAACCTCAGCATCGACTATATCGGCGCCACCAGCGATTTCCATGCGGTGAAGAATGTCAGCTTCGACATCGGCAAAGGTGAGTTCTTCGGGCTGGCCGGCGAGTCGGGTTGCGGCAAGAGCACCATTGCCTTCGCCATCAGCCGGTTGCACCGCCCGCCGGCGCTGATCCGTTCCGGCAGCCAGATCCTGCTCGACGGGCGCGACGTGCTCACCCTCGACGACGCGGCCCTGAAGCAGTTGCGCTGGCGCGAAGTGGCGATGGTGTTCCAGAGCGCCATGAACTCGCTCAACCCGGTGCTGACAATCGAGCGCCAGTTCTACGATGTGCTCAAAACCCATACCGGCATGTCGCGTGAGGCTGCCCGGGCGCGCGCCGCCGAACTTTTGAAGCTCGTCGACATCCCGGCCGACCGGCTCTCAGCCTATCCGCACCAGCTGTCGGGCGGCATGCGGCAGCGCGTCGTCATCGCCATCTGCCTGGCGCTCAACCCGAAACTGCTGATCATGGATGAGCCGACCACCGCGCTCGACGTGGTGGTGCAGCGCGAGATCCTCGAGCGCATCCACAAGCTGCGCCAGGAGCTCGGCTTTTCGGTGCTGTTCATCACCCATGACCTGTCGCTGATGGTGCAGGTCTCCGACCGCATCGGCATCATGCTGGAAGGCGAGCTGGTCGAGGTCAACGACGCGCAGACGATCTATCGCGCGCCACAGCACGACTACACCCGAAAGCTCTGGGCCTCGATCCCCCGCCTCACCGGCAAGCCGATCGCCGAGGCCACGCCATGACCGACACGGCTCCCATCCTCGCCCTCGACAATGTCTCGAAGGTCTTCCATCGCGGCGGCAGCGCCGTGCACGCGGCACGCGCCGTGTCGTTCGCCCTGCACCCCGGCCGCACCCTGGCGCTGGTCGGCGAATCCGGCTCGGGCAAGACCACCGCCGCCCGCTTGATCATGCGCGAGTACCGTCCCGATCAGGGCCGGCTGCTGTTCCGTGGGCAGCCGATCGAAGGCAGCGCGGTGCGCGATATGCAGGCCTATCGCAGCGCCGTGCAGATGGTGTTCCAGGATCCGTTTTCCTCGCTCAACCCGGTCCACACCATCCGCTACCACCTGGAGCGGCCGATGCGGCTGCACCAGCCCAACCTCAAGGGTAAGGCACGCGATGCGGCGATCGCCGAGGTGCTGACCCGGGTGAAGCTCGATCCCCAGTTGATCCTGCCGAAATATCCGCACGAACTCAGCGGCGGCCAGCGCCAGCGCATCAGCATTGCCCGGGCGCTGGCGGTGAACCCCGAGGTGATCATCGCCGATGAGCCCACCTCGATGCTCGACGTCTCGGTGCGGCTCGGCATCCTGAACCTGCTCAACGACATGAAGCGTGAGCTGAAGCTCGCCGTGCTCTACATTACCCACGACATCGCCACCGCCCGCTATGTCGCCGAGGACATCATGGTGATGTATGCCGGCCAGATCGTCGAATGGGGCAACACCGAGAGCGTGCTCGGCAACCCGCAGCATCCCTACACGCGGCTCCTGCTCTCCGCCGTCCCCGATCCCGACCGCCGCTTCGGCGACACCCGCTTCAGTGACGAGCTCGACCGCATCGACGAAATCCGCCGCCAGTCGGCACTGGAGCAAACGGAAGTGCGCGAGATCGCGCCCAACCACTTCATCCGCCCAATGCCGACTTGACCGTGCGCCGGCCTCCGACCCCCCCGCTCCCCTGAGGGGAGAGGGTACTGGAGCTAGGACCGTGAGGTCCGTAGCGGAACTTGGGTGAGGGGTTCAGCTTCTCAGCGAGCGCTTGTTGCGCCGCTTAACCCCTCAACCGGCGCTTCGCGCCACCTTCTCCCCTCCGGGGAGAAGGGACAGACAGCGCATCCGTCGACGTGCCTCACGCTCAAATCCGCCGATACCCCGTCGGCTCGCCGCCTCCGAGGCGGCTGGTCCGTTCCACGACCTCGGCCAGCGGTTCGATCGCCACCGCCATGTGGAAGGCGTTGGCATGGATGATCTCGGTCGGGCTGGTCAGCAGCGCCACGTGCCCGCGCCAGAACATCAGGTCGCCACGCCGCAGCTCCCTGGCGTCGACCGGCTCGCCCATCGCCGCCTGCTGGTCACTGTCGCGCGGGCAGGCAAGGCCGCTGGCGTAGAACGCCTGCTGCACCAGCCCCGAGCAATCGAGCCCCAGGCTCTCGCGCCCGCCCCATTGGTACGGCGTGCCGACGAACCGCTCGGCGACGGCCACGTAGTCGGGCGCATCCTCGCCGACCGGCCCCAGATGCTCCTCGACGAACCAGCCGCCGGATGTCTTGACGAAGCGGCCCTCGCGGCCCTCTGCGGCCACCGGCGCATTCATCGAATAGAGCCCGACCGGCGCCGCCTTGATGCTCGGCGCGCTGAACCCATAGGTCCTGAGCGCCCGCACTGTATGCGTCGGGGAGGCGCCGGGTGCGCCCAGCGCCATTGTCGCGACATATCCGACATAGCCGTCCCGCCGCGCCTGCCCGAAGGCCCAGCCATCGGCTTCGTCCAGCACCTCGAACAGTTCGCCAAACAACAACTGGTCGAGCTGCTCGGCGTCAGCCGACGGCGCTCGCCGCAACGCCGCAGCCGGCACCCGCGCCTGGCGCAGGGTAGTGTCGACATAGCGCTCCGCAGCGACGATCCCCTCGAGCGAGCGGGCAGCAATCCCGTCGCGGGCCAGAGTCAGACGCGGATCGGGCAAAGCAGAATCCTCAGCTGGTAGCGGCTTGGAGGCTAGCCCGGCTGCCTCATTCTGTCACCGGCCTGCTCCCTCCGCCGAGAGGGAGGGAAGCGATTGCATCGGCATCGAACTACGACCACTCCCATCTAGTCGTAGGTATCCTCGTCCGCCCGGGCGCTGATGAACCCCTCGGCGCCCGGCATATCGTCATCCCTGGCGGCCGGCTTCACCGGCTTGTCCTTCGACTTCTGCGCTTCGTCACGCTTGCCGTGTTCGGCCGTCGCATCCTTCTTGTGAGCCTTGTGCTTGTCGCTCATGGCGTCCTCCTGTTGCCGAGAGGAAAACGCATGAGCCCGGCTTTGGTGCCCTAACTGCGCCCCAGCGCCGCCTGCTCGGTGGTGATCCGGTCCATCAGCGGATCGAGCTCCATGTTGACTGGGGCGTTCGACGCCAGCCGCTGCTTCAGGAAGCCGATCGACTCCTCCAGCACTTCGTCGAGGTTCTCCGAACAGTTGAAGTCACCCGCCACCCGCTTCACCTTGGAATTGTCGAACAGCGCCGACCAGGTCTTGTCGCCGATCAGCGGCCCTTCCCAGGCCTTGTTGTAGGCGACCAGCGTGTCGGAGGGGACGTGGACGATGTTCGGGGTGAGCCCGACGCCGCGTCCGATCGCCTTGTAGATGTCGTCCCAGCTGTAGCCGCGGTCCGAGGTGATGTGGAAGATCTCGCTCAGCGCCCCGGCCTTGCCGAACAGGTTGACGAACGGCACCGCGAAATCCTTCGAGCGGGTCAGCGTCCACGGCGAGGTGCCGTCACCGGCGACGATCACGGGCTTGCCCTGCTGCATGCGGCGGATGACGATATCGCCTTCCCCCATCATCGTCGGCAGCCCGGTGCGCACCGTGTGGCTGGGGCGGACGATGGTCCATGGCAGGTTCTTCGCCGCCGCCAGCAGGTTTTCGCAGGCGATCTTGGCCTGGCTATAGCCCCAGTACGGGTTCACCGCCGGCGTCTTCTCGGTGATGATGTAGTGCCGGGCTGGTTTCTCGTAGACCGAAGCCGACGAGATGAAGATGTACTGTTTGGTGTTGCCCGCGAAGGTCGCGATGTCCTCGGCCATCTGCTCGGGCGTGAACACCATGAACTGCGCCACCACGTCGAACTGCATGGCGCCGAGTTTCCGGTACGAGGCCGGATCCTTCATGTCGCCGACGATCGAGGTGACCCCTGCCGGCAACGCCGCGTCGCGCTGGCCGCGGTTGAACACGCTGACCTGGTGCCCCTGCCTGACCGCATACTCGACGCAGGGCAGCGAAATCTGCCCGGTACCCCCAACGAACAGCACGTTGAGACCCATGGATATTCTCCCACTCCATCACGGGCGGCAGATGACCATTTGTGGGTGCAGATGACAACCGCCGTGCCTGAGGCGCGAGCCAAGGCAGGTTCGGCATCGGAGAAATCGGCTGCCTGGCACCGCTGTCACAAATGCGTCACAATATGATCGTTGCTCGATCAAGTCATATGATCACTTGGGGATGAGCTTGATCAACATCGTTATCCCGATGGCGGGACGGGGCTCGCGCTTCGCGAGCACAGCAGAGCGAGCTCCCAAACCTCTGATCGAGGTGCAACCAGGCCGGCGGATGATCGACTATGTGGTCGAATACCTGCGTCTCGCCGAACCGCATCGCTTCATTTTCGTGTGCCTCGCCGAACACGCCCGCGACCACCGCCTGCCCGAACTGCTCGCCGGCCTCGCCCCTGGCCACGAACTGGTGCTCACCGATGCGATCACCCGCGGCCCCGCCGCGACCGCGCTGCTGGCCGCCCCACTGCTCAACCCGAACGACGAGTTGCTGATCGCCTATTGTGATTGCTTCTTTACCGCAGACATCAACGCCTTCCTTGCCAAGCTGCGCGATGCTGCGGCCGATGGCGGCGTGCTGGTTTATCCCTCGGCTGGCTCGATGGAAGCCTACGGCATCGTCGACCCGGCTGGGCGCGTCCTGCGGATCGTCGAAAAGCAGGTGATCAGCGGCGATGCGATCGCCGGCCTCTATTACTTCCGCCACGCGGCCGAGTTCATCGCCCGCGGCGAAGAGAGCATCGCGGCCACCCCCGATGATCTGGAGGTGTTCGTCTCGACCGTCTGCAACAATCTCATTGCCGGTGGCGGCCACGTGCTCGGCCAGCGGATCGAGCGCCACCAGCGAATCGAGATGGGGACACCAGCCGATCTCGCCCTGTCCCGCTTCTGGCTTGAAACCCACCGTCCGGCGGCCGCGGCCGTGGGCCTGAACGCCGATGACGCGTCCCCTCGGTCGACCTAGGCTCGACCGACCCTCGCGTCAGCGCTCACTCTTCTCGTAGGGCTGCCCCAGCGCCGCCGGCGCGCCGCTGCGCGTCGCCGATACCGCCAGCACCACGATGGTCAGCACATAGGGCAGCATGATCAGGAACTGCAGCGGTATGCCGACCGGCAGCAATTGCGCCCTGAGCTGCAGCGCTTCGGCCGCGCCGAACAGCAGCGCCGCGACCATCACCCCGAACGGGTGCCGGCGCCCGAGGATCAGGATGGCGAGCGCGATGTAGCCCCGCCCGGCCGTCATGTTGTCGAGGAACACCCCGGTGGCGCTGATCGACAGGAAGGCGCCACCGAGACCGGCCAGTGCCCCGCTCACCGCTACCGCCGCATAGCGGATGGCCACAGGATCGAGCCCCAGCGTCTCGGCCGCCTCCGGATGCTCGCCCACTGCCTTGATCGCGAGCCCGATGGTCGAGCGCTGCATCACCAGCCAGCCGCCGACCACCAGCGCCAGTGACAGGTAGGTCAAGGGGTCATGCTGGAACAGCAGCGGCCCGAGGATGGGGATTTCCCCCAGGGGGCCGAAGTCGATCGGTGCGAATGGGGTGATCCGCGGCGAGGCGGTACCTGAACCGAAGGCGAGGCGGAAGAAATAGGCCGAGACCCCGAGCATCAGGAGGTTGAAGGCGATCCCCACCACCACCTGGTTGGACCTGAGCGTCACCGCATAGAAGGCGAGCCCCAGCCCTGCCAGCGCGCCGATCAGCACCGCGACGCCGGCGCCGAGCCACAGGTTGCCGCTCCAGTGGACGGTGATGAAGCCGGTAAAGCAGCCGATCAGCATCATGCCTTCGAGCCCGATATTCAGCACCCCGGACTTTTCGGCGAACATCCCGCCCAGAGCCGCGAGGAGGATCGGGATCGACAGCCGGACGCTTGCAGCGATGAACCCGGCAAGGACCGGATCGGCGAGAAACTCCATGGCTCAGCTCACGGCACGCTTGCGGAACAGTCTTGGCAGGGCGTTCTGGGCGATCAGCAGCAGCACCACCAGAGCCTGGATCACCGTGGTCAAGGCGCTCGGCACCCCGGCCGCCGATTCCATGGTGGTCGAGCCGATCTGCAGCGCCGCGAACAGCACCGCAGCGGCCAGCACGCCCAGCGGATTGGTCTGGCCCAGCAGCGCCACGATGATCGCCGTGTAGCCGAAGCCCGGCGACAGGTTCTCGATCATCCGCCGCTGCACCCCTGCCACCTCCGAGAAGCCGGCCAGCCCCGCCAGCGCCCCGCAGATCAGGAACCCCGTCCACAGCGCCGCCTTGACGTTCATGCCGGTGTTTTCGGCGGCCCGCGCATTGTGCCCGACAGCTCGCAGCCGGAACCCCGCCACCGAGCGCCACAGAAACACCTGCGCCACGATCGCCACGACGACCACCAGCAGCAGCCCGGCATGGAGCCGCGTGCCCTCGAGCAGCATCGGCAACCGCGCCTCCGCTGCAAGCCGCGCCGTGCGCGCCAAGGGCGAGCCGGGATCCTGCAGCGGGCCATGCAGCAGGTAACCGACGAAGTAGATGGCGATGTAGTTGAGCATGATGGTGGTAATCAGCTCGTCCGCCCGGAACTTCAGCTTCAACACGCCCGCGATCGCCGACCACGCGGCGCCGGCAATTGCCGCCGCAGCGCCCATGGCCGGCAGCACCAGCCATTGCGGCTGGCCACCGAGTTGCAGGCCCACCCAGGCCGCGGCGACGCCGCCGATGAACAGCTGGCCCTCGGCCCCGACATTGAACACCCCGGCACGAAACGCCAGTGCGATGCCGATGCCGCAAAACGCCAGTGGCACGGTGCGGATCGCCGTCTCCGCCAAGCCATTGGTGCTGCCCAGCGACGCCTCGAACAGACTGAGATAGGCGAGCACCGGATCGCGCCCGATCGCCGCGATCAGCAGCGCCCCGATGGCAAACGCCGCGACCACGCAAAGAACGCCCGACAGTACCGAGCGCGGCAGCAGCCAGCGCCTCGCGACCTCGACCGCAGCCGCCGATGCACTTTCGCTCATGCCGCCCTCCCGGCCATCAGCAGCCCCAGTTTCTCGACGCTGAAATCGGCCCGCGCCACCACGCCCGTCACCTGCCCCTTGAACAGCACGACGATCCGGTCGGCCAGCGCCAGCACCTCGTCGAGTTCGGTGGAAATCAGCAGCACCGCGGCTCCAGCGGCGCGGCGCTTCAGCAACTGGCTCTGCAGGAACGCCGTCGCGCCGATATCGAGGCCGCGTGTCGGCTGCACCGCCACCACCAGCCGGGGATCGCGGCTCAGCGCCCGCCCCAGCACCACCTTCTGCTGGTTGCCGCCCGACAGCGAGCCGATCGACTGCTCGACGCTCCCGAGTCGGACGTCAAAGTCGGCCACCAATTCCCCCGCAAAGCGGCGGGTTTCACCCAGCCGTCGCATGCCCCAGCGGGCAAAGCGCGGTCGTCCGGCTTCCTCGGCCACCGCATTGTCGGTAACGGACATTTTCTCGAAGATCGCCGTGCGATGCCGGTCCTCCGGGATATGGGCCAGCCCTGCGGCGATGCGCTCTGCTACCGGAGCATGCGTCATCTCCACCCCGTCGATCAATACGCGGCCGCTGTCCGGCCGCTGCAGACCGACGATCGCTTCGGCCAGCTCCTGCTGGCCATTGCCGTCGACCCCTGCCACCGCAACGATCTCGCCGGCGCCGACCGAGAGGCTCACCCCTTCGAGCCGCCGCACCCCGCGCGCGTCGGTCAGCCCCAGTCGATCGACTTCCAGCAACGCTCGACCAGCCAGCGGCTGGCCTTCGAGCTGCGGCAGGCTGACCTCGCCGCCCACCATCATCCGGGCAATCTCGCGCGGTTCGGTGTCGGCGGTACGGAGCGATCCCGCCACCTTGCCGCGCCTGAGCACGGTGATCCGGTCGGTCACCGCCATGACTTCATTGAGCTTGTGCGAAATGAAGACGATCGCCGTGCCGGCCGCCGCCAGCGCGCGCAGCACCGGAAACAGGGCCGCCGCTTCCTGCGGCGTCAGCACGGCGGTCGGCTCGTCCAGCACCAGGATCTTGGCGCCGCGATAGAGCGCCTTGACGATCTCCACCCGCTGCTGGCTCGCCACCGACAACTCGCCCGCCAGCGCCCGTGCGTTCACTGCCAGCCCATAGCGCGCGCCCAGCGCATCGATTTCGTCGGCCAGCCGGTCGAGCCGCGGAAACCAGGTCCGCACTTCCTTGAGACCCAGCGCGATGTTCTCGGCGACGCTGAGCGTCGGCACCAGCATGAAGTGCTGGTGCACCATGCCGATGCCGAGCCGCCGCGCTTCCAGCGGCCCGTCGATCACGACCGGCTGTCCGCCGATCTCGATCGACCCGGCCTGCGGCTGGATCAGCCCGGCCAGCGCCCGCATCAGCGTGGTCTTGCCGGCGCCGTTCTCGCCGAGCAGCGCATGGATTTCTCCCGGCGCGACGGCAAAGCTCACATCGTCATTGGCCACCACCGGGCCGAAGGCGACGCGGATATTCCGCATCGCCACCGCGGTCGCGGTTTCGTCCAGTTGCGGCACGTCCGCTTACTGCACTTCGCTGGTGTCTAGCGGCACTTCGAAGCTGCCGGCCTTGATCGCCGCGATCTTGTCGTTCACGGCCTTGAGCACCGCCGGATCGACATTCTTGTCGAGCCCATGGAAGTCGGCGAGCCCGACCGAGTTGGCGGCCACGCCATACGACCAGTTCTCGCTCTTCCAGGTGCCGTCGATCACCGCCTGGCCGACCGCCGTCACCAGCGGGGCGAGATCCCAGGTGACGCTGGTCAGGACGGCATCGGGACCGAGGTGGTTCTGGTCGGTCATGGCGCCGAGCGCGAAGACGTTCTTGGCGATCGCCGCGTCGATCACTCCGACGCCCTGCGCGCTCAAGACGTCTGCGCCCTGCTCCACCTGGGCGATGGCGGCCTCCTTGGCCTTGGGCGGATCGAACCACGAGCCGATGAAGGTATGGAGCACCTTGATCTCGGGTTTCACCTCCTTGGCGCCGGCCTCATAGGCGTGGAGGTTCGCCAGCATGTTGGGCGCCGGCATACCGCCGACCCAGCCGACCGAACCGGTCTTCGAGGTCCCGGCCGCCAGCATCCCGGCGAGGTAGGCGCCCTGGTAGTCCGGGTTGGAATAGGTGCCGAGGTTCGGCGCCAGCTCGGCTGCCGTGCCCGCCATGAAGGTGGTGTCCGGGAAATCCTCGGCGGCGTTGAGCGCCGCATCGCCGAACGAGAAGCTGTGCGCGAAGATCAGTTTGTAGCCGCGCTCGGCGAAATCGCGCAGCAGCCGCTCGGCATCGGCGTCGGTGACATTCTCGACATAGGCGACTTCGGCGCCCAGCGCCTTGCCGGCGGCTTCGAGGCCGTTATAGCCCACCGAGTTCCAGTCATTGTCGGTGATCGGGCCGGGCAGGATCATCGCGATCTTCAAATCGGCGGCCAGCACCGGCGAGCTCAGTGCGGTGGTCGCAACAAGCAGCAGCGCCGCCTGCGCAAAGCGCCGGCGCGAGAGTGTCATGAAGGATGTCATCTGTTGTTCTCCTGTAGCGCGCTGCGCGGGATCGCGGGCTCCCACCTGCCCGCCAACCCCGCATTCGGGAAGGCAGCGCGAGACCGGAATGGTAATGCTGCTAACGTTGTCGTCAATCGTCACAAAGACGTGTGGATGACAGGCAGCCCCTGCGTCAGGCGCATGGCGTGTCGGGTCCTAATCCCGCTTCACCTTGCGGATCGCCCCGGCCTGCGGATCGTAGCCGCGCGCCGCGAGGAGGAACGCCGCCGCCGCGCAGCCAGCGACCACGCCGAGCGAGGTGAGGTTGAGCTGCCCGTACATGGCGAAGCGGATCAGCTCCACGGCATGGGTGAAGGGGTTCACCACGCTCAGCCAGTAGACGATCTCGGCCCCGGACTCCCTGAGCTTCCATAGCGGATAGAGCGCGGAGGAAAGGAAGAACATCGGGAACACCACGAAGTTCATCATCCCGGCAAAGTTCTCGATCTGCGGGGTGTAGACCGAGACCAGGAGCCCGATCGAGCCCAGCATCAGGCCAGCGAGGATGATCGCCGGGATGGCAGTGAGGTAGCCGAAATCCGGCACGCCGTAGCCGACGAGTCTCGCAACGATCAGGAAAGCGTAGGCCTGCAGCAGCGCGAGGATCGTGGCGCCGGTGATCTTGGCGAACAACAGGAAGCCGCGCGGCAGCGGTGTCACCAGCATTACCCGCATCACTCCCGCCTCGCGGTCATAGACCATCGACAGCGCCGACTGCATGCACTGGAACAGGATGACGATGCCGACCAGCCCGGGCAGGATGTATTCCTGATAGGGCGTGTAGGTCTGGTACGGCGGGACGATCGAAACGCCGAGCAGGTCATGCAGGCCCGTGGCGAAGACGATGAGCCACAGGGCCGGCCGCACCAGCGCCGAGAGCAACCGTTCGGTCTGGCGGAGGAACTTGGCGATCTCCCGCCAGGTGATGGCATAGACCCCCAGCCACAGGTGCTGCGCGCTTACTGACACTTGTGCTCCGGCTCATCGGTGCCGAGCGTGTCGAGCACGTTGGTCTGATGCAGGAAGCCTTCGAGCGGCGCCTCGGCGATGACCGCGTTGTGGGTCGCGAGCACGATCGGGAACCGCATCTGGCCGTCCCAGGGGCGGAAGTTGAGCTGCACGCCCTTGGCCCCATCGATCTTCAGCCGGTTGCCACGGATATAGTCGGCGGTCTTCTGGTACTCGCCGGTGCGCGCCTTGGCATAAGCCGTGACGATCGCCTTGGCGGCGATCCAGGTCGACCAGTCCTGCCCGGTCATCCGCCGTCCATCGGTCAGCGTCTCGAAGCGCGAGGTCACCTGGGTCGAGCCGTCACGATCCCAGCTCCACTGCCATTCCGACGCCACCAGCCCGGTCGAGCCCACCACCAGTCGCGGCAGCTGCGTGTCGTAGGGCAGGTAGCGTGAGAACTCGCCCTGGTGGTCGGCGACGAACACCACGTCGTAATCGGCATTGCCGGTGATCAGCAGCGAGTTGTTCTTCTCGCGGTTTGCCGGATCGGTGGCGAGCGTGAACTCGCGCTCGTCGACGATGTTGAAGCGCTGCCGCTCGGCCGAAGCGCGGAACGCTGCTGCCATCGCCTTGTCGCGCGGCTCACTGCCCACCAGCATCAGCACCTTGGTCCAGTTGCGGGTGCGCAGCAGTTGCACCATGGCATCCGACAGCATGCGGTCCGACGCGGCGGTGTGGAGGAGGTTAGGGTAGCAGCGCTGGCGCAGGTAATCTTCCGGCGCCGTGGCATTGAGCAGCGTCACCGGCCAGTCGCGCGTTTGTCCCGCCACCTGGTCGACCAGTTCGGCCGGCAGGTCGAGGATGACGAACTGCTCGCCCGCTTTCACCATCGCGTCGAGCTTGGCCACCAGCGATGTCGCGTCGGTCGCCTCCTGGTGATCCAGCACCACCTGCTGGTCCACCGCATCGGACACCACCTTCATCTCTTCGACGCCCATCGTCGCGCCGTCGATCGGGTTGCCGCCGGGCGCAATCTCGATGCGGGTATAGACGAGGTCCGGGTGGTAGCGCGGATCGTCCTTCAGCCCCAGATAGCCGATCTTGACCTCGGCAGAAAAAGCGGCGCCGCTCAGGAGCAGCGACGCCGCCAGGGGGAGGAGACTGGAAAGTGATTTCAGCTTGAACGGGCGGTGCTCTGCCCCCTCTCCCCTGAGGGGAGAGGGTAGCGCAGATAGAAGCGAAGCGACGTACCGTAGCTTGGGTGAGGGGTTCAGCTTCTCAACGAGCGCGCGCTGCGCCGCTTCACCCCTCAACCGGCCTTCGGCCACCTTCTCCCCTGAGGGGAGAAGGGACGTAAGCCGCGACACCATCCAAGAGACATCAGTCATCGATCACCACCGAATGCGGCACACGGCCGACTGCGACCGATTGGATCGGCTTCATCGAGGCCATGTCGATCACTGTGATGTCGTCGGACAGGCCGTTCGCCACATAGGCGCGGGTCTCGTCGCTGCTGAGATCCACCGACCAGGCGCGCTTGCCCACCAGCACATATTGCAGCACGTCATGCGTCTTGCCGTCGATGATGACGATGTGGTTGGCGCGGCCGAGGCTGAGCAGGATTTTCGAGCCGTCCTTGGTCACCGCCATCCCCACCGGGGTCACGTCTTCCTCGCGGAAGCCGGGCGGCACGAAGATCAGGCTGTCGCCTTTGATCTCGTTGGTCGCCGTGTCGATGATGTAGATCTCCGAGGAGAGCTCGCAGCTCACCCACAGCTCCGTTCCATCCGGTGTCAGGATAAAGCGGCGCGGCCGGGTGCCGACGAGGATGTTCTTGGTCACTGCACCGGTGGTGGTGTCGACCACATGCACCATGTCGGCGACTTCCGAGGTGACATAGGCGGTCTTGCCGTCGGGCATCACCAGCACCCCCTCCGGCTCGGCGCCGGTCGGGATATCCTGGATGGACACCCGCGTGGCCATGTCGATCGCCTCGAGCCGGGAATCCTCTTCGTTCGAAACGTAGATCACCTTCTCGTCCGGCGAGAAGGCGAACACTTCCGGCGACGGCCCGGTGGGGATCGAATCCACCACTTCGAGGCTCGCCACGTCGATCACGTCGATCGCGTCGTCGTCACCGCAGGCGACGTAAAGCAAATCCTTCGCCGCATTGAAGTGCATGTCGCGCGGCCGCCGCGAGGTGGCGATACGCTTGACCACCGCCAGCGACTGGTCGAGCACCACCACTTCGTTGCCCTTCTCGGTGGAGACGAAAATCATCCCCGTACCCTTGGCGACGGCACGCGGCACGGCGCTCGCCGCCACCAGCGCCGCCGCCGTCGCGACGAATGTGCGTCGGGTGAACCTCATTTTACGATGAACTTCCCCTTGAGCCCGCGGTTCTCGTAGCCCGGCACGTAGATTTCATACTCGCCGGGCCGGATCGGCACGAACGAAATGTTGAACGTGCCGGCATCGTCGAACTCCACCGAGTAGAGCCCGTAGCTCTTCACTTCGAGATCGTTGACGACGATCTGGTTGATCCACGAATTGCGGAACAGCTCCGGCGCCACCACGGCAATTTCCTCATTGCCGTCCGAGGTGATGTCGAGCTGGTAGTATTTGCCCGTCTCGAGCTCCCACACGTCCTGGCTGAACTTCAGATCCACCGTGTTGATTTCGAGCGTCAGGTCGGTGCCGTTTGCAGCCAGATTGCCTTCGGCATGTGCCACGCCGGCGAGCATCAGGACGGCGGTTGCGGCAGCGAAAATCGTCTTCATTCTGGTGGCCCCCATAGGCAGTTTCGATAGGCATTATCGCAATTTACAATCTGCTGTCAGGACGCGCGCCAGCAACCCGCGAGCCGCAATACATGATATAGCCAAGCCCAATGATCCCGGGTGCTAGCGCTGCACGCACCCAATGATACTGACGCGTTCCGCGGGAGGAACCATGCGCAAGATTCTACAGGCCGCTCTGCTGGGGATGACCCTGGCGCTCGGCTTCATTTCCGGTGCCTTCGCCCAGCATGGCGAACCGGAAAAACTGTCGCTCGGCGTGCAGGCCACCGGCACGGTGAAGTGGGAACTCGCCGCCATGCAGGCGCTCGAGCTCGACAAGAAGCATCACCTGAAACTCGACATCCGCGACGTCGCCGACAGCAAGGCCGGCCAGATCGCGCTGCAGGCCAAGGAAGTCGACGTCATCCTGTCCGATTTCGTCTGGGTGTCGATCCAGCGCCACCAGGGCAACATGGTCACCATGGTGCCGCACTCGCTGACCGTCGGCGGGCTGATGGTCGATCCGGCCGCCGGCATCGCCACGGTTGCCGATTTGAAGGGCAAGACCCTCGCCGTTTCCGGCAGCCCGGTCGACAAGAGCTATGTCATCCTCGCCGCCTATTACAACAAGCTGACTGGTGGCAACCTCACCGAGGATGCCGAGGCCAAGTTCGGCGCTCCCCCGCTGGTCAACGAGCTGATCACCGGCGGCCAGGCCCAGGCAGCGCTCAACCTGTGGAACTGGAACTCACGCGCCAAGCTGGCTGGGAAGACCGAGTTGATCTCGGTCGCCGCCATGCTCGCGGACCTTGGCGTCTCCGAGACCCCGCCGCTGCTCGGCTGGGCCTTCTTCGATGAAACCGGCCGCGAGAAGAAAGCCGCGATCAAGGGCTTCCTCGATGCCAGCTTCGAGACCAAGAACGCGCTGCTCACCGACGATGCGCTGTGGGACAAGATCCGCGACGCGATGAATGTCGGCGATGACGACAAGCTGTTCGCCCAGCTGCGCGACGACTACCGCGCCGGCATCGTCACCAAGTATGCCGCCTCCAACATGCAGCCGGCCGAGGAGTCCTTTGCCGTGATGGCCAAGTTCGGCGGCCCCGACGTCGTCGGCGACTCGACCGAACTGGCCGACGGCACCTTCTGGAAAGGCTATCGCAAATAGCCGTTGAACTGCGCGACGGCAGGACCGCAGCCGTAACTCCCGACCGGCAGCAGCGTGCGGCGAGACGAGGCATTCCCCTCGAGCTCGTCAGCCTGCTGCTGCTGCTGGCTGCCTGGCAGATCCTCGCCATGCTGTTCCCGTCGCGCCTGTTCCCCACCCCGATCGAGGTCGGCGCCCATGTCTGGACGCTGGCCACCACAGGCAAGCTGCTGCCCGACCTCGGCAAGACCCTGACCCGCGCCGTCATCGCCTTCGTCATCGCCATGGCGCTCGGCACGGCCATCGGCATCGGCCTCGGCCGCTCCCGCGTCGCCGACCGGCTGTTCTCCGCCTGGGTGGTGGTCGGGCTCAACGTCCCGGCGATCGTCATCGCCATCGTGCTCTACATCTGGCTGGGGCTCACCGAGTTCGCGCTGATCCTCGCCGTGGTGCTGAACAAGCTGCCGCTGGTCATCGCCACCATTCGCGAGGGCGTGCGCAGCTTCGATCCGGCCTATGACGATCTCGGCCGCGCCTTCCGCATGCCGTTCCTCAGGCAGCTGCGCCTGATCGCCGTGCCGCAGCTGATGCCGTTCGTGCTTGCTGCCGCCCGCACCGGCCTCAGCCTGATCTGGAAGATCGTTCTCGTCTTCGAGGTGCTGGGGTCCGATGGCGGCGTCGGCTTCCGCATCTCGGTGTTCTTCCAGTTCTTCGACATCAAAGGCATCTTCGCCTACACCACCGCCTTCATCCTGGTGGTGTTCGTGTTCGAGTACCTGATCCTTCGGCCGCTCGAGCGGCGGGTGCTCAGATGGCGGCAACCGCGATGAGTGGTCCCCGTCTCGACATCGCCATCGAAGGCAAGCGCTTCGATTTCCTGCCCGAGCCCCTGCTCGAGCGTTTCGAGCTCAAGGTCGAGCCCTCCTCGGTGGTGGCTTTGGTCGGCCCTTCCGGCGTCGGCAAATCCACCCTGCTGCGCATGGTCGGCGGCATCGACACCCTGTTCTCCGGCAGCGTCAGCGTCGACGGCGTCCCCGCCGCCGCGGCGCCGCCCGCCGGCTTCGTGTTCCAGGACGCCCGGCTCCTTCCCTGGCTCACCGCGCTCGACAACATCCGCGCGGTGCGCCCCGAGACCACCGCCGCTCAAGCCGGCGAGATGCTGCATCGTGTCGGGCTGAGTGGCTTCGAGCATTATTTCCCGCATGAGCTCTCGGGCGGCATGCAGCGCCGCGTGGCGCTGGCCCGCGCCTTCTCGGTCAACCCGCGCCTGTTGCTGCTCGACGAACCCTTCGTGTCGCTCGACCGCACCCTGGTCCGCGAGATGGAGGAGGTGCTGTTCGCGCTGATCGAGCAGAGCCGCCCCACCGTGCTGCTGGTCACCCATCTGCCCGAGGATGCGGCGATGCTCGCCGACCGGGCCATCGTGCTCGCCGGCCGACCGGCCCGCATCACCGCCGATTACCGCTTCGAGGTGCCGCGCGGCGAGCGCAGTCGTGCCGAGCGCGAAGCCATCGCCAACCAGATCGCCGCTTCCGTCGCCCCCGAGGAGACCGCCGCCTCATGACCGAGCCCGTTCTCGCGCTCGCCGATGTGCGAAAGTCCTATGGCAGCAACGAAGCGCTGAAGGGCGTCTCGCTCGACATCGCACCGGGGGAGATCGTCGGCCTGCTCGGCCCCAACGGCGCCGGCAAATCCACCCTGTTCCAGATCTGCTCCGGCCTGTTCTCGCCCGATGGCGGCACGGTCCGGCTGTTCGGCCTGGGCTACAAGGAGCAGGCCTCCGAGATTTTGAAGCGCCTCGGCGTGGTGTTCCAGTCGCGTTCGCTCGACCTCGACATGAGCGTGCGGGCCAACCTCAGGTTCCACGGCAACCTGTTCGGCCTCAGCGGCAAGCTGCTCAACGAGCGGATCGACACCGCGGCGGCGTTCTTCGCCGTCACCGACTTGATCGACAAGCCGGTCCGCACCCTGTCGGGTGGCAACCAGCGCCGCATCGAGATCGTCCGCGCCACCCTCAACATGCCCGCGCTGCTGCTGATGGACGAACCTTCGGTCGGGCTCGATCCCACCACGCGAAAACTGCTCGGCCAGCACATCCGGGGCTTGCGCGACACGCACCAGACCTCGATTCTCTGGGCCACGCACCTTGTCGAAGAGGTCGAGCACGCCGACCGCATCGCCCTGATCGTTGCCGGCAGGATCATCCGCATGGGCACGCCGGCCGAGATCATCGCCGCAGCCGGGACGGAAACGCTGGGGGAAGCCTATATCGCGCTGACCGGGGTGAAGCCGGTGGCGGCTTCGGTGGAGTAGGCCGGCGCCGCCGGTGCGGGCTGACCCCCACCCTTGATCCCTCCCCGCAAGGGGGAGGGAGACGCAAACTGAGATGGTGGTGTGAGGGT